>Ga0307992_1000059_pt1 | contig 68766 bp, 61 predicted proteins | sample EllFjometagen133_FD_203162 | JGI IMG/M metagenome (GOLD analysis project Ga0307992, IMG submission 203162) | Marine microbial communities from Ellis Fjord, Antarctic Ocean - #133 | ecosystem: Environmental > Aquatic > Marine > Unclassified | place: Southern Ocean | collected 2014-10-08
TTAAGATTATTTTTAGTTAGCTTTTTAAAAGCTTAATTTATAGTTATATTTGGAGCGGTAGTTCAGCTGGTTAGAACGCCTGCCTGTCACGCAGGAGGTCGCGGGTTCGAGTCCCGTCCGTTCCGCATTCAATAAATCGTCTTTTAGGCGATTTTTTGATATAGTTAAAACTATTAAGTATTTAATATCTACATATGAAAGCAAGTGAGATTAGCACAGAGCATGCAAAAAAGAATAAACTGTTTTATTTCGTAGCTAATTTAATAGTTTATCGAGAGGAAGATAAGCGCTGTTTAATACTGAAGAGAGGCGACGACGAGAAAGTGCATCCAGGGAAATATTGCTTTCCTGGAGGAAAATTAGAGTGGGAAGACTTTGACATAAGTAATCCTACTAGAATGAACGGAAATGTATATGATTTTGAAGGAGCGCTAGAAGATCTTCTCAGAAGAGAAACATTTGAAGAATCTGGCTTGCAGGTAGAAGATGATTTTTATTATATTAACAGCACTGGATTCGTCCGACCCGATGGTATACCAGTGATGATGCAAAAGTTTACGGCTAAATACAAAGAAGGAGAGATTAAGATTGAAGAGGGGGCTATTGCAGGCTATGCTTGGGTCAATAAAGAAGAAGTCATGACATATAATTGCATCGACGGGATAAAAGAAGAGGTTATTCAGACAATAGAGCTGTTTGAGTAATTTTAAAATAAGTTATAATACAGTCTACTACGTTCCATATTAAAAAGAAGTCGCCTTTTGGGTGGTTTTTTGGTATAATAAATTTATAATAAATTTATGTCAGAACAATTTGAGTGGAAAGAAGAGTTTAGTGTCTCCGTTGAAGAGATAGATGAACAACACAAGAAACTAGTAGGACTTATTTCTAGACTTTTTGCGGTCGTTAGTCAGACTCAGGGCAAGAAAGAAACAGAGAGTATTATACAAGAATTAATTGCATATACTAAGTACCACTTTTCTACAGAAGAGAAATATTTCAAGAAGTTTAATTATAAATATAAGGATGAGCATATTAAACAACATCAAGGATTTGTCACAAAGGTTACTGCTTTGAAAAAAAAGTGCATGGAAGATGAGATTGCGGCTAGATTTGAGCTAGTGGACTTCTTAGAAGACTGGCTCATACACCACGTGACAGGAGCTGACAGGAAATATATCAAATGCTTTACTGAGAATGGCTTGAAATAAGTATATTGTTTATACATATAAAGAAATCGCCTTTTGGGAGATTTTTTGTTACAATAAGAATATGAAAAATATTCTAATAGCAACTAACAATAAGGGGAAAGCAGAAGAACTAAGAAAGATTTTTAAAGGAACTAATTTTAATGTTAAGTTTCTTTTTGATTTTCCAGAAACTAGATGTTTGGATATTATTGAAGATGCGGATAGTTTTAAAGGTAATGCTTTGATCAAAGCTAAAATTGTGGGAGATAAATTAGATATTATTACCTTGGCAGACGATAGTGGAATCTGTGTGGATTATTTAAACGATGCCCCAGGTATATACTCTGCTCGTTATTCAAAAGAGGGCGATGATAAGAGTAATTATGAAAAGCTGTTAACAGAATTAGACGGAGTACCCTTTGAAGAACGCAATTGTTATTATCGATGTGCCGCAGTTATTTATGACCCTAAAACTAAGTTTGTTAGCACATCTTTTGGAGATTGGCATGGAAAGGTGGCAACGGAGCCAAGGGGAAGTAAAAGTTTTGGTTATGCCCCTGTTTTTCTAGCGAGAGAATTTAATTATAAAAAAACCAATGCAGAATGTAATCACGATGATTTAATTGAGATAAATCATCGCGGTAAAGCCTTTCGTCAGGCAATCGACACATTAGAGGAGTATTTAAAATAAGTTATAACACAGTCCACTATGTTCTGTAAAATAAAGTTACCTATACTGGGTAATTTTTTGTTATCATTTCACATAGTAACGGGACGACTATATTTTTTTAAAAGATTTTGATATTATTGATCTATGGAGAATAAACATTTCAAAAATAATACAAATTATTCTGGGATTAACTTAAAAAACGTTTGTTTAGAGTGCAAAGAGGGCGAGGATGTTAATTTTAGAACCTCTTCATTTGTGGGCGTGACAACTTCAATATTAAATATAGATAATTTCGGATTTATTAAATCAAAGATGGTAAAAAGCAATCTGTCTAATGGTAGACTAGAGAAATGTTATTTTAAAAACAGTGTAGTAGTTGATTGCAAGCTTACGGGAGTTATTTGTGCTGAAGGGAGGTTAAATGGCACAGAGTTCATAAATAGCAAAATAGATTTAGCTAATTTTTGTTTAACAGATTTAAACAGCGTTAGTTTTAACAATTGCGTTTTAACAGGAGCTGATTTTCAAGGAACTAAACTAAAAAATGTAAAATTTATAGATTGTGATTTGAAAAATGTAAATTTTTCTCAAGCTGAATTAAAAAAAATTGATTTAAGAGGGTCTGATATTACCGGGATTAAAATAGAGATGGACAGTTTTAAAGAATTAACCATCAATCATGCTCAGGCGGTTTATATAGCAAGCTTGTTGGGTATGAATATTAAATCTTAATATTTTTATATAAATCTATAATACAGTCCACTACGTTCCGCAGTTCGCAATAAAGCGAGGTTAAAGCTTCACCTTTATTTTATCTAAAGGATTTTTGCTCAGTTTGAGAGTTGCAAAATTGTCTACATAGGGCTTCGTAACCATTTCAAAATATTCGCCCCATTTATTTGCTGAAATTAGTAGATTTTAATCACTTAATAATCCTTCACAAGTTAGTTGAGTTAAACTGAATTTTTTAATTTTTAGATCACCTATCTTCTTTCTAATGTTTTCTAATACTTTTTGTTAATTTTTTGGGATTTCTTCTTCACAGTTTTTTACTATCTCATCATATAGTTGAGTAAATTCTGAAATGATATCATAATTATCTAACATTTCATTCTTTCTTATCAATACTAATTAGAGAACCGAAACTAGCATAATAAATAAGTCCAGGATATACAAAAAAAATTTTTACTTATCAATCTTTTATTATTGGTAAATATAGAAAGATTGTAATTTTTTGAATGGTTTATGTTATAATAAATTTATATAATTAAACTTATAAATATGAGTATTTTTTTAGAAAAATTAAACAATTTTAAACAAAATAACATCGATGCAAATAGACGTATTACGTTTAATGATAATCAAGAGCAGGTAGGTGAGATTGAAAAAGAAATTTCAAGAAATTTAAAAGAAAGAATTAAAAAAGAGCACATTGATAATTTTAAATTTGTGATAAAACAAATAAGCGATAATTTTGATAAAGCTATAGATAGTAAAGATCTGGAAGAAATTAAAGAGAGTAAAAAATTATAAAAGGTCATGAAAATTATTTGGGTGAAAAATACAGAGATAGTGAGAGCGAAAGGGATTATATGCTTTTAGTTCAAGCTGCAATAAAAATTTTAGAAGACAAAATTATTATGACACTTTAAGCTAATTGAGATTGCTCACATTTTTTTAAGGAATTTTTATTTTAAACAATATACGCTAGGGTGTGAATAAGTCTATTGTGAGGAATCATTTATGAAATAAAGTTGTTGATTATTATTAAATATAGTAATTAAATTGATTATACTGAGTATATCCTCCCGATATATTTTAAAGTTTGTAAAATTATGGTTATAAGCCATATTTCTAGACATAACGAACAACTGTATCAATTTAACCTTATCCAATTTTTGTTTTATGTCATGGAATATTCCTAATTAGCAAGGTTATCTTTATAGGTGAAGATTCTGTAGTTAATATTTTATTGTGAAAACTGGATTCATCTTTTTTAAAAGTATTATTATACTAGAATATGGATAATTTTCTTTAGTGATCATTTGTAAAAATTTTTTTTTATGATAAGATTAATTATCAAATAAATTTTTGTTCATTAAAATATGTTTCACTAAAATTTTTATGTTATGAGACCTTGTATAATTCTTCCTATCGATGGTAAATCTGGCCATTCAATTTTAACAGCTATAGAAGTGGTTATGAAAGACCCTGTAGCGCGTTCTCTTATTAGTCATGTTAAATTAAATGATGTTTTACATGATGACTTATTTTCCAGTACCGATTTGGTGAAAGAAGTAATAAAGCTTTTAAAGAGACTAAAATCAAAAGCAAAATTATTTTTAGATTTTAAAATTGCTGACACTAGTGGTACTAATGCCAATACTTTAAAGCGCTATCAGGAATTCGAGCCTGACATTGTAACTATTCGCAGTGACTGTAGTTTTAAAGGTTTTTTAGCCGCTAAGCAGGCGTTACCTAATACTAAATTAGCCTTAGTTAGCGTTCTTACAGATATGAGCGAAGAAGAGTGTTTACGACGCTTTAACATGACACCGTCAGAGAAAATTATTCGTGATATGCGGGTTTTGTGGACTGAAGCAAAAATGTACACTAAAAATGGCGAGGCTCCTTTTGAAATGGTAGTGTGTTCTCCCTTAGAACTTGAAAGTCTGGGTCAATATTGGGGTGACAAGTTTCAGTTTATTGTTCCAGGCATAAGAGATTCTTGGATGTTGCAGGGTCAGCAAAGAAGAACTATGGGTGTTAAAGACGCTCTTGATGGGGGGGCAGATTTTGTAGTGATGGGTTCGCAGATGACTAAAGGTAATTTGGGAAATAAAGTAAGTGCGGAAATAAGTCGTAAAATGACAGTAGTAGAGATTCAAAAAAGCTGGAGAATAAAATTGCTTCCCGGTGATTTTTTAGGAACCTTGAAAAATTTTAAAGGTTATTATTCTGGTACTACAGAAGGGCCGTTGGTTGCCTATGCTGGAGATTATGATGCTGGAGAAGATAAAAGAAAAAATTATGTAGGTTTCCAGTATGTTAATTTATCAGTTTTTGAACAGTATCCTAATGTGTTACGTTATTTTGTTTTAGAATTAGCTGATAAAATTAGAAGTGTTGGACTAGATCCCGAAGTTGTTGTTGGTGTGCCTACGGGTGGTTCGTACTGGGGTATATTTTTAGCCGATGCCTTAAATTGTAGATTTGTGTCTATTGATAAAAAGAAGATATCTGAAACTGACGAAGAAAAAGGTGTAAGAGAAAAATCAGAGTTTTTAATTTCGAGACATGAAATTTTACCACAAGAAAAAGTTCTTATCGTAGAAGATTTGGTAAATAATTTTTCCAGCACAGCTCAAGTTATAAAGGCTATACAAGCAAGTCAGGCTCAGGTTGTAGGAATTGCTTCAGCTTTTAATCGTTCCGAACACGGAATGGAAGAATTTAATGAATTTCCAGTTATTAGCCTGGTTGTGAAAGAAATACCACAGTATTATCAAGAAGATAAAATTGTAAAACATTTAGTTGAAGCCGGTAAGGTTGTTTTTAAGGCTAAAGATAATTGGGACTTACTTCAAGCGAAATAATGATTTTTAATTCTTTTAAAGATTAAGCCACTTAAACAAAAGTGGCTTTTTATTTTAATATAACGATGATATAATATGTAAATAAAATAATATTTATTATCGTATTTATTTAAAAAGAATAAGTTTAATTTAAGTATATCATTTCATTGTATATGAAAAATAAATATAGCTTTCTCTATAAAATAAAAATCAGATTAAATTTTTTATATATTATGCCTAAAAAATGGCCATGGCTCATTTGGGTTTTTTCTAGTGCTGAAGAAAGAATGGGAGAGCGTAGTTTTTGGCTTTTGCATAAATTAAAGCAAATAGACTGGAATAAAAAAGAAAATTTCTTTGTGTGGAAAAACATTAAAATATATTATGATCAACTATTTTCTCCTGTACTTTTTGATGTTTTTTTTACTAACTATAATTTACCTAAAGACATACTAGAAACTGATCGATCCTATGAAACTGATTATGTTTATATATCCAAACAAGATGTGGTTATTGATGCGGGCGCTAATATAGGTTTATTTTCATTTTTAGCTGCTATTAAAACCAGTAATAAGATTTATGCTTTTGAACCTTTTTCTGATGCGGTAAGTTATATTAAAAAGACTAAAGAAGTAAATAATTTAAATAATATAAATATAATAGAGTTAGCCTTGGGTAAGAGAAATGAAGAAAAAACTTTTTTAGTCACAGAAAACAGTTTAGAACGAACAGCTTGTCTCGGCAAAGAAGGTAAGAAAAAGAAAGTTTCTGTTGTTAAATTAGATACCTGGGTAAAGGATAATAATATTCTTAAAATAGATTTTATTAAAGCAGATATAGAGGGTATGGAAAGAGACTTTTTACAGGGAGCCAAAGAAACTATTAAAAAATTTAAACCTAAGTTATCTTTGTGTACTTATCATTTTCCTAATGACCCTGAAGTTTTAGAAAAAATTATTTTAGATATAAATCCGGAGTATAATATTTTTCAAAATGATAAGAAAATTTATGCCTGGGTTTAAAAAAATAATTTTAAATATTTTAATTTTTTTTAAAAAATTCTGTCTATCTTTTTTAGTATTGGTTTATTTTATCTTTAATTTTAAAAATAAAAAGAGATTATTTCAAGCTATAGAAAAAGAAGGTGATAAAAGATTAAAAATAACTATTTTACATTGGAATAGGTTGGGAGATGCTTTACTTTTAACACCCACTTTAAAAGCGGTTAAAAAAAAATTACCTTATTCGATTTTAACAGTAGTTATAAAAGATAAAGGGGCTTTAGAGGTCTTGAAAAATAATCCTTACATAGATAATTTACAATTTTTAGATTCTTGGTTTTTGGTATTAAAATTTATTATTAAAAATAGAAAACAAAAAGCCTCGATTTTATTAGACCTTTCTTTAGTTCATTTTTATCATAGTTTTATTTTTAGGCTTTTTTTTAAATCTAAATTTAGAATTGGCCTAGAAAATCATCAGAAAATAGGATTTTTTAAATTAAATAATTTTAATAAGCTTTACGATAAAGTGGTCAAATATAATCAAAGTACTCCTTATTTAGCTGATTATTTTTTAAGCTCTTTGAGGCTTATTAATATCATTAATACTAATAATGAATTAGATTTTTTTCCCGTAATAAACAGCAATGATTATATAAATTTTAAAATACCTTCTTATCCCTATATATTAATTCATCCTGGTACTAGAAATTTAGAGAATGCTTATTTGAATTGGGATAAAGTAATAGATAAAATTATCTCAACCTACAATGATTATAATATAGTTATTGCAGGTCAAGTAAAAGATTTTAATACAATAAAATTTCCTTATGAAAAAATAAAAAGTAGATATAAAAAAATTTACTTTATTCAAAATACTTCCTTAAGCCAACTATCCAAACTAATAGATAACACTTCCTTATTTCTAGGTCTTGATAGTGGTATAGCGCATTTAGCTGTAGCCAGAAAAGTAAATACGATAGTTATTTTTGGGAGAGCAGATTTTAAAATGTATGCTCCGGAAAGGGAAAACATTGAAGCAGTTTACTCTAAAGACATTGATTATCCTTATTTTCACTTTTATGACTTTTTCTCTCACTCTAAAAGTTTAGGAGCTTGTACTAAAAAAATAAAATCAGAAGATATTTTACATAATATACAAAAACTCTTGACAAACTAGGGATTGTTTGTTATAATTTAATGAATTAATTATTTGTTCTTTAATAATTTAAAATTTATAAAATGAAAACATGCACAAGAATTCTTGAAGTAAGTTTATTCTATCCTGAAGTACAAAATTCACCATCTCGTAGCGTGATGTTGGAAGAAATGGAAAAGAAAATGGACAAAGAGTTCGAAGATTATCAGGGCCTTCCTAATAAATGCGATCACATATTTATAAGTGATCAGATTAATGAGGCTACTTCTTCCGGACAATTTACTATGAAAATGATCAGGGTCGTTGCCTTTACAAATCCAGTCTGGACAATATAGTCCGCATGAAAAACAAACAGCCCCCTAAACATTTAGGGGGCTTTTTTTATTTGTTTAATAAGGTTTATTTTTTTCAAATGAAGGGTTTTACCAGCCACCACCACCTCCACCACCTCCGCCACCGCCAGAGAAACCTCCGCCACCACTACCGGAATTAGAACCCATGGAGCTGTTTATATTTTGAGTAATACTGTTAATACTTGAAGTTATGTTATCAACACTACTTAAAGAAGTTATAGCACTCATCCCCCCGTACCAGTAAAAACTTTGTTGGATATAAGCTTTTCCATAAATATCTTCCATTTTTTTTACCCATTCTTTAACCGTGCCTAAGGCTATGGCGTAAGGAAGAAGTTTGGTGAATATATTTTCTTTTTCATAAAAAGCATGTCTATCTTTTTCAGCAATAGTCATGTAGCTTTTGAAGCCTTTAATTTGCCAACGAATTTTTTCTCCTTTTTTGCTTAGATTTCTAGTTAAGTTGTAGAAAATTAAGAAAATGATAATGCTAAAAAAAGATAATAGAAAAAAGCTTAAAATAGCACCAATTAAATAAGTTCTTTTTAGTTTGTCAGGTTTTTTTTCTAGATAGACTCTCTCTTTAGCTTCACTTTTAACTCTTTGACCAATGTTTTTAAGCTCATTTTGAAGGCATCGTTTTAATTGACTGGAGGTAATTACGTTTTGATTATTAAACATGAGGTTAAAAATATACTTTTCCCCAGCATCTAGTTGTTTATAATCGTTTTGATTTTTTGTTTTTATGAATTTTAAAAACTTTTTTTTGAAAAAAGCTATTTTATATTCTTGTTCTTTTATAACTATAATTTTTAAAGTAGCCATTCTAATAATAGAGGCGGTTACAAGCTTGGGCGTGATACTGTTAGTTTTTATAAAACCTAGCATTAAAGGACTTATGTTTTCAGGTGGACTATATTCAGCTGTTATAGCTTTTTTGTAATAAAAATTTTTTCTTTGTTTTTTCTTGTAAAAAATAAATGAGATTATAAATGCTAAAAAAGGAAAACCCAAAAGCGTAATAATAAATAATAAACTCATTAAACCTCCTTTTGAGACATCGTCTTTATCTATTGTTTGATGATTTATATATCCTTTAGGAAAACTTAAAGATAGGGTTATTCCCTCGTTTTTTTTTAAAGTTTTTTTGGCTTTTACTTCGATTTCATTTTTACTTAGCCACTTATAAGAAGATGAGGTGTAGTCCTTACTATTGATATTACCATCATAAAGACTTAATTCGATATCAGGCTTAGTTATTTTTTCAGGAAGAATAATTTCAGTTTTAAAGTTATCTATTTCTAAATCCCAGTAGTTTCCAGATAGATTCCAATAAAATTCATCAAAATTTTCTTGTTCTCTTATAATGTTTTTAACTTTGTATTTTATACGGTAATTATTTTCTTCATAAACAGTAATATTAGGATTTCCTATCTGCCAAGTTATTGTGCCAGATTCAGATTGAGTTTTATATTTATAAGGATTACCTTGAAAATCAGTTATAGAGATTAACTCCACTGGAGTGTAGATAGTGCCGTTAGGCGTTTTAGATTGAGTGGGAACAATTCTAAATATGCCGTGTTTTCCATGAGCATATCCGCAGTCAGCTATAATATCTTCAGTGATAATAGCACTATCATTTTCTAAAATTTCAATAGTAGAATTAAAATCTTTTATATACCAATAATTAACATTTTCCCTAGCCAAAGCCTTTTGATTAAATACTGTAAAACAAAATAGGGATAAAAATATAAATAAAATAATATTTTTTTTAAAGTTTTTCCCTGTAGACATAATTTTATATTTTTCTTATTAGTTAAAATTAACAATGTTTATATAAATTTTAGCATAAATTTAAGAAATTTGTAATAAAAATTAATTTAAAAATAAATGGAATTTAACCCTTGATTTATTTTCTATATTAGTATATTATTGTCGTATTGATAATATTATAATTTAAATAATTACCTTTAATATATCTTTTTGGTTTCAGGTAGCCAAAAAACTTTTTTGAAAAAAAAGGTTAAGAGTAATTTTTTTATTTAATTAAATAAAACATTACTTATAATTTTTATGTCAGATATTAATAATGAACAAGACTTTGCTGCTTTACTAGATAAACAAGATTTTGTTATTCCTCAAGTTGGCGATATTATTAAAGGGAATATAGTTTCTGCTTCTAAATCAGAGGTAAGACTTGATGTTTCAGGGATAATGGTAGGAGTAGTTAGAGGTCCTGAGTTATATTTAGAAGATGATGAATATGCTAAACTTAAAGCAGGGGATGAGGTTGAGGCTATGGTTGTAGAAACCGAAAATGAGGAAGGAGAATTAGAGCTTTCATTTAAGCGTGTAGGTCAGGAAAAAGCTTGGAATAGTTTAGAAGAAGCTTTCAGGGAGAGGGGCCCTATTTTTGTAAAAGTTGTAGATGCTAATAAAGGTGGTTTAATGGCTAGATATCGTCAAATAAAAGGATTTTTACCAGTTTCACAATTAGCTCCTGAAAACTATCCTAGAGTGAGTGGTGGAGATAAAGGAAAAATTTTAGAGAAATTAAAGAAATTTGTTGGTCAAAAAATTGAAGTCAACATTATTACTCTTGAAGAAGGAGATGATAAGATAATTTTTAGTGAAAAAGAACTTTGGAATAAAAAGAAAAAAGATGTAATTTCTCAATACAAAACAGGTATGGTTGTAGAGGGCGTAGCTACTGCTATTACTAACTTTGGTGTTTTTGTTAGTTTTGGTGATAACATGGAAGGTTTAATTCATATTTCAGAATTAGCCTGGCAAAGAATTGATTCTCCGCATGATTTAGTTAAGGTAGGAGAAAAAATTAAAGCTGAAATTGTAAACTTAGAGGGTTCAAAAATATTTTTAAGTGCTAAAAAATTAATGACTGATCCTTGGCAAGAATCTACTAAGAAGTATAAGGACGGAGATACGGTTAAAGGAGAAATTTTGAAAATTAATCCTTTTGGTTTATTTGTTAAATTAGATGAAGATATTCATGGTTTAGCTCATATTAGTCAATTAAATTTAGGACCTAAAGAGAAAATCTCTGATAAATTTGAAGCTAACGAGGTAATGGATTTTGAGATTATAAATATTGTGCCAGCTGATCATCGCCTTGGTCTTAAGTTAGCTAATAAGAAAAAATCTGTAGATAAAGAAAAGAAAGAGGCGGAAACTGATAAAAAAGTAACTAAAAAAGAAAAAACGGTTAAAGAAGAAAAAAAATAAAATATTAAATACAGATTATATCTAATTCTAAAGCACCTTTATTAGGTGCTTTAGTTATCAAAAAGCCTAGTTTTAATATTTGCCAAAAATCATCAGTCATTATATACTAAAGTTAATTAATAAAGATAAAAACTAAAAAGTTTATAGTTATGAAAAAATTACTTACAAATTTTCTTATATTTTTCGTTGTTTTTTTGGTTTTGGCTGGTATTTTTAGCTCTTTTGGGGCTTTTAATCAAGATAAACCAGAAAGAAAAGGATTTAATTTTTTAATTAGTTCTATAAATTCAGGTGAAATTACTAAAATAGAAGTAGACGGTTCTGAAGTAGTTTTAATTAACACTGAGGGAACTGATTATGTTGTTAAAAAAGAGCCAGCGCAGCCACTTTCAGCTTTACTGGATAATTTAGGAGTTGATAAAGAAAGATTGGCTAATATAGATATAGTTATAAAAGATCAAAGTACTTGGGATTTTTGGTTAATTAATATTTTACCCTTTCTTATACCCTTCCTGTTAATTGGGGGTTTTATATACTTCATGATGCGAGGTGCTCAAGGAGCTAATTCTCGAGCTATGATGTTTGGTCAAGTTCAAACGAAGGAAGCGGTTAAAGAAAAAAATCCAGTTACTTTTAAAGATGTAGCGGGAGCTAAAGAAGCTAAGGAAGAATTGCAAGAAATTGTAGAATTTTTAAAATTTCCTAAAAAGTTTTATGATTTAGGAGCCACTATACCTAAAGGGGTATTACTTCTTGGTAGTCCAGGAACTGGTAAAACATTATTAGCTAGATCTGTTTCAGGGGAGGCTAAGGTGCCATTTTTTCATATTTCTGGTTCTGAGTTTGTGGAAATGTTTGTTGGAGTGGGAGCTTCAAGGGTAAGATCTTTATTTCAAAAAGCTAAGAAAAACACACCTTGTATTATTTTTATTGATGAAATTGATGCTGTGGGCAGAAAAAGGGGAGCGGGGTTAGGTGGTTCACACGACGAAAGAGAGCAAACACTTAATCAGATTTTAGTAGAAATGGATGGTTTTGATAAGCATGATAATATTATAATAATAGCTGCTACTAATCGTCCTGATGTTTTAGATCCAGCTTTACTCAGGCCAGGAAGATTTGATAGACAAATAATTATTGATCAGCCTGATATTGCTGATAGAGAGGCTATACTGCGAGTTCATGTTAAGAAGAAACCTTTATCTAGTTCTGTTAATTTGAGAAGTTTAGCTGAAAGGACTCCAGGTTTTTCAGGAGCTGATTTAGCTAATCTTTTAAATGAGGGAGCTATTTTAGCAGCTAGAAAAAATAAGAAACAAATTGACATGGAGGAGCTTTATGATGCTATAGAAAAAGTTATGATTGGCCCAGAGAGAAAAAGTCGAGTTATTTCAGAAAAAGAAAGAAAGATAACCGCTTTTCATGAAGCGGGGCATGCTGTAGTTGCTCATTTTTTACCTCATACTGATCCTGTACAAAAAATTTCTATTATAGCTAGAGGACATGCAGGCGGTTATACTTTAAAAGTACCGACAGAAGATAAACACATGCATCCTAAAATTGAATTTATTGAAGAAATTTCTGTTCTATTAGCTGGCTATTTAGCTGAGAAAAAAATTTTTAAGGAGGTAACCACCGGTGCAACTTCTGATTTGCGAAGAGCTACGGCAATTTCTAAAAAATTAATTACTGATTATGGTATGTCTGACGCTTTAGGCCTTAGAACCTTTGGGGATAAAGAAGATATGATATTTTTAGGTAGAGAAATTCATGAACAAAGAGATTATAGTGAAAAAATTGCTGAAAAAATTGATGAAGAAATTAGTCGGATTATTTCTCAAGCTAGAAAAATTGCTGAAAAAATCTTAGACGAAAAAGAAGAGTTACTGAGACAGGTAACCAAAGCTTTACTTGAAAGAGAAACTTTAGACAAAAAAGAATTTGAAGAAATTGTTGGAGAGAAAAATACAAATAAATAATAAATAGGTCCCTTTTCTGCTTGACTAATGCTAATTCTCAGTTATACTAAAAATATAAAAAGAATATATTAATTAAATTATTAGTCTAGCTTAAAAGAGTTAGCTGAAAAAATATGTCTGTACCAAAAAAAAGAAGAACTTCTAGTTCTGTGGGAAGAAGAAGATCCCATCACGCCTTAAAACAAACAACAGTAAATAGTTGTCCTCAATGTAAAAAAGCGGTTAAGCCTCATCAGGCTTGTTCTTTTTGTGGATACTATAAAAAAGCTGAAGCTGTTAAAGTAAAAAAAATAGATAATAAATCTAAAAAAAAATAGCTTAATTCTATGTCTAATCGTCATTTAGCCAGAACTATCGCCATGCAAACCTTGTTTGTTTGGGATTTTGATAAAGAAAAAAGTCAAACTATTGAAAAAATCATTTCAGAAAGTTTTTTAAACTTTGCTCCAAGTTTTGATGATGGTGGTTATGTTGAAACTACGGTTAGAGGGGTTTTAAAAAATTTAGAAACAATTGATTCTTACATTACTAAATATGCTACTGAATGGCCTTTAGATCAAATAACTAATGTGGATAGAAATATTTTACGAATAGGTATTTATGAAATGCTAGTAGATGATAATATTCCACCAAGAGTAGCTATAAATGAAGCTATAGAAATAGGTAAAAATTTTGGTGGCGAGTCCTCTGGAAAGTTTGTTAATGGTGTTTTGGGAGCTATATATAATGATATGCCTGAAGATATTAGACAAAAAGATAAAGAAGCTGAAGAAAAAATTAAAGAAGAAAAAATACAAAAGAAAAATGATGAAGACAAAGACAAGGCAGAAGAGATTAAAAAAAATAAAGAATAATTAATAACATGTCAGAATTATCTAAATTAGAGTCTATACTAAACTATAAGTTTAAAAATAGAGATTATTTAAAACAAGCTTTAGTTCATAGATCTTACTTAAATGAACATTTAGATTTTACTTTAGGGCATAATGAGCGCTTGGAGTATTTAGGCGATGCTGTTTTAGAGTTAGTTGTAACTGAGTATTTATATGAAAAATTTCCTGAAAAAGATGAGGGGGTTTTAACAAATTGGCGAGCAGCTTTAGTTAATTCTAAAATGCTTTATCAAGTAGCTAGTAGTTTAAGTATAGAAGGATTTTTACATTTATCCAAGGGAGAGGCTAAAGATAAGAGCTCTAAAAGCCGACGTTATATTTTAGCTGATTCAGTTGAAGCTATAATTGGTGCGATGTATTTAGATAAGGGTATAAATCCAGCAAAAAAATTCATTTCAAAAAATATTATCTCAAATTTAGAGGAGATTATAAATAAAGGACTATATTTAGATCCTAAATCTAGATTTCAAGAGTTATCTCAAGAAAAAGAAGGTACTACTCCACATTATAATTTACTGGAAGAGTCTGGACCTGATCATGAAAAAACTTTTGTTGTAGGTTTGTATTTAAAAGATAAGTTAGTGGCCAGCGGCAAAGGTTTATCTAAGCATGAGGCTCAAGTTAAAGCCGCTCAAGTAGGTTTAGTTAAAAAGGGTTGGCAATAAAAATTTATGTTAAGTATTAAAGAACTATTTAAAATAGCTGTAGAGAGGAATGCTTCTGATTTGCATTTAGTTGTAGGCTTGACTCCAATTTTGAGAATTAGTGGGCGTCTTTTAGATATAAATAAAGGACCTTTAAAGAGAAAAATGGAATCTTCTTTAGATTTTCAGGAAGAAGCTGACAGTTTTTTATCTAATTTTCCTATAGTTAAAAATAAAGATATTGAAGAAATAATTAAAGAAATTTTAAGTAAATCTCAACAAGATAAATTTTATAATAATAAAGACTTAGATTTTAGCTTATCTTTAAATGAAGGTAGGTTTAGAGGGAATTTATCTTATGAAAAAGGCAATCTAAAATTAGTGGCTCGTATTATTAATTTTGATTGCCCTTCTTTAGAAGATATAAATATGCCTAGCATAACTAAAAAATTACTAGATAGCGATCAAGGATTAATATTAGTTACAGGACCAACTGGCTCGGGTAAATCAACTACTTTAGCAGCGATGATAAATTATATAAATAAAACTAGAGCAGTAAATATTATTACTTTAGAGGATCCGATTGAGTTCATGTTTAAATCTGATAAAAGTATTATAACTCAAAGACAACTTGGTACTGACATGGCTTCTTTTCCAGCTGGTTTGAAACATGTACTTCGACAAGATCCTGATATTGTTATGGTTGGAGAAATGAGAGATTTAGAAACTATTTCTACGGCTATCACATTGGCTGAAACTGGACATCTAATTTTAGCTACCTTGCATACTTATAGCGCCGTGCAAACTATAGATAGAATTATAGATATTTTTCCACCCTATCAACAATCTCAAGTTAAGTCTCAATTATCTTTAATTTTAAAAGCTGTTATATCGCAAAAACTTTTACCAAAATTAGGTGGTGGTAGAGTAGCCGCTAGAGAGGTTATGATAAGAAATGATGCAGTTAGTAATTTAATAAGAGAACATAAAATAGCTCAAATAAAAAATGTTATAGAAACTAATTATCAAAAAGGAATGGTAAGTTTTTCTAGGGCTATAAAAGATTTGTATAGTCAGGATTTAATTACAGAAGAGGTGGCCCAAACTCAAATTGAGGATCCCAGTATGCTAGTCTAAAAATTTATTTAACTAAGTTAGAAAAACCCTTGTAAATTAAGGTTTAATAGGGCTTGACATTATTTTTTAATCGGTTATAATTATGAATAGTTAAAATTATTTATGTTATTTATGTTAAATAAAATATTAAGTAATAAAAAAGTAGGTGGTTAAGTTAGCTAATTTTTACTCTTAGCCAAACCGCTGATAGCGGTTTTTTGTTCTCTATAAATTTAAATTGAGTTTGAAAATTATCTCTTTATTTTAATAAATAGATAATCATTGAACTTAATTAGTGATCTGAACTTTAACAAATAAATATTAAACTAACCAAAACAAATCAAGATAAATTTTTTTCGTTCAAAATAAGAGCGTGGGAAAATCTCATTAAGAGTATATGGCGGATGCCTTGACATAAAAAGACGATGAAGGACGTAGCAGCCTGCGATAAGCTTCGGTGAGGTGGCAAGCAACCTTTGACCCGTGGATTTCCGAATGGGGAAACCTGCTCTATTGAAGATAGAGCGTGCTCAGCGTAAGCGAGCAAGAATACTCGGTGAACTGAAACATCTTAGTAGCCGAAGGAAAAGAAAACAATAGTGATTCCCTTAGTAGTGGCGAGCGAAAGGGGAACAGCCTAAACCTTATAGACCGTGTTAAATGGAATTGCTGGCTTTTAGTCAGTAGTGAAGTTTAACAGAAGGATTCAGGTCCATATGTTTATAAGGTGTTGCAAGGAGTTATGTTTACTACCTGAAATAGTAGGGTAAAGTTATAAAAAATAACTTTTAATAGAATGAGCTGGAAAGCTCAGCCAGAGACGGTGATAGCCCGGTATATAAAAAGAGTTATTTCTTTGCTGTAACTTTCTTAAGTAGTGCGGAACACGTGAAATTCCGTATGAATCCGGGTCGACTATGACCCAAGGCTAAATACTTTTTATGATCGATAGTGAACTAGTACCGTGAGGGAAAGGTGAAAAGCATCCCGGTGAGGGAGGTGAAATAGTACCTGAAACCATATACTTACAAAGAGTCGGAGCCCCTACATGGGGTGACGGCGTGCCTATTGAAGAATGAGCCAACGAGTTTATTCTATGTGGCTTACATAAGTCCTGTGAAGGAAATATGTACAGTGAAAGCGAGGGTTAAACGCCCGTGTGTTTCACTTTCATTTAACATTTTTATGTGTTAAGTGAAAGTGAAATAATTGTCGCATGGATAAGACCCGAAGCCGGGTGATCTAACCATGGCCAGGTTGAACTTTAGCGAAAGCTAAAGGGAGGACCGAACCCACTAGTCGTGCAACACTAGGGGATGAGCTGTGGTTAGCGGTGAAATTCCAATCGAACTCGGCGATAGCTGGTTCTCCTCGAAATAGCTTTTGGGCTAGCCTCGGATGCTTACTACTGGGGGTAGAGCACTGAATGAGGGCGGGTCTTCGGATACCGTCTTTAACCAAACTCCGAATACCAGTAGGTGGAGTCCGGGAGTTACACTATGGGCGCTAAGGTTCATTAGTGGAAAGGGAAACAGCCCTGATCGCAATCTAAGGTCCCTAAATATATACTAAGTGTGAAAGGTGGTGTTGTGACTACGACAGTTAGGAGGTTGGCTTAGAAGCAGCCATCCTTTAAAGAAAGCGTAACAGCTCACTAACTAAGTTGTTTCGCGCCGAAAATTTACCGGGGCTAAAGTATATTACCGAAGATGCGGGCTTTAGAGTTTTACTCTGGAGCGGTAGAGGAGCGTTCTGTTTAGCGTTGAAGCTAAGTCGTGAGGCTTGGTGGAGTAAACAGAAGTGAGAATGTTGGCATGAGTAGCAAAAAGGCAGGTGAAAACCCTGCCCACCGAAAATCTCAGGTTTCCTGGGCAACGTAAATCGTCCCAGGGTTAGTCGGTCCTAAGGCCAAGCTTGTGTAGTGCAAGCGTCGTCGATGGATGAGCTGGTTAATATTCCAGCACTGCTTATATTTTCCGATGGGGAGACGCAGTTTCAAAGTCTGAGCGTGTCTATGGTATGCACGTTGATTGCTTCAAGAAACGATCTAGGTAAATCCGGATCACCAGTTTTAAGAAGTTGTCAGAAGATGAAGTCTTTGACGGAATCAATTCAGGTGGCGGAGCTGTCCAGAAAAACCTCTAGGGCTAAGGTATAAGCAACCGTACCGCAAACCAACACAGGTAGATGAGGCGAGGAGCCTAAGGTGAACGAGAGAACCTTCGTTAAGGAACTCGGCAAAACAGCGGCCGTAATTTCGAGATAAGGCCTGCCCTGAGCAATCAGGGCCGCAGCTAAAGAGCCCGGATGACTGTTTACCAAAAACATAGCTCCCTGCTAACTCGTAAGAGGATGTATAGGGGGTGACGCCTGGCCAGTGTCCGAACGTTAAGAGGATGGGTTATTCCTTCGGGAAGAAGCCTTGAATTCAAGCGCGGATGAACGCCGGCGATAACTATAATCGTCCTAAGGTAGCGAAATTCCTTGTCGGGTAAGTTCCGACGTGCACGAATGGCGCAACAATCTGGGCACTGTCTCAACGAAGGACTCGGCGAAATTGCAAGACGAGTAAAGATGCTCGTTAACTATAGTTGGACGAAAAGACCCCATGAAGCTTTACTACAACTTGATATTGAATTAGGGTTAAGCATGTTCAGAATAGGTGGGAGACCTCGGTCAAAAGTGAGATACCACCCTTGTTTATTTTTAATTCTAACCCAAATTTTTTTGGGGACAGTGTCTGGCGGGTAGTTTGTCTGGGGCGGATGCCTCCCAAAAAGTAACGGAGGCGTTTACAAAGGTTGGCTATCCCGGAATGGAAACCCGGGAGATAGTGTAAAGGCATAAGCCAGCTTTACTGCGAGACTTACTAGTCAAGCAGTTGCGAAAGCAGAACTTAGTGATCCGACCGTTCGATATAGGACGGCGGAAGCTCATCGGATAAAAGCTACTCTGGGGATAACAGGCTAGTCCCGCCCAAGCGTCCACAGCGACGGCGGGGTTCGGCACCTCGATGTCGGCTCGTCGCATCCTGGGGGTGAAGAAGCTCCCAAGGGTTGGGCTGTTCGCCCATTAAAGCGGCACGCGAGCTGGGTTCAGACCGTCGTAAGACAGGTCGGTCTCCTATCCACTATAGTCGCGGAAACTTGAAGAGGCCCTTCCCTAGTACGAGAGGACCGGGAAGGACGAAGCTCTAGTGTGTCAGCTGTCCCACCAGGGGCATTGCTGAGTAGCTACCTTCGGTTAAGATAAGCGCTGAAAGCATATAAGCGCGAAGCTGTCTCTAAGATTAGGTTTCATAGACTGGTTAGAGATGATAACCTTGATAGGCTCTAGGTGTAAGTGCAGCAATGCATTCAGCCGAGGAGTACTAATAAGTCGTTTGATTTTCCCACGCTTTTATTTTGAAAAAAATTTATTTTGTTTTGAAAATATAATAAAAAGACACCATCGTTCTGGTGGTCTTTGCAAAGGAGTTACACCTGATCCCATCCCGAACTCAGAAGTTAAGCCCTTTAGCGCCGATGATACTTGGGCCTGTGCCCTGGAAAAGTAGGTCGCCGCCAGAACAATGGTGTTTTTTTATTTACCAAAAAGTATAAAGATGTTAGTATGTTAGTATAATATTAAGTTAATATGCCATTTATAGCATCAATTTCAGGAATTAGAGGAACTCTCAAAGATCCACATGGTTTAACTCCGGAGCTTGTGTTAGAATATGTTTTGGGTCTCGGGGTATATTTTAAAAAAAAATATTTAAATAAAAAAATTAATATAATTATAGCTAGAGACGGTAGGGCTTCAGGAGAAACTATATCTAAATTAATTATAGCTTCTTTAAATTTTTTAGGTATAGACACTATTGATATAGGACAAGTAACGACTCCAACCGCAGGCATTTTTGTAAAAAAAAGCAAGTTTCAGGGCGCGGTAGTTATAACCGCCTCACATAATCCTGAAAATTGGAATGGTTTAAAGTTTTTAAATGAACAGGGAGAATTTTTAAGTTCACGGGACTTAGATAAAGTCTATAGTTTAGTAGAAAATAAAAGCTATAAAAATTATTTAGTTTTAGAAAATAAATTTGGAAAAAATATTCAAAATGGTAGTGCTTTAGATTTTCATATTAAAAAAATATTAAGTTTAAAAGAAATTAAAAAATTAGAAATTTCTAAAAGAAATTTAAAAGTAGCTGTAGATGGTATTAATTCTGTAGGGGGTCCAGCTATGGAAAAATTACTTAAAGTCTTGGGTGTAAAACAAGTTCTATTTATTAATAAAAAAATGAGTAAAGGGTTTGGTCACAACCCTGAACCGTTAGAAAAAAATTTAACAGAATTAAAGAAAGTTGTAATTAAAAATAATTGTGATTTAGGCGTAGCTGTTGATCCCGATGGAGATAGACTGGCTTTAATGTGTGAAAATGGTAAATTTTTTGGTGAAGAAAATACCTTAGTTACGGCCTCTAAATACATATTAGAAATTAGTGAAAATAAGGTAAGTGTTTCTAATTTATCTTCTTCTCAGAGTTTAAAAAATATTACAGAGAGTTTAGGTGGTAAATATTTTTTCTCTAAAGTCGGTGAGATAAATGTAGTAGAAAAAATGAAGAAAGTAAAAGCTGTGATTGGAGGTGAGGGTAATGGCGGAGTAATTTTTCCTAATTTACATTATATGAGAGATTCTTTAGTTGGAATTTCTCTTATACTCTCCTATTTATCTACTTCTAGTTTTATGACTTTATCAAAATTGAAAGATTCCTTGCCTCATTATGTAATGTTAAAAGAAAAATTAAATTTAAGTAAAGATAAACTAGAGTTGTTGTATAAAGTTTTAAAAATTGAATTTAAAAATAATGAAATTAACGAAGAAGATGGCTTAAAAATTATTTTTATAGATAAATGGGTGCATCTTAGACCGTCTAATACTGAGCCAATTTGTCGAGTATATATTGAAGCTAAAAATAATATAGAAGCTAAAGGGATCTTAGATATAATAAACAATAAGATAAGTAATTTATGACAGAGATAATAATCTTAGCCGCTGGCAAGGGAAAGAGAATGAAAGGCAGCGTGTCTAAAGTTTTAACCCCAATATTAGGCAGACCAATGATAAGCTATTTACTCGATTCAATTAAAGAGTTTGATAGAAATATAAAACCAATTATTATTGTATCTCAAGATAATAAGGAGGAAATAAAGGAAGCTTTAAAGGCATATAATTTTAGAACTGCTACTCAATTACAAATTCAAGGGACTGGTCAGGCAGTTTTAAGTGCTAAAGATGAAGTTTCTAAATTAGCAAAAAAAATTTTAGTATTAAATGGTGACCATCCTTTTATACCAGCTTATTCAATTAGTAGTTTACTCAGTAAACACGATGGCTTATTAAGTATAATGTCAGTAAAATTAAAAGATTTTTCTTCTTGGAGGCAAAATTTTTATCACTGGGGAAGGTTGTTTAGAAACGGTGAGAGTAATTTAGAAAAAATTATTGAGTTTAAAGATGCTAGCGAGGAAGAAAAAAAGATATTAGAAGTTAATCCAGCAATTTTTTGTTTTAACTCCAAGTGGTTATGGAAAAATATTTCTAAACTTAAAAATAATAATAAACAAGGCGAATACTATCTTACAGATTTAGTAAAAATGGTTTTTGATAGTAAAGAGAAAATAATAACTGTTCCTATTAGACCTGAATACGGCATGGGTATTAATAGTCAAGAAGAATTAGAAATTGTAAAAAAAAATATTTTAAATAAACTTATAAAGTAAAATTAAATTTATGAAAATAGCCTTTTTTGAGATAAAAGGATGGGAAGAAAAATATTTAATTAAAGCTTTGAAGGGACATAAGCTGTTTTTCTATGAGGAGGCTTTAAGTGACTCACATTTAAAAAAGTTAAAAGATGTTGACGTAGTTTCAGTTTTTATTTATTCAAAAATTACATCTGCTATCTTAAAATCTTTACCTAAATTAAAATTTATAGCTACTCGTTCTACAGGTTTTGATCATATAGATACAAAGATGGCTAAAAAGAATGGAGTTAGAGTTTGTAATGTTTCTTCTTATGGTGAAAATACTGTAGCTGAACATACTTTTGCTTTGATACTGGCAATATCTAGAAACATTCATAAGTCGTATATAAAAACTATTCATAATGACTTTTCTTTAGATGGTCTTATGGGTTTTGATTTAAAAGGGAAAACTTTAGGAGTAGTTGGGGCTGGTAAAATTGGCATGCATACTATGAGAATAGCTAGAAGTTTTGGTATGAAAGTTTTGGCTTACGATATAAACAAGGATAACTTTATGGCTGATGTTTTAGATTTTGAATATGTTAGTCTAGAGTACTTATTTAAAAATTCAGATATTCTTTCTTTGCATGCCCCTTACAATGAACACACAAAACATATTGTAAATAGAGAAAGTATTAAAAAAATGAAAAAAGGCGTGATACTTATAAATACCGCCAGAGGCGGATTAGTTGATTTAGATGCTTTAATGGAGGGTTTAGATAAGGATATTATAGCTGGGGCTGGTTTAGATGTTATTGAGGGAGAAGAGTATATAAAGGAAGAAAAACAACTTCTTTATGACCCCGAAAAAGCTGAATTAGCCTTAACTTTAGCTAAGGATCATATACTTTTTGATAATGAAAAAGTAATTTTTACTCCTCATATTGCTTTTTATAGTCAAGAAGCTTTAATGAGAATTTTAGAACAAACAGTAGAGAATATATTAAACTGTAAAGAAGAAGGTAAAATTATTAACTTTGTTGTTTAGCATATGTCAATTATTTTAGATTTACATATTCACTCAAGGTATTCATGATCTTGTTCTCCGTCTTTAAATTTACAAAATATTGCGCAAACAGCTAAAGTGAAAGGTATAGATATTATTGCCACGGGTGATTTAATAATTAAACCTGGTTTTGGTGGAGTGTATGGTAAAATTAGTATCCTTGAGCATAAAGGGTTAAAAAAAATATTTTAAATCTATGAAAATAAAGTCCAATTTATTTTATTTTATAATCTCTATTCTTGGCTTACTGTTAGTGGGCATTTTTACAATTTCTCAATCACAAGTAAATAATTCTCAGTTTAATCAAAACAAAGATTTAATAAATAAATTTAACAGGGTAGTTTATGGTTTAGGTGAGGCGATTAATTTTACCGCTTCTTTAACGCCAGATTATCAACATGAAATAAATAAACCCAAGTTAATACAAATTTTTAATAATCCTTTAAAGAATGGCTTTCAATTTGCTAGAAATGTAAGTATTAATAAAACAATAAGTAGTGATGATGTACCTAAAGATATAAGTTTTAAGACAGAAACCCTTGATCTTAAAGTACATTTAAGAAAAAAGGGTTTTTTTATTTATAGACAGGGATCTGATATCTACTTAGGCTGGCAAAGTTCTAAGGGTAAAAGATTTAGTTTTACATTGCCATATAAGTAGAGATACAAGTTATGTTGTTTGGTTTACTAATACTTAAGATAAGTGTATAATGTATAAAGAATTAAAGTATTTTATTTTTTTTTCATCACTTATAGTTATAATTAAAATATAAATTAATGACTAACATAATCTTTGAATTTTTCTCACAATTAATATTTAACGTGGGAATGATAATAGAATATTTAGGAGTTTTAGTAGTTATAATTTCTGTTATTATTGCTATTTATACGTATTTCTTTTTACCAGATTCTAAAAATTTACTTAGAATTAAATTTGCTAAGAATATAATTTTTGGCTTAGAGTTTATTATCGCAGCTGACGTTCTACTGGTAACAGTAGCTCAAACTTTAAATGAAGTCATGCAATTGGGTGGTATGGTTCTTATAAGAATACTTCTAGGCTATGCTCTAAGGCAAGAATTTCCTCACGACACGAAAAGCTTAGAAAAAAAATATAAAAAATAATTTAAATATATGACTAAAAAAACTAATGAAGTAAAAGCTGAGAAGAAAACAAATGATCAGCTTAAAAAAGAGGAGGCTGCTTTAACTGCTATTTCTCAGATTAAAAGTAAGTTTGGTGAGGGAGCAATAATGAAATTTGGTGATGCTAGAAAAAGTGATGTAGATGCTGTTCCTACTGGCTGTTTATCTCTTGATTTAGCTTTAGGTATAAATGGTATTCCTAGAGGAAGAATAATAGAGATTTTTGGTCCTGAGGCTTCAGGTAAAACTACTTTAGCGCAACATATTGTGGCTGAAGTACAAAAAATTGGTGGCCTTGCTGCTTTTGTTGATGCTGAACACGCTTTAGATCCAGAATATTCTAGAAAAATAGGCGTTGATGTAAAAGAATTACTAATCTCCCAACCAGATACTGGTGAGCAGGCTTTAGAGATAGTGGAAACTTTGGTGAGATCTAATGCGGTAGATGTTATTGTTGTTGATAGTGTAGCGGCTTTAGTTCCTCAAAGAGAAATTGAGGGTGAAATGGGTGACCAACACATGGGTCTTCAGGCTAGACTCATGAGTCAGGCTCTTAGGAAACTTACAGGTGCGGTGGCTAAATCTAAGACAGTAGTGATATTTATTAACCAAATTAGAAATAAAATAGGTGTATTTTTTGGTAGTCCAGAAACTACTACAGGTGGAAACGCATTAAAATTTTACAGTTCTGTCAGGATTGAGGTTAGACGAGCCGCTCAGATAAAACAAGGAGATAAGAGTATTGGCAATAGAGTTAAAGTTAAGATAGTAAAAAACAAGGTAGCAGCTCCTTTTAAGACTACTGAATTCGATATTATGTATAACGAAGGAATATCAATTTCTGGGGATACGCTAGACACAGCTATAACTTACGATATAGTTAAAAAAAGTGGTAATAGTTATAGTTTTGGAGAAATAAAGTTAGGAGTTGGAAGGGAAAATGCTAAAAAATATTTAAGAGAAAATAAGAAACTATTAAAGGTAATTAGAGACAAAGTCCTGGAATTAGCTAAAACTAAAGATCAGGAAGAATAATTATTTATTTTTATTACATAAACCGTTTCTCAATCAGGAAACGGTTTTTTAAAAACTTATGAAAAAAACTTACGTTATTTCTGTAGGGGGTTCATTAATAGTGCCTGAAAGTGGCAAGATTAATAATAAATTTTTAAGTAAATTTCTTAATTTTGTAGAAAAACAAATAAAAAAAGATAATAAGTTTATTTTAGTAACAGGTGGCGGGAAAACTGCTAGGGATTATATTAGTGGAGTTAAAGGTATAAAAAAAATTAGTGATAAAGAGGCTGATTATTTAGGAATTTTAGTTACTAGGTTAAACGCTAATTTGCTTAAAACATTTTTAGGTAAAAAAGCTTTTAAAGAGGTTTTAGAGGATCCCTATAAAAAAGTAAATACAGATAAAATAATAATAGCCGGGGGTTATATACCCGGACAGTCTACTGATGCTGTAGCAGTTTCAATGGCGGTTACTTACAAGGTAGATAAAATAATTAATCTTTCTAATGTTGACTATGTTTATGATAGAGATCCTAAAGATAGGGGGGCTAAGAAAATAGAAAATATGTCCTGGGCAGAACTTTTAGAGATTACTGGTAGTGAATGGCAACCAGGCAAGAATATTCCTTTTGATCCTGTAGCTTCAAAATTAGCCAAAAAAAATAATTTGAAAGTAATCATGCTTTCTGGTAAGAATTTTAAAAATATTGATAATTATTTTCAAGATAAAAAATTTAAGGGCACAACGGTGTCCTAAATAATATTATTTAAATAGGGCGTTGTAGTTAAGTTTTTATTGACATAATCATATTATTTTATTACAATTATATATTAAGTTAGAGTTAGAGTTATTGTTTCATTAAAAATATAAAGAAATGGAAAAAAATTATTTAAAAAGGAAGAAGAGAAGACAAGGCATTATTAGGTCAACTATCTTCTTGCTCATTGTTTTAATTTTGCTAAATTATGTATGGTTGTATCTAGCTGGCTTTTATGAAGCGTGTTCCGCTCTTGTTCTCTTAAATGTGCCAGTTGCTTTGATGTACTTATCTTCTCTTGGTGTAAAATTTCCAAGAAAACGAAATCCCGATTGGTTAGACAAGGAACGCTTACTTCTTGAAAAAAAGTATAGATTAGCTTATGACTCTATTTCAGAAAGAAAAGAAAAATCAGCCAAGCTTACTAATAGTCATTGTCCGAAATGCCGAAAAAGCAATGTTATCGATAAAATTAGAAGAGTAAAAGGTGATATTAGTGGAAATTTTAAATTAGGTTTTGGATCAGTATCTGGAAAAATAGATACAAATTCGGTAAACACGTGTTCTTCTTGCGGACATGAATGGATAAAAGAAGAAATTGATATTTCTGAAACCACATCGCGTGCTATTTCTGAGATATTGTCACCAATTTATGACTTTTTTATTGAAGGGAAGGACAATGATTTCGATGAATTAAAGAACCTTAGGGCAAAATCAGTAAAAAGATTTATTGATAGATATAATTATCAGTATAAGGCCAAGGAGCTTTCTAAGCTCACAATAAAAGACTTAAGAAAGTATGGCTGTAAATAAAAATAAAGAGTAGATAATAAATCTGCTCTTTTTTATAGTATTAAAAAAATCCCCACTATATTTTAGTTGTTATTAATTATTATACTAAAATGAAGTGTTCTATGTAAATTAGTAATATTGCACTTGGGGCTAGAATCCAGGGTTTGTATATTGACATGAGTTATTATAAGTGATATGGTAATATAATGTTTTTTACAATTAAATAAAGTTTCACCAAATAATAAAGACAATGAAAAATGAAAAATTTATTAAAGAAGGATCATCTTCTTTTTCTGTTTATGAACCCAAGATAATTAGGGATCAAATTAATTGTTTGTGTAAGCTATTTCCTGAGCTTGTTTTTATAAATAAAAAATTTGTTGATAAAAAACTACCACAAGATGCTGAGGGGTGGTTTGTTGTTCCTAGGTGGCGAAGTATTGCCTCGACTTATGATAAAGCTATAGAAAAAGTTTTTGATTTAATGAGAACAATGCAAAATCGTCGACTTAATATAGTGTATGCAGGTCAGATGGAAAGTCAATATTTGAAACCAAGACAAGGACATGTTAAAGCGAGCAAAGTTTTAGAGAAAAATCAAAATGGTGATTTTTTATTTATTCCGGCTCAATTTGGCGTAAAACCTATTAGTTATCCATCTGAAGATGAATTAATGAATTTGAATGTTAATGAGTTTGGCTTAGGTATTTTCGAAGTTAGTATAATGATATTAACTCACCCAGAAAGATTTTTACATGAAGATAATTTGCCAGTTTGGTGTATTGGTGATGAATATTCTAAACTTGGTAATGGTGAATTTTTATTAACACCTTTTTTTCGTTTTAAACATAAGCAATTAGAAATTAACATGTGGACCATGGACGATATCTATCAGGCTCCTTTTAGTGAGGTTGGTATTGCTACTGGCTTTATTGTGTAAGAATTGTAATTTATGAAGTTTGTTAATTATGGCAGCTAAATTATTAAAAGTTTTTATAAAAATAAAATCCCTTCAAATTAAAGGGATTTTTTATATATCTAAATCGTGCTCCGTGCAGGGCTCGAACCTGCGACCATTTGCTTAAGAGGCAACTGCTCTACCAGCTGAGCTAACGGAGCTATATGTGGCTGGAGAGAGGCTTGAACTCTCGACCTCGGCGTTATGAGTGCCGCGCTCTAACCAACTGAGCTACCCAGCCATATTTTGTTTAAATGTGTGCCCGGCAGGATTTGAACCCGCAACCTTCTGGTCCGAAGCCAGATGCTCTATCCAGTTGAGCTACAGGCACCTTTTTAAACAAAATATGATAAACTATTTTTCTTTTAAAGCATCTTTTAGATTTTTTCCAGTTTTAAATTTAGCGACACGAACTTCAGGTATAGTAATTAATTCTTGTGGTTTTCTAGGATTGACTCCATTTCTAGCATGTCTTGTTCTAGAGAGAAATGTTCCAAACCCAGCCAAAGTTACCTCATTGTTTTTTTGTAATTCAGAAGTAATAGTGGCAGTTATTAAGTCAACAATTTCTATGGCCTTACTTTTATTAACCCCATCAATTTTTGCGGAAATAGTTTCAGCTAAATTTTTTTTGTTCATAATTATTTGGTTATTATAACATAATTTAATAATAAGTCTATTTATCTGGCATATTCAGTTACTCTTAACTCTCTTATCACATTAACCTTTATTTCTCCAGGGTACTTAAGTTCTTGTTCTATTTTTTTTGTAATATTTCTAGCTAATTTTTGGGCTTCAAAATCATTAACTTTCTCTGGAGTTACAAAAACTCTAACCTCTCTACCAGCTTGAATAGCATAACTCTTTTCAATTCCATCGAAAGAATTAGCTATCTTTTCCAATTCTTCTAATCTTTGTAAATAATTTTCATAATTATCATTTCTAGCCCCAGGTCTAGCAGATGAAATAGCATCAGCTACTTTAACTATGACAGATTCTAAGGTAGTTGGTTTATCATCGTGGTGGCTTTCTATTGGGGCAATAATTTCTGGTGGTAAATTAAATTTTTTAGCAATATCTCGACCAATTTCGGTATGATTTCCTTTTATTTCGTGATCCACGGCCTTACCTATATCATGTAATAAACCACCTTTTTTAGCTACCGTAACGTTAGCGCCTAATTGTTCAGCCAATAGAGCGGATATATGAGCTACTTCAATGGAATGTCGAAGAGCATTTTGTCCATAACTAGTTCTATATTTTAACCTACCCAGTATTTGTACTAATTTAGGATCAAAACCAGCAATGCCAACTTCATACATGGCGCTTTCGCCAGCTTTTTTAATATCAACAGCAATCTCCTGTTTAGATCTCTCTACCGCTTCTTCAATTTTAGTTGGATGAATTCTACCATCTTTAATTAAGTAATCTAAAGTTTTCTTAGCAATATGTCTTCTAATAAGTGAAAAACCAGATATAGTTATAGCATTTGGGGTATCATCAACTATAATCTCTACTCCCGTGGCTTGCTCAATGGCTTTAATATTTCTGCCTTCTCGACCAATAATTCTTCCTTTCATTTCATCGCTAGGTAAATCGACCACAGTGGTTGTAAGTTCTAATGTGTAAGTTGAAGCTAATCTTTGCATGGCAGTAGCCATTATGTCCTTCGCTTTCTCTTCGTATTTTTCTTGAGAGTTATTTTCAATTTTTTTTAATCTAATATTTAAATCTTCTGAGGCTTGCTCTTCTATATTTTTAAGTAAAATTTCTTTTGCCTGATCTTTACTTAATTGAGCTATTTTTTCCAATTTTTCAACCTGATCTTGTTTAATTTTTTTAATTTTTTCTTTTATTGTTCCAACTTCGTTAACTTTATCATAAAGACTTTGTTGTTTTTCTTGTAAACTTAAAAGTTTTTGTGAAAAAGAATTTTCTCTTTGTTCTAATCTTCTTTGAACATCATTAATCTCTTTTCTTCTTTCGGATTCTTCTTTTTTTGATTCATCAATAATCTTCAAAGCTTTATCTTGCGCTTCTAATAATAGCTCTTTTTGCTTAGTTTTTCCTTCAGTAATTATCTTTTGGGCTTTTTCTTCAGCATGACCAATTTTTGATTTGGCAAGTTGTTTTTGTAGAAAAAAACCAATAAAAAAAACTCCAATAGCTATTACTAGATAAATAAAATATTCTAGCATATTATTATGTTAGGAGTTTTAGGTTAATTTTAGATTACGAGAATAATTTTTCTTAGAAAATATAAAACACTCTAAATTAAAATCTAGAAGTTATTACATACTAAATTGTATTGAGATTTATTTTTTAATTTCATGTTTTTGCGACTATAATCGGAGGTTAAATAAGTGTTTATCTGATTCAATTCTCTAATTTTAGCTAAATATTTTCATTTATTCTCTGAACCTTAAACTTCCTAAATACCTAATTCAAATTTATTATTAATTTAAGCTATATATATTTTAGCAACTTAAATTATAATTGTAAAGAGTTTAATTTATATTTAGAAAATTTCTTCTTTAATTAAATATAATTTATTCTAAATAAAAAAAATATAAAATTGACAAATGTTAAAAAATCAATTAAACTTAAAGAAAATCAATTAATTTAGGCTATATGGCCTTATATTTTATTTTATGAATTTAACAGAATTAGCAAGAATTTTAAAAATTACTCCCCAGGAACTTAAAGACTTTTTACCAAAGATGGGGTTTAACATAGGTCAAAAAGCCATAAAAGTGGATAATCGGACTACTCAAAAGATTATCAGAGCATGGCCAAAATTTAAAAAACAATGGGAACGAGAACAATTGCGGGCAGAAAAGGAAAAACAAATTACTGAGCCCAGTGTTGTAGAGATAAAGAAAATTTCTATTCCTAAGCTTATAACCATAAGAGACTTCGCCGCTAAAGCTGATTTACCTATAAATACAGTTTTGAGTAAATTAATGTCTAATGGTGTTTTTGCTTCGATGAATGAAAAAATTGACTTTGATACAGCTAGTATTATTGGAGAAGATTTAGGTCTTGAGGTTTCCTTGCAAGAATTTGCTGAAGACGAAGAAAAGGAAGAAAGAAAGCTTTCTGATCTTATATCTGCTGAAGATGAAAATGAACTTCAAGATAGAGCTCCTGTAATTGTGGTTATGGGGCATGTAGATCATGGTAAAACAAGGCTTTTAGATGCAATCAGAGAAACAAATATTATCGATGGAGAAGCAGGAGGAATAACCCAGCATATTGGTGCTTATCAGGCAGAAAAAAACGATAGAGCCTTAACCTTTATAGACACACCTGGGCATGAAGCTTTTACGGCTATGCGTAGTCGAGGAGCTAAGGTAGCTGATGTAGCTATATTAGTGGTAGCTGCTGACGATGGAGTGAAACCGCAAACCGTAGAAGCTTATAAGATTATTGAAGCGGCCAAAATTCCATTTATTGTAGCTATTAATAAGATTGATAAGCCAGAAGCTGATGTGGCTAAGACTATGCAAGAGCTATCATCTAAATTAAATTTAGTTCCAGAAGAATGGGGTGGAAAAACTATTTGCGTGCCCATATCCGCGAAAGAAAAACAAGGTTTAGATAAACTTTTAGATATGTTAATTTTAATCTCAGATACTGAAGTTTCTATCTTAAAAGCTAATCCTAACTCAAAGGCTGCTGGAACTATTATTGAATCTCATATTGATAGATCATCTGGACCAGAGGCAACTATATTAGTACAAAATGGCACTTTATACCTAGGTAACCAGTTAGTCTTCAATAATATTATCTATGGTAAGGTTAAGGCTTTATTTGATTATCGCGGTGAACTTCTTAAATCAGCAGGGCCTTCAGTACCAGTTAAAGTTTTGGGTTTAAAAGTTTTACCTAAAGTTGGGGATATGTTAGAAGTTGGTGAAGGTGTGAGAGCTAGGGTTAATAAGATAAAATTTATAAATTCGTCACAGCAATTGGGACAAAGTCAAGAAAATATAGATGATAAAGCAAAGTTTTTAAATGTTATTATAAAAAGTGATGTTTTAGGTTCAGCTGAAGCTATCGAAGAGTCTTTACTTAAGGAAAATACTGAGAAAGTTAAGGTAAAGGTTTTAAATAAAAGCTTGGGAAATATTAGCGAAGGAGATGTAAAAAGAGCTGAAGACTCAGGAGCAGTTATATTAGGGTTTAATGTTAAAACTAACTCCGAAGTAGAGGAGTTTATTAGAGAAAAAAATGTAAAAGTAAAAAATTTTTCTATTATTTATGATTTAATAAAATATGTTAAAGAAGAGATGAAAGAATTGATAGAAGATGAGATTATTAGAAGAGAAGTTGGTAAAATAAAAGTTTTAGCAATTTTCAGAACGGAGGCTAAAAGTCAAATTATTGGTGGAAAAGTAATTGAAGGTGAGGCTGAAGAAAATAGTCAGGTAGAAGTTTTAAGAGAAGATAAATTTGAAGCTGAGGGAAAAATATCCCAATTACAATCAGGCAAACAAGATGTTCCCAAGGTAGAAATCGGTGAAGAGTGTGGTATGTATTATAATGGTAAGCCCGTGGTTGAGGTTGGTGATATTCTAAGTTTATATAAAGAGGAGGTGGTAAAAGTACAAGATAATGGATAAACGACAAGATAAAATTAATTTATTACTCCAAAAAGAAGTAGCTCAAATTATAGCTCAGGAAGTACAATTTCCTGAAGCTTTGGTTAGTGTTGCAAAACTTACAACTGATAATAATGCTAGCGAATTGAGAATAAAAATATCTGTTTTACCGGAAAAATTTACAGGTACTGTTTTAAAGGAATTACGTAAAAAAAGTAGCTTTTTAGCTAAGGAGATTCACAGAAAAGCTCGTTTAAAAAGAGTTCCAAAAATATTTTGGTCAGTGGAAGAGAAAGACGATGTATATGCTTTAGAGGAGATATTAAATAGTTTTTAGTTATGTTAATTGTATGATAAATAATTTAAATAGCTTTTTTAGAAAAGCTTATTTTTTAATGCAATCTTCACAAAATATTTTGATAATAGGTCATGTTAATCCAGATAGTGACGCTATTTCTTCAACGGCCTCAATGATAGAGCTAAGTCTTTTATGGAATAAAAAATACACAGCGATTTGTCTCAATAAGGCAGATAATGTTTTTTCCTTTTTACCACACGAGGAAAAAATAAGAGGTAATTTTAATTTTGATATTAAAGACTTCGATTTAATAATAGTTGTAGATTGCGGATCTTTAGCAAGGACGGGTTTGGCTAAAGAAATTAGGGAAGCGAAAAATTTAAACTGGAAGGGAAAAATTATTGAATTTGATCATCATCCCAAAATTGATGATTATAGTGATGTTGAGATTAGAGACCCGGAGGCTGCTGCTACTACAGAAATAATTTATGAATTTTTAGAAATTAACCAAATAACTGTAAATAAAGATTTAGCAACTCTACTTCTTTCTGGTATATTAACTGATACGGCTAATTTTCTTTATTCATCAACTCGCGACAGAACTATTTTAATAGCTTCAGAGTTATTAAAAAAGGGAGCAAGATTTCCTAAAATAATGGATAAGATTATGAATAAAAAAAGTTTTAGTACTATAAAAATCTGGGGTAAGGTTTTAGATAATTTATATATAAATAAAGACTATAGTTTAGCCATTGCTGTGCTTAGTTATAGTGATTTAAAAAATTACATTGATGATAAAACTTTTGAAGATGAAGCTATTTCTGAAATATCTGGATTTTTAAGTAATTTATCTGATATAAAAACTATTTTATTTTTACGAGAATCTAAGCCCGGTTGTATTAAAGGTAGTTTAAGGGCGACTGCTTATAACAAAGATATTGATTTATCTAAGTTAGCAGTTATTTTAGGTGGTGGTGGACACAAGAAAGCAGCTGGATTTTCACTGAATGGTAGTTTAGCTAAGACGAGTAAGAATAATTGGAAAATTGAATAGTTATAATCTATATTTTTTGAGAAGATTTTTTTTTGGCTTCAACTTGACGCCATTTTTTTATTTCCTGATGATTACCTGATAGTAATATTTCTGGAACCTTGTATTCATTTCCTGATTGTTCAAAAATAGCTGGTTTAGTATATTGAGGGTACTCTAGTAATGAACTATTATTAAATGATTCTTCAAGTAAACTGTCCTTATTTCCCAGTACCCCTGGTAACAGGCGAGAAATGGAGTCTACTATAGTCATGGCTGGTATTTCGCCACCTGTTAGGACATAAGAACCAATAGAGATTTCTTCATCAATAAAATTAGCTATTCTTGCATCGACGCCTTCATATCTACCACAGATCATAATAATCTCTTCATATTTTTTTGAATAAGATGAAGCTTTTTTCTGATTCCAATTATTACCCTGCGCGGAAAATAATATAATTTTTCTAGTTATCTTCTTTGAGGTTAATTCTTTTAATGCATGATAAATTGGCTCCACCTTTAAAATCATACCCGCGCCACCGCCATACGGGGTATCATCTACGCTTTTATGTTTATCATTAGTCCATTCTCTTAAATTATGTACGTAAATTTTGATTAATTTTTTGTCTCTGGCTTTTTTAATTATACTTTCTTTAAAATATGATTTAAAAATTTCAGGAAATATTGTTATTATATGAAAATTCATATTTATATTATTACTACTTAAAACAAAAAGCCACAAAATAAATTGCGGCTCTTTGTTTTATGTATAACTCGAATTTAGATATTTAGATCATCTACTGAAGAAGTATCAACTTCTTCGCTTCGAGGATCAACTTCCTCGCTTTGAGGAGCAACTGGTCTATTACCAGCATTAGGATCGTAAATTTTTAAGTTAACACGAGAATTGTTTTTAGCTCCAACAATTTTTAATAAAGTTCTAATTGCTTGAGCAGTTTGACCTTTCTTGCCAATAACATATCCCATGTCTGAAGGGTCGACTTTTAGTGTTAATAACACACCCATTTCGTCAATGGTTCTTTCGACCTGCACTGCCTCTGGTGTAGAAACAATGTGCTTGACAATCATTTCTAGAAAATCTTTGTCTTTAATCTCTTCCATAGTGTTTACTTTATCTTCTAAATTGATAGGCATGAAAATTATTTAATTCAGTCATCAATATAAAAGATCATTTAAGTATTATTCTTAATTTAATTATAACAAATTATTTGATTTTGTCAATAAGCAATATTATTTTTTTTCTTCTGACTTTATTTCCTCTTCTTTTTTTTCTTCTGGTGCTTTTTTTTCAGATTTTACATCTTCTTCCTTACTTGCTTCTGAACTAGTTTTATTTTTCTCAGCTTGGACTTTTTTCTTAGCCAATCTCTTTTTAGATTTTAAGCGACTATTTTTTTCCTTGTCTCCTTTAATAACTTCCTTATTAATTAGAAGATTATTAACACTGGCAGACATTGAAGCGCCTTTGCTTATCCAATAAACAATGCGATCTTTTTTAGCTTGTAAATCTTTAGTGTGAGGGTTGTATGAGCCTAAAATTTCTAAAGCTCGTCCATAAGGATCTCGGGCTTTTTCAGAAATTATTAAACGGAAAGTTGGCTTATTTTTCTTTCCTACTCTTGATAATCTAATAGTTAACATCTTTGTTTCTTTAATTATTTTAGAATATTTTCAAAATTTATCTTAATGAAATTTTTCTTTTTTTATAATATTAATAACTAAATACTAACTTAGAAGCTAGTTAAAGTCAATAGCTATCGTTTATCTTCTGTTATTTTGAGGTCTATCGTTTCTTTGATTGTTAAATCTATCATTTCGACCATCTGAAATCATTTTACCTGGTTCTCCTTCCCAATATTTTTCGTTATCGCTTAGCTCTTTCATTGTTAGCTTAACTCTACCTTGATCATCAAGTTCTTTAATTTTTACTTGAACTTTATCGCCAAGTTTTAACAGACTATCAGGTTTATTTACTCTATAGGGTGCCATTTCACTAACATGTACTAAACCATCTTGATTATTATTTAATTTTACAAAAGCTCCAAAATCAGCAATTTTTACAACTTCGCCATTAATAATTTCTCCTGCTTCAAATTCGTGGACAATATCTTTTACCATTTTTTCAGCTTGTAAACATTTTTCTTTATCGGTTCCGCATATAATTACCAGCCCATCATCTTCTATATCAATACTTACTTCAGTTATTTCAATAATCTTATTAATAACCTTGCCTCCAGGGCCAATAACCATACCAATTTTTTCAGGATTTATGTTTAAAGTGATAATTCTAGGGGCGTAAGGAGAAAGTTCTTTCTTGGGTTCATTTATAGCTTTATTTAATACTTTTAGAACATTATCCAAGGCTTGTCTTCCTTTAATTAGAGTCTCTTTAATTATCTCTTCATTTAAGCCGTCAGTTTTAGTATCAAGCTGTATAGCGGTAAGACCGTTTTTAGTACCGGTAATTTTAAAGTCCATACCACCTTTTCCGTCTTCTAAATCTTGAATATCGGTTAAAACTTTCCATTTACTCATATCTTCATTAGACGCAAGTCCCATAGCAATGCCTGCTACAGCCGATTTAATTGGGACACCTGCATCCATTAAAGCTAAAGATGAAGCACAGGCTGAAGCCATAGATGATGAACCGTTTGAACCCAATGTTTCACTTACAACTCTAATAGTATAGGGAAAATCTTCTTTTTGTGGAAGTACGGGCATAAGAGCTTTTTCAGCTAAAGCGCCGTGTCCAACTTCTCTACGACCAGTTCCTCTTAGAGGCTTAGCTTCACCTACGCTATATGGAGGGAAGTTGTAGTGGTGCATATATCTTTTAGTGGAAGCACCTTCTATACCTTCTAAGGATTGTTCTAAACCAGGAGCTCCTAGAGTTACAATAGACATAACCTGAGTTTCTCCTCTAGAAAATAGACTTGAACCATGGTTTCTTTGTAGTAAATTAATGTCAGCCACTAAATCTCTAATCTCATCTAAACTTCTACCATCAACTCTTTTATCTTCTTCTATAATAGACCTACTTACCTCAGCTTCTATCATATTATCCGCACTTTTATTTATGGCTAATTTTCTTTCTGAAGCTTCTAAGTCTTGTGAGAATAAGTATTTATCTAAACTATTTTTAATGGCTTTAACCACAGCTTTCCTTTCAGTTTTACTATGATAGGCTTTATCAAACAACATTTTAGAAATATTTTCTTCTAACCACTTTTTAGCTAGGTTAAGATTATTATCTTTTTTTTCTTGAGCATTTTTTTCATCAGTAGTTTCTAGTTTTTCTTTTAAAGATTTTTTTGGAGCAGGTACAGCTTTTTGAAATTCTCTAATAAGTTCTATAGAGCCTTGAAGCTCTTTTTGTCCAATAAGAATTGCCTTTTCTATGTCAGATTCTTTAACTTCTTCACAAGCAGCTTCAATCATGATTACTTTTTTTTCAGTGCCCACAACAATTAAATCAAGATCACTTTTCGCTCTTTGTTCATAAGTAGGATTAAAAACTAAATCATTTTCAACTCTACCTATTCTTATTCCCCCAATTGGACCTTTCCAGTTTACACCAGAAACAGATAAGGCAGCGGAGGCAGCGATGAGAGAGATAATGTCATGATCATTTTCATGATCCACTGATAATACGGTTATAATAACCTGAATATCTTTTCTTTCTTCATCATTAAATAAGGGTCTAATAGATCTATCTATCATTCTTCCAGTTAAAACAGATTCATCAGTAGGGCGACCTTCACGTTTTACCCAACGAGAGCCCTTTATCATTCCTGCGGCGTATAAACGTTCTTCAAAGTCAACCATTAAAGGAAAATAACTAGCATTAGGACGTTCTTCTTCAGCTTGAACAACCGTAGCCATAACTACAGTTTCTCCATATTGAACTCGCACAGCGGCGTCAGCCTGTTGAGCTAGACGACCTGTTATAATAGTTAGTTGGCGACCAAGCCATTCTTTACTAAAACTTTTTTCTTCAAACATAAGTTTTTTAGCCTGATCATTAAATTACAGGACCATAAGCTCCTTTTGGCTTATAGCACTATTTATTTAAAGACCAAGCTTTAATTAATTTATTATTATTTATAGAACAAAAAATTTAATTTTTTAATTTTTAATTCTTTGATTTTTAATTCTTTGATTTTTAATTCTTTGATTTTTAATTCTTTTTATACAATTTATTATTGCAGAAATTTTTTATCATCACCTAAATTAGTAAAATCGTCAGATTGATCAATTAGGCGTGAAGAAGTGGTTTTTCTAAAACCCATTACTTCTATTAGAGACCCAGTTGTATTTTGAATATAGTCTATTAAAGGGATATAGTCTCCATCACCACTAACTAAAATTACTACATCTAAGTTAGAAGAAAGTTTAATAGCATCCATAGCAATGCCCACATCCCAATCAGCTTTTTTCATTCCACCGGGAAAAATTTGTAATTCTTTCATTTTAACTTCAAAGCCTTGTTTGATTAAGGCTTCAAAAAAAGAAGTTTCTTCTTCAGATTCAGTGTGAATAACGTAAGCAATAGCTCTGATAAGTTTTCTTCCAGCAACAGCTTTCTCTAAAACCTTACCAAAGTTTACACGTTTTTTATATAAATTTTTAGCGCTATGATACATGTTAGATACATCTACCAAAACACCAACTCTTTGTTCTTTGTGTTTTACCATAATTATTTATTATTTTTTTATCTCTTTAGTATCATTATTCTTATCTTCAGCATTACTTTCTATAGTTTCAACTTTCTTTTCTCTAAGTATCTCTATGTCCCTTTCAGCTTGTAATTTTTGAGCAATTTTTAAATTTAATTTTTTAGATACTTCTTGAAATGATTTACTATCTTCTTTTTGTAAATACTTTAGAAGTTTTCTTCTTTCACCAACTTTCTTAAGTAGACCTCTGCGAGATGAATAGTCATGTTTATGACTTTTTAGATGCTCAGTTAGTTCTTTAATCTCTTCAGTTAAAATAGCAATCTGTACCTGAGATGAACCAGTATCATTTTCGTGAGTTCCAAATTTTTTAATTAATTTTAATTTTCTTTCTTTAGTTAACATAATTTTCTTGCTTAAGCCGAGACATAGTCTTTGATAATTATTACAAAGGCTAAGCCAAGCTAAAGTAAATTTATTTAGATTTATTAGCTTTTTTTTGCAGTCTAGATTTATAGCGACTAGCAGTATTTTTTTTAATAACTCCTTTTTTAGCTGCTTTATCTAAACTTTTAATAGTTTTTTTTATTAGTTCTTGAGATTTTTCTTTGCCAGATTCTTCTAATGATTTTTTAGTTTCTTTTAAACTTTTCTTAAAATTTCTTTTAAGTTTATCATTAGCAATTTTTAATTTAGAACTTTTTCTTAGTTCTTTTTTAGCCGATTTAGTATTAGGCATATTTTTAGATAATAATTAATTTATTTTAAGTGGTCGGGGCACTGGGACTCGAACCCAGGATCTCATGCTCCCAAAGCATGCGCCTTAGCCAACTAGGCCATGCCCCGAGTTTTTAACTTAGGGTGCCGAGGGAGAGGATCGAACTCTCGACACAAGGATTTTCAGTCCTTTGCTCTACCACTGAGCTACCTCGGCCGGTAGTCTGATTTTTGTTGCGGGGGCAGGACTCGAACCTGCGACCTCCAGGTTATGGGCCTGGCGAGCTGCCAACTGCTCTACCCCGCTATATAAAGTGGGCAATGGAGGACTCGAACCTCCGACCTCAACATTATCAGTGTTGCGCTCTAACCAGCTGAGCTAATTGCCCCTTTAAAATTGCTATATTTTCATTATAATAAAATAACAAAAAAATCGCCAGTCAAGCGTCTGTAATCGTTTTCTATATTATCAGATAGATTAAAAAAAAGCAAGGCTTTTATTAAATTTGTAAAGGGGAAATAGAAATGTGTTGTTGTTTATATTACTTTAATAAAAAAGAGAGACATTTTTGACTCTCTTTTGAATGTTTATAGTTTGTATCTTGTCCCTAGCTTTAGCAACTGAGTTTTGTTGGTTAAATCATAACCAACCTCAGTATACACTAAAATATTTTTTGTTATTTTTTCAGTATATTTTAGCGTAACAGTATGTTGAGGTTTGTTTTTTAGATAATGAATTAGACGGTAAGTCGTATTAATTTTCCAAATATTAATGGAGGCGCTATTTAAGGCAAATATGAAGCTCGGTTTTAGCTCAATAACTTTTGATGGTCTACCAAAAGACCAACCTAGCCAGTGTAGGGTAGAAAAATATTTTGATGGTGAGTATATAGCCATCGTACTGACGTAAGGAACGTTAAAAAAGTATCCTACATTAGGACCTATCAATAACCTTCCTTTAAGTAAACTTCTAAAGTAAGTTATTTCTAAATCTTTTTCTGATAAAGTCAGGATCAAGAAATCTTTATCACCTTTTTCAAAAGTAAAATTTCCATACAGACCTGAGGTAACGGCTCCTTTTCCAGAGCTGATATCAATGGCACTTAACCTGAAACTTTCTTTTTCAGATTGTCCAAAGAGAGTTTTTACGGCAATAGCGATTACAAAAAAAACCAAAAAAAACAATTTTTTCATTACATGTAAATTTTATTATTATTATTTTTAAAAAACGTTAATTATTTATAATAATATTTTTTAGAGATTTGTCAAGATTTGGAATAGAATTTAAGCGTGACCGTTGCGATTTTTTTGAAGAGATAATTTATTATTCAGACGCTCTTTATTTAGTTTATAAATATTTAGAAATTGAAGCTAGGGTACAAAAAAGAGTTGTTTAGAGTTTTTTTTATTTATCAACACTTAAACATTTAAATTTTGAATTAATAAATTATTTTTTTGGTTAATTGTTATTTAAAAATAATAATTTAATAGATTATATAAATAAAAAAGTAGACATTTTGTCTACTTTTTGTTAAATTTTACACTTTTATTTTTAATTTAATAATAGATACTTTCTATTTTTTTTGGTGGATTGTCGACATTGTATTCTCCTTTTATTATCAAAGATTCTGTACCTTTAATATCCAGAATAACCCACGTGCAAATATTTTTATTTAAATTAATATTTCTTATACCTATAGCCTCTCCTCTTGGATTAAAGTTGTATAACCACTGATAAGTTTGAGTATATAAAGGCTCTCCCTTTTTATTAATGTGACACATATGGTAGCATCCATCTTTATCAACAATAGCATATTTACCTATAAAATTATGCACATCAACATAATTTTTATAGTATAATCTTTCTCCTTTAGGTGTTATATGCCACTGACTATAACCGGTGTCTGTGCATTTACCCACAATAGCTAAGCCTTCATAAAAATCATAAGCTATATCATAAATAACTGGTATAACTAAATTACCAGTTTTATCCATATAACCATATTTATAACTGGATCCAGAAATTTGCAGGCAACTAGGCTCACATTTAAAGCCAAATAATAATAGGTTATCTTTTTCAAATAAACCAATTATAGTATCGCCAGAGAAAGTACTTACACTTATTTTTTGAGCTAAGATTAAGTTAGGAGAGAAAAATAACAACAATACTAAAATAACAACAATTTTTTTCATTTTTCTTAAATTTTATAGTTAATATTATATTTTAAAGAACAATATTTATATGATATCAGGTATTTATATTTTTACAAGCTTTTTTTAATCCTAACTGCAAAAATTAATATATAAAATATTTTAGTTAGATATTTAATTATTAAAATCTATTATACTTTGATATTAACCTCAAAGATCTTGTGGAATTGTTACGGATATTCTTTTATTTAAACAATATTATTTATTAGAAAAAAATAATTCCAAACTATTTATTATTGATTTTTGTCCTGTTTTATCTAAATAATCAATATTGTTGAGTTTAGCTAGCTTTTCTTTTAATTCATTTACAGAAAAGTTATTAGTTTGCTCACCTAATTTTTTTGTGGCAAAAGGATGCCAAGAGAATTTACTAGCTATTGCCCTAACATCTAAACCATTATTTAAAGCTTCCTTGGTTTGTAATAATTTTTGAAGATGTTTTCTAAGTATAGCTAGTATATATTTGGCTGACAGTCCTGAGGCTAATTGGAGTTCTAATTGTTTTAATCCCTCAACAGCTTGTCTTTGACCTAATTTATCAGTTAAGATAAAAATACTTTCTTCTAATTTCATAGCTATATTTTCTTCAATATCTATTTTGCTAATTTTTTTATTTTTATTATAGTGAGCTATTTTGTGAATTTCATTTGAAACTAGCCATAAGTTGTTACTTGTTGAGCTAATTAAGCGGTTAGCAGCTGTTATATCTATTTCTTTATTATATTTGCTAAATTCTTTTATAACAAAGTGTAAAAGTTGCGCATTGTCTAGTGGTTTAAACTCTTGAACAAATTTTTGTTTTTTTAAAAAATTAAAAAATTTCTTAGCTTCCTTGTTTAAAGTAGAGGTTTTAAATTCATTATCTTCAAAAAAAATAAAGACATTCTCAGATTTTTTTTCTAGAGATTTGGAAAAATAATTTAAAGAAGAGCTTATTAAGCTTTGATTTTTATTCTGTAGAAAATTTTCTATTACAATTAATCGTTTGCTAGTAAATAAGCTAGAGGCTGATGATTTTTCATTAATTTCTTTTAAGCTAGTTTTTTGTCCATCAATTAAAGTTATAGCACTAGACCCCGATGAAATTGTTTTTAAAAATTGCTCCTTTATTTCTTTTAGTTTTTGTCGGCTACGATAAGTATCGTTTCCAAAGAGAAAAAATATCATAAGATTTAGGTTGAAAAAGTATTAAAGTTTTTTAACTTGTTGTTTAAACAAATTACCTCTTTCTTTATAGTTTTTAAATATTCCAAAACTAGCACAGGCGGGAGAGAGTAGAACCAGGTCGTTTACTTGAGTTTGCCTGCTAGCTATTTTTACAGCCTCTTCCATGCTACTAGCAGGAAAAGTGATTGCCTGGTAGTCGATTTCTTCAAGAGCTTTTTTTAATTTATGTGAACCTTCTCCATCAAAGAGAATTACATGCTTTACTTTTTTTGAAATACTTTTGGCTAAGTTAGAGAAATTAGCACCTTTATCGGATCCTCCAGCAATCAAGATAATATTTTCAGAGAAGGATTGTAGGTCAAGCTGGGTGCTTTCTGGCGTGGTTGAGAAGGAGTTATTAAAATATTTAACTCCATTTTTTTTAGCCACATATTCTAGACGATGTTCAAGGTTAGAAAAGTTGAGGATAGTTTTTTCTGCTAATTTTTTATCTATATTTAAAATCTTAACAACCTCCATGGCCGCGTTAATATTTTCTTGATTATAGTTACCTTTTAATTTAGTTGGATAGATTTGTTTTTTATATAGAATAATCTTTCCTTTATATTTAGCTATATCATCTTTTAAGTAATCTTTAAGTAATTTATGACTCTCTTCTTTGCTAATGAGGATACCATCTTTATCTTGTTGTATAAATATATTAGCCTTAGCCTCAATATATTTTTTGAAGCTATTATGATAGTTAGGATTATTTGGATCGGCGGGAGATAAATGTTCTTTATATAGGTTAGTTATAATAGCTATTTGCGGACTTGTTTTTAAGTCTTCTAGCTGAAAGCTGGATAACTCTAAAATAACATAATCATCTTTTTTAATTTTATTTAAAAAACTTAAGGGAGATATGCCTATATTTCCGCCTAAGAATACTTTTTGTTTAGTTTCCTTTATTATATTAAAAATTAAAGTAGCAGTTGTCCCTTTTCCCTTGGAACCAGTTACTGCAATAATCTTTTGACTAGGACATAAGTCAAAAAATAAGTTCATTGGGCTACTTATTTCTATAGATTTTTTAGCAGCTTCTTGTAATCCGGGACAAGTTAGAGGCCAGCCAGGAGAGCGAAATAGAATATCAAAGTTAAATAAGCTATGATTAAATTTAGTTTCTAACTGATAGGAGAAATTATTTGGATTCAAGTTTAAATTTTTTAAAATGGGGATTAGTTTTTCTTTGTTTCTGAAGTCGCAAATAGTAAAGTCAAACTTTAAATTTAAATCTTTAGATAATTTTAAAATAGCTTGATTTTCTAAACCTAAACCCAAAAGAGCTATCTTTTTATTTTTTAAAATTGTATTTAGTTTTTCTTTTATACTCATTTATTTTAAATCACCCCAATTATCACCTGTTTTTATGTCGACTATTAATGGGACTTTAAGGCTATAAATATTTTCCATTATATTTTTTATTTCTTTAGCATATAATTTTAACTTATCCGCTTTGACGCTAAATATCAATTCATCATGAACTTGCAAGAGTATTTTCAAGTCATTGTTAGAGTAATAGGTGTTATAAATTTTGATCATGGCCATTTTTATAATATCAGCGGCGCTACCTTGAATAGGAGTGTTTATAGCCATTCTTTCAGCTGACTTTTTTACTAGTGAAATTTGTGAATTTATCTCTGGTAAATATCTTCTGCGGCCCAGTATAGTAGTAACATAATTTTTCCCCTTGGCTTCTTTGATGGTACTTTCAATATAATCTTTTATACCCTCATAGGTTTGAAAATATTTAGCAATGAATTCTTTAGCTTGAGAAAAAGTGATTCCGGCATTTTGGCTAAGACCGTGAGGACCCTGACCATAGAGAATTCCGAAGTTAATACTTTTAGCTTGTCTTCTAAGATCAGAACTAACCTCACTTTCTTTAATGTGATTAATCGCTGCCGCAGTGGAGAGGTGAATATCTTGACTATTTAAGAAGTGTTCAATCATAATCTTATCATTAGCTAAGTGAGCAGCTACTCTTAATTCTATTTGTGAATAATCAAGAGCTAATAGTTTTTCTCCTGGCTTAGTGGTAAAAGCAGTTCTGATTTGTTTACCAATTTCATGACGAACGGGAATATTTTGTAAATTAGGGGAAACAGAAGATAGCCTGCCCGTAGCTGTAACGGTTTGAATAAAGTTAGTATGAAGACGATTAGTTTTTTTATCTATGAGCTTGGGTAAAGCTTCAATGTAGGTATTATTTAATTTACTAAGTTCTCTATAGTTTTGAATTAAGGCTATAATAGGGTGTAAATCCTTTAATTTTTCAAGTTCGTCAAAGGCAGTAGAAAAACCAGTTTTAGTTCTTTTAATTTTCTCAGAAGATATATCGAGTTCGTCAAAAATAATTTTCTGCAGTTGTTTAGGTGAATTAATATTAAATTCATGAGGTGAGTGTTGATAAATTTCTTTTGTAAGCTTATTAATTTTCTGACTTATTTCTTGATTCAATTTAGCTAGTTTGTTTTTATCAATATATATACCGTTATCTTCTAAGTGGGCTAAGACCTTCACTAAAGGCAGTTCAACTTCATAATATAATTTATCCAGTGAGTATTTTTTCAATTCTGTTTTTAAGCGGGAGACAAGTTGATAGGTGCAATCGGCATCTTCACAAGAATAAAGTGCCATATTCTTTGGTTTTACATCTTGATATGTTATTTTACCAGTTTTAGTTTTCAAAAGGTCATCGCCACTAATTTTTTCCCATTTAAGTTCATGTAAAGATAGGGCATCTAAGCTATGCTGTCTATCGCTGGGATTAATTAGGTAGGCAGCTATTTTTGTGTCAAAGGCAAAATTCTCCACTTCTACAGAAAAAGCTCGTAGCAATCTAATGTCAAATTTAGCATTATGACCATATTTTTTTACTTTTTTATTGGCAAAAATAGGTTTTAGCTCTTCAAGCCAAAATTCTTTTTTAGCGGGAAAGAGACTATTTTCGCTTTGGTCTAATCCCAGTTGTAGATAATAACCTTCTTTTGCTTGCCAACTAAAACTAATCCCTAAAAGTGAAGCACTAAAAATATCTAGAGAACTAGCCTCAGTGTCAAAAGAGAATTCTGTTTGTTTTTTTAGTAGGGATAGAAAATTTTTAAAATCTTTATCATTATCAATTAAATGATAATTTAATTGTTCTTCATTTCGTTTGAATTTGTTTATTTTGTTTTCACTTATAGTTTTATCAGATTGGAAAATTTTTAGTTTTTCTAATCTAGATACCAAGGAGGTAAATTCAAACTCTAAAAAAATCTTTTTTACTTTTTTAATATCAAAATTTAGAAGTAAGCATTCTTCTAGTTGAAAATTAATTTCAACCTCCTTTTCTATAGTGGCTAGACTTTTACTTAAATAGGCTTTATCTTTATTATCTTTTAAGGCCTGTAGAGTTCGTGGTTTAATCTCAGGACTTTCAGGATTTTTGTCTATATGTTTATAGAGATTATCAAGGGTGCCAAATAGTTGTAATAAATCAGTGGCAGTTTTCTCACCAATTCCTGAAACTCCAGGAATATTATCACTAGGGTCGCCTCGTAAAGCTTTATAGTCAATAATCTGATCTGGTTTAAGACCGTATCTGTCTTCTACTCTGCTCTGGTCATAAATTATAGTGTCAGACAATCCTCTACTCATTGTATAAACTTTGGTGGTGTTATCTATTAGTTGTAAGGTATCTAAGTCGCCGGTGATAATAATTTTTTCTAATTCCTTTTCTTTTTCTAAACTTTTAACAATAGAACCAATGAGGTCATCGGCCTCAAAACCACTCCGTGAGTAGGTAGGTATGTTAAAGGCTTTAGCTACTTCTCTTACTAGAGGAATCTGTTTATATAGTTCATCCGGAGCTTTTTTTCTAGTTGCTTTATATTCTTTATATTTTTTGTGTCTAAAAGTTGGTCCTTTTTCATCTAAGGTTAAAACTACGTAGTCAGGAGAAAGCTCATCTAAAGCTTTTAGAAGAAAAGAACTAAAACCATAGACGGCATTAACTATGGTTTTGTCTCTAGTGGTTAGTGTTGGTGGCAGGGCGTGGAAGCTACGATGAATAAGGGCGTTACCGTCTATTATAATTAATTTTTTATTTTTCATATAATCTTATATAGTCACAATCTTATTATAGCAATAAATTATCTTTGTCAGCTTACTGAGAATGCAGTTTATTTAATAAATGGTTTACCTGTCATTTCTTTTGGTATTTTTAAGTTCATTAATTTCAAGATAGTTGGCGCTACATCTTTTAAACCAAAACCTTTTAATATTTTAGCTTGCTGTAATTGTTTATTTTCAGAAATTAAGATAACTGGTACAGGGTTAGTAGTATGACTAGTGGCAGTATTTAGCCCTTTATCTTCTGCGTTACCGTGATCAGCTAATAGTAAACAAGTATAACCTTTTTTTAAAGTAGTTTTAACAATTTCTCCTTGTGCCTTGTCTACTGCTTCAACTGCTTTTGTGATTGCTTTAGCCTTTCCTGTGTGACCTACCATGTCACAATTTACTAAATTGACAATTATTAAATCATAATCTTCTTTTTTAACTTCTTTAATTAAACGCCTAGCTATTTTGAAAACACTCATCTCTGGTTTTAAATCATAAGTAGCTACCTTTGGTGAAGGAATTAAAGCTCGGGTCTCGCCTTTAAAGGGTTTTTCTTTTTGTCCATTGAAAAAAAAGGTTACATGGGCATATTTTTCTGTTTCGCTAATTCGTAGTTGTTTGAAACCTATTCGACTAACTACTTCTCCCAGTAAATTATTTAAAATTATATTAGTAAAAGCTACTTTAGCATTCATCGGCTGATAGTACTGGGTCATTGAAGTGAAATTGTTTATTATCAAATTTCTTTCAAATTCCTTGAAATTCTTTTCTACCATTGCTCTAGTTAACTGACGTGGTCTATCTGTACGAAAATTAAAAAAGATTGCACCATCTCTTCGGGAAAAACCTTTATAACCCTTTAATCTTCTTGGTTTAATAAACTCATCAAATTCATTATTTTTATGACAAAGTTTAACTTGTTCTTTAACTTCAAAAAATTCTTTCCCTTTTCCGGAAACAATACAGTTATAAGCTTTTTTTGTGCGAGTCCAACGTAAATCTCTATCCATAGCATAATATCGCCCGCTAATAGTTACTATTTTTCCAAAACCAAGATTTTTCAACTTTTTTTCTAAACGTGTTAAATGTTTTATACTTTCTGTTATCGGTGCATCGCGACCATCGCTAATAACATGGATTAAAACTTTTTCAAATTTTTCTTTTTGGCAAAGGTCTAGTATGGCAAAAAGATGTTTAATATGTGCATGAACGCCCTGATCCTGTAGTAAACCAATTAAATGTAAGCTAGATTTATTTTTCTTACACTTTTCAATTGTTTTTAGTAGAGCTTTGTTCTTAAAAAATTCACCATTTTTAATGGCTTTATTTATTTTTATCATGGACTGTAAAATAATTCTTCCTGAGCCAAGAGTTAAATGACCAACTTCAGAATTACCCTGGTAGCCTTTATTTAAACCAACGGCTTGTCCACTTGCTTTCAAAAGACCATGGGGATAATTTTTTAAATAAAAATCTTCATTGGGAGTTTTAGCTGAAGCTATAAAATTATTCTTTTTTTTTGGACTATAACCCCAACCATCTCTAATAATTAAAACTACTGATTTTTTTATTTTCATATTTTTATATTATTTTCTTTAATTTTAACATTATTAGACCCAAATTTCAATTTTTTTTTAAATATTATTTTAAGTCTTTGAATATAAAGCGTTTGTTGGTTTAGATATTGTTTTAATTAAAAAAAAGATTTGAATTATTTCAAATCTTTTTTATGTGGACCCTACAGGACTCGAACCTGCCACCCCCTGCTTGCAAAGCAGGTGCTCTACCAGATGAGCTAAGGGCCCATAAATTTATTGCCTATCTTTGACCAGCTCGTATAAGTGGTCCAAAGACCCAACCAAAAAACATACTAGCCATGTTAAACATAATAACGATTCCTAAAAAAATTATCAAGAGGCCTAGCAATTTGTAGCCCAATCTTGAGCCGCCATCAGAACCTAAATATTTTTCAAACATAGAGCTTCTGCCAAAACTATTTAAAACCTTTTCTGTTTTTACTACTAAATAAATACCTAGAGCAATCATTATGGCCCCTAAAAAAATGTACATAATTTTTTATTTTATATAATTTAAAGGATTCATCAAACTACCATTTATTATAACCTCAAAATGGATATGAGGTCCAGTGCTCCAACCAGTAGATCCCATAGCTGCTACAGATTCTCCTTTGCTTACAGTATCTCCCTTGCTAACATAAAGTTTAGAAGCATGGGCATAACGGGTACGTAAACCACTTCCGTGATCAATTAATACATTATAACCATAACCATTACTCCAACCAGAGTAAATAATTGTGCCTGATTCAGAAGCATATAGAGGGGTGCCGGTTTTATTAGCTATATCTAAACCTTTGTGACGCCATGAATAATATTGAGTTATGCGATGACCCTCAGTTGGCCATAACATGCTACTGCCAACATTTTTAACAGGACTAGGTTTAACTAATTTCTTTATAACTTCTAGGCCACTAGCAGAATTGTTTATAACCTTACTGGCTGTGCTAGCTATTTTTACAGTAGAGGGTTTACTTGCTCCAGGCATAATTAACTTTTGACCAATTTTAAGACTGTTGGCATTATTTAAGTTATTAGCAGTTAAAATATCTTCTAAAGAAAGATCGTAATAGTTAGCTAGATAGCTTAAACTCTCACCTCTAGCCACAGTATGAGAAACTCCTGAGTTAGGTAAAATCTTCAAATTATCACTTATTTTTAAGATACTGTAAGAACTTAAATTATTTTCCCAAAGTATTGTATTTACACTTATGCCAAATTTTTGAGCAATTGAGCTCACTGTATCACCAGCAGAAATGGAATAAATAATTGTTTCATTTCTTTTAATCTCTTTATTCGATGCAGGTTTTAAAGGGGAGTTATTATCAGTATTTTCATTTGAGATGTTTTTGTGACTTAACTTAGAAGCATTATTTTGTAAAGCTAAAATTTTATCAGGAGTCATTTCAATTATTAATTGATTGTTTTCAATATCTATTTTAGAAGCTTGACTTTCGGTAATTTGAAAAACTGGATTTTGCTTTTTAATTTCACTATAGCTTATATCTAAAGCTATTGTTGCTTCATTTAAAGTTTCTTCTATAAGATATTCTTCTTGATTTTCTCTAAGGTCTCCAAATTCACTAGAAATAAAGTTACTAATAATAGCTTCAGAGAGTTTATCTGTACTGGCGTGAGCTTGGTATGTTTCTAAGTATTGATAGGTTATTAGAGAAATAATTATGATAGCCATAATTATTTTTAGAGAATATTTTTTTAAAAAGTTATTTTTTGTCTTGGAAATAATGATAGATTTTTTTTGTTCTCGAGTGAGTTTTTTATATAAATGATAAAGTTGAATTAATCTTTTATATAACAAAAAATTAATAATTGAATGGATTGGTTTAAAAATAGTGTAGATTAAAAGACCACTAATTATTTTTCTAAGTAATTGAAAAAATTTAGTAGTTAATAGTAGTAAGTCTATAAGTATTTTTTTTAGTTTTATTTTGACAGAAATATATTTTTATGATGAATTATAAAATTCAGAGCTATACTAGCAATCTTTAGCCTAGTAGTCAACTCTTTTTAATTATGCGTAAAGGGGAAATAGAAATATTGTAGATGAAATAAATCTAATATGAATTACTGTAATAAAGTCTTGGAAACTAAATGAAAAGCATTATGGTAATTTACAAGTATTAAATAAGAAAGATACGGCTAAAGAGTTAGGAAATGAAAAGGTGTTGGCTTGGCGCGGAGGCTATAAAGTTAGACCTCCTAAAATTAAAATTAGTAATATTTATTATACCAAAAAAGATTCACGATACCAAAATTTAAATTTTGAAGATCTTCTTTTAGTCTAAGGTTTACATGTTGTTGTTTTAAGAGTTATTATTTAGGTGATGCTAAGTATATAACCAGGTTCAAAGAAGAGGTTAAAAATCAAGGAAAGATATAGTGTTGATTAAGATTATTTAACAGTTATTGCATTTTTTTTATTTTTTGTTATAATATTATTAATTAGCTTAAATAAGCTATATTTTGTTCTTTAATCATTCATTTAATATAGGAGACTCCAAATTATGTTTGTATGCGTAAGTAAAAGCTCAATGGTTGTAATTATGAAGACTAGCAACGTTACAAAGTACGGCACATCGAATTGTTACAGTAACACTGGATTCAGTGGTATTACCGGAACGTAAAGCCTGACAAAAACAAGAATACCCCCACTAAAGGATGGGGGTTTTTTTATTTAATAATAACTTGCCCAGTGGGAGTATTGGCTAGTAAATACCAGTCAACTATTTTTACTTGAGAAAAGTTGTAGTCCTTAGAAATGAAAGCTTCTTCACTAAAAAATGGAAGTTTTTTTCCGTTAGCTATTAAATAAATAGTTGATCTTTCAGGAGATTTTACCAAACTTTGATTACTTAGAGGACTGTTAGTTGTTAGTTGTTTAGAGTGAGTTATTAAATCTCCTGTTTTATAGTCTTTTAAATCTTTATCACTAGCAATAATAATATGTTTATCTTTATAATTTAAATATTTAAAAACCAACCAGTTAGCTATTGGGCGTTTGTATTTTCCGTCTATAATGTATACAGCGTTTTTGGTAGTTGTTTTTACAACTTGCCCTGTATAGAATTTACCAAAATAACCACTGTAATTTTCATAAGCTTTTAAATCAATGTCTGAAATAGTTTTAATATCTTGGCTATAATCAATTTTGTCTAAGCTGTTGCCACTGAAAGGAATTTTTTTATTGTCATATATTAAATATGAAGTAGAATTTTTACTTTTTGTTTTAACTACATCACCAGATTTAAAATATAAACTTAGATAATCTTCAGTGAGGGCTAGAGTTTTGAAACTATGAATATCCGTCTTCGTAGATTTAGAATTTAACTGGCTTTTTACTTCTACTTTAAAATAATAAATAGTATCAGGTTTAAGATTTTCTAAAATTGCTCTATGATTTAGTGACTTAGAGCTTGTTTTCTTAGTAGAGTTTAATTTTTTTGGATTAGTTCCGTAATAGATTTTAGATTCAGCCAAAACGTTAGTTTCCCAGGTAATAATAGCAGTTTTAGGCATTAATTGAGCTTGTTCGTAACTCTCAGGTGTTAAGTTTTGTATGATTAATTTATCGTAGCTATTAGACAGTCTAGTATTTATATGTTTATTCATGGTAGTGGAGTTGGATTGTTCGTCTTTTATAGTTATCTTAAAATAATAATCTTTTTCAGGGGTTAACTTTGTTAATATTATATCGTGTTTAGTTTTATAGGTATTAGTATTCCAACTCTTATTCAGAGAAGTTTCGTCAAATCCATATTTAATACTAACCCTTACTTTTTCATCAGAGCTTATTGTAAAGTTAGTAGCTTTATTGGTAGTTTGTAAAACTTTAAAGTCTAAAATTTCTGGTCTTTCTGTATCCACCATTTTCTCAGTATCTAAATATCTAACAAAAGATTCTGATTCCTCACCATTTTCACTATAAGCTACTATTCTATAATAATAAGCACTATCATTGTCTAGACCAGTTAAGACTAGGCTATGATGCCTACTATACACGCTACTGCCTACAGATAGGTCTAATTTACTTTCACTCTTACCAAAAAAAACAGAAACTCTAGATTCTTGTCCAGTATTACAGGTTAGGGTAGCTTGATTGTTTTTTAAATTATTAGTTTCAATATTGTATATAGTTGTTTCAGCTCTAGCTTGGTGAGCTAAAGCAGATACTATAATCAGTAATGAAATGATAATAATTTTAGCTATTTTTTTATTAGAAAACATATTATTTAAGGTTATATTATAATAGATTAATATAGCATATTATTTTAATTATGTCAAATATAGAAGAGTATTTAATAAGTTATATATAAAAAAACAACTCTATTTTTGTTAGAGTTGTTTGAGCATGCTTTTTTTAATTTTTTCTGAAACGTAGATTTGCCTTAACTATTTGAATAAACAGTAAATAAATAAGGCTGGATAACCATAATAATATATGCACTGGCGCAAGTACCACCTTCTTTAACTGGGGACGACTGTCAAAAAAATTTATTTTCCAACTTATTTTAGATAGGTTTGTAAATTTTTTGGATACTTTTGGTTTTACTTTACCAAAATTTATATTAAGAATCCTTAACACGATTAAAAGCAAGGCAATTGCTATTACTATTTTCATATTATTGATTTTTTTATTAATGAACAGTTTGAATCATAGTATTATAAACTATTTTTTGCATTTTGTCAATATTTATACTGTTGCAGAGTCAAGATTATTTATATTTGATTTTAATTATTTATTCTGTATTACTCTTAACTATAACATTAGTGGCTTTGTTTTTATTAAAAATTTTAGGTTCAATATTTTGACAGTAGTTTTCAATATTTTTTTTAAAATAAGCTGGTTTAACTTCTTGAATTTTTCCAATTATATAATAAGTTAAAGAAAGTATTAAAGCAAAATCACTTTTTTTAGGTATTTTAATATCCCAACGATGATTAGGGTGACCAAAGTACTTATTTTTTTCACCAATAGATATAACTAATTCTTTCTGACAGGGAATAACATATTTAGCGTGATTAGCTTCACCCAGTCCGTAAGCTTTTAAGTTTAACTTTGAACCAAATAGTTCTCTGGCTTTTATCTCTAACATAGGACAAATTGAACTAAATTCATCAGGCAGTACAAAGCTAAAATTTTGATGTGAACTAAAATTTTTGGGAAACTTTAAATTATTAATATATTTTTTTATCTCTTGTGGACTTTCCTTAGTGCTACTTGTTATCATAGAAAGATAAGTGGAGACGTTATAGGTGTAGGGTTCGTCAACTTTATTATAGACATAGACTTTATCGGCTAGCTTAGCAGCACTAGAATTAGCTGAACAAGTAAGTAAAGTGGTTTTTAATTTTAATTTTTTAGCTAGCTTAATTTGCCAGACAGAATCTTTTTCTCCTGAGGCAGAAATAATAACAGCCTCTTTTATAGTTTTATTACGGATTAAAGACTTATAGGCTATTGCCTTATTTTTAAAATTATTTTCATTTGCAAAAATTGCGGTTTGCTGAGAAAATAAAATAACTCCAGTTAAGTAAGCATTCCCAGATCCAACTACAAAAGGAAATTTAAAGTTTTTTAGCTTGAGTTCTTTTGGTGGATTTTTTTCTAAAAGCTCTAAAGCATTTAAAACAGCTTGATCCAAATTTATAATTTTCATAGTTTATATTTATAGTTTTTTAAGGGTTCTTCTTTATTATAGGAAATATTGATTTTTATTTCAATTTTCGTTAAGCTAGTATAGTAAAAGATAATAGTAGTTGTCTTTAAATTTTAATTAAAATTATATGTCAGGACATTCTAAATGGTCTACTATAAAAAGAGCTAAAGGAGCTAAAGATGCTAAAAGAGGAGCCGTATTTACTAAATTAAGCAACCTAATAAGCGTAGCAGCTAGAGACAAGGGTGGAGATACTGAGACTAATTTTAGTTTACGTCTAGCTGTAGATAAAGCCAAGGCTGCTAATATGCCTAAGGATAATATTGAAAGAGCTATAAAAAAGGGCACGGGAGAATTAGAGGGTGATCAAATAGAGGAATTATATTACGAGGGCATTGGACCGCTTAATTCCCAGTTTATTGTTAAATGCTTAACTGATAATAAAAATAGAAGTGCAGCTAATGTGCGTCATATATTTTCTAAGTATGGCGGTTCTTTATCTTCAGTTAATTGGAATTTTGAACAAAAAAGTGTGATTAGTTTTGAACTTAAACAATTAAAGGATTTACATTTAAGTGAAGATGAATTAGAGTTAGCTTTAATCGATGCTGGAGCTGAGGATATAAAAAAGGAGGAAGATTTATGTTTGGTTTTTGGGCTAATTTCTGATCTTCAGAACTTAAAACAAGTTTTAGAGAAAAATAAACTACCTATTTTATCAGCAGAAATTGAATATTTAGCTAAAGAAGAAACAGAAATAAGCGAAGAAGATAGAGAAAAAATTGGTAATTTCATTGAAGCCTTAGAAGAAGATGAGGATGTAAGTGATTTTTATACTAATCTTAAACTTTAAGAAATAAGCTTATGTCAAAGATTATTTTAGGCATTGACCCAGGAATTGCTGACACAGGTTTCGGGGTAATAGAGTTTTTTTCTCATAACAAGTTAGCTTGTTTAGACTACGGATCAATTCAAACATCCGCTGGAGTAGATTTAGATAAAAGATTACTTACTTTAAGCTTACAATTAAAAAAAATTATAAGTAAATATAAACCAGAAGTCCTAGCAATTGAAGAATTATTTTTTAATAAAAACATTAAAACTGCTTTAACGGTGGCTCAGGCTAGAGGAGTGGTTATGCTTTCAGCAGCTGAAAATAATTTAGAAATTAAATCCTATACTCCTTTGCAGATTAAACAATCAGTTTCTTGTTATGGTCAAGCTAAAAAAATTCAAGTACAAAAAATGGTAAAATTAATTTTAAATTTAGAGTCATTGCCTAAGCCTGATGATGCAGCTGATGCTTTAGCAGCAGCAATTTGTTCATCAGCAAGTCTTAAATTTTAATATTTATGAAGAAATTAAAAATTGTTCACATTGCTTCAGAGGTAGCCCCTTTTTCTAAAACAGGTGGCTTAGCTGATGTTTCGCGTTCACTTCCTAAAGCCTTATTTCGCCTTGGTCATGAGGTTAAAATTATCACACCTCTTTATGCTAAAGTTATAGATAAGAAAAAATATAATTTAAAAAAAATATTTTCTAATGTAGAAGTTTTTTTAAATTCTAAAGAATCAGTCAAAATTAATTATTGGCAAGGTTATGCTATGGAAGGACTACCAGTTTATTTTATAGAAAATAATAAATTTTTTTCTAAACATAAAGATATTTACGGCTCCAGTAGAGAAAATGCTAGATTTCTAGTTTTCAGTGTCGCCTCCTTAAAACTTATTTCTCTTTTAAAATTTCCCGCTGATATTGTTCACTGTCATGACTGGCAAACAGGTCTTATACCCTTCTATTTAAAGACTGATTTTCGCTATTCCAAGACTTTAAAGAAAGCTAAGACTGTTTATACCATTCACAATTTAATTTTTCAATTTGGACAGAATTGGTGGCAAATCCCAGTTGATAAAAAAGATTATGGACGTAAAAGATTGCCACGTATAAGTGATCCTGATATAGAGTATATTAATTTTGCTAAAAGAGGAATTTTATCAGCTGATATTATAAACGCAGTAAGTGAAAAATATCGTGATGAAATTATGACTAAAAAATTTGGTCAAGATTTACATAGAATTTTAAAAAATCGTGAAAATCGTTTATTTGGTATTATAAACGGTATTGACTATAATACCTATAATCCGGAAAATGATGATAAAATTTTTAAAAATTATAACTATAAAAGCTTAGAACTTAAAACTTTAAATAAAGAATATTTGCAAAATAATAATAATTTACCTATAAATAATAATATTCCAGTTTTATGTACTACCTCGCGGGTTACTTTTCAAAAAGGTTTTGATATATTTTTAAAAATTGTTGAACCTCTTTTAAAGTTAGATATACAAATAATTATTATGGGAGATGGTGATAAAAATTATTTAAAACCACTGAGAAAGATTGCTAGATATAATCCAAAAAAATTAGTTATAATCCCTTTTAGTCAAGAAAAAGAAACCTTGCTCTATGCTGGTTCTGATATTTTCCTTTTACCCTCGAATCATGAACCTTGTGGAATTAATCAATTAATTGCCATGCGTTATGGTTGCATCCCCGTGGTTAGAGAAGTGGGTGGTCTCTATGATACTATTGATAATTATTCCCCCGCTACTTCTAAAGGAACTGGTTTTACCTTTAGTGATAGTAATCCATTTATGTTTTTTAGAGCTATAGTTAGAGCCTTAGAGACCGAGAAAAATAAGAATGCTTGGAAAAAGTTAATATCTAGAGCTATGCGTCGGTCTAACAGTTGGGAGATACCAGCAAAAAAATATATTGAACTTTATAAGACAGTTTTAAAAAGTTAATAATTGAAAATTTATGTTGTGGATTAATTTTATTCATCTTTATCAACCTGCCAATACCAAAGCTGAGTATATTGAACAGGCAGTAAGTTTATCATATAAGAGAATTTTAAGGGCTTTAAAAGAAAATCCTCAAATTAGCTTAACTATTAATATTAGTGGTTGTCTGATTAAGCGCTTAATAGAAATGGGACGAGAAGATATTGTTTTAGGTTTTAAAGAGCTTTATCAAAGAGGGCAAATAGAATTAGTTTCAACAGTTGCTTATCATCCGGTTTTACCTTTAATATCTAAATCAGAAATTATTAGTCAGGTAAAAGAACAAGAAGAAATTTTAAATAAATATTTAGGAGTAAGTAAAAAATTACCAGGATTCTTTATACCCGAGATGGCCTATAGCCCACAAGTTTCTCAAATTTTAGCTGAGTTGGGTTATAAGTGGATTATTTTAGATGAAATAGCTTTCAGGGGCAAGATTGATGAGGTAGATATAAGTAAAGTATATAAAGACAAAAAAAGTGGACTTAAAATTATTTTTAGAAGTCGTCGTCAGTCAAATACCTATGTGCCTGATTTAATTATGAAAAGCTTAAAAGAGCCCAAGAATTCAGCGGACTTTTTTCTTACTGCCACTGACGCAGAGCTTTATGGTCTTAGACATGAAGACCCGACAGGAGAGCTGGAGAAAGTTTTTTCTCATTCTAGTTTAAAGACAAAAACTATTTCACAATTTATTGACAGTCAAAGCTGTGAGGAAATTACAGCTGTGTCTTGTAGTTGGGAGTCATTAAAAGAGGAGTTAAATAACAATGAACCCTATATTTTGTGGAATGGAAAAAATAATAAAATTCAGACTAGTTTGTGGAAACTAGCTAATTTAGCTATGACTTTACTGGAAAATAATAAAGATGATGAAAACTATATTTGGGCACGTTGGCATTTAGTTAGAGGTTTGGCGAGTTGTACTTTTTGGTGGGCCTCAGCTAAAGATTTTAAACATAATTTTGGTCCTTATGCCTGGAATCCGGATGAAACTGAACGGGGACTAGAAGAACTCGTAAGGTCAGTTAGATCGCTAGAGAAAGAAAGTTCGAGAAAATATAAATTAAAAGCAGAAAATTTATATATACAAACTAAAGCTTTGATTTGGAAGAAGCATTGGTTATATTATTGGAAAAAATAAGTATGGAAAAAGTAGAAAATTTATTTAATCCTGATTTTGTTCAAGGGTTATTTTTAGAAAAAGTTATACCTTTATATCCAGATTTTAAAGGTATAAAGAAGATTAAAATTATTCCTCATAAAAAACTAATTTGGCCTCAATCATTTCACATTGTATTAGAGTTCAAAACTCAGTTTATAAGAAATAATGATAAAATTGTTAGCTTGTCTATATTTTGTTCGGGGCATTCACATGAGAGTCGTAAAAATGTTTTTGAAGCTTTAAATTATTTATGGCAAAAAGGTTTTAGTAATGGTTATTTAAGCGTACCTCATCCTTTATTTTATTATCCTCAATTAAATTGCTCCTTTTATCGTGGAGTAATAGGTAATAATTTATACCACTATATAAAAGAAGAAAATTTGCCTGTAGTTGAAGATGTTGTTTTTAAAGCTGCTAAATGGTTTGCTAAATTACATAAAATAAAACCTACAGCAGAGGCTAATTTTAATCCCACAAATAGTCGTATTCTCACAGTTGTTCCAGGTAGAGATCATGTTTTAAATTCAATTAAATATAGACATCCCGAGTATTTAAGTTTATATGAACGTGCCTACAGCTTTTTTATTAAAGCTGAGGAAGATTTTCTCTCAAGCACACCTGATCGTTGTTTAGTTCATGGCGATGCTCATCCTGAGAATATTATAAAAATGGGGGTTAAAAAAATAGCTGTAATAGATTTTACTGACTTATCTCTAGCTGACTTTGCTAGAGATTTAGGTTGTTTTTTGCAACAAGTTCAATATATGGTTAAAAGAAAAATAGATGATGATGCTTACGGTTTAAAATTACAAGAAATATTTTTGGAAAATTATCTAAAAAATGCTAAAATATCTTTAGATAAAAGCTTAAAGCAAAGAATTAGTAATTATTATTACTGGACATCTTTGCGAACTGCCACTTTTCTACTTATTAGTGTGTATTATAGCCCGGAAAGAGCTAAATTACTTTTGAATAAACTAGAAGATAATTTAGGTGGGCAAATTTCTTTATTTAATTAGTAAATATTTAAAAAATAAAATGTTAATTGACCTACAAGTTCATTCTACTTATTCTGATGGTTATTTAAGCCCAACTCAATTAGTTAAATTTTTAGTTAAAAATAAAGTTAAGCTAGCGGCTTTAACTGATCACAACACGGTTTCAGGTTTAGGCGAATTTCAGGAGGCAGCTAAAAAAGTAGGCTTAAAAACTATTATAGGGATGGAGCTTTATTGTAGTTTAGGAAGTCGCCATTTTAATATTTTGTGGTACAATTTTGATTATAAAAGTCCAGATCTTCACAATTTACTTAGAGAGACTCAAAGAAGAAGACGAAGAAGGGTTAGAAAAATTTTAGAAAATTTAAAAAGTCATGGTTATAAGGTAAACGTAGAGAAGATTCTGGATAAATATAATCATTATTTAGCTATAAATAAAACAGGTGGGGCTTTTTATGAACAAAATAAAGAAAGAATTAACAAAGAATTGGGATTAAAATTTCCCCGCGAAGAAGATATTTTGAGAAAATACTTTTTTAGTCGAGATTTCGGAGTTTTAAAAGAAAGCTATATTAATATAGAAAGAGTGATTAAACTAAGAGATAAAATAGGTGGGCAATTAATTTTTTGTCATCCTGGTAAGCACAATAAATATGCTGGCTTACTTCCGGAAAAATTAGCTAAATTAGGTATTGATGGTATTGAGGTATTATCTCCACATCATTCTATAGGGTCAATTATTTATGCTCAATTTTTAGCCAAAGAGTATGACTGGATAGAAACAGGTGGTTCTGACTTTCATTTACCAGCTGGTAATCACTTTACCCTGCAACATTCTTGGCAGTGGTTTAAAATAGAGTCAAAATATTTACGTAAAATAAATAAAATAATTAAACAATAATAATGAAAATAGCTATTGTTTCAAAATTGTGGGAAAATACTGAAGCTGGCTCCACGGGTGGTACCGGGGCCGGTTTGGGTTACTTAGTTAATGCTTTAGTGGATAGAGGACATCATGTAACCTTATTTGCTACAGGGAATTCAAAGACTAAGGCTCAAGAATTAGTTTCAGTTAGACAAGATCCCTATAAAGACGATTATTCGGAGATTGTTGAAATGGAAAACATGGCTAATGCTTTTAGACGGCAAAAGGAATTTGACATAATTCATTGCGCTTTAGAGCATAAAAGTTTATTTTTTTCTTCTTTATCTACTACTCCTGTATTACATTCTATTCGTTATGGGGAGTTTTTTCAACAAGAAATAGATTTTTTAAAAAAACATAGTCAAGCTAACTTTGTTGGTAATTCTAAATCAGTTTGTTCTAAGTTTAATTTTCTAAATTTTCAAGGTATGGTCTATAATGGTATTGACTTAAGTCTATTTCCTTATCAAGAAAAAAGTGGTAATTATTTAGCCTTCTTAGCTAGAGTTTCACCACAGAAAGGAGTTCATATAGCTATAGATATAGCTAAAAAAACAAAAAGAAAGTTAATAATTGCCGGAAAAATTAGTCAGCAAGATAGAAAATATTTAGACAAATATTTCTGGCCGGAGGTAGATAATAAGCAAATAATATATAAAGGAGAATTAAATTTTATAGATAAAATTAATTTACTTAAAAATGCCTATTGCTTACTTCACCCAATTGAGATTTTTTTTGAAGCCTTTGGGATGTCATTAGTAGAGGCTCAGGCTTGTGGGACTCCAGTTATTTCTTATGATAACGGTTCGCCTAGAGAGGTAATCAATTCTTCAAAGACTGGTTTTGTCGTTTCTAATTTTAATGAAGCGCTTGAAGCAGTGGAAGAAATAAAAAAAATTAAACGTTTAGATTGCAGAAAGTGGGTAGAGGATAATTTTAGTGATAAGCTAATGGCTTTAAATTATGAAAAACTATATAATAAAATAATTAATAAATAATATGGGTAAGTTAAAAATATTAATGGTAGCGGCTGAAATTTCTCCTTTTGCTAAAGTAGGAGGTTTGGCTGATGTTACAGGTTCTCTACCGCCAGCTTTAGTAGCTTTGGGAGTAGATGTGAGAATGATTATGCCTAAATATGGCGGTATTTCTGAGGAGAAATATGGTTTAAAAAGAATTTATGAGAAAATTGAAATTCCTACAGGAGGAAAAATAGCAAAAATAGATCTTTATCAAGGTTTTTTGCCACATACTAATATACCCGTATATTTTGTTGATTATCCAGAGTATTTTGGTTCTAAAGAGATTTATACTGATAATGATGATACTAAAAGATTTATTTTTTTCTCTCTTTCTATTATATACATTTTACCAATTATAGAATTTAAGCCTGATGTTGTACATGCTCATGATTTTCACAGTGCTTTAGTTTGTAATTTTATAAACTTATCTGATTATACCTATTCTAAAGATGCTAAAACCCTATATACTATTCATAATTTGAATTATCAAGGACAAACAAGCCCTGATATTTTAAAGACAGGTAATTTAAGCTTGAACTCTTTAGAGTCTTTGGCTGTTGATGCAAAAGATGGAGATATTAATTTTATGGTTCAAGGAATTTTTAACTGTCAGGCTTTAAATACAGTTAGCCCTACTTATGCCAAAGAAATTATGACTAAGGAGCAAGGAGGAGGACTACATAGGGTAATAAAGAAAAATAAACATAAACTTTTAGGCATTCTTAATGGTTTAGATATTTCTAAGTTTGATCCAGAAGCAGATACTAATATTTGTTGTAATTTTTCTGTTAATTCAATAGATAAGAAAGTGGAAAATAAGTTGGCACTGCAAAAAGAAGTTGGCTTACCAATAAATAAAGATAAGCCACTTTTAGCGATAGTTAGTCGTTTAGCTTGGCAAAAAGGGTTTGAATTAATAAACTCTGATTTTTTTGAAAAATTAGACTTCCAACTATTGGTGCTAGGCACAGGAGAAAAGAAATATGAAGATAAATTTAAGTTACTGGCTGAAAAATATCCAGAAAAGGTTAGTGCCCAAATTAGTTTTGATGTAAACTTGGCTCAAAGAATTTATGCCGGTTCAGATTTCTTTTTAATGCCCTCACGCTATGAGCCTTGTGGTCTAGGGCAGATGATGGCTATGCGTTACGGCACCTTGCCTATTGTTAGAAAGACAGGTGGATTAGCTGATACTGTGGGTAGTAAGGTTGGTTTTAGTTTTACAACTTTTTCTCAGAGGTCCTTTTATTTAGCAATAAATAAAGCTTTAAAAGTTTATGCTAATAAGAAAAAATATCGTAGCATGCAAGTAAAAGCGATGAAAACAGATTTTACTTGGAGCAAGTCAGCTAAAAAGTATTTAAATATTTATAAAAAGTTAGTTAAGAACAGAAAATAATTATATGGCTAGGAAAAAAAGATCTAGAAAAAAGCTAGAAAGAAAAGAAGTTTTAGAATATATTGCTTTACCTAAAATAAATTTAGATTCAAGTTTAAAAGCTAGTTTAGTTGTAATTTTTATCTATATTGTTGGTATTTTAGCAATTTTAGGTCTTTTTGATGCGGGAGGAAAGGTGGGTTTATTTTTAAAAAATATTTTAGCTACTGCTTTTGGCGTAGGTAAATGGCTTTTTCCAGTTCTTCTTTTAATTTGGGGAGCTTTTATATATAAAGGAAAAAAATCACAAATTAAGTCAATTCACTATATTGGTTTATTCTTTATTTTTCTTAGCGCTCAAGCTTTGTTACATTTTTTTATTTCTCCAGCTAAATGGCTTGACGTAGCATCTTTTGGTAAAGGTGGAGGTTATTTGGGATTATATTTATCAATATTTTTTGATAAATTTTTTGGTTTTTGGGGAGGACTTTTAGTAATTCTAGCAATATTTTTAACAGCTTGTTTATTTCTACTGAATAAACCTTTAAGTCACGTTTTGCCAAAAACTAGTTGGTTGCTTTATCCTGCCAAGTTTTTCTTGAGTTTATTTACTAGAAAAAGAAAAAAATATTCTAAAACTGAGGCTAAGTATGAGGAATTAGGGAGCGATAAAGAACAATTATTAATAGAAGAAGCGGTATTGGAAGAGGGAAATGTTAAGGGGAGTAGTTTAGAGGCCAGTGCATTAAATTTTTCTGAAAAGAGTTTAAGTAAGGAAGAGTCTAAAATAGAAGTAATTAAAGAAAATAAAAAGAAGGCTAAGCAGGTGGCTACTAACTGGAAAAGCAAGGGCCTGAAAACTGACTTACCATTAAATTTACTTAGACAAGAAGATAGTAAAGCTAAGGGAGATAACATTGAAAGAAATAAAGAGATGATAAAAAGCACATTAGAAAATTTTGGTATATTAGTAGAGATGAGGGATTCTTTTGTTGGTCCAACAGTTACTCAATATACCTTTAAACCTGTAGAGGGAATTAAATTATCAAGAATAACAACTTTGAGTAATGACTTGTCTTTGGCTTTAGCTGCTTATCCAATTAGAATTGAAGCTCCTATCCCAGGCAAATCTTTAGTTGGCATTGAGGTGCCTAATAAGAATAAAGCGGTGGTAGGGCTTAAAAAAATGTTAGCTTCTAAAGATTTTAAACTAAGAAACACTAATTTATTAATGGCTTTAGGAGAAGATGTTACAGGTCAAAGCTGGTTTTATAGTATTTCTAAAATGCCCCATTTATTAGTAGCAGGGGCTACTAATTCAGGGAAATCAGTTTGTTTGAATTCAATAATTATTAGTTTACTTTATCAAAATAATCCTGATGATTTACGTTTCATTATGGTTGATCCTAAGAAAGTAGAGTTGACTATTTTTAACAATATTCCTCATCTTTTAACCCCAGTTATAACTGATGTTAGTAAAACTATTAATGCTTTAAAGTGGTGTTTAAATGAAATGGATAGACGTTTTGAGCTATTATCACAAGATCATAAAAAAAATATCGCTTCATATAACGAGGCTATGATTGCTAAAGGCAAGGGATCGGAAAAAATCCCTTACATTGTTTTTGTAATTGATGAATTAGCTGATTTAATGGTAGCTGCGGCTAAAGATATTGAAGCTAGTATTATTAGATTAGCACAAATGGCTAGGGCAGTTGGTATCCATTTAGTTCTAGCTACTCAAAGACCAAGTGTGGATGTTATAACCGGTCTCATTAAGGCCAACATCCCTGCCAGGATTGCTTTTTCAGTAGCTTCTGCAATTGACTCTAAAACTATTTTAGATATATCTGGGGCAGAAAAATTACTTGGTCAAGGAGATATGCTTATCACTACCCCTGAGACTAGTAAGCCAAAGAGACTGCAAGGAGCTTATGTTAGTGATAGAGAAATTAAGAATATTTGTGATTATTTAATAAGTAAAACCGGAGGAGCCGATTATTTAGAGGGCATAACTGATAAGCAACAAGTTAAGGGTATGGGAGCAATTGGCTTAGATAGTGAGGGTGGGAATGAAGATGAATTATTAGAGGAGGCTAAGGAGATTATTATAAACAATCAAATAGCTTCTACTAGTTTCTTACAAAGAATGCTTAGAATAGGTTATGGTAGGGCTGCTAGTATTTTAGATAGTTTAGAGAGGGCAGGAATTATCGGACCTTCTAATGGTTCTAAACGCAGAGAAATTTTAGTTACTAAAGATCAGTATGAATCTTTAATTAATAATCAAACCAGTTCAGTTAGTTTGCATGATAAATCTGAGTCTGAAGCTCCTGATAATTATTTAGGAGATGATGAAGAGGAATATGATGAAGAAGAAGATAAAGAAAAGGAAAATGAAGGTAAAGACTTTAAGCAAACTAAAGATAGCGAAGTAGAAGAAGATATTGACAGAGAGGATGATGGAGAAAAAGAAATAGAGGCTGATTTTGAAGAGGAAAAAGATAAAGAAAATAATGATGTTCCCGAAAAAAAAGAAGAAAGTCAAACAAAGGAAGATTCTTCTAGTAACGATAAAGAAGCTAAAAAGGATTGGCATGACGATGGTATTTATTTTTCTAAGTAATGTAATTTTTTATGAAAAAACAAGTATATAAAACTAAAAAATTTTTAAGTAAAAAAATTTTAAAGCGATTTTTACCTGCTTATCATTATCTTTGGGGAAAACTTTCAGCTCTATATTTCAAAAGTCCTAGTCAAAAATTAATTGTAGTAGGTATTACAGGCACTACAGGTAAAACTACTAGTGTATATATTATGGCACAAATGCTCAGAGGTTGTGGTTTTAAAGTTGGTTATACTTCTACAGCTATGTTTTCAGATGGAAGTAGTGATTGGTTAAATGACAAGAAGATGACTATGCTAGGTAGAGGCTTTACCCAAAAGATGCTTAGAAAAATGGTAAAGAATAAGTGTCAGTATGCTATCGTTGAAACTACTTCTGAGGGAGTAAGGCAGTTTAGACATAAATCTATAAATTACGACATCTTAGTTTTTACAGGACTTTATCCCGAGCATATTGAATCTCATGGAAGTTTTGATAAATATAAATCAGCTAAACAACAGTTATTTAAACATTTGAAGGCGTGTAGTTTAAAATATTTAGATTCCAAAGGTAGGGTGATTTTAAATCCAGCTAAGTTAAAGAAATTAGAACTAGATAAAGTAAAAAAAACTATTATAGTAAATGGTGACGATCAGCACGCAGGAGATTTTTTAAAGTTCTGGGCTCAAGAAAAAATAGCCTATACTAGAAAATCAAGAACTGATTTTTTACAAACTCTCGCTCAAAGTCATTCTAAGATTAGTAAAGATATAACTATTTTAAGCTATCAAGATGTTTTGGTTAGTGGCCAAGGGACTAGTTTTAAAGTTGATAATAAAGAAATAAAATTAAATTTACTGGGAGAGTTTAATGCTATAAATAGTTTGAATGCTGTGGCCTTAGGAGTTTCTAGAAATATTTGTTGGGATAAAATAGTTGATAGTCTAGTAGATGTTGGTAATATTCCTGGGCGACTTGAACAAATTAATGAGGGTCAAAATTTTTTAACTATTGTTGACTACGCCTTTGAACCTAAAGCGCTGATAAAGTTATATGAAACTATAGAGTTAATCAGAGATTATCCGGCGATATCTAAATCAGGAAAGATAATTCATCTTTTAGGTTCTACTGGTGGTGGTAGAGATAAGTCTAGGAGACCAGAATTAGGCAAGATAGCTGGAATGAATGCTGACTATGTTATAATTAGTAATGAAGATCCTTATGATGAAGATCCTTTGGAGATAATTAAAGAAGTAGCTGAGGGAGCTCAATCAGTTGGCAAGGAGTTAGATAAAAATTTATTTAATATTATCGACAGAAGAGAAGCTATAGCTAAGGCCCTGTCCCTAGCTAAGGCTAAAGATATAGTACTTTTTACAGGAAAGGGATCAGAACAGGCTATATGTCTAGCTAATGGACAAAGACAAAAATGGGATGAGAGAAATGTTGTTAGAGAAGAGTTGAAAAATATTTTATAAACTTTAAAAAATATGAAAAATAAATTTATTAAATTAGTTATATTTTTATTTTTATTTATTTTAGTTTTTATTTCCATTGTTATTATTAAGATAAATATTGAGCAAAAAAAAGTTTTGGTAAATAAGAATAAAGAGATTGTAAAAACGGTTTATGTAAAACAAGATATAAGTTTAGAATTATACAATATTTCTGGTATTGATAAAGATGATTCAATTTGGCGTTGGAGTGATAAATCTAAGCACATATTAAAAACAAAGTTTTCTTTTAATGAAAAAAATAAAGATATTTTTACTCAGTTATATAGTTTAATAGATAATCCATTATCATATAAAAAATTAGATATAGATTTAGCAGTTTTTCCTGAAATAAGATTATCTTTAATTGATAATAATGGAAATATTACAGATTTGTATATTTCTAGAAAAGATAGTTTTATTTCAATTCATGATTACAAAGAGCCATTAAATAGGGATGGTTACAGAATTGTTAATTCTGGTTTTTATAGAGACTTACAGAGTGAATATGATAATTTATTTAAATTAATTTTTAAAAATATTATTAATCAATAATTTTATGTCTTGGATAATTACACTTTTAGTTTTAGGTTTAATTATAGTAGTTTCTAGTATTCGTCAAATTAATCAGTATGAGAGAGGAGTAAAGTTTACTTTTGGTAAATTTACTTCTATTATGCAACCGGGTTGGAGATTAGTTTTACCAGTCATTCAAAGTAATCAAAAAGTTGATGTTAGAATAAAAGCTGTGGATGTACCTGATCAAAATGCTATTACAAGGGATAATGTTACTGTCAAAGTTAATGCAGTTATTTATTACAAGGTTATTGATGCTGAAAAAGCTATTATTGAAGTAGAAGATTTTAGACACGCTATTTCTCAGTACGCCCAAACCACAATGAGAAATATTGTTGGAGAAGTTACTTTAGATGAATTACTTTCTAGTAGGGATCAAATTGCCGAAAAGATTAAAGGAATAGTAGATAAAGAAACTGATGAGTGGGGCTTAAAAGTCCAAAATGTAGAATTAAAAGATATTAGCTTGCCAGCTGAGATGGAGCGAACTATTGGTAAACAAGCTGAAGCGGAGAGAGAAAAAAGAGCGGTTATTATAAACTCTGAGGGGGAAGTTGAAGCGGCTGAAAATATCTCTAAGGCAGCGAAAACGCTAGCTAATTCCCCTGGAGCATTACATCTTAGAACATTACAATCTGTAAATGATATGTCTTCAGATCAATCTAATACTATTGTATATATGCTACCCGTAGAAGCGCTTAGAGCACTTGAGGGAATTGCTCAGTTAAAGAAAAATAATTCATAATATATATTTACAAGTGTCAACTGTATCATGGATGAGCGCAGTTGTTGACAGATAAAATTATTTATAATATAATTTAAAATACTTTTAATTAACTTAAGTTTAAGTGATAAAAATAAATCTATTAAAACGGAATAGGTTGGATTTTGTGGCCTATAGTACCGTTTTTTTGTTTTTTTGCCTTGCTCTTTAATCAGTTAATATAGCTATTGTTAGCGGATTATTTTTAACATCTTAGTCATGATAATTTTCCATCAGGCTAAGATAAAAAAATCGGCGTGATTTTAATAACAATCAACAAATAAATAATTTTAATTATACTCAACTTAAAAAATTGAGAATTTTTTAGTAATAAAAAATAAATTTAAAAATATATGGTGGAAAAGAAAAATTCCAGTTTGGAGCTGGGTCAAAGAAAGTATTTCACTGATTTTGTACAGGCAATGCCTATGCCTGAACTTATTGAAATACAAAAGGATTCCTATAATTGGTTTTTAAAAGAAGGTTTAGCTGAATTATTTGATGAAATATCCCCCGTAATTGATTTTAGCGGTAGAGATTTAGAGTTATATTTTGAAGATTATTATTTAGATGAGCCAAAATTTAGCGAGTTGGAGAGTCGTAAAAAGAATATCAGTTATGAAGCACCTATACGAGTCAAAACTAGATTAGTGAATAAAAAAACCAAGCAAATAATGAATCAAGAAGTTTTTTTAGGAGATTTTCCAGTTATGACTAGTAATGGAACTTTCATAATTAACGGCATTGAGAGAGTGATTGTTTCTCAACTTATTAGAAGTGCTGGAGTTATGTTTACAGCTGAATATATTAAAGAAAAAAAATGTTATGGAGCTAAAGTTATTCCTAACCGCGGAGCTTGGTTAGAAATTGAAACTGATGCTAATAAAGTAATTTGGGTTAGAATTGATAGAAAACGAAAAGTGGCAATTACTTCACTTCTTCGTGCTTTTGGCTATGAAACAGATGAAGAGATAAAGAAGTTGTTTACTGATGTTGATTTAATTCCCAGAGAAGGAGAAATTTCTTATATCGATGCTACTATTGAAAAAGATTTAGCTAAAGACGAGGCTGAGGGATTACAGGAAGTCTATAAAAGAATTAGACCTGGAGACTTAGCTGCCACTGATAATGCTAGACAGCTTATTCATGCTATGTTTTTTCGTTTTGATCGCTACGACTTTGGTTCAGTGGGACGCTATAAGTTAAACAGAAGATTTGATTTAGATTTAGCTAATTCTAAAGAGAATAGAGTTTTAAGAAAAGAAGATTTAATCCTTATTATAAAAGAAGTTATCAGACTAAACATCACTCAAGAAGCTGAAGATGATATTGATCATTTAGGTAATCGACGAATTAGAGCAATTGGTGGTTTAGTGCAAAATCGTTTTAGAGTTGGTTTAGCTAGAATGGAGAGAATTATTAAGGATAAAATGAGTACTACTGATTTAGCCAACTTGAGTCCAACTAAAATAGTTAATGCTCGTCCGGTTATTGGTGTGGTTAAAGAATTTTTCATGTCTTCTCAATTATCGCAGTTTATGGACCAGACTAATCCTTTGGCGGAATTAGAACATAAAAGGA
>Ga0307992_1000060_pt1 | contig 68471 bp, 65 predicted proteins | sample EllFjometagen133_FD_203162 | JGI IMG/M metagenome (GOLD analysis project Ga0307992, IMG submission 203162) | Marine microbial communities from Ellis Fjord, Antarctic Ocean - #133 | ecosystem: Environmental > Aquatic > Marine > Unclassified | place: Southern Ocean | collected 2014-10-08
TCCTATTAGGAGGATGATGAAAATTCCGAAGGTGGTGAAGGTGAAAGCTACGGCGGAAAAAACAGTTATTGATATATTTTTTGATTTTGAAACAAGGGCGACAGCAAATTCATCAGGAAGAGGTGTGGCGGCAATGAATCCAGCGAAAGCTGGGATAATGTAGGCTTGGATGAAAAGGGGAACATGTCCTTCCATTTTACTGATAAGCCAATGAAAATATTTATTTTTAGCTAAATCATCCAATTCATTTTCCATTGAAATTTTTTTATTGTTTTTATGATATTTTTGGGATATAATTATAATGCTGTGAGCCTATACTCAATCTTATCAATTTATTATTCCCCATTTCCGATTAATTTGAACATAGCTCTATTCAGGAATCAGAAAATAAAGCAAAATATATTTTCATTCGACTTAGATCAATTGAGCAGATATGGGTTAAGGCAAGTCTTTGCAGGAAGGATAAGAATTAACTTTATAATCAATTATACTTGACTAAAATTATAAAATATAATAAACTATAGTTTATGAAAATAGATAAAGATAAATTAGTAAAAATAATAGATTTTTGGCATGAATCTCTGGATAAAACAGAGTTATTTAGCAGGGAAGCGATTGATGAAATAAACTATTCTGACAAAGAAATCGTTGACATTATTGGTCCACGAAGAAGTGGAAAGTCATCATTGCTTAAATTGATAATCAGTCGGCTTGGAATAGTTGATGGTTTTTTGTATGTTAATTTTGAGGATCCTTTTTTTATAGAGAATAATGACGCACAAATAGTCGAAGAATTAGTTGCTGTCTGTAAGGAGTATTTTAATGGAAATTTAAAATATCTTTTTTTTGATGAAATTCAAGAGGTTCAAAATTGGGAGAAAGCTGTGAGAAAATTAAGAGATGGAACGGATTATAAGATTTTTGTTACGGGGTCTTCCTCTACTTTATTGAGTCGAGAATTATCTTCATTAATTACGGGACGACACATTACTACTAAAATGTTTCCGCTTAGTTTTCAAGAGTTTCTTTTTTTTGAAAAGATTAATATCGATTCTCCTAAGGATGTTATTTTAAAGGAAAGCATTATTAAGAAAAAGTTTGAAGAGTATATGAAAATAGGAGGATTTCCAGAAGTCGTAATTAGTGAGAATAGGGAACTACTCAAGGACTATTTTTATGATTTTTTACAAAAGGATGTGGTGGTTCGTCACCAGGTGCGTGATCGAGATGCATTAGAAAAGATGGCAGTATTTTTGATGAGTAATTCCAGTAAGATGGTTTCTATTGCTTCGATGATGAAGGCATTCAGTTTGTCTTATGAGTCTGCTAATAATTATTTAGAATATTTGAAGGAAGCTTTTCTTGTTTTTGAATTAAGGCAATTCTCTTTTTCTCTTAAAAAACAAAGCAAGACAATCCCTAAGATATATAGTGTGGACACAGGATTGGCACGAGAGGTTTCTTTTTCTTTTTCGAAGGATTATGGGAGAATCTTGGAAAATGTAGTCTTCTTACATTTATTAAGAAATTTTGGTGATATCTATTTTTATAAGACAAAAAATAATTTGGAGGTTGATTTTTTAGTTCGTGATAAAGGTAATAATAAGGAGTTAATTCAGGTTTGCTGGGATTTGGAAAATGAAAAAACAAAGAAAAGAGAAATAAAAGCATTGACTGAGTCAATGAAGGAATTGAAAATGAAAAAAGCTATTATTATTACAAATAATGAAGCTGATGAGATTGAGATAAGTGAAGGTAAGATTCTTGTTGTTCCAGCATGGAAGTGGCTAGTTGGGAAAAAATAAATAAGAATGGATGAAGAACTAATTAGCTTGGACGCAGAGCGCGTTTTGGAAAAGATAAGAGGACTTAATATCGTATAGAATTATTTGACAATGTGTTTCCATAAGTCTACACTTTATGTAGACTTATGGAAATGATTATTAATAGTAAAAATGGCAGAGAAAAAAATATTTGAGAATAAAATAGACAGAATAAGAAGGGGAATTGAGAATCTTCCTTATTTTAGTATTGATGATTTAGCGACAGTAAATACCGATAAAGATTATTTAAAAAAGACTCTTAGCCGGCTTATAGAAAAAGGTGAGATAGTTTCTCTTAAAAGAGGAATGTATGTCAGTAAAATATACCTAGAGGAGGTTAATAGAAAAAATAAATTCAATGATTATTCGGAATTTATTGGAAACATTGTCTATGATCCTAGCTATTTAAGCACTGAATATGTGCTTGAAAAATATGGAGTTTTGAGTGAGGGTGTCGTGACTTTAACTTCTGTTTCAATAAAAAAAACAAATAAATTTTCAAATGATCTGGGAGTTTTCAAATATTTTAATATAAAGGAAAAATTGTTCACTGGATTCGAAATAAAAACCAAGGGTGATTTTTTAATTGCCGAAGCGTCTCTTGCAAAAGCATTATTTGATTTTTTGTATTATAGAAAAAACATTTTATTTACTGAGGATCAAATTGATGAGTTAAGGCTTAATCTTGACGTTTTAACAAAAAAAGATTTTGTTGAGATGAAAGAATATATTGTTAGAGACAATTCAAAAAGAATGCAAAAAATATTCAATTATTTAATTAAAGAATATGGTAAAAATAATTCAAGAGCTAAGAAAAATAATTGACGAAAATCCTAACGTTCTCGATCTTTATAAACGAAATCTTTTAAAAGAGTATTTGCAGTTTTTTATTTTGGATTATGTTTATTCCAACAAGGATTATAGTCAGCTGATTTTTTATGGTGGTTCGGCGCTTGCTCAGTGCTATGAGTTGCCTAGACTTTCTGAGGATTTAGACTTTGTGGATGTTGAAAAAAGAATTAGTCTTAATGATCTTGCAAAAGATTTGACGAAATATATCGAAAAAGAATTGCAGTTGCCAGTTAAGGTTAAGATTCAGAAATTTCGAATTTATTTGAAATTTCCTATTCTTAAGCAATTGGGTTTTGCTGATGAGAGCCAGTCGGATTTGTTGAATTTGAAAATTGAAGTTTTTAAGGGATTTAAGTTTTGCCGAAAATACGGAACAGAGGTGAAGCCGATATTTAGGCACAATAAATCGGTTTTGGTTAGGGTATTTGATTTGCCAACTCTTATGTCGACAAAAATAAGAGCAATATTATATCGAAAATGGGAGAAAGTCGATAAACAAGGAGAAACATTGATTAGTGTTAAGGGCAGGGATTATTTTGATTTGATGTGGTATTTACAGAAAGGAGTAAAGCCGAATCTTGCTTGCATTGAAAAGGTTGATGACATGGAAGCGCTTAAGAAAAAGATGTTACGTATAATTGAAAAAATTGACAGCAGAAGTATTATTTTGGATTTGGAAAGCTTTGTTTCGGATAGAAATTTTGTTGAAAATCTTGGAAACAACATCAAGGAAATACTGAAGACGGAAGTGAAGAAAATGAAGTGATTAAGGGTCTTATATTTTTGAGTTATATCTTATTAAAATTTTCAAAAACAGTAAATTATACTTAATGAAAATAGATGGTGATAAATTAGTAAAAATAATAATATATTGGCATTAACATGCTAATATATTTCATAATGTTCCTATTTTTAGGAATAATATGAAATATCTTGAATTAAAATAAAATAAAAAGTGACTAGGAAAGGGATTTTTAAATTGCTAAATAGTAGGAAAAATGTTAGAATAAGACTATGAAAACGTTAGAAAAAAAAGATCTTTTTTGGGATGTTGGTGATGTTGATTCTCAGAAACATAAGAAATTCATAATAGAGAGGGTCTTGTCTTTTGGGGATATTGATGATGTTTATTGGGCGATGGAATTTTATGGTAAAGATCAATTGAAAAAAGTAGTGGAAAAAACAAGAAAATTGGATAAAAAATCTGCTAATTTTTGGTGTCATTATTTTAATATAAATAAAGAGGAATGGAAAAAAAATCAATTAGTTTGGACGCAGAGCGCGTTTTGGAGAAGATAAAAGGATTAAATATCTCAGAAGATTTTTATTTAGCTGGAGGAACTGCTTTAGCAATTCAGCTAAATCATCGTGAATCAATTGACCTTGATTGGTTTGTGAAAGACTGCTTCTCGAATAATAAGATAATAGAACTATTATCTGGGATTGGTGAATTTAAACTTAACCAAGAGGAAGAGGGGACTATTCATGGAGTTTTGGATGACGTGAAGATTTCTTTTTTGCAATATAGATATGATCTTCAATTTCCATTAGTTGAATTTAAAGGAGTGAAAATAGCTGATGAGAAAGATATTGCTGCTATGAAATTGGATGCTATTTCTTCAAGAGGAACCAAAAAGGATTTTATTGATTTGTATTTTCTTTTAAGAAAATATTCGTTAGAGGATTTATTGAAAATTTTTGAGAAAAAATATAGTGACATAAAATACAATAAAGTTCATCTTTTGAAAAGTTTAGCATTCTTTGAAGATGCTGAGGATGAGCCGATGCCGATAATGATTGAAGATATTGATTGGAATGAAATGAAAAAAGAACTTCAGGAAAAAACAGAAGATTTTTTGAAAAAATAAAATAAAAAGTGATAAGGAGATGGTGAAATGATTGTTTGGTTTTTTATGTGCTATTATTTGTTATATTTCTTTATTATTCCGGAGTTATTCCGGAATTTTTTTGTTTATGCGATCATTTTTCCGATTAGGAGGATGATGAAAATTCCGAAGGTGGTGAAGGTGAAGGCTACGGTGGAGAAAACAGTTATGGACATATTTCTTGATTTTGAAACGAGGGCAACGACAAATTCATCGGGAAGAGGTGTGGCGGCAATGAATCCAGCGAAAGCGGGGATGATGTATGCTTGGATGAAAAGGGGAACATGTCCTTCCATTTTACTGATAAGCCAATGAAAATATTTATTTTTAGCTAAATCATCCAATTCATTTTCCATTGAAATTTTTAATACTTTGAAAACGAGGACATTTCCAATTATTATACCCATGGTTGCAATAATTCCGGCTGCCCAGAAGTTTTGTGTTGAACTTTGGATTAAAAGCATTGCTACAGCTGGAGCAGTAGTGAATCCATACACAAAAAGTAATCCACTTAAAAAGGTTCCAATATAGCCAAGTCTTTCAATAATGAGATGAAAATTAAAATCGTTTTGATCTTTGTAAATAAGGTATCCGATAATAAAAGAAATTATTAGGAGGATTAATTTTGGATATTTAATTTTTTGGATGATTTTTTTGAACATAGGGGGGGGGTAAATTTTGTAATTTTGTAATTTTTAATTTTATAAATAAATTCTAATTTCTAAATTTTTAAAACGGATTCCTATTTTCATGGGAATGACAAACGGGTAGTTTTTGTAAAATGGAATTAAGAAATCAAATACATATGTGCCAATAAGAATATCTATGTATTTACATTGATTTTTTATCATAGTGTTGATAAAAAATCAATAGTATTTTATCAATATGTTGTAATTATAGCTTTTTAATGGTAATATGTGCTTTATATATACTTTTTTGAAGAAAAAAGTTTTTATTGGAATGGATTCCTGCCTTCGCAGGAATGACAAGTAGTAAAAGCCTTCATGTTTACAGATTCCTCCATTTCGCTACGCTTCAGTCGGAATGACAAAAGGGTGGATTTACAGTTTGAGTGGGAAGGACAAGGTTTTTGAGCCCATGACCAGAATCGAACTGGTGACCTATGCGTTACGAGTGCATTGCTCTGCCAACTGAGCTACATGGGCGAGCTCTCATTAGTCAAATTGACGTATCTTGTGAAATTTGGTATTGTTTAGTTATTCTAATGCTGATTTAATTATGTTGCAAGGGATTGTTAAATGAAAACAAAAGAAGAATTAAAAGAGACAATAGAAAATCTAAAAAATAAGATCGTCCAATTGGACGACTGTCTTTGACTGGGATAAAAAAAAGAAGGAGATAACTGAATTAGAAGGAAAAAGTCAACAAGAAGATTTTTGGTCTGATTCTCAGATGGCTGGAAAGATAATGAAAAGAACTGAAGGGTTAAAAAATGAAATCGAAGACTGGAATAAGATAAAAAAAGAAACGAAAGAGACGGAAGAATTTCTTGATGAAATTGAAAAGAATGATGAAGAAGATCAAGATTCTATTGAATTGATTGAAAAGACTGTTCGGTCAATGCAAGAAAAAATCAATGAATATGAAAATCAAACATTGTTAAGTGGGAAATATGACAGAAGGGATGCGATTATTGCAATTCATGCTGGAGCAGGTGGAGCTGATGCGCAGGATTGGTCGGAGATGCTTCTTCGGATGTATTTAAAGTATTTTGAAAATAATAATTATCGGGCTAGGATTTTGCAAGAAAGCCGTGGAAGTGAAGCAGGAATTAAGAGTGTGACAATTGAAGTTGAGGGTGAATATGCTTATGGGAAAATGATGGCAGAAAAAGGGGTTCATCGACTTGTGAGACTTTCTCCTTTTAATTCGGATAATTTGCGTCAGACATCTTTTGCTTTAGTGGAGGTGTTGCCAGTTTTGGCGGGTGAAGAAGAGTTTAAAGTGGATGATAAAGATTTGAGGATTGATACCTTTCGTTCATCGGGAGCTGGAGGACAAAGTGTGAATACTACTGATTCAGCAGTTCGGATTACTCATCTTGAAACTAAAATTTCAGCAACTTGTCAAAAAGAAAGATCTCAACAGCAGAATAAGGATCAGGCAATGAAGATTTTGAAATCAAGATTGATTGATTATTTTGAAAATCAGAAACAAGATAAAAACAAAGAATTAAAAGGGGATCATCAATCAGTCGAATGGGGCAGTCAGATTAGGTCCTATGTCTTGCATCCTTATAAGCTCGTAAAAGATCATAGAACTAAATATGAAACTGCTCAGATTGAAGAAGTTTTAAATGGAAAGATTGAGAGGTTTATTGAGGAAGAGCTTAAGAGGAGAAAATAATTTTTAATTTTGTAATTTTTAATTTTATAAATAATGTCTAAATCTAAATTTTTAAAAAAATGCAGTATGATTTAGAGGAAAGATGTGCTAAATTTGGAGAAGATGTTATTAAATTTTGTAAGACAATTAAATATAGTCAAATAGTAAAGCCATTAATAGATCAATTTATTAGATCAGCGACTAGCGTGGGAGCAAACTATATGGAAGCCAATCAGGCTAGTTCGAAAAGGGACTTTATTAATAAAATTAGAATTTGTCAGAAAGAATCCAATGAATCAAAACATTGGACGAGAATGATATCAGTAGCAGATGAAGAACATAAAGAAAAGTGCAGGGAGTTATGGAAAGAATCTCATGAACTAACATTAATATTTGCAAAAATTTCAAAAAGCTGTAAAGAGAAAAAATAAAAATTATAAAATTAGAGTTTATTTAAAAATTATAAAATTAAGAATTAAAAACTAACCAACGTGATTACATATAAAGACGTTTCGAAGATATATCCTGGGAATTCGCCGGCGCTTGAGAATTTAAATTTTCATATTAAAAATGGTGAATTTGTTACGGTAGTTGGACAGTCCGGAGCAGGGAAATCAACATTAATGAAACTTCTCTATGCAGAAGAAAGACCAACAGTGGGAGATATTATCTTTTCTGATAGGAGTATTGTTAATCTAAAAGAAAGGGATCTTCCATCTCACAGAAGAGAAATTGGAACTGTTTTTCAGGACTTTAAGTTATTGCCGAAAAAAACTCTTTTTGAAAATATTGCTTTTGCAATGGAAGTGGCTGGAAGAAGGGATGATGAAATTAATCAGGACGTTCCTCAGATTTTGGATATTGTTGGCTTGAGTGGAAAGGAAGAGAAATATCCTAGTGAAGTTTCAGGAGGGGAACAACAGCGGGCTGCTTTGGCGAGAGCATTAGTTAATAAGCCAAAGGTTTTAATTGCTGATGAGCCGACAGGAAATTTGGATCCAATTTCAACTTGGGATATTGTTCAAGCATTATTGAAAATCAATGAATTTGGAACGACAGTGATTTTGGCAACTCACAATAAGAGTATTGTTGATAAGATTTGCAAGAGAGTGATTGCTTTGGATAAAGGACGAATCATTAGAGATGATGAGCATGGGAAATATTGTTTGAGTTAGGGTGATTTTAATAACTATCAACTACTAAATAACAACTAAAACAATATGTGGATTAAACTTATCAGAACCTTCAAGGCTGGCGCTCAAAATTTTTGGAGAAATAAATGGTTATCTTTTGCGACAATCTTTATTCTTTTGATTGCAATTTTTGTGATTACAATTCAGACGGGAGTAATCGTGGCAAATAATCTTCTTCTAGAGGAGGCGCAAAATAGAGTAAGCATTTCTGTCTATTTTAAGCCAGATGTTTCTGAAGATAAAATTAAAATAGTGAAGGATAATCTTTCTCGATACAAGGAAATTGAAGAGATTGAACACATTTCAAAAGAGGATGCTTTAACTGATTTTGAAAAGAGAACAGAGGGCAATGAGGTTTTGCAGGAAACTCTTAAGGAACTCGGTTCCAATCCATTTGAAGACACAATTAATATCAAGGCTTATGATCCAGATCAATATGAAGTAATTGCAACTTCAATTGAGAATGGTGAATACAAGGATTTAATTGCAAGTGTTAATTATTATAAATATAAAGATATTATTGATGGACTGAGCGGAGAGATTAAATCAAATCAGCGAATTGGATTTTTGCTTGGAATCACTCTTTCTGTTATTGCGATTTTAATAACATTTAATAATGTAATGGTAACGATTTATTCTTATCGAAAGGAGATTGAAATTATGAGATTGGTGGGTGGTTCTAAAACTTATATTCAATTGCCTTTTATTTGGGAAGGCGTGATGTTTGGCTTCATTGCAGGAATTCTGTCGGCTCCTTTTTCCTATTTATATTTGAGATTTATTTCGAGTAGTGAATCGTCTGGAGCAGTTTTACCGTTTTCAAATAGTATTTACATTCAGCAATTTTTATCAGATTATTTTGTAAGATATTTAATTTGGGTAATTTTGATCCAGGTTGGTATTGGAATTTTTCTTGGAGTGATTAGTTCTATTATTGCAGTGAGGAAATATTTGAAGGAAAATAAATAATTAAAGTAAAGAAATGATTGGATTTATCTCACTTGTTTTAGTCGTTGTTTTTTTTGTGATTCTTAATAATAGAATTGAGTCTTTAAGGAAGGACTTTGATGCTTTACGTTCTGAGAGAATGGGTGATTCTAATAATGAGGAGTCAAAAATTTCTCAACAGCAACAAGTTTCAATGTCTCAACCAGTTTCATCAATTCAAGAAAACACTGTTTTGCAGTCGGTTGAAACTAATTCGGCAGAAAAAGTTGTTCAGATTCAATCTAAGGAGGAAATAGGCTCAAAAATAACACTGGATCCAATTACTAAATTTTTTCAGTGGTTTACTATTGATTGGCCGATGAAAACTGGGGCTTTTTTCTTAATCCTAGCTTTAGGGTGGTTTGTTACTTATGCTTTTATTAACGATTGGATAGGATCAGTTGGGCGTGTTTCTCTCGGTCTTATCTTTGGTACAATTTTTCTTTTTATTGGTGCTTATATTTCAAAAAAAATTCAAGCTCAGGGAAATACTTTGTCTGTAGTTGGAGCAATTACAATCTTAACAACAATTCTTGCTGGTATGGAATTTTATGATTTCTTTTCTCCAATTTTTGCTTTTGTTGCAATGTTCATTGTTGTAGTATTCTTATCGATGATTAGTTTGTATCAAAATAACAAGGCTTTAGCTATAGTAACTCTTATCCTTGGTGCAGTTGTTCCGATGTTTGTTTTTGAAGATGCTGGTGAGGTAACGATTATGCTATATCTTTTTATTTTATCAGCGGGAACTATTTGGTTAGTGAGAAGTACGAATTGGAAAGCACTTACATTTATATCATTATTAATAGTTGCTTTCTATTCAATTGCTCTAGAGTCAATTGGAGGGTTCAGTGAAACTTGGCAAAATATATTATTTGCATTTATTTTTACTGGATTATTTTATGTAGCTAATATGGTTACCATAATAAGAGATCGTGTAGCTGAAAAGATAGATTTGATTATTGCTGGAATTATAGGAATTCTTTTTCTTTTTTGGATGATTATTATTGCTCCTGAAGAATTAGAAGTTTTTGTTATTTTGCTTGGAGCAGTGGTTTTTGCTTTGAGTTCTTTTGCAATATTTAAATTAACTAAACTTAAACATTCAGTTTTTATATATACAGCAGTTTCTTTGATGCTTATTGCTTCAGCCACTGCTTTGCAATTTGATGGTAGTGTTTTAACAGTCGCTTATTTATTGGAATTTGGAATTTTAATTATGGTAGCATTATATTTATTTAGAGATCATCCCAATAAGAGTTCTCTTTATATGGGATCATTAGTTCTCTTTATTGTTCCAGTGTTTATGTCTTTTGAGAATGTTGGCGAGTTATTGATGGCTGAAGGGGGAGTTTTTACTGATGAAAATATTGCTGATTTAGTTGTTTTGGCAATTGTTTTATTGATGTCATCTATTCTTGCTATTTCAACTTGGGCATTTTCTTTTTCAGAGGGAGATAAAAGGCAAGAAAAGAGTATTCAATTAACTGGCTTTTTTACTAGTATAGCCGGTTTGTTTGTGATAATCATGATTTGGGTGATTCTTCATTTAGCAATGGGTCAAGAATATTTTGCTAGTATGATATCTTTAATAATCTATACGATAATTGGAATGATTTTTTATGTTAAGGGGAGGAAAATGGATCACGTTTTGTATAAGATTATTGGGGGATTATTTTTCGGATTAGTTATCGGACGATTATTGTTGGTGGAATTTTGGCAAATGGATATGGTATTAAAGATCATAACTTTCTTTGTGATTGGAACATTATTGATTACCACAGCATTTATTAAAAAAGACTAGTTTTAAGTTTGACGTTTAGTTTTTATGTTGTTAAAATTCTTTTGTTTTAAAAAGTAATTAATAAAAATAGAATGTTAGGTATTTTAAAGAAAAAAAATAAAGATGATGAAAAAAAGAAAAGTGGTTCTCCCGATTTAAGTGATGCAATGAAAAAAGTTGATACTTCAAAGATGGGACTTAAGGAGAAAATAGCATTTAAGATGTTTCAAAAAATGCCAAAAAAGAAACAAGAAGATGTGATGCGAAAGGCAATGAATCCTCAGAACATTCTTAAGGAAAAAGATAAGATTTTAAAACAACTTAAAGAAGCAGTCGATAGTGGTCAGATGTCAAAACAAGAAGTTGAACAAATTAAGAGTCGATTGGGGTTGAGATAGTCTTGATGTTTATCTTTTTGTGAATTAACTGTTGATAACTTTTGGTTAAAACTTGGGAAACAGCCTGTTTGGGGCTGTTTTTGTTATGTTGAAAAAGGGGGAGAAGTGTTTGACACGGAATGCTATGTGGAGTAAAATGTATTCAAGTGGTGAGAAGTGGGGATTTTAATTGTTAATTAATAATTTTTAGTTATTAATTAGTATTTAAAAAAATAACAATTAATAATTACGCAGTTGTTTATTGGAGAATACCAACATTCGATAGATCCAAAAAAGCGGTTAGCGTTGCCTTCGAAGTTTCGTGGGAAATTTAAAAAGAAAGCTGTTATCACCAGGGGACTTGATAATTGCTTATTCATATATTCATTGCCTGAGTGGGAAAAGATTGCTGAAAAACTTGGGAATATGCCAGTTGGAGAAAGGTCGACTCGGAGTTTTGTTCGATTAATGCTCGCAGGAGCAATTGATGTTGACCTTGATTCTCAAGGGAGAATATTAATTCCTGATTATTTGAAACAATATGCACATTTAAACAAAAATGTAGTTGTGGCTGGTTTGTATAATCGGCTTGAAGTTTGGGATCAAAAAGAATGGGAGAAATACAAAAATTCTGCTGAAAAAAATCAAGATGAAATTGCAGAGCAGTTGGGGAAATTGGGAGTTTACTAAAAATAATTTTCAATTCTCAATTTATAATTTCCAATGAATTTTCAATTAAATAATTTTCAAATAGAATTTAATTGATAATGTTTATAGATTATGCATAAGACAGTTTTATTGAAAGAGGCAGTTGATGTGCTTGAAGTTAAAGATGGTGACGTGGTTGTTGATGCAACACTTGGTGCTGGTGGACATTCAATTGAATTAGCAAAGTTGGTTGGTGAAAATGGGAAAGTGATTAGCTTTGATGTTGATCAAAAAGCAATTGAAGAGTTTCGGGGAAAAATTGAAAAAGATTTTCCTGAATTGAAAAAAAGATTTGAGTTGGTGAATGATAACTTTGCAAATATTTCTGAGAAAGTCAGAGAATTGGGTTTTTCAGAAGTGAATGGAATTATGGCGGACTTAGGTTGGCGGATTGAGCAAATTGAAAATGAAGAATATGGAATGAGTTTCAAAAAAGATGCTCCACTTGATATGAAAATGGGAAATCGAGATGAAGAAAGTTTGAATGCAGGAGATATTATTAACAATTGGGATGAAGATAGTCTGATTAAGTTGTTTTGGAAATATGGAGAAGAACATCATGCTAGAAAAGCAGTGAAGGCGATTTTGCAAGCAAGGGAAGAAAATAAAATAGAAACAACAACGGAGCTAGCGGAAATTTTGGAAAATAGACTTAGTTCATTTTACAGAAAAAGTAGAATTCATCCAGCAACAAAAATTTTTCAAGCATTGCGAATTGAAGTGAATGATGAACTTGGTAATTTGGAAAAATTCCTTGATGGTGCCAAAGAGAGTTTGAAGCCAAAAGGAAGAGTTGCAGTTATCAGTTTTCATTCCTTAGAGGACCGAATTGTTAAGTTATATTTTAGGTCAAACACAGGGGGATGTGTTTGTCCTAAAGAGATGCCAATCTGCATCTGTGGGGCAAAGGCTATTTTGAAAATCATTACAAAAAAGCCTATTGTTCCCACGGATCAGGAGATTAAAAACAATCCACGATCTAGGAGTGCAAAGCTAAGAGTTGCTGAAAAGTTATAGAAATTGAAATTCAATTTCTTGTAGAAAAACACCCTGTTAAATAATAAGAGATTTCACAGGGTAAAAAACAAATAATAAAATAAAAAGAGACACAATGTCCTAGGACCGTTAGGTCCTTGAGGGGGATATTGAAACAATGATAGGAAACTTTTTGGTATTAAATCCAGGCACTATGGTGTGCAAAAGAAAACGAAAAACAGATCGACGATCTGTGATTGGTGGAGAAAAATACTTCAGCCGTTCGGTTTTTGTTGTTATTTTAGTTGGTTTAATTTGCTGTGCTGGTGTTATGTACGTTTTTCAAGTTAACCAATTGGCGACTATGGGATATGAAATGAAACAAAGAGAAGGAAGTATTAATGATTTAACGAAAAATAATAAACAACTTGAGCTTGAGGTGGCACAATTAAAATCAATATATAATCTTGAAGATCATAAAGATAGTTTAAAAATGAAAAAGCCACAAGATGTTAGTGTGCTTGAAGTTGAATTTGAAAAACCTGTTGCGATGAATAGGTAAGAGCTTATCGGAAAATCCATTTTCTACTGCAATTTCCAAATTTAAGCTGCAAGAAATTCATCACTCGTCGACAGATTTCCGATATGCCTCCTCTTGATTCATTTCTTTCGCTTTAAATTTATAAATTTCGTAACGAAAGTGATCTTCCGACAAGCTCTTTAAGGGGAATCTAATGTTGATTGTTAGTAACTGAATTATATATGTCTCCTAGATGTTATACTGGAAAAAATAATAAAAGGGGTGATACTGAAAATGGACAACTTTCAGAATTGTCGACTTGGAGAGTGAGGTCGATTGCCGTAGTCGTTCTAGTATTATGTCTGGTTGTTTTTATCCGACTTTATCTTATTCAAGTAAAAGCTTATTCTCATTATCGTTCCTTGGCAGATGATCAGCATGTTATTAGTGCTGAAATTTTTCCAGGAAGAGGGGAGATATTTCTTCAAGAGAAAGATTCTTTATTTCCGGTAGCGGTTAATCGTGATTTGGCAACGGCCTATATTGTTCCAAGAGAAATTGATCAGACAAAGATTAACTATCTTTCTGAAAGAATTTCTCAGATTTTATCATTAGATAAAGGAAAAGTATTTAATAAGTTATCAAAAAAGGACGATGTTTATGAGCTTTTAAAGCGACGTCTTTCAAGAGATGAAGCAAGTCAAATAAAAGAAATTCAGGAAGATGGGTTATATTTATTGCCAGAAAGTTGGAGATATTATCCTGGAAATAGCCTTGCTTCTCAAATAATTGGTTTTGTTGGTTATAAAGAGGATAGTCTTGAGGGAATATATGGTCTTGAAAGATATTTTGAAAATGACCTAAAGGGTTCTTCTGGTCTTCTTGAACAGGAGCGAGATGCTGGCGGTAGATGGATTTCAATTGGAGAAAAAAATCTTCGCCCAGCTAAAGACGGCAATAATTTGATTTTGACAATTGATCATATAATTCAGTTTAAGGCAGAAATGGCGCTTCGTAATGCCATAAAAAAACATAGTGCAGATGGAGGAAGGATTATTATTATGGAGCCTTATGACGGAAAGATTATTGCAATGGCTCAAGAGCCTTCTTTTAATTTGAATAAATATTCAGAAGTTGATGATTTGGGACTATTTCGCAACACTTTAGTTTCGGATACTTATGAGTGTGGATCGATTTTTAAAACGATTACAATGGCAGCTGGGTTGGATAGTGGAAAGGTTGAGTATGACGGAACTTATATAGATACAGGGCAAGTTGTTGAGGCGGGTTACGTAATTAAAAATTCTGATGAGAAGTCTTATGGAGAACAGACGATGACAGAAATTATTGAGAAATCTTTAAATACAGGAGCTATTTATGTCGAACAACAAATTGGCAATGAAGGATTTAAGGAGTATATTAAAAACTTCGGATTTGGAGAATTGTCAGATGTTGAATTGCCAAGAGAAGTTATTGGAAATATTTCTAATCTTGATGCAGATCGTGATATTGAATACTTTACAGCTTCTTTCGGGCAGGGAATTACCGTTACTCCTCTTCAGATATTAAATGCTTATTCAGCAATTGCTAATGGGGGAGAGCTTATGAAACCTCAAATTATTGATTATACTGAAGGATTTGCTGGTAATATTGAAAAAAGAGAGCGAGAAGTTAAAAGGAAAGTTATTTCAAAAGATGCTGCAAACAAGTTAGGGTTAATGCTTGAAAGTAATATAGTAAATGGTCATGGAAAGTTAGCGGGAGTTCCTGGCTTTAGAGTGGCAGGGAAAACTGGAACAGCTCAGATTGCTGATAAAGAAGAAGGTGGTTACGAGGAAGGTGCAACGGTTGGTTCTTTTGCTGGGTTTGGCCCGGTTGAAAATCCAAAATTTGCAATGCTTGTAGTAATCGATAACCCAAAGGATGTAGAATGGGCAGAAAGTACTGCAGCCCCGATTTTTGGAGAATTAGCACGATTCATGTTTGATTATTGGGGGATTGATAGTACGGAAGAGTATTTCGAGGAGGATTTGGCGAAATTTAATAATTCTCATAATTATATTAATTATCAAGAGGAAGACGATAATAATGATGAGAATGGGAAAGAAGACGATAAAAAAGAGGAGGATGAATAAGAAATTAAATAAAAAGGAATGAAATCAAAAAAAACAGTTTGGCTAGAAGGGATATTAAAATTTTATGCAAAAATAATATTAAAAAAGTATAAGCCCCAGATTGTGGCTATTACTGGTAGTGTTGGGAAGACTACAACTAAAGAAATGATTGGTGAGGTTCTTGAGAAGTCCAAAAAAACAAGGAGGAGTAAAAAGAATTTTAATAATGAAATTGGAGTGCCGTTAACTGTTATCGGTTATCAGGCTGAAGATTTTTCAATTTTTGGTTGGATAATAATTTCTTTGAAGGCTTGGAGCTTAATTATCTTTCCTTTAAAATATCCAGAAATTTTGGTTCTTGAGATGGGAGCTGACAAGATAGGAGATATTAAATATCTTTGTGAATTTATTCCTGTTTCTGTTGGGATTTTGACTGGAGTTGGAATTTCTCATCTTGAAAATTTTAAAACTAAAGCAGCTATTATTAAAGAGAAAGGACATCTTTTGAAACAGCTTCCAGCACAAGGCTTGGGTGTATATAATTTTGATAACAAGGACATTCGAGAAATTGGCGAAAATATTAAGGCTAATGCAATCAGTTATGGATTTGAAGAAGGAGCGCAGGTGAGAGCAACTGATATTTTATATGGCTATGAAATGGTGACTGATTCTAATGGGATTGAAAGAAAAGTTTTAAGGGGGACAAGCTTTAAGCTTAATTATCAAGGCAAGATTATGCCAGTTCGATTAAGTCATTGCATTGGGAAAGGACAGATTTATTCTGCATTAGCAACCTTTGCAATTAGTTCTTATTTTGATTTAAACTTGGTTGAAATTGCTGAAATTCTTAAAAATTCTTATCCAACACCGGGTCGGATGAGTTTGTTGGAGGGAATTAAGAGAACAATGATTATTGACGATACTTATAATAGTGCCCCAGACAGTGTTTTGGCGGCAGTGGATGCTGTTGAAAAAATTAATGCTTCAAGGAAGATTGTGGTACTGGGGGATATGCTTGAACTCGGAGATGAAGAAGAGCGAGGTCATAAAGAAATTGGAAAGCTTTTGGTAGATGCTAATATTGATTTCTTTGTGGCAGTTGGAAGTAGGATGTCTTTGGCTGTTGACGAATTTGTAAAATCTAAAGAAGATGATTCTCAGGTAGCAAAATTTAATAACCCAATGGATGCTGGAATGTTTATTCAAAATCTTATAAGAGAAGGAGACTTGGTTCTTGTGAAGGGATCTCAGGGAATGAGAATGGAAAAAGTTGTTGGTGAAATAATGGCAAATCCTCTTAAGAAAGAAAAGCTTCTTGTTCGACAAGAACAAAAATGGCAAGAAACGGATTTTGAGATACAGTAACTTTTATTAATTTATTTTTTTGACATAGAAATATAGGTTTTAACTAGAGTTAGTTATCAATTTTAATACAACGGTGGTGTGTTTAGTTTAGGATCTTTCTCACATTTAATTGACTTGAAGTTGAGACTTATTGTATAATAAGAGAAATAAGTTTTTGCAACTTTTAATATAAAAATAAAACAAAATAAAACAAAACAAAAAAATGGGAAAAAATAAAAAAATTATCGTAGTGTTACTAATTATTTCTATAATCATTGTTATGATTATTTATATGTTGATGATTATGAGTAAAAAAAATATCGAACCATTACCATTACCATTACCATTACCATCAATACCGATTGAGGCATCGGTTGAGATACCAGATAAAACACTCCAAGTAGTTGAAAATGATTTAGATACTCAGTCAACATCAATCACTAAGCCAACAAAAGAGGAAGAAGAAGATTTTGCTGCAATAAATAGGATTGCAGGAAAGGTCATCTCGGCTGAAACCGGAAGCATAAAAATTTTAACAACTGAGGGAGAGCTTACACTTAAAATTCCTCAATCAGGAGCATTTTTCACAAAACAAATAAAACAAGAGGATGGGAGTTTTCTCGTGGAAGAAATGGGCGTATCTGATATCCAGAAAGATAAGGAAGTATTTGTCCAATATAATAGCAAAACCAACGAAGTCATGTTAGTAGTGATAAAATAGTTTAGTTTTATATATAATAAGGTTAAAATAAAAAAAATGATTAAGAAATTTTTATTGGTGGTGTCCTTTTTTCTTTTATTTGGATTTGCAGATAAAGCTCACGCCTGGGTCTATATTAATTTAGATGTTGCGGAGGGCGTTTGTTATGGCACTGACGGTTATGTTGGTTTTGTAGACGGATCTACTGGAAATTGGATAAGTGATCAGACATTTTATCCTGGTGAGGAGCTTTATATATCATTACATTTAGAAAATTTAGGAGATTGTCCGGCTAAGGTGTATTATAATTACTACCCTAACACAAATGGTTGGTACGCTAGTTCTAATATCGCACGATATAGTTCATTTAATTTGTCTAGACATTTGCTGCGAGGTAGGGCTGGGAATACAGATTCCTATGCATCAGGAACAGATAGGCGTGTGCCCTTTATAGTTAAGAATGTCAGTAACGGTAACTCATATTGGAAATTTTTACACTATGACCTATTGCCCGAACTTGCCATTAATTTTTCAGCCAGCCCAACTTCCATCTACCTTGGAGAATCAACAGATTTGACTTGGGCTGTTGACGGAGCGACTTCTTGCGACGCCACCGTATTATCTGCCGGAGCAGGCTCATGGGCTGGTTCAAAATCATCTTCTGGCGGAACAGAGAGTGTAACTCCAACTTCAACCGGAACTAAAAGATATGTGTTGGCTTGTTCTAGCCCTGGAGGAAATATAAGTGAAACTGTAGATGTTGTTGTGAATTCACTTCCTGCTCCTATAATACAAAATCTTTCTGCAATAACTCCTATCGACCTTGGAGATCCGACAACTATTACTTGGAGAGTCTCAGGAGATGCTACTACTTGTACGGCTAGCGGAAATTGGTCTGGACTTAAATCGCATGCTAACTGGGTATTCTATAATCAAACTGTAACTCCAACTACAGCTGGATTAAAAACTTATACTTTGACTTGCTCAAATGCTGGAGGGATTGTGTCAAGGAGTACTGGTGTGCAAGTTAACACCACTGACGGCACCTGTGGAACACGAAATACAACCTATGGAACTGAAACTGCTTGGCCAGGAAGTTCTACATATTGTGCTTCAGGAACAGCCAGCGCAAGTCCTGTCTTCCCAACCGATGGAAATTCTGTTTCATGGATTTGTAACGGTTCCGGTGGTGGAACAAATCAAAATTGCGCAGCGACGAATGTTGCTGCTCCTGTAATAGAAAATCTTTCTGCGACGACTCCTGTCGAACTTGGACAACCGACAACTATTTCTTGGAGAGTCTCAGGAGGTGCTACTACTTGCACAGCCAACTCAACAGACGGAGATTGGTTGGGACCAAAGTCGCATGTTAATGGACAAAACTATAATGAACCTGCATCCCCAACTTTACCTCTTGAATTAAAAACTTATACCCTTTCTTGTACAAATCTTGGAGGGCCTACGATAATGAGTACTGATGTGCAAGTTGATTCTCCTGTTGTTCCAAGCACTGCTCCAAGAGCCAATATCACTGTTCCAGGTGGAGATATGGAGGTAAATGTTGGTGTTGCAATTGGTTTTACGGGCAATGGAACAGACTTAGATGCAGGTGAAACAATAATTAATTATCAATGGAGGCGTGGAGTTTTGGGAAGTTGCACAGGGACGGAATTAACTACCACTACCAATCCGCTTTACAGTCTAGCTTTTGGTGCTGCGACAGAATTTGATATTTGTCTTATTGTTCAGGATAGTAATAATACTTGGTCGGGTAATTACGAAAGTAGGCATATAAAAATTAATGCTCTTCCTACTTATAACTGCCAATTATCTATTCCTACTAATGCTGAATCTTGGGGGGCAACTGAAGAAGTTGGTCTAACAGATAACTCTACTAATTGGGACTATTCTGCTAGTGACACACCAGCTTTATGTGAATATAAGTGTACCTCACCAAGTGTATATAATGTAGTAACATTCGTTTGTGATCCTCCTACTTGTATTGGTAATATTCCTAATAATTCTGATTTATGTTCTAGTGACAGTACTGGATTGACTGCTGATGTAGGAAGAACTTTGGTTGGAAGCTGTGGTGCTCCTAAATGTGAGTACATCTGTAAAACCGGATTTACTTACAACGGTGGTTCAGGAGAATGTGACTCAATTTCATCGCCAAATCCATCCAGTTGGAAAGAAGTAGCCCCTTAAATTTAAATAAATTAAAAAACTAAAAAAAACAAATGGGAGAAAAAAACAGTAAAATCATTTTAACTACACTAATCATCATCTTAGTCATCATTGCAGTTGTCTTTGTAATAATGATTATGAATAAAGACAAGCAACCAATGGCTCAAGAGACAACACCAGTAGAGATTGCTCAAGAAGCCGAAGAAGGATCATCAGAAGAAGGATCATCAGAAGAAGGATCATCAGAAGACGGAGTAACTCCTTTAACTGAAGAAAAAAAAGAAGAATTAGCTGCAATAAAAAACACCATTGGAACAATTAGATCAGTGGATATTGGAGCTATTGTAGTTTCAACTATTGATGGAGATTTAACCTTAAAAGTTCCACAGGAAGGAGCATCTTTTGTCACTCAAACACTTCAAGAGGATGGAAGTTTTCTTATGGAAGAGATAGGACTTTTTGATCTTCCTACAGAAAAAGAAGCTGATATTCAATACAACGGAACTACTAATGAGGTTATGTTGGTTGTGATTAAGTAGCGATACTTCCTATCATCTATCATTTTTAACACTAGGCATATTCTTTGCTTAGTGTTAAAAAAAATAAAAATGAATAAAAAAAATATTATTATTAGTATAGCTGTTTTTCTATTTTTAATAGTAGGGATTGCTTTTTTAGTTTTGATTTTTAATGATTTTAGTTTTAAGAAGGAGGCTAAGTTAAGAGATCAAAAGGAAAAATTTTTAAATTCTAGTACAAATGAGGAGGTTAATGTTCAAGAGAATAATGACATTGTGCAGTAGTAATATATTTGACTTTTTCTGTTGAATAGGCTAAGTTATGAGCAGACTCTTAGAACTTATAATTATTAATTCAGTTAAATAAAGACGAAAGGAGAGTATATGTTGAATATACAAGCTTTTTGTTTTGCTAAAAACTATGAGTGAAGAACAAAAGATTGCTGATGTTGACGGTCAAGATGAAGAAAATGTTACTGTATCAAAAATGGAAGAGCTTTTAAAGGAGTTTCCTGTTCAATCTCTTCAAGAAGGAAAAAAAATTAAAGGAGTGGTTATCGCAATTGATAAGCACGCTCTTTTTGTTGATCTTGGTGAATATGGAACAGGAATTGTTTACGGAAAAGAAATTAAGGATGGAATTGGAGATAATCGAAAGAAGTTAAAACAAGGGAGCGAAATTGTTGCTACAATTATTGATCAAGAAAATGAAGAGGGATATGTTGAATTGTCTGTTAAGGAGGCAATGATGGAAGAGGCATGGAATGATCTTCGAGAAAAAATGTCAACTAGGGATGTACTTAGTGCAAAAATTCTTGATGCTAATAAGGGTGGATTGATGATTGAAATCAACAGCGTAATTGGATTTATGCCAGTGAGTCAATTGTCAGCAGAGCATTATCCTCGAGTTGATGATGGTGACAAGAATAAGATTTTTGAAATATTGAAATCCTATGTTGGGATAGACATGAGAATTGTTGTACTTGATGCGATTGAAGACGAAGAAAAATTAATTGTTTCTGAGAAAGAAGCTTATAAAGATGAGGAAAAAGAAGCGATTTCTGAATTTAAAATGGGTGATATTGTTGAAGGTGAGATCAGTGGAGTTGTTGACTTTGGTGCTTTTGTTAAATTTTCCCCTCCTTCAAAGAAAAGTGAAGGTGATGAAAAAGATAAACTTGAAGGATTGGTTCATATTTCTCAGTTGGATTGGAAACTTATTAGTAATCCTCGTGATTTTGTTAAGGTTGGTGATAAAATTAAAGCGAAAATTATTGACATCAATGAAACTAGAATTTCTTTATCTATTAGAGAATTAAAGAATGATCCATGGGTAAATGTTGGTGAAAATTATAAAGTTGGAGATATTGTTGATGGAACGGTTAATAAAATTAATCACTTTGGAGCATTTGTTTATCTTGATCAAGATATTCATGGGTTGGCTCATGTCAGTGAATTTATTTCTAGATATCCAAATAAGAATATTGATGAAGTTATTGTTTCTGGAGAGGTTTATAAATGGCAAATCATGTCAATGGATCCTAATGAACATCGAATGGGATTGAAGTTTATTGGAAAAGGTGAAAAGGCTGTGAAAGAAGCTGAAAAAGAAGATACTGATTCTGAGGATAAAGAAGATGAATCCGACTCCGCCAAGGCTACGACGGACAAGAAGAAGGCAGATAAGAAGAGTGATGCTAAGAAACCCGCCTCCGCTAAAGCTACGGCGGGCGAGGAAGATGATAAATCTGATTCTGATAAAGAAGATAATAAAAAAGAAGAAAAAAAAGATAAGAAGGAGACTAAAAAGAAAACTGCCTCTACTAAGACTAAGGCTGACAAGGAAGAAAAGAAAGTGAAAGCTGATAAAAAGAAGACTGAGAAGAAACCCGCCTCCGCTAAAGCTACTGCGGGCGAGGAAAAAGAAACGAAGAAGAAAGATGTTAAGACAGAGGCTACTAAAGACAAAAAATCTGCCTCCACTAAAGCTACAGTGGGTGAGGAAAAAGAAGGAGAGAAATAATTATAGTAACTAATCTTCAAAATTTTAAGATGAAAGAAAAAAGAGTTCTTATCGTTAGTGGCCCTACTGGGGTCGGAGAAAATACTATAGTTAGCAAAATCTGTGAAAAATATTCTAACTTTAGGAGATTGGTGACGGCAACAACCAGAGCTCCTCGTCTTGGCGAAAAAAATAAGATTGATTATTATTTCATGTCTAATGAGAGATTTTTGAAAGAGGTTAAAAAAGGAAATATTCCTGAATATCAAAATAGTAGAGATAGGGATGTTTACTATGGAACATATTTACCTGATTTAGCGGACAAGGCTTCTAGGGGGCTTAATGTTATTATTAATACAGATATAACAGGAACAAAGTATTTTAAAAATAGTTGGAATGCTACAACTATTTTTATAATGCCTGATTCCATGGAAAGTCTTAAAAAGAGACATCTCAAAAGAGACTCTTCGATTTCAGAAGATGATCTTAAGAAGAGATTGGATTATGCTAAATATGAAATAGAAAATGAAAGAAATAGTTATGATTTCGAAGTTGTTAATGCTCATAATAAATTAGACGAAGCCGTCGATAATATAATTGAAATCGTAAAACAAGCAGGATATAAATTAGAAGATTAAAAAATAAAATGCCAAACTCTTTTGTTAAAAAGGTCCAGCAATATGCTTTTCATAGAGGACTTTTAAGAAGAGGCGACAAAATTGTCGTTGGAATTTCTGGTGGACCAGATTCTGTTGCGTTGACTTGCGTTTTGAATAAATTAAAAGAAAAACAAGACTTTCAAATCAAGCTTGTTCATGTGAATTATCATCAAAGGGAAGATGAATCTAATAAAGACGAGAAATTTGTTAGAAATTTTGCAGAAGAGAGTGGTCTAAGTTTGGAGGCTTTTGATTATAATCCAGGAGAATCAAAAAATCTTGAAGAGGACATGAGAAATTTTCGTTATAAAGTTTTTGAGGAAGTTTTGAGTAAAAATGATTTTAATAAGATTGCAATTGGTCACACGAAAGATGACAGTGTTGAAACTTTTCTAATGAACTTGATTAGAGGGTCCGGAGTGGAGGGCATTACTTCACTGAGAGATCAGAGAGGAAAAATTATTCGACCTTTGATGTGTTGTGAAAAAAGTGAAATTCTGGATTTCTTGAAAGGATTTACTCAGGAAATCTGTATCGATAAAAGTAATTTTGATATAAAATTTTCAAGGAATAGAATCAGAGAAAATTTAATTCCTTTATTACAAAAGGATTATAATAACAATATTAAAGAACACATCATTGATTTAGCTGGTCATCTAAGGGATGATTTAGAGATAATTGAAGATGTTGTGGAAAAAGTGTATAATGATAAAGTAGTTGTGAATGATAAAGAAATTATTATTAAAGTGAGTGATTTGCTGGAAATGCCAGTTGCTTTACAGAAAAGAATTTTTAGAAAAATTATCATGAATATTGTTGGGGATACTAAAAACATTTCCACAGCTAATTTTTTTGAATTTGAAAAGATCATTAAAGGTGAAAAGTCAAAAATTAGTGAAATGAAAATCAGAAATTTATTAATTTCAAAAAGAGGCGAAGAAGTTCGTTTTAAGAATATATAATAAGTTAATTTAAATTAAATAAATGGATAGTAAGCTTATAAAAAAAATTGCAATTGGAGTTTTGGTGGCGTTAGTGATTATCGCTTTGTTTTCGATTTACACTTCACCTTTTGATCAACCAGAAAATATTTCATTATCTCAATTAGTTCAGAAGATCAATGATAGGAATGTCGAAAAAATTGAAGTTGAAGGAAACAGATTAGGAGTGAAACTGATGGACGGAGATGAGATAACAGCCATAAAAGAATCAGAAAGCTCACTTTCGGAGTCACTTATTAATCTTGGTGCTACAGAGGAGTCATTGAAGAATATCGCTATAGACAATGTGGATACGACATCTTCAGGAATTTGGTTTAATATTGTTTTACCGTTTCTTTTACCGTTTTTGTTAATTGGATTTTTTGTTTGGTTTTTAATGAAACAAGCTCAAAAGGGAGGTAATCAAGCAATGACTTTTGGAAAGAGTCGAGCGAAGATGATGATTCCAACGAAAGACGGAAAGAATATTACTTTTAAGGATGTGGCTGGAGCGAAAGAGTCCAAAGAGGAGCTTTATGAAGTTGTAGAATTTCTTAAGAATTCTAAAAAGTTTACTAAGCTTGGAGCGAGAATTCCGAGAGGGTTTATGTTATTTGGAGCTCCAGGAACAGGAAAAACCCTTCTTGCTAAGGCAGTTGCAGGGGAAGCTAATGTTCCATTTTTTTCAATTTCTGGGTCAGAATTTGTAGAGATGTTTGTGGGAGTTGGTGCTTCAAGAGTTCGAGATTTATTTAAACAAGCTAAGAAGAGCGCACCCGCAATTGTTTTTATTGATGAAATTGATGCGGTTGGTCGTCATAGGGGGACCGGTCTTGGTGGAGGAAATGATGAAAGGGAGCAAACATTGAATCAAATTTTAGTTGAAATGGATGGATTTAATACTGATACAAATGTTATTGTTATTGCGGCAACAAATCGTCCTGATGTTTTGGACCCAGCTTTACTCAGACCAGGAAGGTTTGATAGGAGAATTACGATTGATCTTCCTGATATAAAAGAGCGAGAAGCAATTTTAAAGATTCACGTTCAAGGAAAGCCTCTTTCAAAAGAAATTGACTTAACTCAAATTGCTCAAAGAACTCCTGGCTTTTCTGGAGCAGATTTAGCTAGTCTTCTTAATGAAGCTGCTATTTTAACCGCTAGAAGAAACAAGACAAATCTTACGATGCAGGAAATGCGGGAAGCAATTGAGAAGGTGCTTCTCGGTCCTGAAAGAAAAAGTCAGATTATGGATGAAGAAGAAAAGAAAGTGACTGCTTATCATGAAGGTGGACATGCGCTTGTGGCAACTATTTTACCTAAAGCTGACCCAGTTCATAAGGTATCAATTATTTCTCGAGGAAATGCAGCTGGGTATACTTTAAATGTTCCGAAGAAAGATCAGAGACTTCATTTTAAGTCTTATTATTTAGATCAATTAGCCGTTCTTCTTGGAGGGTATGTAACTGAGAAAGAGATTTTTGGTGAAGTTACTACTGGAGCCTCTAATGATCTTGAAAGAGCCACGGACATTGCTAGGAAACTTGTCACGAGGTTTGGAATGAGCAACTTGGGTCCAATGACATTTGGAAAGGCAGATGGTTCACTTTTTCTTGGGAAAGAGATTCAAGAGCATAAAAATTATTCAGAACAAGTTGCTGAAAAAATTGATGAAGAGATACGAATTTTGATTACAGGGGCCTTTGATAGGAGTAAACAAATTATTAAGAATGAAAGAGAGAAGCTTGAAAAAATTGTTGAAGAACTTCTTGAAAAAGAAACAATTGAAAAAGATCGATTTCAAGAGCTTATGGGAATTGAAGATGAAGATGATGATGACAATGAACCCTCCTCCGCTAAAGCTACGGCGGGCGAGGGAGAGAAATCCGATGCTTTAGATAATAAACCCTCTTTCACTAACGTTTCCTCCTCCGCTAAAAAAGCTACGGCGGACAAGCCGGCGGGCGAAGAAGATAAAAAAGAATAATGCAATTACCGACTCTTGAAGAAATTGATGAAATAAGAAAAACAGGTTTTCGACCTCAGGTCGTTGCCTGTTTTTTAAAAGATAAAAAAATCCTTTTTATGTATAAAAAGGATTATCATTTGTGGCAAATTCCTCAGGGAGGAATTGATAATGGAGAAGAACTTGAGGAAGCTGTTGTGAGGGAAATGAAAGAGGAATTGGGTGGTGATTTTATTAAAAATATTGAAATTGATTTACTGGTGAGAAGAAATGCAATTGAGTTTTCTATGGATAAATGGAATTTACGTGATCTCAGAACAGATGATGGACAACGGGTTCTAATGAAAGGAAAGGAATATTTTTTTATGACTATTAACGCTGGAATTATAGAGTTAGATATTGATCAGACTGAGTTTGATGATTATAAGTGGCTTGACTATGAAGAGTCTCTAGAAACAACTAGTACTATTTATCAAACAGGAAAGAAGCGAATCACTGAAGATTTAATTAATGTTTTGCATGAACTAGAGTTATTATAATTTTTTATGTAAGTAATACATTATTTATATAAATTTTTCGGAAAGGGGTTCAGGGCAGGAGCCACTGAACCCACATCGGGCAGGAGCCACTGAACCCACATCGGGCAGGATCTACTGAACCCACGTTTAGAATGTCTGATTAGTTTGTTACTGAACTTGTTACTTAACAAGTTTTCAGGGTGGGTTCAGTGGCTCCTGCCCTGAACCCTTAAGCGTTGAATAAAAAATATGCCATCTATTAGAGTCTCAAAACAATTAAATCAAGGAACTTACTTTATAACATTTACAGTTAAAAATTGGAGTTATATTTTAGATAGACATGGAAGATGGAATCTGTTAGCTCAAACGTTAAAGTGGTATCAAAAAAATAAAAATTTAAAAATATATGGGTTTGTCTTTATGGTAAATCACATACATCTGTTAATAAAATCAGAAGATGTAATTGATTTCATTAGAGGTTTTAAAAGTTTTAATGCAAGGGAAATTTTGAAAAATATTAAAATAACTGAAAATTTAATTTTAAATGATTTTTATGATGATAAAAGAAATAAATATGAATTATGGGAAAAAACAAATATGCCAAAAGGAATTGAATCAGAAAAGTTCTTTTACCAAAAACTAAAATATATACATGAAAATCCAGTTAAAAAGAATTATGTAATGAAAGTTGAAGATTGGTATTGGTCAAGTGCTAATGAGGATTGTATTTTAAAGGTAGATGATGTTTATATGGGATAAAAAGGGTTGGGTTCAAGGCAGGAGCCATTGAACCCACAAGATACTGTCCTTCTGTTAGTGATCACTTTTCACCTCCGCATACCAGTACAACCTATGATACTGATTATCAAACTCTTGCGGAAATGGATTCGGAGCATAGTTGGACAAACTACACTAACTCAACAACAGGTTTATTTAATGGTGGGGCAGGGTATCTTGAATACAGTATATCACCTACATTTATTGTTTCAGGTGCAGTCACTATAGCCGATGGTGGGAATGGTGGGGCGCATCCGTTTTTATCAGAAACATTGCCTTCATATATTGGTGCTGAAAATCCAGATGATAACGATTGGATAGAGGGATTGTATGGTCTGGCATCTGTATCATATCTCACGGCAATTACAACGGATGATCCAATTTGGATTGAAGGTGCTACTACTGATACTACTCCACCATCTTATCCAACAGGGTTGAGTGTGGAAGAGGGAAATAAATTTTCAATTTCCAATCAATTTCCAATGTCAAAATTTTCAGAGAACTGGATTCCCTTTTCCAAGGGAATGACAAGAGAGGAGATAACAAAGAAAATGGAGTGTGAAATAACAAACGTAAGTACGGACGTAAGTACGTGCGTACTTACGTAATTGAAGGTTCAAGGCAGAGCCATTGAACCCACTATGATTATAGGGGGGGGATGGAAGGACAAAGATAAAAAAATGTGAATTAATAAACGTAAGGACGTACGTCCTTACGAAAGGCAGGAGCCGTTAATCCGAAACCATATCTATACAAAAACAACCTCACTCATGAGGTTGTTTTTGTTATAAAAGATTTAGTTGTTTGTTCTAAACCTCAATAATAACTGGTAAAACCATTGGTCTTCGTTGGGTTTTTTGGAATAAGAATTTTCCAACATCATCTCGAATGTTTTTCTTGATGTAGTCCCAATTTGGAGCAGCTTCCTTGGAAGTTGAATGAACAATGATTTTCTTTACATTTCTTTTGGTGGCATTTACTAAGTCAAAATTTTCTTTGACGTAAATGAATCCTCTGGAAGTTACTTGTGGTTCACCGATAATTTCTCGTTTTTTCTTGTCGATAATTACGGTTATAGTAAACATTCCATCTTCTGCAAGAAGTTGTCGATCACGTAGTACAACATTTCCAACGTCACCAACGCCAAGTCCGTCAACCATCACATAAGAGGAAGGAACTTTTTCTGGAGTTAGTCTTCCTTTGCCATGTTGATCGAATTCGAATACTTGACCATTGTCTCCAACTAAAGTATTTTCTTCTTTCATTCCAAGTTCTTCTCCAAGTTGAGCATGAGTTTTAAGCATGCAATAAGTTCCATGAATAGGAATTAGGTATTGAGGTCGAACAAGGTTGATCATCATTTTTAAATCTTCTTGACGAGCATGTCCTCCGGAATGGATATCCATCATCTTATAATGAATTACCTCAGCTCCTTTTTTAAAAAGAGTGTCCTTAAGTCCCTGAATAGTTCTTTCATTTCCCGGAATAACGGAAGATGAAAAGATGACAGTGTCGCCGTGGTGAATTTGAACATAACGATGTTCTCCGTTAATGATTCTCATCATCACTGCATTTGATTCACCTTGAGCTCCTGTACAGAGAATGGCTATCTTACTATCTGGATACTTGTTTACATCTTTAATGTCAATAAAGGTTGAACTTTTTGCGTTGATATAACCAAGTCTTCTTGCTATTTCAACAGTACTTTTCATTGAATATCCATCAACAGCTAGTTTTCTTCCATATTTTTCTGCTACTACGGCAATTTGCTGAATACGACTTACAAGAGATGAAAAAGTCGCAGTGATTATTCTTCCTTTGCTTTTGGCAAAGATTGCATCTATGTTTTCTTGAATTTTTGATTCTGAAATACTATATCCCTCAACTTGAGCATCAGTGCTATCTGACATTAAAGCCAAAATACCCTCTGATCCAAGTCTGGCAATTTTTGATATGTCAGCAGGAACATCTCCAACGGGGGAGTGATCAAATTTGAAATCCCCGGTGTGTATAATTGTCCCAACTGGTGTTCGGATTGCCATTCCTACTGAATCTGGGATTGAGTGATTTACATGAAAAAATTCAACTTGAAATGCTCCGAGCGTGATGCGATCAATTTTTCGAACGGTTTTTAGATTTAATGGTGCTTGATCTTTATAATCTTCTTGACGTCTCATAATCAAAGCCTTGGTGAGTTCAGTTGCGTAAATTGGGGGGTTCCCAATTCGAGGAATAATGTGTGGAATTGCTCCGATATGGTCGAAGTGTCCATGAGTTATTATCATTCCTCGAATATTCTTTTTCTTTTTTTCAAGATATTCGATATTTGGAATAATGTAATCTATTCCCATCATTTCCTCTTCAGGAAACATTAATCCACAGTCAACAATGATAATGTCATTGCCATACTCGAATAGAGTCATGTTACGACCAATTTCTTCGAGACCGCCCAGTGGGATAATTCGTAAGTTTTTACTTGATGGTTTTCGGTTTTTGTTAACCTGGAATTTTTTATTTACAGGTTTTTTAATTGTTTTCTTTTCAATCATTTTTTCTTCAATATACAATTATTCAAGTAAGCTTGAAAAGTTGTATATTATTAGTTTAGTTAGTTTTTTAGTTAATTATAATAATATGTTTAAGTTTTTATTGAAAGTTGATAATTGATATGTAGATAATATATTTTCTCGCAACGTTATCAGAATGGCCTGCCTCGACCCGTCTCGACTCGGATCGATCCGAGGCGGACGGCAAGGCGAGCGAGATCCTCGAAAATACATTATTTACATCCTAGTTATACAGTTATACAAAAGGACTAATTATTTTTTTTCAAAACATCATCTAATAGGACGGTTATTTTGGAATACAGATAATATATTTTCTCCCAAAATCCCATAGGAATGGCCTGACACTCGAAAATACATTATCTGTATTCCAAAATGAGAGGATTCTTGAGACACTTGAAAATATATCAGTTATATTCTGAATCTTCCTATCTTAGTTTTTGATGCGATAAAGTAATATAAAAAAAGTTTAGTTTAATTTTTTCTTGAATTCTTCTACGAGTTCAACTGGTGTTGGATCTTGATTATATTCCATTGCTAAGTAGTATGAAATCCAATCTCCAAGTACTAGTGTATTTAAAAATTTTTCTAAATAATTTCTTCCCTTCATTTCAATGACTTCCGTTTCAATTCCTAAGTCTTGATAAATATCTGAAGTTATTTGCATTCGTTTGTTGGTTCTTTCGTGATCATCCTTGTCTTGAATCATTAAAACAAAATATTTATCACGAGGATTGCTGAATCCTACTAATTCATTGTGATTTAATTCTGGGAAATAATTCCAAAAAGCAGGACTTTTCGAATTTTCGTTAATCTTAATTTTCCAAATTCTTGCTAAAGATTTATGCTTGTTTGAAGCATAGATGACTGGAATTTTATTTTTTGCTTTTTTGGCGAGTTCTTTGCCATAAACTTCGAAATTTCTAGGATTTATATTTGGGAAGTCTTCTATTGTAGTAACTATGTTTAGTTTTGTCAAGACCTGATGCATTGCAGTGAATACATAGGTGGTAGCATAACGAGGTTCAATGTGGTCAAATTTTATATCATATTTAACATGAGGAATGTTATTTTCTTTTGCGATTTCTTCGACTTTACCACCTTCAGAGAAAGCTATTATGTCAGACTTTAAAGTTAGAGCTTCTTTAAAGCAAGAGATTGCTTCTTCGGTGTTTCCGGAATAAGAGGAAATAAAAATTAATGAATTTCTTGATGCATTTAATGGAAGACTGTAATCACGAGAAACAGTAATATCCATCTTTATTTTTTTTTCATTCTTTAGGTAATTAATCAACAATTCTGCTGGCAAAGCTGATCCACCCATTCCGCAGATTATAATGTTATCATAATCTTTTTTTTTGAGGTTAATTTCTGTTTTGTTTGCAAACTCTTGTCCAATGTTTAATTGATTTGGGTAATCAAGAATTACTTGTCTAAGATTATATTTATCCATAAATATTTATTTTGTTATTTATCTTTTTTCTCTCTTTTGGTATTTATAAACCATTTGTTGGCATCTGAAAATCGGAAAGGAGGACGAACAATTGATTCTGTATTGATTCCTTTTATTTTTTTGTTTGTTACATAGACGTAATTCGGACTATATAGGAATAGTGCGGGATTATCTTCTACTACTAGTTTTTCAAATTCACTATAAAGTTTTCGTCTTTCTTCTATGTCGTATGTTTGACGAACTTTTTCAAGGATTTTGTCAACTTCTTCGTTTTCATAAAGAGCGATGTTTTTTCCAGGATCTTTTTTTTCACTTGAATGCCAAAATTGATATGGGTCTGGGTCATTTCCGAAATATTCCTGACCAAATAATAATGATCCATAATCTCTTGGTCTTACGTAGTTTTGTTGAAATTCCGAAATAGAAGCATTAGTTATTTCAACTTTAATTCCAAGTGGTTCCCACTGACTTTTTAGTAGTTCAGCGGTTTGTTGAAGATCAATCCAGGTAGTGGTGATAATTGAAATTGATAGTTTCTCGCCATCTTTAGAACGAAATCCATCCTCATCAGTTTTCCATTCAGCTTTTTCAAGGATTTCTTTGGCTTTTTCTGGGTTATATTTAATTTTTTCGATTTCTGGATTTGAATGAAAAGCTCCAAAAGTATCAAGAATTGGACTATTAACTTCATTTGCCTGTCCATAAAATACCTGATTTACAATGTCTTGTTTGTCGGTGGCATATTGTAGAGCTTCTCTAACATCTTTGCTTGCTAGGGGAATTGATTTTGTTTGGTTAAAAAAGAGGGCGAAATGCCGAGGCATTTTAAGTGCGTTTATATTAGAATCTTTACGATCTTGGAACTTGTCGAGCATTTCATAGGAGGAGAAACCAAATCCATTAATCTCTTTATTTGTGTATGCATCAAATAATTCCTCATCATTTGAATAAAAATTGAAATTTATTTTTTCGAGATATGGAATTTGTTCATAGTAGTCTTTATTGGCAATGATTTGGTATGAAATAATGTTATCATTTTCATCTTTTTTGAAATCTGAGAACACGAAAGGTCCAGAGCCGATTGGCTTAAGGTTTAGTTCGGTAATAATAAATTTATCAGCTGGAATTTCTCCGAAAATATGTTCTGGAAGAATTCCGAACGTGAGATTATTCGGGAAAGCCACAAATAGTTCTTCGAGTTTGAATTTAACTGTGTAGTCATTGATAACTTCTGGTGTGATTTTCTCCCAATTTCCTCTTAAAGGACTTTTAAAGGATGAGTCTTGGATTAATTTTATAGTAAAGTAGATGTCATTTGCATTTAATTCTTGACCGTCATGCCAAAGGATACCTTCTTTTATTTTAAAAGTATAAGTTTTTTTGTCATCTGAAAGTTCGTATTCTTCGGTAATGTCATTAATAAGGTTAGCGTTTTCGTCATATTTCAGTAGAGAGGAGAAGATTAGAATGGATAAGGAGGCATCAACTTCATTTGACTGAGAAAGAATTGGATTGACATAGAGTGGTTCTCCGATAATTCCTTCAGTGTATTCTCCTCCAAAATCAGGAACTTTTTCTGTTGATGATAAATAGAAATAAATCGTCCATCCAATTAGAGAAACAAGAAGAACCGTGATTGCTCCATAGAGGAGTATTTTTTCTTTAGAATTTAGGAATTTTATGAGACGATTCTTACTATTTTTATTATTTTTAAACTTAATTTCAAGTTGATTAGACATTTTTTTAATTAAATGATTGAGAAGCAGTAAAAACAGCCAATAATGAATTTACAATGAAAAGAGTTCCAAGCGTTATTGATGCAACATTTAGAAATTTCTCTATTCCTCTTTTAGTATGAAATCCTCCAAAGTCACCTCCAAAAGCAGCAGAAAGTCCCGATCCTCTATTTTGAAGTAGAATCGAAATTGATAGTAATATTGATATGATGACTTGAAATACAACTAGAGTTTGATACATAAGAGTGTTTATTTATCCGTGAAAATAGAAATTAAATAATTGACGATGCTTATTATTAGAACTCCCCAGAAAGCTGCAATAATTCCTTCAATATTGAAAGTTGGGAGAAAGAATGAAACAGCGAATAGGAGAACAATATTTATTATAATAGTGAATAGTCCTAGTGATAGAATAATAAAAGGGAATGATAATAGTTTTATAATTGGTCTGACGAATGTGTTTACAATTCCAAGAAGCGCACCTGCTATAAGGTAGTTTGCCCAAGAGGCTTCAATTACAATGCCATCAACAATTTTTGCTGCGACGAAAAGAGCAAGGGCATTACTGAAAATTAATATTATAATTCTCCAAATAATTTTCATTTATTTTTTCTTAGTGTTAGTTTTTATTAGAAATTTTTTGTTTGTGCTTAGATCGATAAAATCATCTGCTTCTTCAATAAGTTTATTAGAACAACTTTTTCCGAAAGCCATTATTTCAACTCTAACACCTTTATTGAATTGCAGGTATTTTACTAATGGAATGTAGTCTCCATCACCACTTACAAGAACAATTACGTCAAGATTGTCAGCAAGCTTGATAGCATCAATTGCGATTCCAACATCCCAGTCTCCCTTTTTCATTCCTCCTTTGAAAATTTGTAATTCTTTTGATTTGACCTCAAAGCCAGCTCTTTCTAAAGAGTCAAAGAATTTTTCTTCACTTTTTTCTTCAGTGCTAATCCCGTAGGCAATTGCTCTTACTAGTTTTCTATCGGCAATACCTTGCTTAAGGATTTCACTGAAATCTGCCTTCTTTTTATATACAACTCGCGCACTATAATAGATATTTTGCACATCTATTAAAACTCCAACTCGTTGGTCTGGAAATTTTGACATTTATTTATTTATTTTTTAGATGAAATTTTCAAAGCCTAGATGAGTTTAGCTTTTTAATCCGAGATTTTCGGTGATCTTTTTGTAAATGTCTTCGTTTTTTCTTGATAAATATTGAAGAAGTTTTTTTCTTTGTTGAACCATTTGCAATAAACCTCTTCGAGAATGTTTATCTTTTGGATTTTTTTTGAGGTGAGAAGAAAGCTTTTTGATCTTCTCAGTGAATAATGCAGCTTGATATTCAGCGGAACCGGTATCTTTCTCGTGTTTTTTAAAGTCTTTTGTTGCTCGACTTTTCTGTTGCTTCGATAATGACATTCTTTTTTTACCGTCCTGCCGTAATTTTGAAAACATCTAGTTTTCAGATTTCGAACAGGAAAGCTTGTGTTATTGATAATTTTTACGGTTACTCAAGAGGACATCTCAAATAATTCATAACACGAGTTATTTTTATTAACTCGCTTGTTAAACCTTCTTTCGATAGATTTTTTGAGTCTAAAAGTTATATGTAATATAGCAAATAGATTAAACTTTGGCAAGTTTTGAAGTTTGATGTTAAGATGGGTTGAGGTAGTTGTTTTTTGTAAAGGGGATTTTTATAATTTCTACAGGGGGAGCATTTATTTTGGAATACAGCTAATATATTTTCTCCCAATCCCATAGGAATGGCCTGACACTCGAAAATACATCAGCTGTATTCCAAAATGAAAAAGTTTTAAGGGATTTGAGAGCATATTATCTGTAGCTTAAAATCCTATGGAATCACAAGACTGATGATTTTTTTATAAAAATTTAGTGCGTAACTACTTGATAAATCTAATAAAACATTTTTTAGACTTATCTTTATCTGAACAGATGACGTTAACCGTCAAGTGGAGCCATCACTGGATTTTTTAAAAAAATTATTAGTCTTGTGATGAAGTCATTAATTAAGACTGAAATGTAGATAACATATTTTCTCGCAACGCCATCAGAATGGCGAAATCCTCAAAAATACATTATCTACATTTCAGTCTCTTTGAATATTCAATATCATTATTTATTAAGAAAAATTTAATTTAAACAAAAAATGTCAGAATTACTGAAAAATCTAAATGAAAAGCAAAAACAGGCGGTATTGCAGACTGAAGGACCAGTTTTAATTATTGCTGGAGCAGGATCAGGAAAAACCAGAGCGCTCACATATCGGGTGGCTTATTTAATTAAAGAAAAGAAGATTTTGCCAAGGAACGTTTTGGCTGTTACTTTTACAAATAAAGCAGCTGGAGAGATGATGAGCCGAATCAAAGAGCTTTTGGGTCTTCCGGAAAATATTGGAGCTTTTTCTCAAAGTTTGCCTCATTTGGGAACTTTTCATTCAGTCTGTGTGCGAATTCTTCGACAAGAAATCGAGAAATTTGGTTTCAGTAAAAGTTTCATAATTTATGACGATCAGGATCAATTGGCTTTAATTAAACGAGTTATGAGGGAATTAGATGTTTCGCAGGAACAGATAAAACCTAAAGCAGTTTTGGGGGCAATTTCAAGCGCGAAAAATAATCTCATCAGTGCAAAAGAATTTGAAAATCAAGTCGGAAGTTTTTTTGAAGAGACTGTTGCGAGATGCTACAACAAATATTCTTCAGAATTGAAAAAGTCTGATGCGATTGATTTTGATGACATTATTATGCTCACGGTGAAAATTCTTCAACAAGACGAAAAGATTCTGGAAAAATATCAAAATCTTTTCAAATACATTATGGTTGATGAGTATCAAGATACTAATCATGCTCAATATCTCCTTTTAAAGTTATTAGCGGAAAAACATAGAAATATTTGTGTGGTGGGGGATGATTTTCAAGCGATTTATGGCTGGCGGAATGCAGATATTCGAAATATTCTTGATTTTGAAAAAGATTATCCAGAAGCAAAAATATTTTTACTTGAACAAAATTATCGAAGTACTCAAAATATTCTTGATGCAGCTCATTGTGTTATTTCAAAAAACAAGAATCAAAAAGAAAAGAAACTATGGACTGATAATGAAAAAGGAGAGCTTTTAGGTGCATTGGAATGTCCAGATGAAAAATCTGAAGCTGACTTTGTGGCTAGCGAGATTGAAAAAGCCAAAGAAGAAAAGGGGATGAAGTTAACGGATTTTTCAGTGCTTTATCGGACTAATGCTCAATCTCGAGCACTTGAGGAAGCTTTTATGAAAAAAGGACTTCCTTATAAAATTATCGGAGGATTGAAATTTTATCAAAGAAAAGAAGTAAAAGATGTTTTAGCTTATTTGTATTTCATTCAAAATCCTGCCGATAAAGTTAATTTTGAAAGAATTGTAAATCTACCAGCCCGAGGAATTGGAAAAATGACAGTTGTAAGATTAATGGAGGCATCGAATGCCAAAGGAATTAATATGCTTGAGGTGATTCGGAATCTTGATAAATTGAAAATTAAAATTACTCCAGCGAAAGTTAAAGAATTGCAAAAATTTGCTCAAATAATTGAAAGAGGGGCAGAATTGAAATATAAAGCATCTGTTTTTGAAATTATTGAATTTATTTATAAAACCAGTGGTTATGAAGCAATGCTTGCCAAAGAAGGAGAAGAGGGTCAGGTGCGACATGAGAATGTGTTGGAACTTTTGACAGTAGCAAAAAAATATTCAGAAGAAGAAGGTGGAATGGAAAAATTTTTAGAAGATGTTGCTTTGATTTCTCAGGCAGATAAGGATTTAGAGGTCCAGGATGCAGTACCTTTTATGACACTTCATAGCTCTAAGGGATTGGAATTTAATACGGTTTTCTTGGTTGGAATGGAGGAGGGAATCTTACCTCATTCCAGGGCTTTTATTAATGAAAAAGAAATGGAGGAAGAACGAAGGCTTTGCTATGTTGGAATTACTAGGGCGAGAGAAAAAGCCTTTATGATTTTTACTTCCACTCGGAATATCTATGGAAGCACTCAAATTAGTGTGAAATCAAGATTTTTAGATGAAATTGACAATGAATTAATTGAAGAAATTTATGCCGAGTTTTCTAATAGTGGAAGTGATTTAACCAGTGGAAGTTTTTATAGTGAAAAAACAATTTCTTTAGATAATGAAAATTCATTTAAAGTTGAAACTGATTTCAAAAATGGTTCTCAAGTGAAACATCCGGAATTTGGCAAAGGTGTTGTGGTTTCCCAAGACGACAATCTTATCACTATTGCTTTCCCAAAAATCGGTGTTAAAAAAATGGCCAAAGGTATTGCGCCATTGGAGAAGATTTAGTGTCATTAAGAGATGATTTATGATAGAATAATTACATAATTAATGAAAATAAAATGGGAGAAGAAATGAAAAATATTTCCAATCTTAATGGAAGTGCGGAGAAAGATCAGAAAATTGAAACGCTTGATCAATTTGAAGAGAGATTGAAGGAGTTAAAGCAAAAAGTTTTGGATAAAGCCAAAGATGCTTTAGGTAATAATGGTGTTATTTGGTGGGGTAATGAGTTTTTTATTTTTTCTAAGAAAATTTTAAAAAAAATGGAAAGATTGAATGCCGAGTCTTATATTTCTTGGAATGTTCTTATAGGAAGTTCTGTTTTTGGAGATGATAGGAAAAATATGAAAAATGATTTTCTTGGCGAATTTAGTATTGAATCTTTTTATGAAAGTTTATTGGACAAACTTAATGAAATTGAGAAAAATAAAAAATAAAAAAGTTTTAATTAATAAGAAAAATAAAATGGGAGAAGGAAATAAGCTTAATCTTATACCTGGAGAAGGCAACAAAGACTTAGGAGTTAAAAAAGATAAAGTGCCGGAGAAGTCTGCAGGAGAAGCGAGTGAGATAGGAGGAAAGATCATAGAGGATGCTAAAAAATCTAAAGAGAAAGTAATGAAGATTGGACGAGATATCATGGATAATGACGGGAAGTCTCTTGAGGAAGAGGGTGTTGAATGGGCTAATGAGGAAATAAAGCGTGTAGCAGAAAAAGAGCGATTAGATAATATAGAAAAAGGAATGAAACGAGTTATCGTTTTAGCAAAAGAGCTTAGTGAAAGCAAGAAGATACTTCCTTATCCTGGGATTAATCCTGATAGGTATCAAGAGATGAAATTTGACGAAGAGGATTATCCAGGATTTGCTATGCCTATAGATGATCTGATAAAAAGGTTTCAAGGGGAGGGGATGAAAATAATTCTTGGTAATGATCCCGAAAGTGGAAACTTTCATATTTTACCATCAGGAAGTGATGACTTTAAAAATGACAGTCTTCTTCCTAGGCATCTAGAAGTTAACGAATTGATGGATCCGAGAATTAAGGAATTAATTTCAATACAAAAAGGTTTTAAGAAGAAATAGTGATTTTTTACACACGTAAGGACGTACGTCCTTACGTGTGTATTTTTTAAAAAATTAAATCAAGGGAATAATGTATTTTCGATTGTCAGGCCATTCCTATGGGATTGGGAGAAAATATGTTATTTCCTTGATTTTGGTGGTAGTATAAAAACTTCATTTTAATAAAAAGCTGTGATATAATGATGGCAAATGAGAAATAAATTATTGATAATTCCAGCCATTCTTTTTTTGGTTTTGGGTGCTTTTTCGAGTAAGGCTTTTTGGTTTAGTGAAAATCGGGAGCCGTTGATTTTTGATGAACCGAAAAAGATTTCAGTTCATGATGATGGGTTTGATTTTGATGTTAAGACAGAGGCTTCGAATGTTCAGGAGTTGCTTGATTTAGAAGGAATTGAATTTGAAGAACATGATTTGATTTTTCCATCACTTGATCATGAAGTTATTCCAGGGATGAATATTGAGATTCATCGAAGCATTGCTTTTCAAGTTGAGGCGGATGGAGATGAATTTGAATCGAGGACTTTCAGGAGAACGGTTGGAGAAGCATTGGCTGATGCTGGAATTACGTTGAGTCATCTTGATAGGATTAATTATGATAAAAAGAAATTAATTCAAGAAGATATGGAATTGGTGGTGACGAGAATTGAGATTGAAGAAGTCGAAGAGACAGAATTGATTAAGTTTAAAACAGTTGAAAAAGAAGATGATGATTTGAAATGGAGAAAGGAAAAAGTGAAACAAGTTGGTGAAAATGGTTCGAAAAATGTGAAGTATAAGATTACGTATAAAAATGGAAAACTTATTTCAAAAGATATTATTTCATCTGAAATTACCAAAGAAAAAATAGATGAAGTTATTGTTATTGGAACGAAAATTGAAGTTGGAGATACAGATAAAGGACGAGCAAGTTGGTATGCATATACTGGAAAATTAGCTTGTGCTTCAACGAAATATTCCAAGGGAACTTGGCTTCGAGTGACGAATCGGGATAATGGAAAACAAGTAATTGTTCAGGTTAATGATTATGGTCCAGATTCAGGAACAGGGAAAATAATCGATTTAGACAGTGTGGCGTTCAAGAAAATTGGAACTCTTGGTCAAGGGGTTGTGAATGTGAAAATTGAGGAAATCATCGACTAGAGTCTTGAATTTCCAATTTCCAATTTTCAGTTCTCAATCAATTTTCAATGATTAAAATTTTCAATTATATTTTTTTGTATAATTTGTTAATTAAGATGTAGATAACATATTTTCTCGAAAAATATCATCTAAGAAGATATGTATTTTGGAATATAGCTAATATATTTTCTCCCAATCCCATAGGAATGGCCTGACACTCGAAAATACATCAGCTGTATTCCAAAATGAAAAAGTTTTAAGGGATTTGAGAGCATATTATCTGTAGCTTAAAATCCTATGGAATCACAAGACTGATGATTTTTTAAAAAAATTATTAGTCTTGTGATGAAGTTATGGAGATAATATATTTTAGCTGTCTGTGTTACAGGGCGTATAATAAAAATTAATATTTTTAAATAATGAATGATAATTTATCTCCAAAAAAATCATTGGGGCAGAATTTTCTGAAGAGTGAGGAGGTTTTAAGGCAGATTGTTGGGGCGGCTGATTTTGGGGATCAGGAAAAAGTTTTGGAGATTGGTCCAGGGAAAGGTGCTTTGACTGAAAAACTTCTAGAAAAAGCTGGAAAAGTTATTGCGATTGAAAAGGATGAAAATCTAGTTGAATTTTTGGCGGGAAAATTTGAGGAGGAAATTAAGAGTGGGAAGCTGATTCTTGTTTCAGGAGATGTTTTGGAAATTAATTTAAAAGAACTTTTCGATGAAAATGATTTTGGTAGCTATAAGTTAATTGCAAATATTCCATATTATATCACTGGAAAGATTTTAAGATTATTTCTTGATATTAAGCAAAAACCGGAGTTAATGGTATTGCTTGTTCAAAAAGAGGTAGCAGAAAGAATTTGTGCTGGTCCTGGGAAAATGAATATTTTGGCAAATGTTGTGCAGTATTTTGGAGAAACGAAAATTGTTACTCCGGTTGCAAAGGAAAATTTTGATCCAATTCCAAAAGTGGATTCAGCGGTTATTAAAATTGTGATTAATAATCGAGAAAGTGATTTTGAATATGATAAAAAACTTTTTAAATTAATCAAGATTGGTTTTTCAAGTCCTCGAAAAACTTTATTGAATAATCTTTCTTCTGGGCTTCAAAAAAGTAAGGAGGATGTCGAGATTATTTTGAATGAATCAGAAATTGAATTATTATCTCGAGCACAGAATTTATCACTTAAAGATTGGAAAAATCTTTTGGACAAAATGTAAAAGAAAGATTAAAATAAGGTAAATTACAAATTAAAAACTAAAAATAGATAATATGCCAATAGCAGGAAAATCAAAAAAAACACAAAAGACTACAAATAACTCTAATGAAGTTAAGAGTATTTTAAAGAATTTGCGACGTGAATCAGAGGAAGAGGAAGTATCACAGCTTGCAGATAAGATTGGCTTTCCATATATTGATCTTAATATTTTTCCAATTGATCAAGAGCATCTTGATTTTATTGAAGAGAAAGAGGCTCGAAAATATGGAATAGTTGTTCTTAGGAAAAAAGGGGATGAAGTTGAAATTGGAGCGATTAATCCAATTGATTCTGATGTGACGAAGTTTCTTGATAATCTTAGCAAGAAAGCTAATGTTAAAATAGAGTTATTCACTGTTTCTAAAACTTCTATTGAGGATACCTGGAAAGAATATGAACTTTTGAAATTGAGTGGCAAATTTGAATTAATGAAGGTTCAGTTAGGCAGTGAGAATATAAGTGAATTTGAAAAAGAATTGAAAGATCTTGTTGAACTTGAAAAAAGAATTGAAGAAATTTCAACTTCTGATATTTTAAATATTATTATTGCGGGAGCTGTTAAAATGGATGCTTCAGATATTCATTTGGAGCCTCAAAAAAATGGAAAAGTGAGATTGCGTTATCGAATCGATGGGGTTTTGCAAACAATGGCTGAATTTTATGCTGGTGCTTATCCAACTATTGTTTCTCGAATAAAAATGCTTGGAGATATGAAGATTAATGTAAGAGACAATGCTCAAGATGGACGTTTTTCAGTGAAAGTAGAAGAGAATAACTCACTTGATATCCGTGTTTCAATTTTACCTGGGAGTTTTGGTGAGAATATTGTATTGCGTCTTCTTAATCATAGCATTGAAGATTTAGACGTTGAAAAAGTTGGAGTTACGGGGCTTGCACTTGAAAGGTTGATAAAGGAGTCTGAAAGAAAACAAGGAATTATTCTTAATTCTGGACCAACTGGAAGTGGAAAGACTACTACTCTTTATAGTGTTATAAACAGGGTGAATACTTCAGATAAGAAAATTATTACAATTGAAGATCCAGTTGAATACCAAATGGCAGGGATTGCTCAGACTCAAATTGAAAAAGAAAGGGGATATGATTTTGCAAGTGGGTTGAGGGCAATTGTGCGTCAGGATCCAGATATTATTCTTGTGGGAGAAATTAGAGATGAAGAAACGGCTGAGGTTGCAGTTCAAGCTGCTTTAACGGGGCATCTTGTTCTTTCAACAATTCATGCTAATTCTGCAATAGGAGTAATTGCTCGTCTTTCTGATCTAGGGGTTGATGCAAATCTTATTACATCTTCAGTGAATGCTATGGTGGCTCAACGATTAGTTCGAAAACTTTGTCCACATTGTCGAGAAAAATATGTTCCAGCTAAAAAGACAATGGAAACTTTAAAGAAAATGCTTTCTATTATTTCTCCAAAAGCTAAAGTTGAGATTCCCAAGGAAATTGAATTTTTGTGGAAAGCGAAAGGTTGCCCGAAATGTAGAGGAATTGGATATAAGGGGCGAATTGGTATTTTTGAAATTTTAACGATGAATGATGAAATAAAAGAAAAGATTCTTAGTAGAGCTTCGGATGGGGAACTTTTGAGAGCAGCGCTTGAAACTGGAATGGTTACAATGATTCAGGATGGAATTTTAAAATCTATTGAAGGGACAACATCTCTTGAAGAACTACAAAGAGTGACTGGTGAAGGTGATTACCTTCTTGATCTTTATGAAAAAGTAATGATTCAAGTTCTCTCTCAGGGTATTGATTTGAAAAAATCAATTTTTCAAGAAGTAGAACCAAAGCTTCATGAGAAAGGTGCTCTTAACTCAATTCTTGAAGGGTCTTCGATTAAAAATATTATTCGATATATTTTATCAGCAGGCATGTTGATGAATGCGAGTGATATTCACATTGAGCCTGGAAGTGATAAATTTAAAGTTCGTTTTAGAATTGATGGGGTTTTGCAGGAGATTTCAGCTCTTCCAATAGGTGATTTTCTTTCTGTTTTAAATGAAATCAAAGTAATGTCAGGCTTTAGTACTGAAGCGAGAGAGGCTGCTGTGCAGGATGGTAGGTTTAGCATAAAGGTCTTAGAAGGTGATGAAGAAATCGAAGAAGAAGGTATGGATGTTCGAGTATCAATCATTCTTGGTGGATATGGAGATATTATTGTAATGAGACTTTTGGGTCATGCGACAGAATCTTTAGATTTTGATTCATTGGAAATTAATCCAATTAATTTTGAGAAATTAAAAGAAGAAATTCAAAAACCAAATGGAATCATTATTAACACTGGTCCAACCGGAAGTGGTAAGACAACAACTCTTTACACTATTCTTGATCATTTAAATAAGCCAGAGGTCAAAATTATTACAGTAGAAGATCCAATTGAATATCAAATGGAAGGAATTATCCAAACTCAGATTAATGAGAAGGAAAACTATACCTTTGCATTAGCAATGAAATCTCTCTTGCGTCAAAATCCTGACATCATGATGATTGGAGAAATCCGTGATGATGAAACAGCAAGTATTGCATATCAAGCCGGATTAACTGGCCATCTTGTTCTTTCAACGATGCATACAAATAGTGCGGCTGGTTCAATTCAGCGATTGACTAATATGAGGATTGATTTATCAGATATTGTTAATGGAACAAATTGTTTTATAGCACAGAGATTGGTTCGAAAACTTTGTCCTGATTGTAAAAAAAAGAGATCCGCTAAGTCAGAGGAACTTGATCTGATTAATAAGGTTTTGAGTGGAATTGAAATTAAGGACATTGAAATAGATTGGAAGCCAGAAGATGGGCTTTATGAAGCAGTGGGTTGTCCGAAATGTCATGGAGTTGGTTATTCAGGAAGATTGGCAGTTACTGAGATCTTGCAAATGAATAAAGAAATGGAGAAATTTTTAATGAGTAGTCCAACCGTGGCTGAAATAGAAGAAAAGGCTATTGAGAGTGGTATGCTTTCGCTTCTTCAAGATGGAATTTTAATGGTGATATCTGGTAAAACAACCTTTGAAGAAGTTTCACGTGAAATTGGAAGTGGAGAATAAAAAATTAATAAAAAAACACCCATTTGGGGCGTTTAAAAGCTTATTCATAATATCTAAGTTTTAATCACAAAACTGTAGACAATTTCTCGCAACACGGGGGCTGTGAGGTCAGAATAATTCCGAGGATTAAAGAAGCCGAAACTGCTTTGTCCTGTAACTAAGAAAGATTCCATGAGGAGGAAGATGAAGCCAACACTCCTTTGTCTACAGATTAGCGATTAAAATAAAAAGGTTCTAAAAAAGAGCGTGTCCGAGATAATTGTTAATCAATTATATCTGACACCACTCGAATAGGGAGTTTAGCATAAACTAATTTTTTTGTCAAGTAAATGATAACATCGAATAAACAAGAGGAGCAGGAAGATGGATTTGAGCAAACTCTTCGACCAAAAACTTTTCAAGAATACATTGGTCAAGAAAAAGCTAAGGCGAATTTAGGCATTGTAATTGAAGCAGCACAAAAGAGAAAAGAATCGATTGAACATCTTTTGCTTTTTGGTCCTCCAGGACTTGGAAAAACAACATTGGCTCATGTAATTGCTAATGAAATGGGGAGTGGAATTAAAGTTACTTCTGGTCCAGCAATTGAAAGAGTAGGGGACTTAGGTTCAATTCTTACGAATCTTAATGATGGAGATATTCTTTTTATTGATGAAATTCATCGACTTAATAAGTTGGTTGAAGAAATTCTTTATCCTGCAATGGAAGATGGGAAATTGGATATTATTCTTGGTAAGGGACCCTCTGCTAGAACTATTCAACTTGATTTGCCGAAATTTACTTTAATTGGTGCGACAACAAGATTAGGAATGATTTCATCTCCATTGCGAAATCGATTTGGTGCGATTTTTCGTTTAAATTTTTATGAAGAAGATGAAACAATTAAGATTATTAGACGTTCTGCTGGAATTTTGGGTGTTAGTATTGATGATGAAGGGTGTCGATCAGTAGCGTTGTGTAGTCGAAAAACTCCGCGAATTGCCAATCGTCTTTTAAAAAGAGTTCGAGATGTTGCACAAATTGATGAAGAGAGAGTTATTACAAAACTAACAGTAGAAAAGGCTCTTGGAATGCTGGAGGTTGATGAAATTGGTCTTGAGCCAGTTGATAGGGAAATTCTTAAGACTTTAGTAGCAAAATTTGGAGGTGGTCCAGTTGGAGTTCAAACGATGGCTGCTGCAGTTTCCGAAGAACCTCAGACTATTGAAGATGTTTATGAGCCTTATCTTCTTCAAATTGGATTTCTTGAAAGAACTTCTCGTGGAAGAAAAGTGACTAAAATTGCCTGTGAACATCTTGACCTTGAATATCCAGGTGATGATGAAAAATAATATTATGAAAAAAGGAAATAAGAAAAATAAATTAGGACTGTGTCTTGGTGGTGGCGGTGCCAGAGGATATGCTGTCTATCCAATTATAAAAAAATTTGAAGAATTGAATTTGAAATTTGATTATGTTTCAGGTTGTAGCGTGGGTTCAGTTATTGGAGCTTATTATTGTCTTTATGGAGAAGTTGACAGTTTGTATGAAAAACTAGTTAGTTTAAGTGGAAGGGATTGGGCTAATTTAATTAGTCTTAATAATCCTAAAAAGGCTTTCTTGAAAATGAGAAAAATTAGGAAATTTTTTGTTGATAATTTTTTTGGAGCTAAAACTTTTAAAGATCTTAAAATTCCTCTTGTTGTGGTAGCGACTAATTTGAATACTAAAAGGGCGGAATATTTTTCAAAAGGGTTATTAATAGACGCAGTGATGGCAAGTGTTTCTATTCCAGGAGTATTCAAGCCTTATAAGATTAAAAGTAAGTCTTATGTCGATGGTGGAATCAAGGATAATTTGCCAGTAGATATTTTATTTGAAAAAGGAATGAACAAGGTCATTGGGGTTGATGTTAATACGGAAATTAGTCGAGTATCAAGTCAAATTGTTTATGATAGTATGATTGATGTTTTATTGAATTGTTTTTATATTATGATGGAGGATGCAGCATTAAAGGATAAACACAAAGAAAATCTATTTTTATTTGAACCTGAATTTGATAAAAAAATTGGGGATGTTTTAAAGTTTCATCAAATCAAGGAAAATGAAAAAAGAGGGAAAAATGAGTTAAAGGAGAAAGAAGATGATTTCTTATTATGGCTCAAGAAGAATAATGTTTAATAATTGGATTATTTATTGATTTTATTATTCAGGTCAATCTTTCATTGACACGAATTCAAAAAAATAATATAATATTAGTATACTTACCCTTAGGCATTTTCAAAAGGTCGATGTCCAAAAGAAGGGATAGTTTAGAATTAACAGTACGAAAAAATGGCTGAAACAGATAAAGATTTTCTAGAGTATATTGTAAAAGCTGTCGTTGACAATCCAGATGATGTAAAAATCGATCGAGAAGTTGACGAAAGAGGCGTTCTTATCGTTTTATCTGTCAACCCACAAGATATGGGAATGATTATTGGACGACAAGGATCAACTGCTAAGGCAATTCGAACACTTTTGAGAGTCGTTGGAGCGAAAAACAATGCTCGAGTGAATCTTAAGATTAATGAACCAGAAGGTTCAGAAAGAAGAGTTCCTAGTGAAAAGAAAGAAGAAGAAAAAGAAGCTGGAACTCCTGAGCAAAGTATTGACGATATCGTAAATGATATTCAGTAAGCAATCTCGCTTTTAAATATCCCGGAACCGTGTTACATTGAATGTGGCGCGGTTTTTGGTTTTTTATTATTTTTATTATTTTATGACAACTTTTCATATAGTTTCAATATTTCCAGAATCATTTAAGTCTTACTTTGAAATAGGAATTCTTTCTCGTGCAATTGAAGAGGAGAAAATAAAATTAGAATTATATAATCCACGTGATTTCACTGCGGATAAACATAAGAAAATTGATGACGCTCCTTATGGTGGAGGACCTGGGATGGTAATGAGTATTCAGCCAATTTATGATTGTGTTAAGAGTATTAAAAAGAAACTTGAGTTTGATGGTGTTTCAGATGATGAAATTAAAACCATTCTTTTTTCTGCAAAAGGAGGTGAATATAATCAAAAAAAAGCAAGTGATTTTAGTGGTTATAAGCATTTAATATTTATATGTGGAAGATATGAGGGTGTTGATGAAAGAGTAGTAGATAACATTATTGATGAGGAATTATCAATTGGAAAATATGTTCTCAGTGGGGGAGAATTGCCGGCGATGATTGTCATTGATTCAGTTTCAAGACTTTTGCCTGGAGTTTTGGGAAATGAAGAGTCGCTGGAAACAGAAAGTCACAATGGTGAAGGGATAGATGAAATGGATTATCCAGTTTATACTCGGCCAGAAGTTTTTAATGATTGGAGCGTTCCGAAGGTTTTACTAGAAGGGAATCATGCGGAAATTGATAAATGGAGAAGTCAAAAGCAACAAGAAAATAAAAAATGAAAAATATTGAAGTAAAACAAAAATCACATAAGTCTGATAAGATTATTGCAGTGGCAGTTTTTGCGTTGCTTCTTTTTGGTTTGATTATGATTTCTTCGGCAGGAGTAGTTATTTCTAAGACAAGATTTGGAAATGAATATCATTTTTTTAATCATCAACTTCTTTTTGGTGTTATTCCTGGGTTAGTAGCTCTTTTTATTGTTCAGAAAATTCATTATAGTTTTTGGAGGAAAGTTGCTGTGCCAATGTTTATTGTTTCATTGATTTTGTTGGTCTTGGTTTTTATTCCGGGGGTTGGGAACCATTTATTGGGTGCGAGTAGATGGATAAATCTTGGACCAATTTCTTTCCAGCCAACTGAAATGATGAAGCTTTCAATTATTATTTATCTAGCTTATTGGATTGAAGCAAGAGGGAACAAGGTAAAAAGTTTTTCTGAAGGCCTAGTTCCATTTTTAATGGTAATTGGGCTGGTAAGTATTTTAATTATTAAACAACCTGATATTGGGACGCTTGGGGCAATTATTCTGATATCAATGACGATGTTTTTTGTTTCTGGTGTTCCCTTAAGATATATTTTTGGCATTGGAGTTGGAGGGATGACTTTGGGGTATTTGTTGATCAAAATAGAGCCTTATCGAATGAATCGATTAATGACTTTTTTGAATCCAACTATTGATCCACAGGGGGTCGGATATCAGATTAACCAAGCACTTCTTGCAATTGGTTCAGGTGGAGTTCTTGGTCTTGGATTGGGGCATAGTCGTCAAAAGTTTAATTATTTGCCAGAGCCAGTAGGGGATAGTATTTTTGCTATTGTGGCTGAGGAATTAGGAATGATTGGAGCATCAATTTTAATTATGGTTTTTCTCTTTCTTGCTTTAAGAGGATTTAAAATCGCTCAGAAAGCACCTGATAAGTTTGCAAAGTTAGTTGCAGTTGGAATTACTTCTTGGATTATTTTTCAAGCCCTTATAAACATCATGGCAATTGTGGGGCTAATTCCTTTAACCGGAATTCCATTGCCTTTTATTAGTTATGGATCAACTTCTTTAATCTTTATTCTTGTAGGAGTTGGAGTTCTTTTGAATATTTCAAAATACACAAAAGCTTGAAATTTTTTGGGAATGGGGTATATTGTAACTTGGTATAAATTGTTAAGTTTATTAACATTCATAAATTATAAAATCTTAATTAAAAAAGAAAGGGGTAATTCATGAGAAATAATTACAAAAAACTAACATTTTTAGTCTATAATGGGTTGAGATATCTTTATTTTTCATTGGCTGTATTTACCGGAATCATTGCAATCTCTTTGTCAGTTTTTGTGGCTTGGTTTGCATTATTTTCAGGCAAAATGATTATATCTGGAAATCCTTCTATTGCTTATATTTTGGTTGTTGATGTTATTTTATATTTTATTACTTTTTGGTTTTTTTCAAAAAAGAAAAATAAGGAGTATGAAATTAGGAAGATGAATACGATTTATAATGGTTACAATATAGCCGCTACAATAAAGTTGTAATCAAGTATATTATTAAAAATAAACAAAAAACAGGCAGAGTTATTATACTCTTTGTCTGTTTTTTAAAGAATGCTATTTTCTAGAATTTGAAATTTGTTAAGAAATTGAAATCACATTTACAAGGCATTTTATGGCAAGCATGACAGTTATTTGAAAATGTTTTTGATAGTTCTTCGGCTAAGTTGATTTTTAGTGAATTAAATATTCCCAAGAGACAGCTGGTATAATCGGCAGATTCTAATTTTATTTCTTCAAAATCTTTATTTTGTCGTTGGCTTCTGTAAATTAGAATTGCCTCTGAAAGTTCTCCCATTTCTTCTGCTAGATGAATTCCTGCATCCTCAATGGTTCTTTTTGAAAAAGGATAAATTTTTTCTAGTAATTCTTGAAACTCTTCAAGTGTTTCGGGTTTTTTATTCTTTAGGGATAAAGTAAGATCAATTCTTTTTTCTGGCTTAATTTCTTTGCATTGACATGGTTTTTTTCTGCAGTAAGGACAAACTCCAGGGAATCTTTCCCATAAATCCTTTTCAAGGTTAATATGAAGTTGATTCATCAATGATACAAACCAACTAAACGCAATAAGAAGATTCTTTTTTGTTTTTTCTGGATCTTTTTTTCTAATACCTTTAATTCCTCTCATGGTAAAGCGTTGGATATTTGTAAGCATTTCGGTCGTATTAAATTGTCTGTCATTAGGAATTTTATAAACATCCTCAATGAATTTTTGAAAATCGAGCAATGAAACATCATTAGAAATAGAAGCCATAATTTTAGATTAATTATTATTTTAATTCTAGTTCTTTTTTGTAATCACATTCTTTATTGGAACATTTTACAGTGTCTTTTGGACCAAGAACTAAAAGACTTTTGCATTTGGGACATTTGTCTCCGGTTGGTTTGCTCCAGAGGGCGAATTCACATTTTGGATAGCCACTGCAACCATAGAACATCCGGCCTTTCTTTGATTTTTTTTCGACAATATCTTCGCCACATTTAGGACATTTCACACCAGTTTTGTTTTCAACTTTTTTGATATTTTTACAATCAGGATAGCCAGTGCAACCAATAAACATTCCAAAACGACCTCTTTTGACTTCCATTTCTTTTCCGCATTGATCACAAATAATTTTTCCGTCTTCCCCTCCTTCTTGTTTTTTGATTTCATCTTCTTGTTTTTTATCATCAGAAGTTTTTTCGGTGTATTTACATTCTGGATAATTGGAACAAGCGATGAATTTTCCAAAGCGACCAAATTTTTCTATTAATCCTGAACCACATTCAGGACATTTTTTATCAAGCTTTTTCTGAAAGTCAGCTTTTTGAATTTCCTTATCCTTTGCTTTTACATTTGCAATGAATGGTTCATAAAAATCTTTAATAACTTTAACCCATTCTTTTTTGCCTTCGGCAATTTCATCAAGACTTTCTTCGAGTCCAGCAGTGAATTCATAGTCGACAACTTTGTCAAAATGTTTTACAAGCAGGCTGTTCACAACAATTCCAGTCTCTGTTGGGAAAAGTTTTTTGTTGTCATCTTTTTCAACATATCCACGGTCTTGAATGGTCGAAATAGTTGGCGCATAAGTTGATGGTCTTCCAATGCCATGCTCTTCAAGAACTTTGACGAGGGTTGCCTCACTGTATCGAGCAGGAGGTTGAGTTGCTTTTTGTTCGGAATTTATTTTTACTAAATCTAATTTCTCGTTTTCTTCTAGATTTGGGAGAATTTCGTCTTCTCTTTTATTGCTAGATAAACAAAGATATCCATCAAATTTGATAATTGATCCGCTTGCCTTGAGCCAGCAATTTTCTTTTTTATCTTTTTGGGTAGCTTTAATTTCAATTGAAGTTGAGTCCATTTTAGCAGAAGCCATTTGAGATGCAACGGCTCTGTTCCAGATAAGTTTGTAGAGTCGATATTGTTTTGAATCTAAAAATTGTTTGAGATATTCGGGATCAAGTTTTGCTGAAGTTGGCCGAATGGCTTCATGGGCTTCTTGAGCTCCTTTAGATTTTGTTTTGTAAATTCTTGGAGTTTCTGGAATATATTTTTCACCAAATTTATCCTTAATAACATCTTTGATTTCCTTAGTGGCTTCTTTGGAAAGGAATAGGGAATCAGTTCTCATATAGGTAATTAATCCAGTTGCCTGTTTTTTCTCAAGAGCAATTCCTTCATAGAGTTGCTGAGCAATTCGCATGGTTTGTTTTGTAGAATATCCGAGATAACTGTTAGAAGCTTGTTGTAATGTTGATGTGATATACGGAGGGAGAGGCTTTTTTGAAACTTCTTTTTTATTAATTTTTTCAATATTCAGATCAGCTTTTTCTATTAAATTCGTAATCTTATCAGCATGTTTCTTGGTTTCAATTCCAAGCTTTTTAACTAGTTTATCATTTTCTTTCCAGAGTTTTGCAGGGAATTGGTCTTTAGTTTTGTTTTCAAGGAGGGTGCTGATTTCCCAGTATTCTTGAGGTTTAAAAGTTTTAATCTCATCTTCTCTTTCAACTATTAATCGAACTGCAACAGATTGAACTCGTCCAGCACTAAGACCAAGTCTAATCTTTGACCAAAGCAGTGGAGAAAGTTTGTATCCAACTAATCGATCAAGAATTCTTCGAGCTTGTTGAGCGTTAACAAGATCAATATCAATTTCGCGTGGATTTTCAAGAGCTTTTTCAATAGCTGTTTTAGTAATTTCGTGAAAAGTAATTCGTTGAGTTTTCTTGTTTTTTAAATTTAGAGCGGAAACAAGATGCCAAGAAATAGCTTCTCCTTCACGGTCTTCATCAGTTGCGAGAATAATGAGGTCAGCATCTTTGGAAAGTTTTTTTAATTCTTTAACAGTTTTCTCTGCTTTTTCTGGAATAGCATATTCTGGTTTAAAATTATTTTTAATATCAATTCCAAGTCCTTTTTTAGGAAGATCTCTAATATGTCCAAATGATGAAGTAATTTTAAATTCTGATTTTTTAAGAAATCGAGAAATTGTTTTTGCTTTTGTTGGAGATTCAACGAGGACTAGGTTCATAATGTAGATTTAAGTTTATTATTAAAAGTTTATTTATAATTGATGATAAGGGTGACTTTAATAAATGTCAAAAAAAAGTTTTTTTATATCGCGAAGTTGGCAACTAAGACATAGATAACATATTTTCTCGCAACGCCATCGGAATGGCCTGCCTCGACGGCAAGGCGGGCGAGATCCTCGAAAATACATTATTTATATCTTAGTTGTGTATAGTTTAATAATGAAATGATATTTTATTCTCAGAGAGAATAACGGTGATTAAATTTTTAATTAATGTTTTAGAGTTAAGTATGTTGTATTTATACTAGATACTAATTACTATTTACCAATCACTAATTATCCTCTAATAAACCCACCTCCAATATTTTTAATTAATCCTTTTAGCTCCATTATTGAAAGTTTTCCAGCTAGATTTTTTTGGTTTATTTTTGAAATATTTGATATTTTATCAATTGGCATTGGTTCATGATTAAGAGTTTTGTGGATTAATTTTTCTTCTGGGTCATCAAATTTAATTTCTGAGTCCTTGGAAGCTGTTGTATTAGATTTAAATCCAAAAATAGAAAGAATATCAGTTGCTTTAGTGGTGGGAATAGCTCCTTCTTTTATAAGCCAGTTTGTCCCAATTGATTGAGAAGAGAAAAGATTTCCGGGGACAGCAAAAACTTCTCGATTTTGTTCAAGGGCATATCGAGCGGTGATAAGTGAGCCACTTTTTTCGCCGGCTTCAATTACAAGAGTTCCAAGAGAAAGTCCACTAATAATTCTGTTGCGGGCGGGAAAAGTAAACTTAGTTGCTTCAAAATTTGGTGAATATTCTGAGACTAAGGTTCCTCCTGAAGAAAGAATCTCCTGACTTAATTTGTGAGCAAAAGATTGAGAAAGGATTTTATTTGAAAGTCCACTTCCTAGAACAGCAATAGTTGGTTGATTATTCTCAAGTGCGAATTGATGAGCAAGGGAGTCAATTCCCATTGCCATGCCACTAGTAACAATAATTCCTGCTTGAGAAATTTGACTAGCCAATTTTTCAACAACTTGTTTTCCATAAGTAGTTGGTCGACGAGTGCCAATAATTGCTAGTTGTTTTTTGTAAAGATTTTTTTGCTTTCCTTTAGTGTATAAAATGAAAGGTGCACTAGGAATTTCCTGGAGTCTTTTAGGAAAATCATCTTTGTTGATAAGCGGAGAGAGAATAGATATGTCTTCTTCTTTTAATTTTTCATATTCCTCATCAAGATTCATTCTATTTCTTTCGGCAATAACTTTTTGCGCATTTTTTAATATGCCAGCTTTTTTTAGATGGTTTTCTTGGAAATTCCAAGCAGTTAAGATGTCTGGAAATTGATTAATTAATTTATTAAATTTAACTGGACCGATATCTGGCAATAAAGAAAAACCCAAAAGGCATTTTTCTTTTGTCACTCTGTTGTTTCTCTCTAATTTTTTCATTTTTGTTTTGTAGTTTATTGTTTCTCTAATAATGTAAATTTTGAAAAAAATAAACTCGAGTATGAATTTTCTTACTGAAAATCTCCCCACATTCAACACCACTTTGGTCGATTTTCAGATAAAATTTAAACTCTCAGACATAATTTTTTGTCAAAATTTACATTATTAGAGAAAAGAAATTAACTTTGGCAGAAATTTTCTATTTTTGTATTTTGTATATCTTTCCTGATATTTCATATTGAGTGATTTGAGGTTTGTTGTTTGGGTCCTTGGAAGGCTCGATAATACTATTTGTGATTTTGTATTCTTGAGGTGGTCCATCGAAATTTAGAGTATTATAAAGTTCAAATTCATCATTAGAAGTTATTAGATAAATATTCTCAAAGTTGCTTAGATTTATTTTTTCTAAGTCGTTGGGATTGAAAAAATAAACAGCATTGAAATTCATGAAGTTTCGCATTGGCTCTGAAATAAGTGACCAGCCTGACCCAGAAGATTGTTGTGAAATCAGAATTAAATCATCTGGAGAAAAATTTTTAGCAATTTCTTTAGTTTGACTTAAGAGTGTTTTGTTTTGAGAAAATGTTAAAAAGTTTTGATCTGTTTTTGTGAGATTTGGAAAGAGTAATGAAAGATTAATTGCGAGAATTGCAATTATGAGTATGTTAATGAGGAGCTTATTTTTTAAAGATACTTGAGCCAAAAATATTGCAGAATAAAGAATGGCGATTGGAATAATTGAAAAAAGGAATCTTCTTAAAAGCCAAGGGTGATCAAGTGAAATATTTGCATCGAAAAAATAAATAAAGGTTGGAAAGAAAAAAACAAAAGGAATAAGAATGTAAGAATTAATTTTACTGATATCCTTTTTGATTCTATCGGTTGCTGAAAGACTGAACTTTAACATTGATTTAATAATCACGAGGATAGCCATTGCAAAAAGGGCAATTAAATTATAGGTAAAGAATACTTTTGCAAGATAAAAGTTTTTCCAATCATCAGGCAACATATTTTTTAAAGATGATCCTTCTTCGATAACACCGTTTTGATTAATATCAAGAGGAATAATATTTTTTAGAGAATTAATGAAGAAATTTGGTTCGAAATAAATTGTGGCAATAAATGAAATTCCAGTAATGATGAATGGAAGTTGATAGCGAGGTTTTTGAAGATGGTTTGCATCTTTAAGTATCATTATGAGAATAAAAAAGAAGATGATTGCAATTGCTTCAATTCGAATAAAGGGCATTAAGATGAGTGGAATGAAAATTGCAAAATAGTTTTCAAAAGATTTATTTTCTAGATATTTTAAAATGAGATAAAGAGCGAACCAAGTTAGAGAAGCGAAATATATTTCGCTTAAAGCTAGTTTGTAAAAAATTATTAATGGTAAAGATGTAACGAGAATTGCTAGAGAGACAAATTGAGCCTTTTTAATAATCTGTTCTTGAAAGTTGGCTTTTTTAAGAAGAAGTTGGACAACAAGGAAAAAGGAAAAAATAAAGGTAACAAAAGGAAAGAAATTTGCAAATTGAATTCCTTTCAAGCCTCCAATAGAATAGAATGTTGCAATCCAAGATGGATATCCTGGAAGAAATTGGCTTTTTAGTGATCCGTCTTTGGTGTAATAGAAGCCTGGAAAATTTAATGCTTTTCCTGGACCATATATCTTGAAAAATTCATCAGAAAGTTTGTCTTTGCTGGTTAATCCGCCATTTTCAGAAATTGAAATTGCAGAGAGAGAATAGGATCCTTCATCTCTTCCACCAAAAATTGTTGGTGTCGTAAAAAAGGAGAGAAAGATTCCAAATAAAATAATGAAAACAAACGCTCCAATAGAAAACTTGTTCATTTTTTCGATTAGAAAGATTTTTTCTTTAATCCAGTATGTGGTTAATGCCACAAGGATTATAAGGATTATTAGAATGCTCCAAATACTAAAAAATCCAAGTAATGCAGTGATCAATGAAAGAATTGCAAATGATATCCAGAAAAGTGAGAATATTTCAAAGATATTTAACCTGATTTCAGTTTTTTCTTGATTGCTCATAATATTTGAGTTATTTGCTGATTTATGGATTTATTATAGATTTAGTGTTAGGATAAGGCAAGGATTGAATGAATAACGATCTTGATAGTAATGAGATAATTTTGAATGTTAGATAACACATTTTCTCGCAATGCCATCGGAATGGCGAAATTCTCGAAAATACATTATCCAACATTCAAAGTTGCAAGTGATAATAGTTTAGATTTACGCTCAGCTTAACAATGAATTTGACATTGAATTCTCTTTAGAAAATTTTGTTTCCAATGAGGGTGTGTGTTTTGAAATACAGCTAATATACTTTTTCGCAACGCCATCAGAATGGCGAGATCCTCGAAAGTACATTAGCTGTATTCCAAAGAGAATAAGTATAATTCTTTAGATTTTAATAATATGATAAAATACAATCCGACTATTGGGATGGAGATTCATGTTGAGCTTGCAACAAAAAGCAAGATGTTTTGTGCTTGCAAAAACGGAATGGGAGAAGAAAAAAGCCCAAATAAAAACATTTGTCCAGTTTGTACGGGACAGCCTGGAAGTTTGCCGGTTCCCAATAGGGATGCAATTGATCTTGTTATGAAGGCAGGACTTGCACTGGGTTGCAAGATTGCTAATGATACAAAATTTGATCGAAAAAACTATTTTTATCCTGATTTACCAAAAGGATATCAAATTTCTCAATATGACAAACCAATTTGTGGAAAAGGTTCTGTTGAGATCGAATTTGAGAATGAAGAAGGTGAGATTCAGAAAAAGATTATTGGAATTACTAGAATTCATCTTGAGGAGGATACTGGAAAATCAATTCATCAAAAAGGAACTAACGAAACTTTAGTTGATTTTAATAGAGCAGGAGTTCCATTAATGGAACTTGTGACTGAGCCAGATATTACTTCTGCAGTTGAAGCAAAATCATTTTGCGAAGAACTTCGTCTCTTGTTTCGATATCTTGAGCTTTCACCAGCTGACATGGAAAAAGGTCAAATGCGATGTGAAGCAAATATTTCTCTTTACGAGCCTGGGCAAGATCCACTTTCTGGAACAAAGGTAGAATTGAAGAATATTAATTCTTTTAAAGCAATCGAAAAAGGAATTCTTTATGAAATGAAAAGGCAAAGTAAAGCTTTAGATGAAGGAGAAAAATTAACCCAAGAAACTCGAGGTTGGGATGATAAGCTTGGTGAAACTTTTTCTCAACGTGAAAAAGAAAATTCAGATGATTATCGATATTTTCCAGAACCTGACATTCTTCCGTTGAAATATTCTGATGAATATATTGAAAATATCAAAAGAAGTATTGGTGAATTACCTCAACAAAAGAAAATTCGTTTCATTGAGCAATTTGGATTAATGTCTGAAAATGCAAAAATCATTGTGAATGATAAAGATTTGGCGAATTATTTTGAACAAGTTTGTAGTGAACTTGAAAATTGGATGCATGAAGAGGACCATGATTTTAATGAAGAAGGAAAGACTAAATTATATCGATTGGCGGCGAATTATTTGATGACTGAGCTTCAGAAATATTTAATGACATTTGAAGGTGAAGTTAAAGATATTAAAATAACTCCTGAAAATTTTGCAGAATTGATTAAAATTGTTTATGAAGGAGAAATTAATTCTTCTGCAGCACAAACTGTTTTGGAGGAAATGTTTAACACTGGAGGCGATCCGTCTCATATTATTGAAGAAAAGAATCTTGGACAAACTTCTGATGAAGGTGAGCTTGATGGAATTGTTGATAAGATTCTTAGTGATAACTTAGATTCAGTTGAAGCTTATAAAGCAGGGAAAGATAATGCTATTAAATTCTTGATGGGACAGACCATGAAAGAAACTCAAGGAAAAGCCAATCCGCAAATGGTGATGGAGATTTTAAAAGAGAAGTTGAAATAATTTTATAATTTGTCATTCCCGCGGATGCGGGAATCCAGTTCTTCAATGAATAGCAAAAACTATTTTGTATATATTCTAGCCAGTAAAAGAAATGGAACTTTGTATATTGGAGTGACCAATGATTTATTGAGAAGAGTTTATGAGCATAAATCTGGTGAAGTGAAAGGATTTACGAAAAAATACAAAGTTGATAAATTAGTATGGTATGAAGAAGGAGGAGATATTAACGCAGCAATTTATAGAGAAAAACAACTAAAGAAATGGAATAGAAAGTGGAAGTTAAAAATAATAGAAGAATTTAATCCCAACTGGGAAGACTTGTACATCAATCTGATTTCTGGATCCCCGCATACGCGAGGATGACAAGAAATGTATATTTAAATATATATTTTAATATAGATTAATTAATATTTGGAAATTACAAACTATTAACTACCAACTAAAAATTAGCAAATGATTACAGCGAATGAACTTCGAAAAAAATATTTGAAATTTTTTGAGAGCAAAGGACATACAATTATTCCTTCGGCTTCGCTTGTGCCGGAAAATGATCCGACAACTCTTTTTACTGGATCAGGAATGCAACCAATGGTGCCATATCTTCTAGGAGAAAAGCATCCAATGGGGAATTGTCTTGTTAATTCTCAAAAGTGTTTTCGAACGATTGAAATGGATGATGATGATTCCATTGGAGATAATCGTCATACTACTTTCTTTGAAATGTTGGGGAATTGGTCTTTAGGTGATTATTTTAAAAAGGAACAAATTGCTTGGATGTTTGAATTTTTAACTAAGGAATTAAAATTAGATCCAAATAAGATTTACGTTTCTGTTTATCGAGGGAATAAAAAGCTTGGAATTTCTCGTGATGATGAGGCAGTAGAGCTTTGGCAAGAACAATTTAAAAAATTTAATATTGAAGCAAAGGCTGTTGATATGGCAGAAAAGAATGGCATGCAAGATGGACGAATTTTTTATTATGACGAAAAGGAGAATTGGTGGTCACGATCTGGTGTGCCAAACAATATGCCAATAGGTGAGCTAGGTGGACCAGATTCAGAGATATTCTGGGATTTTGGGGCGGACTTAAAAATTCATGAAAATTCTGAGTGGAAAAATCATCCTTGTCATCCAGCGTGTGATTGTGGAAGGTTTTTGGAAATTGGAAACAATGTTTTTATGCAGTACAAGAAAATAGAAAAAGGCTTTAAAGAGTTGAAAGGTAAGAATATAGATTTTGGTGGTGGATTGGAACGTTTGGCAGTTGCGGTAATGGATAATCCCGATGTTTTCATGGGAGACCTTTTTGATTTGTCACGAAAAAAATTAGAAGAAATTTCTGGAAAAAAATATGAAGAAAACGAGGAGAAAACCCGTATTTTTAGGATTATTATGGATCATTTGCGCGGTGCAACATTTTTAGTTGGTGATGGAGTTATTCCTTCTAATAAAGAACGAGGTTATTTTGTTCGAAGACTTGTTCGTCGAGCAATTCGTTTTGCTCACAAATTGGGAGTGAAAGAAAATTTTACTAAAGAAATTGCAAAAAGTGTAATTGAAACTTATGGAGATTATTACACTGATTTATTTGAGAAAAAGGAGATAATCTTAAATGAATTAGAAAAGGAAGAGGAAAATTTTAGAAAGACTTTAGAGAAGGGGCTTAATGAATTTGATAAGTTACAAGGGCATATTTTAAAAGAATACAAAGAAAAAAATGAATTAAAGTATTTTATAAATGGTGATGTCGCTTTCTATCTATATCAAACATATGGATTTCCATTGGAAATGTTTTTTGAGGAACTGGATAATAGAGAGATGGTATATATCAAAAATAAAGTAACAGATGATTTTGATAAAAAACTCAAAGAGCATCAAGAACTTTCTCGGACTACTTCGGCTGGGATGTTTAAGGGGGGACTGGCTGATACACAAGAAGAAACAATGCAGTTGCACACTACTGCTCATTTGATGCTGGCGGGACTGCGAAAGATTCTTGGCGATCATGTTCATCAAAAGGGATCAAATATTAATGGTGAAAGAGTTCGTTTTGATTTTTCTCACCCGGAAAAAATGACTGATGAGCAAAAACAAGCAGTGGAAGAATATGTTAATAATGCTATCGAAGCGAAAGTTGATGTGGTGATGAATGAAGTGCCACTTGATGAAGCACGAGAGAGTGGTGCGGAAGGAGCTTTTGAAAATAAATATGGAGATGTAGTAAAAGTTTTTTCAATCGAAGGGTTCTCTAGTGAAATTTGTGGAGGTCCTCACGTAAAAAACACTGGGGACATCAAAGGAAAATTCCGAATCAAAAAAGAACAATCTTCTAGCGCCGGTGTGCGAAGAATTAAGGCTGTTTTAGATCAATAAAATTTTTATGACAAAATTTATCTTACATGGAGGGGGAGAAACTGAGAATAGAGAAAGACATAGTGATTTTTTTCAGGAGATAGTAAAAAATTTACCAGATGAGGCAAAGGTTTTGGCTGTTATGTTTGCTGTTCCTGATGATGAGGTTGAAAATAAATATCCTGTTTATGAAAAATATTTCAAAGATAATGCAGGAGATAAGAAAATAGAATTGAAAATTGCTAGTGAAGAAAATTTTATTGAAGAAATGCGTTGGGCAGATGCAATTTTTTTTCGGGGAGGAGATATTTATATGCTTTTGGATAAAGTGAATCAATATTCAAATTTTAAAGAGGAGCTTTTGAAAAAGAAGCTTGTGTCAGGATCTTCTGCAGGAGTTTATTTTCTTTCAAATTATGCTTTATCTGCAAGAAGGAATATTATTTATAAAGGACTAGGAATCTTACCGATTAAAAGTAATTGTCATTATACTGATTATAAAAAAGAGGCAGTTAAAGTTTTAGATAAATATTCTGGAGAACTTGTGTTATTGAGGGAAGGAGAATTTAAAGTTATGGAAATTTAATTTTAAAATAAAAAACATGGAAAAAAATATGTATTAGTGGGAAGTTGTAAGAACGTTTTGCCTCTTGTAATAATTTTTCCTGGCTTTATTGGAGTTTTATTCATGTTTCTTTTGTTCAAACAACCAGAATTTTGGCCCATTTCATTTTTTTGTTTTTTGTCAGGGCTGATTATTGTTGTTGGAATTTATTCTATTAGAATTGTAGTGAAAGATGATAGGATAATTTATAAAATTTTGTTTTTTTATAAAAAAGAAAAAATCTTTTTTTCTGATATAAGTGAACTGAAGTTACTGATTGGTCTTGACGATAAATCTCGAGGAAAGGGATTTATTCGTTTTAATATATACAATGAAAAACTTGAGGAATTATTATCAATCAATGGAAAAATTTTTGATAGAAGAGACTTGTCGATCTTGGCTAACTTGATAAATAAAAAAGTGCCAAATATTAAAAACGATAAATTAATGAAAGCTCTTATTGAGGAAAATTTTAGCCTTATTAATAAATCTCTCTGGAGAAAATTATGGCAAATTGCAGTTTTTATATTTATTGTTTCACTTTTTTCTGCTTTACTTAAGGCATTTTTATGATGAATAAAAATAAAGATCCACTTTTTCAAATTCCAAGAGTTGATATTGGCGTGCTTGTCGTGAAAGACAGTAAGGTCCCTTTTGGAAAAAGAAAAAGTAAATTGGGAGAGGGGTAGTGATGTTTTTTTGGTGGATATCTTGAATTTGGTGGATTGGAACAGGAATAATCAAAGGGATTTGCTAGAGCCACTTATGTTTCCAACTTACGAAAATTTACTTAAACGAAAATAAAATCCTTTTAAATATATTTAGGTTTTCTGTTTGAAATTTAAAATGAGACAATCCTTATTGGGACTGTCTCATTTTTTGTTGATTTTATTTGGATGAGAAGATGAAAGATTTTATAGGAAGAACGGATTTCTGTCTTCATCAGCATCAACTATTTTTTGAATTGCAACTTGCTCTTTTATTTTCTGAGCAAGTCTTTCCCCTTCAGGACTATCTTTGTGTATTCTTTTTGTTTCCTTCCCTTTTGAATCAGTTAATATAAAATATTTATCATCATCAGACATAGCTTGCCTCCTTGGTTGTTGTTGTTTTATTGATAATTTAAGGACTATAAATATTATATATGGATACTGAATATTTGCAAGAATGCGGTTTTGTTTTTTGTCGATAGAAAAATGAGTTTATTACATTTTTTTATTTGCTAAGAGATAAATTTTATGATAATTTAATTATCCCAGTTTTTTAACAACAACAGAGGGTATAATTTTACTGAAACCTTAATTTAATTGGAGGAAAATGATTATGGGAATCAATTTTGTGGAAAAAATTGACAAATTGGTAAAGGTGCAGACTGTGTTAATTAGTGTTTCGGATAAGACTGGTCTTGAGACACTTGTTCCTGGTCTTTTAAAAATCAATCCGAAAATTGAAATCTTGTCCACGGGTGGCACTTATAAAAAAATCAAGAAAATTCTTGGTGATAAAAAGGCTGCCACTGTTTTAACTCAGGTGTCAGATTATACCGGACAGCCTGAAACTAAGGGCGGTCTGGTAAAAACCTTGGATTTCAAGATTTATTTAGGCATTTTGACGGAAACTTATAATGATTCTCATCAAAATGATCTCAAGCGGACAGATGCCATCCCGATTGATATGGTTATTGTCAATTTATATCCTTTTGAAGAGACCATTGATAAAGATGACGTGACTCCGGAAATGGCTCGGGGAAACATTGATATCGGTGGTCCGTGTATGATTCGGGCATCTGCCAAAAATTGTTTACGGGTTTCATCTGTGGTGGACCCAAGAGATTATAGCATTATCTTGAAAGAGTTATCTGAAAATAATGGTAATATAACTTTTGATCTTCGTCTTGATTTAGCAATAAAAGCATTTGAGCATACGGCTTATTATGACAGGGTAATTGCCGATTATCTTGCGAATAAATCTGCAGATGATTTTTCGGCCTGTTATCCGGATGTTGTGTAATTTAATTAAACATTGTTTATAGAGATCCCTGATAGATAAATTCTATTGGGGATTTTTTTTGTTAAGTAATTTGTTAAGTAACACTTTTTTCATATTTCTGGTCTTGTTTTAAGTTTGTTTTAAGGGTAATATAAAAATATTGAAGTAAATAATTTTATGTCAGATATTAAAGAAATAAAAGAACGGGTGGGGAAGTTACGGAAGGCGATAGATGATTATCGCTATCGTTATCATGTTTTGGATGATCCGACAGTAACAGATGAATCTTATGATTCATTGATGGTGGAACTGCGGGAAATTGAGAAAAAATATCCAGAATTGAAAACTCCTGATTCACCAAGTCAGAGAATTGGTGGAAAACCATTGGATAAATTTATAAAAGTTAAACATAAAAAAAGACAGTGGTCTCTTGATGATGCTTTTTCTTTTGAGGAGATGAAAGACTGGGAAGATCGGAATCGAAGGATTCTTGAAAAGGAAGGATTTGATTCTAATTTTGATTATACAGCGGAATTGAAGATTGATGGTTTGAAGATTATTCTTGATTATAAGAAAGGCTTGTTGGTGAGAGGAGCAACTCGAGGTGATGGTAAGATTGGAGAAGATGTGACAGAAAATGTAAAAACTATTAAGAGTGTTCCTTTGAAATTGAATGAAGATTTGGACGTGACAGTTGTTGGAGAATGTTGGCTTCCAGAAGGAGAACTTTTTCGGATTAACAAGGAGCGGAATAAAAAGGGATTGCCAGAATTTGCTAATTCTCGAAATGCTGGAGCTGGGTCAATGAGACAGCTCGATCCAAAGGTGGCATCGTCAAGAAATCTTGATTCTTTTTTATATGAAGTTAATTGGATCAGAAATGAAAGTCGAATGCCAAAAACTCAAGTGGAGGAATTGGAATTGCTTGAGAAACTTGGTTTTAAAGTAAATAAAAATCATCAGCACTTTAAAAGTCTTGAAGAAATTAAGGATTATTATTTAAAGTGGGAAAAAGACAAATCAAATCAAATTTATGGGATTGATGGATTAGTAATTAAAATAAATTCAAAGGAATTTCAAAAAGAATTGGGTTACACTGGAAAGTCTCCTCGTTTTGCAATTGCTTGGAAATTTCAGCCAGAAAAAGTAACAACAATTGTTGAGGGGATTCGAGTTCAAATCGGAAGAACTGGGGCATTGACTCCAGTGGCAGAATTGAAGCCGGTTAAGGTTGCAGGTTCAGTTGTTTCAAAGGCGACACTTCACAATGAGGATGAAATTAATAAAAAAGACATTCGAATTGGTGACACGGTAATTATTCATAAGGCAGGTGATGTGATTCCAGAAGTGATTGAGGTGGTTAAAAAAATGCGAACTGGAAAAGAGAAGAAATTTAAAATGCCAAAAACTTGTCCGATTTGTGGAGGAGCAGTTCGAAGAGAAAAAATTGAAGACAAAAAGAAAGGATTTAGTTCAGCACATTTTTGTTTGAACAAAGATTGTTTTGCAATTGATCGAGAAAAGATTATTCATTTTGTTTCAAAAAAAGGTTTTAATATCGAAGGATTTGGAGAAAGAATTGTGGAGCAGTTGATGAATAAAGGTTTGATTTCGAAATTTTCTGATATTTTTAAGCTCAAACAAGGAGATCTGGAATCACTTGAAAGATTTGCTGAAAAATCAGCTAAAAACCTTATTACGGCGATTGAAAAAAGTAAAAAAATTGTTTTTGAAAAGTTTTTATTTGCCTTGGGGGTTCGACATCTTGGCGAAGAAGGCGCAATTTTATTTAAAAAACAATTAGAAGACTCCAATTCCGTTATTGGAAAAATTGCGAAAAAGAATGAAATTGAAATTAACAATCCTGAAAGTTTATTAAATCTTTTTGAGAAAATTTCCAAAGAAGATTTGGATAGGATTAAAGGTTTTGGTGGAAAAATGTCTTCTAGCGTTAAGAAATGGTTTGCATTAGAAGAAAATGTGAATGTTTTAAAAGAATTGTCAGAATCAGGGATTGAATTTGAGGAAATCGAAGAAAAAGCAGGATTAGAATCGTTAGGAGAGCTTATAGATAAGACTTTTGTTTTGACAGGAGCGCTTCTAAATTTGACAAGAGACGAAGCAAAAGATTTAATAAGGAAAGCGGGAGGAAAGATTTCTTCTTCAGTGAGCAAGAAAACTGATTTTGTTTTAGCTGGAGCTGATCCTGGAAGTAAATATGAAAAAGCTCAAAAGTTTGGTGTTAATATTTTGAATGAAGAAGAGTTTTTGAAAATGGTTGGATAGTTGGTGTATTTGAGGGGACATGCATTCTAGAATATAGCTAATATATTTTCTTGCAACGTCGTCAGAATGGCTTGATACTCTAAAATACAGAAACTAAGATGTGGATAATATATTTTCTCGCAACGCCATAAGAATGGCGAAATCCTCGAAAATACATCATCCACATCTTAGTTAGGCGAAATAAATTTTTAAAAAAATTATTAGTCTTGTGATGAAATCATTATTTGAATCTTGATTAAGAAGGATGCTTGGTTTTTAATTTATTTCTAAATATTAAAATAGACAGATGTCAGAAAAGATAATTTCAAAAGAACAAGTTCAGAAAACAGCTGGTTTGGCGAGAATTCAAATTAGTGGAAAAGAGCAAGAACAATTTGCCGGTGAGATGGCGGTGATTTTGGACAACTTTAAGGATATCAGTGAAATTGATGTGAGTAAGGTTGAGAATTTTGATCATTATGAATTAGCGGGAAATAATTTGCGGGATGATGAGTTGGATATGGCAAGTGATGAAACTAAAGAGCTTATTAGGAAAAATTTTCCTGAGAGAGAAGGTGATCACTTGAAAGTTAAAGCAGTGTTATAATTTATACTTCTATCTTATATCAATTTTAATTTGTTATTATTAGCTTGACTGGGAATCCAGAAAATAAAAGAAGAACTGGATCCTTGATCGGAGTCAAGGATGACAATGAGAATTAAAAATTTAATGTAAATTAGATAAACTAAAAAATAGCATATGATAAAAGAATTACATGAAAAGTTAATAAAAAAAGAAATTTCTTCCGAGGATCTCATGAAAAAATGTTTTAGTGAGATTGAAAGCAAGGATGAAGAACTTGGTGCATTTTTGAGTCTTTTGAAGGATTCTGCAATTGAGAACGCCAAGAAAATTGATGATAAAATTGCTAAGGGAGAAGAGATTGGAATGCTTGAAGGGATTCCATGTGCGATTAAAGATAATATTTGTATTCAAGGAGAAATTACAACATCAGCTTCAAAGATTATTGAGAGTTATGAATCACCATATAATGCAACGGTAATTGAAAAGCTAAAAAAAGCTGGTGCAATTATTGTTGGAAAAACTAATATGGATGAATTTGCAATGGGATCTTCAACGGAAAATTCTGCCTTGCAAATTACGAAAAATCCTCATGATGTGAGTCGAGTTCCTGGTGGAAGTTCTGGTGGGTCAGCAGTCGCTGTTGCAGCTGACATGGTGCCGTGGGCGTTGGGATCTGATACTGGAGGATCAATTCGTCAACCAGCAGCTTTCTGTGGGATTGTGGGGCTGAAGCCGACCTACGGAAGAGTTTCTCGATATGGCTTGATGGCGATGGCTTCAAGCTATGATCAAATTGGGTCTCTTGTGAAAACCGTTGAGGATGCAACGATTGTGCTTGATGAAATTTCCGGGAAAGATATTCATGATAATACTACGATTGAAAAGGAGACTAATTCTTTTTATGAAAATTTAAATTCAGATCTTAAGGGTAAAAAAATTGGAATTATGCCAAGTCTTTTTGAAGAAGGACTTGATGAACGAATCAAAAAAAATATTGAAAAACGAATTGAATGGGCAAAAAATCAGGGGGCAGAAATTATTGAAATTGATGTGCCACACATTAAAGATTCTTTGGCGGTTTATTATTTAATGGTTACATCAGAGGTTAGTTCAAATTTGGCGAGGTTTGATGGGATTAAATATGGATTAAGCGAGGCGAGTCTTAAGGAGTCAAAGAGTAAAAATATTTTAGATGTTTATTTTTATTCCCGAGAGCTTGGATTTGGTCCAGAAGTGAAAAGAAGGATTATTCTTGGGACACACGCTTTGTCAGCTGGATATTCTGATGCATATTATAAAAAAGCTCAAAAGGTTCGTGAGCTTATTAAACATGAATTTAAAAAAGTTTTTGAACAAGTTGATGTAATTATTACGCCAACAACACCAACTTTGCCTTTTAAGATTGGTGAAAAAAGCGAAACTCCAATGGAAATGTATTTAGCAGATATTTATACAGTGCCAGTTAATGTGGCGATGCTTCCAAGTATTTCAATTCCTGTAGGAATAGTTGAGGAAGATGGCAAGCAATTGCCAGTTGGGATGCAATTGATTTCAAAGTGGTGGGATGAACAAAATCTTTTGAATATTGCAGTAGGTTTTGAAAAGTTTGAATAAATTTGAAGATTTTTAAAATTGAAAAATATTGGTAAAAATGGAGAGCTTTTGGCGGCAAATTATTTGGTTGCTTTGGGTTATGAAATTTTGGATGTAAATTATTTTAATCATAAAGGATATCAAGTTGGAGAAATTGATATCATTGCGAAAGATCCTAAGGGAAGTATTGTTTTTGTTGAAGTGAAATCACGAAAAGGAGAGAAAGATAGTTGGGTTCCAGGAGAAAATATTAATTCAGATAAGCTTCGAAAGATTGAAAAAATAGCCAATATTTATTTAAGAGATAATGATTTGATTGAAAAAACTTGGCGAATCGATTTAATTGGTGTATTATTTAGTATCAAAACAAGGAAAGCCTCGATTTGTCATATTAAGGCAATCCGTGTATAAACTTATTTTTTTATTATCGGGGATTAGCAATTAAGCTGTGAACAATGTACTTTCTCGCAACGTCATAAGAATGGCGAAATCCTCGAAAATACATTATTCACAGCTTAGTTGAATATAGTTTCTTGAAGATGTTTATCGTTAAATATAAATAGTGTATTTTCTCCTAATCCTATAGGAATGGCGAAATCCTCGAAAATACATCAGCTATATTCCAAAATGAAAGGAATTCAAGATGCTTGAAAATACATTATCCATATCTTAATTGAGAGTGATTCATTAGGTAATAAAGTAGGGGTGTTAAGTAAATAATAATTTTTATAAAAATATGAAAGGTGAACTAGAATTTTTATTTGGATCAAGAGTTCGTTGGCGACTTATTAAATTTTTCATTTTAAATGAAAGTCAGCAATTTTCTTCAAAAGAAGTTACAGGAATAAATAAGCTTAATGTCAGAGAGGCTAATCAAATTCTGCGACAACTTGTTAAGGCAAAATTTTTAATTTCCAGATCTAGTAAGAAAACTAATGTATATTATTTAAATAAGAAATTTTCTTTTTATATTGAATTGAAGGATCTTGTGATTAAGTCTAATGTTTACCCACAGTGTGAAAGTTTGAATAAAGTTAAAAACCTTGGAGATGTTCGACTTGCGCTTATCTCAGGAATTTTCATTAATCACGTAAAAGCGAAAACAGATCTTTTGATTGTTGCTAACAATGTTTCTCGGGCAAAAATGAAACATTTACTTGAAGAATTGACTGCCGAGATGGGACGAGAAATTAACTATTCCTTACTAACATATGATGAATTTAAGTATCGAGTTAATATGTTCGACAAGTTCATTATGGAAATTGTTGGGCAACCACACGAATTAGTAGTGAATAAAGTTTCTGGACTATTGAAGGAAATTAAAAATAATAAGAAGTAGGAGAAATTCATATAAAATCAGTTGTTTTTTCAAAATGAAAGGAGGAACTTTAATGAGAAATTCTTGTTTGGCTTGGAATAACTTGCGTATTTTTTGTACTTATTTTGTGATATTGAAGGCCAATTTAATTCTCTTCAGGAAAAACAAAAAAGTAGGGATTGATCTTGAAGAGAATGGGGATGATGTTTTATTTTTAGAGACTGATATTACTAAAGATATTTTTCCAGAGAAAACAGTGAAATTGGTCAATTGAATTTTTGTTTTTTAGTACTTGAGGATGGCAGAGTGACACAATGGTGATTGTTGCTCTGCTTGTAAAATTTAAAAGTTGGTTTACGTTAATAATGTAAACCTTTTTGTTTATATGAAATATTGTGGTAGTATTATCAAAAGAAGTTTTTAAAATAAATTTGAATATTAAAAAAAATGAATTACGTGATCGTTGTTTTCTTGGTGGCTTTATCTGGATTGTTTTCTGGTTTGACGTTAGGACTTTTGA
>Ga0307992_1000061_pt1 | contig 67243 bp, 60 predicted proteins | sample EllFjometagen133_FD_203162 | JGI IMG/M metagenome (GOLD analysis project Ga0307992, IMG submission 203162) | Marine microbial communities from Ellis Fjord, Antarctic Ocean - #133 | ecosystem: Environmental > Aquatic > Marine > Unclassified | place: Southern Ocean | collected 2014-10-08
AATCCGGGAACAAATCCTGCTACTATTAAATTGGATTTTGATAGAGCATTGGAATGGCTGCAAAAAGGCGCTCAACCTACTGATACCTGTAGGGCTATCTTATCATATAAAGGTGTATTAATAAAAAGCCATCTTCTAAACGGAGTTAAAAAAGGAGCTTTTTCTGAAGAGGAAGCAGAAGTCAGATTTAATACCTGGCTTAAGGAAAAAGAGAATGAGGTTCAAACTAAGAAAAGCAAAATTGTTAAAGCCCTGGAGGATGATGAGAAAAAACGTTTTGAAGCTGAAAAAAAGATCAAAGAAGCTAAAGCAGTTGAGATAGCAGAAAAAAATGCTGAATTAGCAGAAGAGGAAAAAGCTGAAGCTGCAGAAGAAACTCCTGAGGAGGTACCTTCTGAAGAGAAAAAAGAACAGGAAGTAAGTGAGAAAGCAGGTCCTGAGAAGCCAGAGGAAGAGAAAAAAGATCAGGAAGTAAGTGAGAAAGCAGGCCCTGAGAAGCCAAAGGAAGAGAAAAAAGATCAGGAAATAAGTGAGAAAGCAGACCCTGAGAAGCCAAAGGAAGAGAAAAAAGATCAGGAAGTAAGTGAGAAAGCAGGTCCTGAGAAACCAAAGGAAGAGAAAAAAGATCAGGAAGTAAGTGAGAAAGCAGGCCCTGAGAAGCCAAAGGAAGAGAAAAAAGATCAGGAAATAAGTGAGAAAGCAGACCCTGAGAAGCCAAAGGAAGAGAAAAAAGATCAGGAAGTAAGTGAGAAAGCAGGCCCTGAGAAGCCAAAGGAAGAGAAAAAAGATCAGGAAGTAAGTGAGAAAGCAGGTCCTGAGAAACCAAAGGAAGAGAAAAAAGATCAGGAAGTAAGTGAGAAAGCAGGCCCTGAGAAGCCAAAAGAAGAGAAAAAGGAAAAAGGGAAAAAAGAATAATTTGACAAAGATCATGTCTCCCACTAATAATGGATCCTGAAAATGTTTATTGTCTTGGAACTATTAGCAAAATCCGCGGAGCGGCTGGGTCAATAGTACTCAAACTTGACAAGAAAATTTCTGAAAGATTTTATGAAATGGAATCTGTATTCCTTGAAATAGAAGGACTTCTGGTTCCTTTTTTTATTAATGTTGCAGAATCTCTTGACCAAAAGAATATTTTACTGAATTTCGATTCTGTAGAAACTGAAAATCAATGTAAAGATTTAATCGGATGCAAAGTTTACACTGAATTTTCTGATGTAATTATCCCCGATAAAAATACATCTCCTTATAATTACCTTAAAGGTTTCATTCTATGGGATCATAAACATGGAAATGTCGGTGTTATAACTGAAATTTTATTCTATCCAAACAATCCTGTTTTTCAGGTTAAGCAGGGTCAAAAAGAGATCATGATCCCATTACATGAAGATCTGATTATCGAAATCGATTCGCACAAAAAACTAATAAAGGTTAATCTGCCTGATGGACTGCTTGAAATATATTAGCCTCAACCTTCTTTGTCAAGTTTTTCAAACTCAGAATTCTCACTTAAGAACTCAGGAACAATTCTCTTCATTTCCCTGACAACATCAAATGTGTTCTTCCCTTCAAGTTTTATTAATTTATCTATTTTTTTCTTTACCGACTTATAATTATTCTGCAGCACTTTGGCTATCATTATCTTTGAATTGTGTGTGGGAATAGTGTTTTCTTTGTTGTTCAGTAATTCTTCATACAACTTTTCTCCAGGTCGCAAACCAGTAATATTCAGGCGAATATCTTTCCCGAGTTCCAGTCCTGATAAACGGATCATCTTCTTTGCAAGATCAATTATCTTCACTGATTTTCCCATATCAAAGATAAATATCTCCCCTCCTTTACCCATTACACTGGCTTCAAGAACAAGCTGACACGCCTCCGGGATAGTCATAAAATACCTGGTCACCTCCTGGTGTGTTACTGTAACCGGTCCGCCACTTTCGATCTGTTTTTTAAACCTGGGAATAACTGAGCCATTTGATCCTAATACATTTCCAAACCTGGTTGTGATAAAATTCGTTTCCACATGTTTATTAAGACTCTGAATATAAATTTCTGCTATTCTTTTCGAAGCACCCATTACATTTGTCGGATTAACAGCTTTATCTGTTGATATCATAACAAACTTACTGACATCATAACTTACCGATAAATCAGCAAGAATTTTAGTGCCCAAAACATTGGTGCGAATTGCCTCTTCAGGATTAATCTCCATCATAGGAACATGTTTATAAGCAGCTGCATGATAAACAATCTCGGGTTTGAATTTTTCAAAAATCCTCACTAATCGTTCCCTGTTTGCAATATCACCCAGCACAACTTCAAAATTATAAAACTTAAATCGCTCCTGAAGTAAAAGTTCCTGTAAATAGAGTGGCGATTCAGCCTGATCGAACAAAATAATTTTTGTTGGATGATACTTTGTAAGTTGCTTTACTATCTCGCCTCCAATGGATCCTGCAGCTCCGGTCACCAAAACACACCTGCCTGAAGTTTGTTGCCTTATTGTTTTTTCATCCAACTTAATTGAAGGTCGTTCCAGCAAATCTTCTATTTTAAATTCCTTAATCTGTTTAAGACTTAGCTCGCCATTTATCCATGTGTTTGCGTCAGGTATTGTAAGAACTTTAATATCATATTGTAAGCACATATCAATAAGTGCTTCCCTTTTTTCAGGATCAATATTTTTTTCAGTAATTATTATCCTTGATATTTCATTCTTTTTAAGTATTTCAGGTAATTCTTTCTCATGACATATCCTGATCCCTTCAAGTTTGTTTCCCCAATTCGAATTATCAATATAATTAAGTACCTTAAATTTAGCTCTTTCATCCCTGTCAAGAGTTTGTTTTGTAATTACTCCCAAAGGTCCTGCCCCATAAATAATAACATTTGTTCGTTGAGATGAAGGGTTATTGATTTCGAGATATAGCGATTTAATAAAAAGCCGTGAAGTGGACATTACAAAAACAGTAATCAGAAAATCAATTATAAGAATACCATATGGGATCAGGTTTACCCCCAGAAACAGTTTATTCCATGCAACATTCCCAATAATAAGTATAAACGTACCAAATAAGACTACCATAATTGTTCTCTCGGTATCTTTAGCACTGGTATAACGAATAAGACCTGCATAAGAACGAAATAACACAAAACTGACCGCACGAATAAATAATACATATGGAATTACAAATGCTATTGTATCAATATATTCCTGTGGAATCTCAAAATTAAAGCGTAAAAGGTGAGCCAGAGAAATTGAAAAAGCACAAATAATTAAGTCAATCAGGAATACAATCCACCGCGGAGTATGTGACCGGCCAAAAAGCCGATTGGATGTATTTAATAATTTTGTTATCATTAATTAATTTATTAAAGAAAAATAAATAATATTTACCGCAGCCTGACTGAATAATAAGCTAAAGCTCAAATTTACATAAAAAAATTGCAGCAGGAGAAAAAAATAGTCGTCTTTATAAAGAACTTAAACCCTTTTAACATGAAAACATCAGGAAAAAGCAAAACCGGTTTGTCAATCTTTTTTACATTATTCCTATCCGTTATTTTAATCTCCGTGGGGGCCAAGGCATTAGCACAAGAAAAAGAGACACGTGATGTTGGCTCTTTTTCAAGTATTAGTCTTTCTATTTCGGCAGATGTATATTTAACACAGGGAAATGAAACTAAAGTTGTAATTGAAGCTGAACAAAAAATTCTCGATCTAATCCTGACAGAGGTGGATGGAGACAATCTTAAAATAAAATATCCATGGGGCAAATGGAATATCCGCAGCAATAAACAAATTAATATCTTTATTACAACTCCCGGTGTTGAAGGACTTTTCCTTTCCGGATCAGGAAATATCAAAGCTGAAACACAAATAAAAACTGAGAGTCTTGATTTTTCTATCAGTGGAAGTGGAAATATTGAAATTGATGATCTTGTCGCTTCTGACGTTGAGGGTCATATATCAGGATCAGGAGACATTAATCTTTCCGGCTCAAAAACTGCAGAATCTTTGGAAATTTCTATAAGTGGATCAGGAGATATGTTAGCAGAGACCCTTAAAGTAAATAGTGTTGAGATAAGGATAAGCGGATCAGGAACATGTAAGGTTTTTGCCGTTTCCGAACTGGAAGCTTCTATTTCCGGAAGCGGAAGTGTATATTACAAAGGAAACCCAATGGTTAACGCAAGAGTTTCAGGATCGGGTAAAGTAAGATCTTTAGATTAATTTACAACTCTATTTTCTGATAAGAATTATCCCGCCCTTATTATTCACTTTGTATATGGTTGAAGGAGAGCTGTGAGTGTTATCATTCTGCCTCCATCTCACCACATAATCTGCTTCCGGGATAACTTCATCTTCAATCTCAGAAAAATTCTCCGGGTTTCTGCCCCCGCTTATATTGGCAGACGTTGATACAAGGGGCTTGCCAAAACGGCTAATAAGCTCCGAGCAAAATGGATCTTCCGTAATTCTTATTCCTATTGACCGGTCATCAGCAAGAATGTTTTGTGGCAGGTTTAGTGCAGAAGGGTAAATTATTGTAACAGGCTTGGCAGAAGATTCAATTAATTTAATTGCCTCTTTGGGAATTTGGGTCACATAATTACCTAATTGCCCGATAGAATTCAATAATATTAGCATACTATGTTTATCCTGTCGTCTTTTTATCTCATATACACGCTTAATAGCTGCCGTATTTGTAGCATCACAACCTAATCCCCAGATTGTATCTGTCGGATATAAAATAACCCCTCCATTTAATAGCACTTTCAACGAATTTATAATATCGTTTTCCATAGCTACACAATTTTTTTATAAACCTCAATCAGGTTTTTAGCAATTTTTTCATTAGTAAAATTTTGAGCATAAGTATAACCTTCACTAACCATTTTTTCCCTTAAAGGGGCATCTTTCAACAGTTTTAAAATTGCATTGGCAAGGTCTTCTGCATTTTCCGGATCAATATATATTGATGCCAGACCACCTGCTTCGGGGAAACATCCCGTTTTTGATGTAATAACAGGAGTTTTTGAAAAAAGAGCTTCCTGGATCGGAATCCCAAACCCCTCAAAAATACTCGGGTAAATAAATATTTTTGCACTCTGGTAAAAAACAGGAAGTTCAGAAGTATTAACATGTTTAATAAACCGAATGTTTTTTATGTTTTTATTCCGGATATAATTTTTTACCTGTTCTGTATAAGAAGTATGCCTTCCCACAACTATAAGAGGGATATTCAGATTACTGATTTTCAGCGCCTTGACTATTGTTAATAAATTTTTGCGCTTTTCCACTGTCCCTACATATAAGAGATATTCATCTGGCAGTGAATACTTTTTACTGATTATGGAAACCTGTTCAGTATCGGCCTTTTCCTGAAAAGCAAGGTTACACCCCTGATAAACCACATCAATTTTATCTGCGTTTATTCCAAAAAATTCAATAATATCATTCTTTGTTTGTTTGCTAATCGCAATAATTCTGTCTGCATTCCTGCAACTTTTCCTGAATTTCACTTCATAAATCTTCCTGTCTATAAATGGATACCACTCCGGAAATCTCAGAAAAATCAGATCATGAATAGTTACAACCGATTTAATGCCGGAATTTTTTATTCTAAATGGAATTTCATTACTAAGCCCATGAAACAGATCAATCCTGTCGCTTTTTAACTGATTGGGTAACATAAAGCTTCTCCAGAAAAAGGGAAGTTTTCTTCCAACATAATTCATTGGTTTACAAACAGAAACAGGTGATCCTGTTGTAAAATTAACCGTTGGTGTTCCTGGGGGAGTGTATAAAAAATAGCTGTGTTCACTATAATTGGCTGTCAGGATTGATATTGTATCACGACTGTAGTTTCCCAATCCGCTCTTATTAAAAAATGCACGTTTTGCATCAAACCCTATTCTCATTACTAAAAATTATAGTTCAATTGTTATTTTAATGATTAATAATTATTTCATGATTCTATTAACACGTCTATTTATAATGCTTAAATGCTTAAATGACACAATGCTTAAATATACAATCGTCTGAAATTAAATTATTTACATAATCAATATGTACATTTGTATTTATAATAGTTCTTATATTTTCACATTCTAGCATTCACTCATTCTAGCATTCACTCATTTTAGTATTCCCTCATTTTAGCTTTTGTTGATATGTTTCACTAAAACAGTGGTTGTACCAATAATATTAGACAACTACATTAAACTCTCTTAAAACATCATTCAAGGAGGTTTTCAGATCGGTTGACTTTTTTCTTTTACCAATTATCAAAGCGCAGGGAACCTGAAAATTTCCGGCAGGAAATTCCTTTGTATAACTACCCGGTATTACAACTGACGCGGATGGAATTATTCCTTTTGAACTAACTGGTTCCTTTCCGGTAACATCAATTATCCTTGTGCTTTTTGTTAGCACTACATTTGCTCCGAGAACAGCGGCTTTTTCAATCCTTACTCCTTCAACAATAACACATCTTGATCCGATAAAACAATTATCCTCAACAATTACCGGTTTAGCCTGAATAGGTTCGAGCACACCTCCAATCCCCACACCACCACTAAGATGAACATTTTTCCCAACCTGTGCACATGACCCCACCGTAGCCCATGTGTCAACCATAGTCCCTTCTCCTACCCGGGCGCCTATATTTATATATGACGGCATTAGCACTACTCCTTTTGCCAGATATGACCCATAACGTGCAATTGCATGCGGAACAACTCTTACTCCCAGCTTTTTAAAATCTTTTTTCAAATCAATTTTATCATAGAATTCAAACGGGGAATTAATTGTAACTTTCATTTCCTGTATAGAAAAATAGAGAACAACCGCTTTTTTCACCCATTCGTTTACTTTCCAGTAATTTCCTGCAGGTTCAGCAACCCGCACCTCACCTTTATCAAGTAAGTCAACCACATCCCTTATTGCCTGACAATAATGTTGGTGTTTCAGAAGATCTCTTGAATCCCATGCTTTATTAATAAATGTAACTAATTTTTCAAACATATATCACAAGGTTTTTGTCACTCAATAACACAAAAATACAATGAAAATGTAATCAATTCTAATTTTATATCAGCTATTAACCATAATTATCTTTTAAAATTTCTATTTTTAATCACATTTAAAAAAAAAGTCATTATGAAACTTCCATGTATCATTAATCCACAAACAAAAATTATTAAAAAAAATTATGTGAGAACGGAATGTTTACATCCGTTCTTAAATTTTTAATTTATTTATTTTCAATTAATTATAAAATTTTAAAGGGATGAAAAGTAAAAAGACAGTTTCAAAAATTGGTTTGGTATATGTATTATCCAGCTTTGTCTGTTATCTTTCTTTTTCACAAACAGATCTCTCTTATCAACTCCCACCCCCTGAGATACAGGAAATAGTTGATGCTCCATCTTTTCCTTCAATAATTATCAGCCCTTCTCAGTCACATATTGCCATTCTGGTAAGACCAGGTTTACCATCAATTAAAGATCTTGCCAGTGAAGAATTGCGGATTGGAGGAATTAGGATTAATCCAAACAACAATGGGCGCTCTCGCACAGGTTATTATACAAATATCAGGATTAAGAAACTTAATACTGACAAAGAAATTAACCTGACAGGAATACATGAGATTGTAAAAATAACTCATTTCTCATGGTCTCCTGACGGAGAAAATTTTGCCTTTACAATTGAAAAAGATAACATTATTGAACTCTGGTATGCAAAAGTCTCTCAAATGAAAGCACAAAAAATATCGGGGAATATCAATGATACATTTTGGGGGAATCCCTTTAATTGGATACCGGATAATTCGGGGATTATTTTCAAAACAGTCATTGCTGAAAGAGGACCTGTACCCGCAAAACCATCTATTCCCATTGGGCCTGTTGTACAAGAAAGTAGCGGTAGTAAAGCCGCAATAAGAACTTATCAGGACCTGCTTCAAAATCCTTTTGAAGTAAAAACATTTGAGTACTATACCACATCGCAGCTTGTAGTCTGGAGCATTAATGACTCCATTACTGAAGTAGGCCAGAAAGGAATTTATACAAATTTATCTTACTCGCCTGATGGCAATTACCTTCTTATTGAAAAGATCCATAAACCATTTTCATACCTGGTCCCATTTTACCGGTTTGCACAAACTGTTGAAATTTGGGATTGTAAAGGAAAGCTTATCCGGGAAATTGCCAATATCCCGGTTGCTGAAAATATCCCTAAAGGATTTGATGCCGTTCGGGAAGGACCCAGAAATTTTGGCTGGAGAGCAGATAACTCATCTGAATTGTACTGGGTTGAAGCCCTTGACAAAGGTGACCCATCAATAGATACGTCAGAAAGAGATCAGGTATTTTCACTTATTGCGCCTTTTACAAGCGACCCTGTTAAAAGTATAACCACACAATTAAGGTTTAGCGGATTTACCTGGGGTGATGACAATTTTGCAGTTGTCAGGGAGTTATGGCGCAAAACACGTAAGGTTAAAATTAGTTCTTTTAACCCTGAACTAAAGAATGTTGAAAAACAAATAATCTTTAGTTATTCTTATGAAGATCGCTACAGTCTTCCGGGGAATTTTATCACAACCACAAACAAATCGGGAAAAAATGTTCTCTTCTTTGGAGAAAATAATAATTTCCTTTATCTCTCAGGTCGAGGTGCATCACCCGAAGGAGATAAGCCCTTTCTGGACAAATACGAAATAAAAAGCGGAAAAACTGAAAGACTCTGGAGATCTAAACCACCATATTATGAACAGTTGGAAAAAATTTTAGATATTAAAAACGGGAAACTTCTGATAAGCCGCCAATCACCTGTCGAACCTCCTAATTATTATATTACTAACACAATCACAGATTCCTTAATTAAAATAACTGAATTTCCACATCCCTATCCGGGCATAAAAGGTATTAAGAAAGAACTTGTTAAATATGAACGGGAAGATGGTGTGAAACTATCATTCGAATTATATCTTCCAAAAAATTATAATACCAGACAGGGACCTTTACCAACACTTTTATGGGCATATCCTCGTGAATATAAAGATGCCCGAGCTGCCGGTCAGGTAAGTGGATCACCATACCGTTTTAACAGGATCAGTTCTTTATCAGCTTTAGTTTTCTTAACCCAGGGGTATGCTATCTTGAATAATACCAGTTTCCCTGTAGTTGGAGAAGGAGAAGAAGAACCCAATGATACTTTTGTTGACCAGCTTGTAATGAATGCAAAAGCCGCAATCAATAAAGCCGCAGAAATGGGAGTAACTGATCCACGGCGTGTGGCTGTTGGCGGACATTCATACGGTGCATTTATGACAGCTAACTTATTAGCCCATTCAGACCTTTTTGCTGCAGGAATAGCACGAAGCGGTGCCTATAACAGAACCCTTACACCTTTTGGATTCCAGTCAGAGTCGAGAACTTACTGGGATGCCCCTGATCTGTATTATAACATGTCTCCTTTTATGCACGCCGATAAAGTCAATGAACCTATATTACTTATTCACGGAATTGCCGATAACAATTCAGGTACATTTCCATTACAAAGTAAAAGGTATTACAGTGCTCTTAAAGGACATGGAGCAACCGTAAGATTAGTGATGTTGCCTCTGGAAAGTCACGGTTACAGAGCCAGAGCTTCTGTTATGCACATGCTTTGGGAAATGAATGAATGGCTTGAAAAATATGTTAAGATAAAATGACATTTATTACCTGAATAATTTGCCGGCTTTTATTATGGACTTAATGTATTCATTTTTAAAAACCATAAAATAATCTCTATATTTGTCGATTGTGAATTTTTATTATTTAATATTTAATTAAAAGACTAAATTATTATGATAAGTAAATTATTCTGGATTGTACCTGTTGCATCTGTTCTTGCTTTATCTTTTGCCTGGTTCTTTTTCCATCAGCTTATGAAGGAAAGCGAAGGTACTGATACAATGAAAAGAATTGCCAAACATGTAAGAAATGGAGCTATGGCATACATTAAACAGCAATATAAAATTGTTGCTCTGTTTTTCCTTGTTCTTACAATACTCTTTGCTATTCTTGCTTATGTCTTTCATCTGCAGAACGGCTGGGTTCCATTCGCCTTTCTTACAGGTGGGTTCTTTTCAGGTCTGGCAGGTTTTATCGGGATGCGTACTGCCACGTATGCCTCGGCAAGAACTACAAATGCCGCAAGAAGGTCTTTGAACCAGGGCTTAAGAGTTGCTTTTCGCAGCGGAGCCGTAATGGGTCTTGTTGTTGTAGGTCTCGGACTTTTGGATATTTCCGTTTGGTTCATAGTACTTAATGCTGTTTACCCTGCAGCCGAAAATTCACATCATCTCCAGATAATAACCACTACCATGCTTACATTCGGTATGGGTGCTTCTGCACAAGCATTGTTTGCCAGAGTTGGTGGCGGAATATTTACTAAGGCAGCTGACGTTGGAGCTGACCTTGTTGGAAAAATTGAAGCCGGTATTCCTGAAGATGATCCCAGGAACCCTGCCACAATTGCTGATAATGTTGGTGATAATGTTGGTGATGTAGCCGGTATGGGAGCAGACTTGTATGAATCCTACTGCGGTTCTATACTTGCTACTGCTGCATTAGGAGCGGCTGCATTTATTGGTGAAACCGAAACACAGTTTAAAGCAGTAATTGCACCTATGCTTATCGCTGCCGTGGGAATTGTATTATCTATCCTGGGAATATATCTGGTAAGAACCAAAGAAGGGGCTACCCAAAAGAATTTGCTTAATTCACTTTCCATGGGTGTTAATACAAGTTCAATACTTATTGTCCTCGGTGCTTTTGGTGTTTTGTGGTTATTAAATATTCAAAACTGGGTGGGCGTTTGGTTAGCAATGATTGTAGGCCTTTTGGTAGGGATAGTTATTGGTAAATCAACCGAATATTTCACTTCAGAAGAATATAAACCTACCAGAAAAATTGCTGAGAGCTCTGATACCGGCCCAGCCACATTAATCATCTCAGGACTTGGAATTGGAATGATATCTTCTTTCATTCCTGTTATTTCAGTAGTTCTGGGAATTATTTTTTCTTTTCTGTTTGCTGCAGGTGGTGATATGGCCAATACTAAGATGGGATTATATGGAATTGGAATTGCTGCAGTTGGTATGTTGTCAACACTGGGTATTACCCTGGCTACCGATGCTTATGGTCCGGTTGCTGATAATGCCGGAGGAAATGCAGAAATGAGTAAACTGGATCCTGAAGTAAGAAAAAGGACAGATGCTCTTGATTCGTTAGGAAATACAACTGCTGCTACCGGAAAAGGATTTGCAATCGGATCAGCCGCTCTTACAGCTTTGGCACTGCTGGCTTCATACATTGAAGAGCTTAAAGTAGGTATCCACAGACTTTTTGAAAGTACTACTTCATACGTCTTCCCTAACGGATTTGAAATAACCGATCCGTTTCAGCTTGATAATGTCACAATGAGTGATTTTATGACATACTTCCAGGTTCACCTGATGAATCCAATAGTATTAGTTGGTATTTTTATTGGTTCAATGATGGTTTTCCTCTTCTGCGGATTAACAATGAATGCTGTTGGAAGAGCTGCTGCCAAGATGGTTGCTGAAGTTCGACGCCAGTTCAGGGAGATCGTAGGTATTATGGAAGGTACAACTGAACCTGATTATGCCAGATGTGTAGCTATTTCAACAAAAGGAGCACAAATTGAAATGATCCTTCCATCTTTTCTCGCAATAATTGTTCCAATACTGGTTGGATTGATATTTGGCGTCGCCGGGGCTATTGGATTACTGGTTGGCGGACTTGGAACCGGATTTGTGATGGCGGTATTTATGGCAAATACAGGTGGTGCCTGGGACAATGCTAAGAAATATATCGAATCAGGTCATCTTGGAGGAAAAGGATCCGATGCACATAAAGCCGCTATTATCGGTGATACTATTGGAGATCCGTTTAAAGACACCTCAGGACCAAGTCTTAATATTCTTATCAAACTGATGAGTATGGTTACAATAGTTATGGCTGGTGTTACCGTAGCATTTTCTATTTTATAATTTTATTGAAAAAAATTTGTTGAAAATTTTGATAATTAATATTTATCTCTACATTTGACGTTCAAATTCAAGTAGAAAATGTATATAAATGCCTTTATTCTCAACCTTTTTATTATAAATATCCTTTACGGATATTGAAGGTGAGAAAGGTATGTTATAAAAAACAATTAAAAAAAGCCGTTCTCACAGAAAGAGAGCGGCTTTTTTTTGTCAATCAATAAAGTAATGGAATTAAGAAGTCATATTACAACAGCAGGAAGAAATATGGCCGGAGCAAGAAGTCTCTGGCGCGCTAACGGGATGAAAGAAGAGCAATTTGGTAAGCCAATAATTGCTGTTGTTAATTCATTTTCCCAGTTTGTTCCCGGTCACACTCATCTACACGATGCAGGTCAGCATGTAAAGTCATTGATAGAAAAGCACGGTTGCTTTGCCGCCGAATTCAATACTATTGCAATTGATGATGGTATTGCAATGGGACATGAAGGAATGCTCTATTCACTTCCATCCCGTGAGCTGATTGCCGATAGTATTGAATATGTTTGTAATGCCCATATGGCAGATGCCATGATATGTATAAGTAATTGTGACAAGATTACTCCCGGGATGATGATGGCAGCAATGAGACTGAATATTCCAACAATTTTTGTAAGTGGAGGTCCAATGGAAGCCGGAGTTGTTAATAACAAACATTATGACCTGGTTGATGCAATGGTTATGGCCGGAGATCCGTCTGTGAGTGATTCTTTTCTAAAAAAGATTGAAAAGGCTGCCTGTCCAACTTGCGGGTCCTGTTCAGGTATGTTTACTGCAAATTCCATGAACTGCCTTAATGAAGCCCTCGGCCTTGCTCTTCCCGGAAACGGAACAATTGTTGCCACACATAAAAACCGGTTCAGATTGCTTGAACAGGCTGCTAACCTGATTGTTAATTTAACCTACCGGTACTATAAGAATAATGATACCTCTATCTTACCCAGGTCAATTGCAACAAAGGAGGCATTTCTTAATGCTATGTCTCTGGATATTGCCATGGGAGGCTCAACAAATACAGTATTGCATTTACTGGCCATTGCTAATGAAGCTGAGGTTGATTTCAGCATGACAGACATTGACAGGTTATCCAGACAGGTACCAACATTATGTAAAGTAGCACCCAGTTCAGATTACCATGTTCAGGATGTTAACAAAGCCGGCGGGATCCTGTCAATTATGGGAGAACTTGAAAAAGGAGGACTTATTCACACTTCGGTTGGAAGAGTTGATTTCCCAAACCTTAAAGATGCTATCAATGCATTTGATATTCAAAGAAAAACAGTTACAGGTGAAGCAATTAATGTTTTCAGAAGTGCACCGGGAAATGTAAAAAGTCTTGAAATGGGTTCCCAGGATATGAAATACAGTAACCTTGACACAGACCGGAAAAAGGGTTGCATCAGGGATATTAATAACGCTTATAACCAGGATGGAGGACTTGCTGTTCTTTATGGTAACATTGCCAGGGATGGATGCATTGTGAAAACTGCGGGTGTTGATCCTTCCCTTTTATATTTCCGTGGCAAAGCAAGAATATATGAATCACAGGAAGCAGCTTGTGATGGTATTTTAAACGGAGAAGTTAAAGCGGGTGATGTAGTTGTGATAAGGTATGAAGGACCAAAAGGAGGTCCGGGAATGCAGGAAATGCTATACCCGACTTCATATATTAAGTCGCGTAATTTAGATAAAAAGTGTGCCCTGATTACAGATGGCAGGTTCTCTGGCGGAACATCCGGTCTTTCCATTGGCCATATATCACCTGAAGCTGCTGCCGGCGGGGAGCTTTCACTGGTTCGAGATAATGATTTAATAGAAATTAATATAGAACAAAGAACCATAAACGTTAAACTAACCGACGAAGAAATTTCAGAGAGATTGAATAAGGAAGAAAAAAAGGGCACTAAGGCATTTAAGCCTAAAAACCGGGATCGTCATATTTCTGCTGCTTTAAAAGCTTATGCACAAATGGTTACTTCAGCAAATAAGGGTGCTGTCAGAGAAATATAACTATTTGATCCATCAATTAATAACCACTATCCAAAAACCGGATAACATGGCAAAAACAAGAAAAAAAGAAAAGATCACCGGGGCAAAGGCACTGCTCTACTCCCTCATGGAAGAAGAAGTAGAAACCATTTTTGGTTACCCGGGAGGCGCTATTATGCCAATTTATAATGAGTTATATGATATTGAAGAAGAAAAACTAAATCATATACTAACACGACATGAGCAAGGTGCAGCACATGCAGCTCAGGCATATGCAATGGTTACGGGTAAAACAGGAGTGTGTTTTGCTACTTCCGGACCCGGAGCAACAAACCTGATAACCGGTATTGCCAATGCTTTTCTCGATTCTGTTCCTGTGGTTTTCATAACTGCCCAGGTAAACTCAACCCTGATAGGTTCTGATGCTTTCCAGGAAGTTGATATTCTTGGAATATCAATGCCAGTTACCAAATGGAATTACCAGATCAAACAAGCGGAGAAGATCCCTGAAATTATTTCGAAAGCTTTTTATATTGCAGGTTCCGGAAGACCCGGTCCGGTCGTGATCGATATTACCAAGGATGCTCAAATGCAAACATTAGCTTTTAACTACCAGAAATGCACCAGTCTCAGAAGCTATAATCCAAATATTCCCCTGAACCCTGCTAATATTGAATCAGCAGCAATTCTTATTAATCATGCCAGAAAACCATTGATCCTGGCAGGACATGGTGTTCTGTTATCAAGAGCTGAGAAAGAGCTAATGGCTTTTGTGGAAAAAACAGGTATTCCTGTAGCGTCAACTCTATTGGGATTATCTGCATTTCCTGCTAAACATCCACTATATGCCGGATTACTTGGGATGCATGGGAACTATGGTCCTAATATCAAAACAAATGAAGCTGATTTACTGATTGCCATTGGAATGCGGTTCGATGACAGGGTCACGGGAGACCTTAAAAGATATGCAACAAATGCCAATATTATCCATATCGAAATTGACAGATCAGAATTAAATAAAAATGTAGAAGTAGATATTGAGATAAACGGTGATGCTAAAGAAGCTCTAAAAGCACTTTTTGATCAGGTGAACGCCAGCTCCTATCCTGAATGGCTTTCTGAATTCAAGTCATGTAACAAAACTGAAAATGCTAAAGTTATAAAACAGGAATGTTATCCATCCCGGGGAAAAATTAAAATGGGTGAAATAGTAAATCTTATTTCTGAAAAAACACAGGGAGAAGCAATTATTATAACTGATGTAGGTCAACATCAGATGGCAACTGCAAGATATTATAAGTTTAAAAACCCTAACAGCCTGATTACTTCCGGTGGATTGGGAACAATGGGCTTCGGATTGCCAGCTGCTATAGGTGCAAAAGTAGGAAAACCTGATGTTCCGGTTATCGCGTTTATTGGAGATGGAGGTTTCCAAATGACAATACAGGAGCTGGGAACTATCTTCCAATATAAACTTCCGGTTAAAATAATCATTCTGAACAATAATTTCCTGGGTATGGTACGGCAATGGCAGGATATGTTTTTTGATAAAAGGTATGCATCAACGGAACTTGTTAATCCTGATTTCGTCAAAATTGCAGAAGGTTTTGATATTAGCGCAAAGCGGGTTATAGAACGGGAAACCCTTGAAATTTCTATTGATGAAATGCTTTCCTGCGAAAAATCCTTCCTGCTTGAGATAATGGTAGAAAAAGAAGGAAATATTTTTCCTATGATAGAACCAGGATCATCAGTTTCTGAAATTAAACTTTGCTAAACTTCAAATGAGGAAATGAGTAAATGCAAAATATAATGAAAAAAGAATTTACTATCTCGCTGTTTACCGAACATCATATTGGTATTCTTAACCAGGTTACTATAATCTTTACAAGAAGACAAATTAACATCGAAAGTATAGCCGCCTCTGCATCTGCTGTTAAGGGTATTCATAAATTAACCATTGTGGTTAATACAACAGAAGATATGATTGATAAAGTACAACGACAACTGGAAAAACTAATTGATGTTCTGAAAGTTTTTGTACACACAAACGATAAAATTATTTATCAGGAAATAGCCTTGTATAAAGTACGAACAACTGAGTTAATGACAAGTAACGAGATTGAATCTATTGTTCGTTCATCAAATGCCCGGTTCCTTGAAATTACACCGGAATATGTGGTTATTGAAAAAACAGGTCATAAACAGGATACTACTGATCTGCTGAACAAACTTGACCCTTATGGAGTTTTACAATTTGTCAGGTCAGGAAGGATAGCTATTACAAAACAAACAAAAGAGTTAATGGCATATCTCAAAGAGATGGATGAGGTAAATAATTATTCGAAATGAGTATAACTATTTTCAGAAATAAAGAAATAAAATTACTATTAGATAATCATTAACATTAAAAAATTATGGCAAAAATTAATTTTGGAGGTGTAACAGAGAATGTTGTAACCCGTGATGAATTTCCTGTAAGTAAAGCACATGAAATTCTAAAAAACGAAACAATCGCTGTTATTGGTTATGGCGTTCAAGGCCCTGCTCAATCTTTGAATATGAGGGATAATGGGTTTAACGTAATTATAGGCCAGTCACCCGACTTTAAAGAGGATTGGGAACGGGCAGTAAAAGATGGCTGGAAGCCCGGGGAAACTCTTTTTCCTATAGAAGAAGCCGTAAAAAAAGCAACAATTATTCAGTTTCTCGTATCAGATGCTGCTCAACGAGCCGTATGGCCTACATTAAAACAACACTTGAATAAGGGCGACGCGCTGTATTTCTCGCATGGTTTTTCAATTACTTATAGCGATCAAACCGGAGTAATCCCTCCTGATAATGTGGATGTTATCCTTGTAGCTCCAAAAGGATCGGGACTAAGTGTACGTAGGAATTTTCTTGCCGGCAGTGGTATAAATTCAAGCTATGCAGTGTACCAGGATTTCACTGGACGGGCAGTAAACAGAACTTTGGCTATAGGAATTGCTATAGGATCGGGTTATCTGTTTCCAACTACTTTTCAGAATGAAGTATATAGCGACCTTACCGGGGAAAGAGGGGTTCTGATGGGTGCAATTGCAGGAATAATGGAAGCTCAGTATAAAGTACTGCGTAAAAATGGACATAGTCCCAGCGAAGCTTTTAATGAAACTGTTGAAGAGTTGACACAAAGCTTAATAAGGCTGGTTGATGAGAACGGTATGGATTGGATGTATGCCAATTGCAGTGCTACAGCCCAAAGAGGAGCTTTAGACTGGAGACATAAATTCCGCGAAGCAGTATTACCGGTTTTTAATGATTTGTATGAAAGCGTTAAATCGGGTGTTGAAACAAAAATTGTACTGGAAAGAACAGGAAGCCCTGATTACAAAACCGAGTTAAGTTCAGAATTGAGAGAAATGCGTGAATCGGAAATGTGGCAAACCGGTGAACAGGTAAGAAAATTAAGACCAAGCTAAAATGGAAAATCAGATATATATTTTCGATACAACCCTCAGAGACGGGGAACAGGTACCTGGTTGTCAACTTAATACAGTTGAAAAAGTTGAAGTTGCAAAAGCGCTGGAAACTCTTGGAGTAGATGTCATTGAAGCAGGATTCCCTGTTTCCAGTCCTGGCGATTTTCAATCGGTAGAAGAAATATCTAAAGCTGTGACACAACCAATTATATGTGCCTTAACAAGAGCTGTGAAGAAAGACATTGAAGTGGCTGCAGAGTCATTAAAGTTTGCGAAAAAACCACGTATTCATACCGGTATTGGCACATCCTATCTGCATATAACTCATAAACTGAATTCCAATCAGGAGGAGATAATTACACGGGCTGTGCAAGCAGTGAAATATGCTAAGAAATTTGTTCACGATGTTGAATTCTTTGCTGAAGATGCAGGTCGTACAGAAAATGAATACCTGGCAAGGGTAATTGAAGCTGTGGTTAAGGCCGGTGCAACAGTGCTTAATATACCTGACACTACAGGTTATTGCCTTCCTGAGGAATATGGAGCAAAAATAAAATTCCTTAAAGAAAATGTAAAAGGCATTCATAAGGCTGTTATTTCAACTCACTGTCATAACGACCTCGGATTAGCAACAGCCAATACTATTATGGGAATTATGAACGGCGCCAGACAGGTGGAAGTAACTCTAAACGGAATTGGTGAAAGAGCGGGGAATACTTCACTGGAAGAAGTTACAATGATTTTAAAAAGCCACTCTGATCTTCCTTTTAAAACAGGAATTAATTCCAAAAAGATATATTCAACCAGCAGACTTGTTTCTACTCTAATGCGAATGCCGGTTCAGGCAAATAAAGCAATTGTCGGGAGGAATGCCTTTGCGCATTCTTCAGGCATACACCAGGACGGCGTATTGAAAAAAAGAGAAAATTATGAAATAATCAATCCAACGGATATCGGTATTAAGGAATCTTCAATTGTACTTACTGCAAGAAGCGGAAGAGCTGCCTTAAAACACCGGTTTGAAATACTTGGATATAGCTTTACTAAAGAAAAATTGAATGAAATTTATCATCAATTTCTTACTCTTGCTGATAAAAAGAAGGATATTAAAGATGATGATCTGAAAATACTTGCCGGAACAGCCACAATAGAGGAAAAAAATATAAACCTTGATCTGTTACAGGTAGTATGTGGAAAATCAGCCGTCCCCATGGCTACCGTAAGATTAAGAATAAACAATGAGATTGTTTCAGCCACCGCTTCAGGGAATGGACCGATAGATGCAGCTTTTTCTGCTGTTAAACAATTGATAAACCGCAAAGTACGTCTTGAAGAATTTCTTATACAGGCAATAACAAGAGGGAGTGATGACATGGGCAAGGTGCATGTTCAGATAGAAAATCGCGGGAAACTCTACTATGGGTTCTCAGCTAATACCGATATAATAACAGCATCAGTCGAAGCATTTGTTGATGCAATCTCTAAATGCTGTGATTTAACAAAAAATGGAATGAAAAAATAAAACCCTTAATAAAATTTGGAAACAAAAACACTTTTTGATAAGATCTGGGATGCACATGTAGTATCTTCTGTTGAAAATGGTCCGGATGTTTTGTATATCGATCGCCATTTAATTCATGAAGTAACAAGCCCTCAGGCTTTTGCCGGCCTCAGGAAAAGGGATCTTCCGGTTTTCAGACCTGAAAAGATCATCGCTACTGCTGATCATAATATACCTACGGAAAATCAACACCTTCCTATTCGTGACAAACTGTCAAAACAGCAGGTAGATAAACTAATTGAAAATTGCAGGGAGCATAATATTATCCTGTATGGTTTAAATCATCCATTTAACGGAATAATTCACGTTATCGGACCCGAGTTGGGAATCACTCAGCCCGGGAGAACTATTGTTTGTGGTGACAGCCATACATCGACACACGGGGCTTTTGGCTGCATAGCTTTTGGCATTGGCACCAGTGAAGTTGAAATGGTTATGGCAAGACAGTGTGTTCTTCAGCCTAAACCAAAAAAAATGAGGATCTCTATTGAAGGTTTACTGAAAAATGATGTCTCTTCGAAAGATATTATCCTATATATCATATCAAAAATATCTGCCAGTGGTGCCACAGGTTATTTTATTGAATATGCCGGCTCTGCTATTCGAAATATGAGCATGGAAGGCAGAATGACTATTTGTAATATGAGCATTGAGATGGGGGCACGTGGTGGAATGATCGCCCCGGATAAAACTACTTTTGAATATTTGAAAGGTCGTGAGTTTGCTCCAAAAGGAGAAGATTATGACAAATCTCTTAACCGGTGGAAAACACTCTACTCTGATGAAAATGCTCACTTCGATAAGGAATTGTATTTCAAAGCAGAAGATATTGAACCTATGATCACTTATGGAACAAATCCGGGAATGGGGATGAAAATAACAGACCAGATCCCTAATATTGAGGATATTGAAGAAAACAACAGAGAGTCTTTCAAGAAATCAATGGAATATATGAATTTCAACCCGGGGTCATCACTGATTAACCACCCCATTGATTATGTATTTGTTGGCAGTTGTACAAACGGCAGGATTGAAGACCTTCGTGTTTTTACTTCTTTCGTAAAAGGCAAACATAAAGCTAATAATGTCACTGCATGGATCGTTCCCGGTTCCAAACAGGTTGAAAAACAAGCTAAAGAAGAAGGATTGGATGCTATACTTCATAAAGCAGGTTTTGAACTACGGCAGCCCGGTTGCTCAGCATGTCTCGCCATGAACGAGGACAAGGTTCCAGAAGGAAAATATTCTGTTTCAACCTCAAACCGTAACTTTGAAGGAAGACAGGGACCCGGCTCAAGAACATTGCTTGCCGGGCCATTAGTTGCTGCCGCCGCAGCTATTACAGGAAAAATCACAAATCCGTCGTCATTCGACAGTGACCCGCCAAGCGGTTTGAAGCCGCTAGACGGATAGCAGTTGGCAAAAAAGAGCAGAGAGCAAAGAACAGAAAGCTCAGGAAACTATGAAAATATAGCTTATACTTAACCAATCAACCAATGAAAAATTACCAATTAACTAATTAACCAATCAACTAATTATGCCAATAGATAAATTTAAAATACTTGAATCAACCTGTGTGCCTTTGCCTTCAGAAAACATTGACACAGACCAGATTATTCCGGCAAGGTTTCTTAAAGCCACTTCACGGGAGGGTTTTGGAGAAAATCTTTTCAGAGACTGGAGATTTGACAAACAGGGGAACCCTTATCCTGATTTTGTCCTGAATAATCCGGACTACTCAGGTTATATCCTGGTCGGTGGGAAAAATTTCGGTAGCGGATCCAGCAGGGAACATGCCGCGTGGGCTATTTATGATTATGGTTTTAAGGTAGTTATTTCCAGCTTTTTTGCTGATATTTTCAGAAATAATGCCCTTAATAACGGACTGTTACCAATACAGCTATCCGAAAAATTCCTGAGCATCCTGTTTAAAGAGGTTAATGAAAACCCAAAAGTAAAACTTCGAATAGATCTTCCATCCCAGGAGGTCACTATCCTTTCTTCAGGTAAAAAGGAATCTTTTGAGATCAACAGTTATAAAAAAGATTGTTTGCTTAATGGTTATGATGATATTGATTACCTGATTAACATGAAGGAGAAGATCATTGATTATGAAAAACAAACAGAAAAATAAACTAAGTTTACTTTAAATGAATTTAAATATTGCAGTTCTTCCCGGAGATGGAATCGGGCCTGAAATTATTGAACAGGCAAAAAAAGTGGTCTTAGCTGTAGCTGAAAAATTTAATCACAAAATTCAGTTTACCCATGCTCTTGTTGGAGCAGTTGCAATAGATGAAACAGGCAATCCGTTTCCCGACGAAACTTTTGAGTTATGTAAACAATCAGATGCAGTACTGTTTGGAGCTATTGGCGACCCTAAATACGACAATGATCCCACAGCCAAGATCCGGCCCGAACAGGGTTTGCTTGCCATGCGCAAAAAACTTGGTCTGTATGCAAATGTCAGACCGGTTATAACATTCAGTTCGCTGATAAATAAATCACCTATCCGGAAGGAACTAATAGAAAATGTTGATATTATTGTTATTCGCGAACTCACAGGGGGAATTTATTTTGGAGAAAAAGGTCGCTCTGATGATGGAAATACCGCATTCGATACTAATCTATATACACGTCAGGAAATTGACCGTATAGTGCGCCTGGCATGTAAATATGCTATGACCAGGTCAAAAAAACTTACAGTAGTTGACAAGGCTAATGTCCTTGAAACATCGAGACTTTGGCGGGAAACATCCCAGGATATTGTAAAAGAATTCCCGGAACTTCAAACTGATTATATGTTCGTTGATAATGCTACCATGCAACTTATACAAAACCCTGAACAATTTGATGTAATAGTTACCGAAAATATGTTCGGGGATATACTTACCGATGAAGCCTCCGTGATCAGCGGATCACTTGGTCTGCTGCCTTCAGCTTCAATAGGGAAACTTACTTCTGTATTTGAACCAATCCACGGATCGTATCCACAGGCAAAAGGGAAAAATATTGCTAACCCTCTCGGCACAATCCTCTCTGCTGCAATGATGTTTGAATATGTTTTTATGCTGGAAAAAGAAGCGAAACTCATCCGGGAAGCAGTTTCATCTTCTCTGGATAACAATTTTACAACTGAAGATATTTCAGACAGTAACCCAAGAAAAACAAGCCAAGTTGGTGAATGGATCGTGAATTATATTCTTAAAAGAAATATTTAAACTAAATTCACAGGATGAATGCAACACTTCCTGGCTCAAACGATATTATTGAAGCGCATAAACGTATTGATAAATACATACACAGAACACCGGTACTTACATCAAAAAGTATTAATATCCTTTTAAATTCCAGGCTCTTTTTTAAATGTGAGAATTTCCAGAAAGTCGGGGCTTTTAAATTCCGTGGAGCATCAAATGCGATTCTACAACTTTCCGATTATGAAGCCCGTAATGGAGTAGCAACCCATTCCTCAGGCAACCACGCTGCTGCTTTGGCACTGGCAGCAAAAATAAGAAGAATACCATCTTACATTGTCATGCCTGAAAATTCACCTGAAATAAAAAAGAAAGCGGTAAAAAGTTACCGGGCAAAAATAACATATTGCAAACCAACATTGGAAGCCAGGGAATCAGAATTAGAAAATGTTGTAAAAAAGACAAGAGCCATATTTATACATCCTTATGATAATTTCCAGGTTATCAGCGGGCAGGGAACTGCAGCAAAGGAATTCGTTGAGGATTACCCATCCCTTGATACCGTAATTGCACCGGTTGGAGGAGGGGGTTTATTAAGCGGAACAGCTACATGGGTTAAAAGTTACAATAGTAAGATTGAAGTTATTGCTGCCGAGCCCGAAAAAGCGGATGATGCTTACCGTTCTTTTAAATCAGGAATACTGCAACCTTCATTAAAACCGGATACTATTGCCGATGGACTGCTTACCTCCCTAAGTGAAATGACATTCGCTATTATCAGTGAAAAAGTTGACGATATTATCAGAGTAAGTGAAGAAACTATTATTTTGGCAATGCGAATGGTGTGGGAAAGAATGAAAATAATTATTGAGCCCTCATCAGCCGTAGCGCTGGGAGCAGTAATAGAAAAACCTGACCGGTTTGCAAGTAAAAAAGTGGGGATTATTCTTTCCGGTGGAAATGTTGACCTGAAAAACCTTCCATTTTGAGTTTTCACATACCCGCCTAGAGGTTTTAAACCGCTTGGCGGGTTAATGATGGAAACTAAGCTCGCAACTTACCGGGTAATGATCAGAATATTCTACATTTTTTGTCTGGAAATTAAAAACTGTAAATTCATCACTGTAAAAAATATAGTCTATTCTAACTTTCGGAAACGTACCCGAGTAAGTATTTCCAAAACCTCTTCCTGATACAGTGAATGCATCATTAAGATCTCCTTTAATTTTCCGGTAGGTATACGAAACCGGGGTATCATTAAAATCACCACATACAATAACACGATAGGGTGAGTTTTGGATATGTTCTGACAGGATATCAGCCTGTTCTGCTCTTTTTATATAGGCGCTCTTTAACCTTAAGGAAATATCCCGTATTTCAAAGATTGTTTCTTCCTCCGTTTGAAGATCCAGGTTCTCAAGAAAATCAAAATTCCGTTTTACAAACCTTACTGATTGCAAATGGTTATTATAGATACGCAGTGTATCTTCATCAATAACAATGTCAGAAAAAATTGAAATATTCTTTGAATCCGGATACTTGATAACTCCTTTATTAATCATAGGGAATTTACTAAAAGTGGCAATTCCATAATGCTTATTTTCATCAAACCTGCAAGCCCATACAATATTTGAATAAGGCATTAATGAAAGGTTGTTTTTCAATTCTTTCAAAGAAATACCATTTTTATTATCAATATACAACTCCTGCATACAACATAAATCAGGCTTCCTTTCAGAAATCAGTTCAATTATTTTTTCTCCTGCTTTTTCATCTTTTGATTGCTTAAAAATATTGAATAACCTGACATTATAGGATAAAAGGTTAATACTGGTATTATTGTCAATTTCACTCCCTTTTGCTTCAGTTGTGATCTCTGTAGTTTCTTTCTCCAATGTTTTTCCATGAAAATTCACCACCCGTTTTATATATCCCCATCCTAATAAAATAATGATCAGAGAGATTAAAAACTCCTTTCTTAACCTCACAAGCCACAGAATCATAAACAAAACATTAACTAACAATAAAAAAGGAAAGACAAGACCAAAAAAAGCTGCAGGCCAAAATATAGAAGGATTCACATATACCGACATATATGATAACAATAAGCCCGCAGCAAAAATCAAATTTACAAACAGGACAATCCTATAAAATGCTTTTTTCAAGAATTAAAATATTTTGGTTTATGCTGTAACGAAGATACAAATCAATTCGCAAAAAAAACCATTTTTCACATCACATTCTTCACTCTTCTTACTCTTTTACTTCTCCTTTTCTCATCTTCTCATTTTCGCCCTCTCGCCCCATCGCCCCCTCGTCTTTTCTCATTTTCTCATCTCCTCTTCCTTCTTCAATTTTTAATTTTCTTTCCCTCTTTTCTCTTCACCCAGTCGCCCAGTCGCTTCGTCGTTCTTCCCTCTTCTCCTCCTCATCCTGCATTTTCCTATACTGTTGCTAGGTGCTGGGTGCTAGGTACTAGCTACTCACATCATCGTACCATCGTTCTATCGTACTATCGTACTATCGTCTTCCTCTCCTCATCTTCCCTCTACTTCCCCTTCCCCATTTTAAAAAGTATCTCCTTCTCTTTCTTAGTCAGACTTTCATATCCGCCTTTGGAGATCTTATCAAGTATCCCATCAACTTCATTTTGTTTTTCAGCTTTTTCGCGGTTAAATTCCATATCGTTTTTAGGACGTTTATATGTCACTTTCATTTTTTTTCGCGGTTTAAAAAAGGAAAAAATATTGTCCATCAACCGGTTGATTCCCCGTGTTATATCTTTACCTTTCCTGAATTGATAAGTAAACAGGTAACCAAGCAAAGCCCCACCGATATGTGCAATTTTCCCACCGGTATTTGTTGAGAAGTCGAACACAGATGTTAACAGAAAAACACCGATTGCAAGGTATTTTATCTTAACCCGCCCAAAAAACATCATATGAACTGTATGATCAGGCACATAGAAAGAAACAGCAATAACTATAGCCATTACAGAAGCTGAAGCACCCAGTGCCAGTGAGTTATGCAGTATAGATCCAAATGCCGGGAAAATATTGAATGACAAGACATATAAAACTGCACCTGCCAGACCACCCAAAATATAAACACCGGCTAGTTTTTTTTGTTCAAAATATTCAAGAAATAATTTTCCAAACCAATAAAGCCAAAGCATGTTGAATAAAATATGAATGAAATTCTCATGCAAAAACATATATGTAACCACAGTCCACGGTTTCCATAACAGCTCTGAAAAATCAGCCGAAACAGCCAGCCATCTCAGGAAATTCATGGTATTGTCAGGAGAGTTAAACAAATACAGAATAATCTGTATAATTTTCACTACCAGAAAAACACTAATATTCAGGTAAATAAATTTTGTAAGTATACTTCCCTGCCTGAACGAATCCTTAACCTCATCAAAAATATTATTCATCCCTTCCCAAATTGTATTTAGTAAAAAGTTTTTTTGTCTTTATTCCAGTACTTAATCAGAATAAACCCGAATAACATACCGCCAATATGCGCGAAGTGAGCAATATTGCTACCTGGTTGTGAAAATGCAAGGTATATTTCAAGAACTCCGTATCCAATAACCAAATATTTTGCTTTGATAGGGATTGGAGGAAAGAGCAGCATTAATCGTGTATTAGGGAACAACATACCAAAACCCAGTAATACACCAAACACAGCACCGGAAGCTCCAACAGTAGGAGTATTCAATATTATGTTCATTTTCCCCAGTAAAGGGTTAACAAAATTCTTCCCCTGTTCAAAAGCCCGTGCACCCTCCTGGTAAACGGTCTGAATCTGTTCCGGGGACATTTGTGCTTTCAAAGAAGAGAACTCTATCCAATGAACAAAACTATGCAGAGCGGCAGCTCCAAGACCGGTAACAAAATAATAAATAAAAAACCGTTTTGAACCCCATACTCCCTCCAGAATACGACCAAACATCCACAGAGCAAACATATTGAAAAACAAATGTGTTAAACCACCATGCATGAACATATGGGTAATATACTGAAAGGGGTTGAAGTATTCTGATTCAACATAATAGAGTCCGAGTACCTGTGTCAGGTTTACCCCGAAAGTAGATTTCACCACAAAATCAATTAATAAAAGAATTACATTCAGTAGTATAAGGTTTTTTACTACCGGTGGTGTATTTTTTATTCCTGAAGCTCCAAAATTATACATTACTATTAATCTGTTTTGAATTTTTTATTCTGCAATAGCCACGCCAAAGATAAAAAATCCCGCATCTTTGCATATTGCCGGGACAGAATGGCAGTTGATTAAAGCCCGTGTAACTATTCAGTGCCTTAAATGGCTAATCTCATAATACTTTGCATTTTAAGTCGGCAATCTGAAGACTGGATATTTATACTTTAAGGATTTGTTAAATTATATGATTAAATAATTGTTTGTTATAATTTTATGATTGTTATTTTCTTTCTTGCCGACTGTGGACTGTGGACTGCCGACTAATTAGTTATTTACCATTTTGGGCTTTAATTCAAAATTTGTTTGACTTTATGAACAAGCTCTAATTATCTGAATCTTTTCTCCAACTCCTCAACAGGCATCAGATAGACCACTGTTTTACCTGTAGGTGAATAATTTGGTGATTTACATGCAAACAGCGAATCTACCAATTCACTCATTTCATCAACAGACAATTGTTTGCCGTATGGTATAGCTGAAGCACGTGCCATTGACCTGGCTATTTTTTCCTTCACACCTTCTTCAATATCCCGCTCTGTGCTTTTATAATCTTCGAGAAAAATTTCAACGATTTCTTTCGGGTCATCACTTCCAACATGCGAAGGCAGCCCGTTTACAACCAATGTATTATCACCTAATTTCCTGATATCAAACCCAAGCCGGTTCAGGTCATCCAGTATCTTTTCCATAATCACATAGTCTGATGCCACAACCTCAATTGTCTGCGGATAGAGTTCTTTCTGAACATTTCCCAGTTCATTCTTAAGCGAATACAGGTAATGCTCATATAAAATTCTTTCATGAGCTCTTTTCTGGTCAATCACCATCAGTCCCGACTTAACTTTACAGAATATATATTTATTTTTCACCTGGAAAAAAACCTGTTCAGTTAAACCCCGCTCCCCCTCAATTGTTTGCTGATTTTTATCTCCGGGGATACTTCCCAAAACCGTTCCCTTATCATTCTTTTCAAAGCCGTGATATAACTTCTCCCAATTACGAACATCCTGTTTCCCTTTAAAATTTCCTGTCTGCGCTCCTCCAAAACCTTTTTCATCTTTACTAAAAGGATTAAAATCCGGATCTGTTCTTATTGGTGGCGGAACAAAATTTCCATCCTTTTTTCTTATAGGGATATCAATAGAACCCCGGGTGTCAAAATCAAGTGATGGAATAATATTAAACTTACCCAACGCCTCCTTTATTGATGCATGCAATATCTGCCAGCATGATCGCTCATCCTCAAACTTAATTTCTGTTTTAGTAGGATGAATATTTATATCTATTGTATGTGGATCTGCAGACATATATATAAAATATGAGGGAAAGGTTTCAGGAGGCAGGATCCCTTCATAAGCATCCATAACCGCACGATGGAAATAGGGATGCCGCATATATCGTTTATTAATAAAAAAGAACTGTTCGCCGAAGGTTTTCTTGGCATTCTCAGGTTTGCCAATAAACCCGTTTATTTTTACAATATCCGTTTCAGTATTCAGCGGAATAAGATTCTGATCAATCGACCGGCTGAAAACACCAACAATCCTTTGCCTGAGATTTCCGGGCACTAGATGGTAAATCTCAGAACCATTATTATGCATAATAAATTTGATGCCGGGATGTGAAAGAGCTACTCTTTGTAATTCAACAATAATATGTTTAAGCTCGGTTTGGTTTGATTTAAGAAATTTCCGTCTGGCCGGGATATTATAAAACAGATTTTTTATTGCAAAGTTACTACCTGCAGGGCAGCTTACCGGTTCTTGTGCTTCAACCTTTGATCCGTTAATACAGAGACGGGTTCCCAATTCATCTTCCTGCATCCTGGTTTTCAATTCAACCTGCGCCACTGCACCAATTGAAGCAAGAGCTTCACCCCGAAACCCCATGGTCAATACAGCAAACAGATCATCTGCTTTACTGATCTTTGAAGTAGCATGACGTTCAAAAGCCATCCGGGCATCTGTTTCCGACATACCACAACCATTATCAATAATTTGCACAAGTGTTCTGCCAGCATCTTTAATAATAATCTTAATTTCCGTGCTGCCACAATCTATTGCATTCTCAACCAGTTCCTTAACCAGGGAAGCCGGACGCTGGATCACTTCACCGGCAGCTATCTGATTAGCAACTGAATCGGGCAATAAATGTATAAGGTCGGACATGTAGTTTCGGGAGTATTAGTAGAAAAACAAAAAATAGGAAATAAGAAAGAGTACCAGGAGAATTATTATCAACCGAATATTTGATTGCTTCTGTGCTTTACCTTTTTTCCTGTTAAAATAATTGGTCATCTGCCCTTTCCTTATAGAAGGACGGTAAGCTTCTCCCTCTTTAACTCCCATTTCCTGTTCGATACTTTTTATCCGTTTCTCCAGATTCTCCTTTTGCGGATCATAATATCGTGGAATGAAATTAAATCTCCTGTTTCTATTTATTTTGAAAAAACTTGGAAGAGCCATTTCGCTTATTATTTTTTTGACAAAGTTACCGATAATTTTTGTTGGCAAAAAAAAAAAATATAATACCTTTGCAAGCCAAACTTTTTAAAAGTTTATCCGGTCCGTTCGTCTAGGGGTTAGGACGCCAGGTTTTCATCCTGGTAACAGGGGTTCGATTCCCCTACGGACTACGAACATTTTCCGAAACCTCTGATAGCATAACGCTTTCAGGGGTTTTTGTTTTTACAGGGTAAGAATAAGGGGAAGAATAGATTCAGAATTATACTATTTAAGAAATTATCCAAACCCATAGCACTCCTCTTCCCGGGGTGTTAAATATTAAATACAAAATATCGCCAGGTATAGACAAAACTGATTTTTATCCGGGTTTTGATGATTTCATGTACTTTCTTTTACTTTAATTACCTCCGGACATCATTTTAATACTCTCAAAATAAACAGGAATATCTAAATTTCTCAAGATGGTTTCCTCGCTAATGAAAAAACTCTTGAAAAAACGTAGCAAATAATATGTTTCCGAAATTACAATTCAATAAAAGGGAATATCTCTCATGAAAATTCTCTTTTTATTATGCTTTAATTACCAAAATATTTGCAACTTGTACATTCTAAATCTAAATAATTCATAATTACACATCATATTTTTGATTAAAAGCATACATACACACCCTATTTTAAGATATATATGTAATTAAAACAAGTCGATATATAGATAATGTATATGTAAGTTCACACATCTACAATACGTTAGCACCAATTATTAATTAAAAAAATAAAAGAAATGAAAAAAATTACAAGTTTGATTATTCTTATCCTAATTGCGACTTTTAGTTTTGGTCAAAATGCTAAAACAAAAGGTATGCTAAATGAAATTGACGGACAATGGAACCTTGATGACAATGGAAATATAACTTACATTCGAGTTGTTGATGCACCTGATTTGTCAAAAGACGAAATTTACAATAGAGTTCTCAACTACTTTGTTTATAATTACGGAAGTGGCAAATCAGTTATTCAGACACAAGATAAAGAATTAGGTAGAGTTGTTGGTAAAGGGTTGTATGATGACGTTCATATCGGGATTTCACTAATTACAACTTACATTAACTGTTGGCATATTGTAAGAGTTGATGTGAAAGAAGGAAAAATAAGAATAATTTTAACACTAACTGAATATGAGAAAAAAATAGTTGGGGGAGATACTCCTCCTTCATATTCTACTATGAAAGTTGAGCAAGAATTTCCAATTAATCCCAAGGGCTACGCAAAAACAGTTATGGGAAAAGCATTTTACAAATCTCACAAAGCTGCGATAGCAACATTGGATGCAATTGAAAAAACTATAAAAGAAGGGAGTACCTCGAAAGAAATTGAAAATGATGATTGGTAAAAATAAAAGGTGCTAATAACCGGGATAAAACCGTAACCGTAAGGCATCGGGAAACGCCGGACAGAGAGGACAAACAAAGGGAAGGCCACCTTGTAATGAGGCGGATAACGGTTGCAACATTACCGCAAATGAAAACTGCGCTGATCTTTGTCTGGTGCTTAATGGCAAGAAACTTTACAGAATCAATGAATTGAGGAAAGCAAATGAACGAGGATGAAAATTCATCGTGTGCGCCTTAACACAGTAAGCGAGTTGGCTGTTTAGAAACATCGCTAAGGTTGCAAATTTAATTTGTATCCGGGTTAACTTAGGCATAAGTGAGCTTTAATAATGCTTGAGCCGTATGATAGGAACTTAGCAGAGCGATCTCATGACCGAAGGGAATAAACTATCACGTACGGTTCTTAGAGGAGAAGGGGGTGAAATTCCCCTGACCTACCCGGTTGCACAAGCGGAAATAAAGATAACGACACAGAGAAATAACAATGAAATAGATACTAAATACAGTTTTTCAGTATTTTAACAATTATTTGTTTTTTTCAAAATTCCGATGAAATAATTTTGTTATCAACATAGGGTTGTTAATAAAAAGATTACTCTTGTAACCCTTTTCAATTTATAGTTGTATATTTATACTCAAACTGGTTAACAATATGGAAAAATTACATGCTACCAACATCTTGGTTAAAAATGCCAAGTTAGCAGCAGTTAAGCTCAATGAAGCCAATGTAGCCGCAACAAAACTGATTGATAAAACCAAACAAAAGCAAACTGAGATTCTCAAACTTAAAGAGGTTGACCAGGAAAAGCTTAGAATGGTTGTTCAATTGTAAAAAAAGTTACGGTGTGCAAATATTACCATATTCAGATAGTAACCTTGCCGATGCATTAGCCAATAAATACACGCCCTCGGAAGTAATTGCTTCTAAAAAACATTTCCGTTACTTAATAGACTATTTGGGCCGTTCTGGTTTGAATGCTCAAACCATCGTTATTGAAGATGATTATATAAGCAAAGATTTTCTTCACGATTTTGCCTCTTACTATGCGCTTTGCTTTGAACGGTATTCCAAATTTTGTAAAAGGGTGCATTTCTTTAGTACCTCCATTACAACCGAAAAATTTCAGGCAGTCATTTTAGGCAATGAGGAGGACCATAAAGAATTTTGGGAGAAATATTTAGGCTTTATTGTAGTAAAGCCAATACCCGTAACGGTCATTGGATACTCAATTCTTAAAACCTATTCTAACAGTCAGGATATTAATGATAGAAACTTCTGGGGCATAAGGAAATATAAGATGCATTTTTTCGGTAACGAAATAGAATTTGCCTCATTAGCTTTTCAAGAACAAGACAGTGTTTTAGCAGCATGTGCTACCACTGCAATTTGGACAATGCTAAACAAAGCATCAGTTGATTTTTACACCATTTTAAAGTCACCAAGTCAAATTACTAAAGATGCCGACAATGTTTCACCTGATGGCAGTAGGCTCTTTCCAAACAAAGGATTAAGCCTTTTACAAATATGCCAGGCAATACTTAATTCTGGTTTAGTTTCTGAAGTTAAACAACCGGATTATTCTCTAAAAAATACCAAAGGCGAAGAAGTTGCCAAAGTTGTTTCCAACAGATATCTGAAAAAAATATTGAGCGCTTATTCTTCGATAGGCATTCCTATTATTTTGGTAATAAAAGTTCCTAATGATGATTCTTATAGCCTACATGCAATTACTGTTTTAGGTTTCAAACAAAAAGTCCCTGTATCAATAGTACCTAAGACGGAAATAACTTGGCTGGCTGATAACATTGAAAAGTTCTATGCACACGATGACCAGTGGGGACCATTTGTAAGGATTGAATTTAAAGATGATGCTGAAATAGAAACGCCTTGGACTGTTTTTCATCCACAAAATTTGCCAACATATACTACCAATATTGTGGTTGCTGTATATCCAAAAATTCGTATTTCATATGAAGATATTGAAGCAATAGTATTAGGTTTAGATACCATCTTTACTTTGTTTTTTAGCAATAAAATCGTTTATGATTTGGCTTGGGATATTAAAATAGATTTCAGTGAGAATCACAAATCCTGTCTTAAACAATCAAGCCTTGATAATGGAGATAAATTATCAAGGTTAACCAAAAGTCAACCCAAATATTTATGGATTGCTACATGTTTTATTGGTGAATTTAAAATCCTTGAATTTACTTTTGATGCTACTGATGTAGTGAATGGAATGATAGGTAAAGATTTAATTTCATATTTGCCTGATGATATAAAAGCAGAATTAAAACAACACCTTATTTTAAATCAGACATTGCATCAAACATTGTTTCATCATATAGCAAGTTTAAAATACTATCAGTTCCTCATTGATAAATTATAGGCCTATTCTTTTTAATACAAAAAGATGTCGAGTGAATTCGTCGCTATTTTAAAACCTATCCAACGAAGAAAAAATTAAAACACTTCAACACACTGGCGACACAGACTGAAAAGTAAAATGAGGCAGAAAAGACAAGTTTAAAATGATTGATATAATTGACAGATTAACAGACAAATACAATAACCACCAGTGCATAACAATTAAGCGTTCAACAATGTAGATAAACAATAGGCGAGAAAGTGATCATATCAAGGTTTGTAGCCCGCTTCAACTTTTGTGTAACTTGATAGTGATGAAGCATGCAATCGCCTACTTTTCATATACTTACCGTTATTGCGACACGAGGTCGCATAAGTGGTTGTTTTACTGAGACATAAGTTCTTTGATAAAACCTGTTGTTCACCCAATAGTATCCTATCGGGACAACTGATGTATGGTGCAGTCATTATTGGTTGACCCGACCGTAGCAGAGCACGGACCACTGTAATAATAAATTAATAAGTTCGTAACCTCCCGGGAAATTGTACCAAACGTTTGGATTTCGTATCTTCATAACGTGGCAAGAAGCCGTGAGGCAGACAGGATGAGCCTAACGCTGCTATGTTGTCATTTACATGGAATCCCGAAAAAATGGGACAGGCTGTGGAAGCCCGGCTCTCTCTCCCAACTATTTTGAGTAAATAACTGGGATAAAACCGTAACTGTAAGGCATAGGGAAACTCAGGACATAGAGGATAAACAAAGCGAAGGCCACCTTGTAATAAGGTGGATAGCAGATATAACATTACTGTAGGCTAAAGTTGCACTGACCTTTGTCGGGTGCTTAATGGCGAGAAACTTTTCAGAACCAATGAATTGAGGAAAGCAAATGAACGAAGATGAAAATTCATCGTGTGCACCTCGACACAATTTAGTGCGTTGGCTGCTAAGAAAATCGCTAAGGTTACAAAAGTGATTTGTAACTGGGTTCACTTTGAAATAAGTGAGCCTTAATAGGGCTTGAGCCGTATGATGGGAAACTATCACGTACGGTTCTTAGGGGGGAAGGGGGTGAAATTCCCCTGACTTACCCGGTTGTGCAATTGAAAAAAATGAGGTTGATTTTTTAATAATGGGAAAGCTAAAATTTAGCAAATCAATATTCTTCGTGGACAATAATGGCGAGTCTAGATTTATATTTAGTTGCATTAACTATGGGGGGATAAATGATGAATTAAAGTTCATATTTGATCATCCAGAAAGTTCTAGTGCTATTTTGCATATTGAAAATGATCAAAAATATCCCAATGATATTGATATAACTTTCTACGGAGAATTGAGTTATCATAGTGACGGAAGTTTATTGTGGAAGTTGCCTAATTACCCAAATATACGATCTACTAAATATGATAATCCACATGGTCCCGGTGCCAGACGTACTCCACTTAATGCTATAGATGAATGGGAACCTGTTGTTATTGGTAACATCATCCGATACAATAATTGTAAGGCAATATTATTAGACGATTCAATAATTATCCCAGAAAATCAAAATATTTTTTCCGGTCAACCATTTGAATATTGCATTTTCCTTGGGCATTTAAAGTATCAGGCTCCTCCAAATAATAAATCAAATGAAATGGTTGTCAGAATTGAGGATGTTGCACAGAATCTGGATTTACTAATTTGGTTTCGCAAATCTGACTACAAAGGATTCCAATTTAATATTGGAAACACGATGGCAGTAAATGACAATAATAGAGTTAGAATTGCGGAACCTCGCCTGCAAATTGATGGAACTGGTGCAATTGAACTGGATTTGGTTATTTTATGGAATGCTGAATGGAACACGGGTGTAGTAGACGATAGTATGCAATTAAATATAGTAAACCTATTTAGCCTACCACCAATGACTAAGGTTGCCAAAGCATATCTTAAGTCAAATCCATATTTAAATCAGCTGATTGAGCTTGTTGGTTTCAACAAAGGTTTTGCAATTCAACCATTTTTTAGAAAACAAATACTTAATATCAGCTTAATGGGAATCCTTGATAGAGATAATGGTGGAGAATTTTTAGGAATTGGAACAAATCCACGAGGTTTCGATTAATACCTAGAAATTTATCTAAACTACGCACAATCGAGGCTGCCCCGCCAGTAAACATTGACGGGGAGAACCTCTCATACCATCGTACGTATGGTTCGGCGGTTCAGTACCGACTTTTGTAATCTCGCTTACTTCAGTGTATGGATCACCCCAAACCACGGTGCAACTTGCTAATGGTTACTCACTTGATTATTTATTCTTAGAGGTGTTCGTGAATGCTTTGCATTTTCAAGTGTTACCCCAGCGCATAAGGAACTTACACCTTTCGAATTTTCTTTAATTCAAAGAACTTTACTAAATTTACCATTCAAGGCACAACAAAAAAAACTGCATTGAAACGCAGTTTATTCTAAACATTATTGCACCAATTGTTAATATGACAGATAGACAAAAAATACATAAAATATTAGAATATATCTGTGGCCTACCAGAGAATGTCAATTCCGTAGACACCGATGTAATTTCCCATGCCATTAAGTTATCTTTAGCTGAGACAAATATACTTGCCAGAGAGATTATTGAAAATGGAGATGCATTAGACTGCACTACAAAAGACAATGCAAAAACTAATTCTGTTTGTTTATCAAGAATACAAGCAACCAAGGATGCATTTGAATCAAAAAAATATTTAAAAGATGAACCGGAGATAACAATAAAAGTAATTGACGATAATCAAAAACAAAATGCATTTATTAGATTCCTGAAAAAGTTTTGGTGGGCAATTATTGTTCCTTTAATAATTGGCATAATATTAATTGGGATCGAAAAAAAATGGTTTAATTAAAACACTGGTTCTAAATGTGCAAACTACCTTAAAACGTGTTTTGCACTGATACATTAGGCAACATTAAAACATATGATAACAACACAAATAGCAAAACAATATCATTTTCTTCTTCCTTCTGTGTACAGATATGTGGATAAGAGATATATCAATGAGTTTTTTAAAACCGGAAGATTAAGATTAAGCTCTTTTAATTCTTATGAGAAATACGAAGACAAAGTTAAAGGTGATAAAGGCGAAGGAATGAATATCGCTTTTGCAACAAGCAAGAAAGATAACAAGACAATGGTTGCTGTTGTTAGGGTTGGTAGCAACGCATATTCATTATCTGCTTCACTAATTCATAGTAAGGAATTAATGAAAAAGTTTGACTGTGATGGAGTATTTAGAATTAAAGACTCACAGTCGTTTGGACTTGCTATTGCAAACAAGGTGATTGGGTTTGTTGAAGGTCTGCAAGGACATTGTATTTACGTCAATGAAAGGAGAACTAATAAAGAAATAGACAATATATCTATTGATGAAATGAAAATTAGCCCAGATAAAAATGAATTAGAAATGGGAAAACTGTTTCAAAAGGTTAATGAAATAAACTCAATTGATTCCTTTTTTATGAAACCGGAAAAATATCAATATCAATCAGAATATAGGTTTATTTGGCTTGTTCAAGGAAACAAAAATGACTATTTAGAAATTGAATGTAAAGAAGCAATTCCATTTTGTGAAAAAATTGAATAACGGTACCTAAAAAATAAAAATCAATGAAACGATTTTTACCTCGGCACACAACAATAATCCTGGAAGATGAGATAATATAATAATAATTAAAATTTAATATAAAATATGGCAAAATTTTTAAACACAACAGGAGTTTCTTACCATTTGGAAGAATTAATTAAAGGGACAAAAGACCGACTGATTTTAATAAGTCCTTATCTGCAATTTCACAATAGAATAAAAGACCACATACATAATCTTAACATTCAAAAACATGATATCAGAATTGTATATAGAGAAAGTAAGTTACAACTTGAAGAGAGTAATTGGTTGGAAAGTCAGATTGGGGTTCGGACAAGTATTTGTCCTACGCTACATGCAAAATGTTATTTGAACGAAAGTGAAGCTATTGTTACATCCATGAATTTATTTTCATTTTCACAACAGAATAATGATGAAATGGGCATTCATGTGACAAAAGCAGAAGACAAAGAACTTTATAATTCGATTTCAGAAGAAGCTCAACGTTTACTAACAATTAGTGAAGAAATAAGGGTTTCTGTAAAAAAAGTTCCAGCAGTTACTGAAAAAGAAACAGAAAAGAGAAAAAATAAGGTAAAAGCTACAAACAAAACTAAAACCAATAAACAAACAGGTTATTGTATTAGGACAGGTGTTGAAGTCCCTTTTAATATAGAAAAGCCAATGAGTTATGGGGCATACAAATTATGGAATAAATATGGCGACCCAGATTATCCTGAAAAATTTTGTCATTTCTCTGGAGAAACTTCAAATGGAGAAACAAGTGTTAGCAAGCCAATTTTGAAAAAGAATTGGAAAAAAGCTAAAGAAATATTTGACTTATAATGCAATTAGAAAAGGGCCTTTTATTAATCGTAGATGGCTGACTCCGGAACAACCGGAGCCAGTACCCCCTTACCCCACCATCGGCCATTCTTTATACTGTCCCTCGGCTTGTTCAATGACTTCGGAGAGGATCTCTTTGAGTACGGATATCTGAACTTTGCCTCGGAGAACCTTTTTTACGGCAAGGCGAATAGCAGCTCTTGCTGATTCTTTCTTGTGCCAGTCTAACTCCAGGTGATTAACTACTGCCTTTGAAACCTTTTTTACCAGCTCTTTAATCAAATCATATTCCTTTATAACATCTTTGTGACGGGCTAAAATATCATAAAAAGCCAGCTCCTCATCCGATAGTCCAAGTTCCTTCTTACGCTTGTCCTCATTCTGAAGTTCACGGGCATGTTCGTATAGCTCAACAATAGCCGTATAGGTATCAATGGCGTTTTTATGGTAACGTTCAATGATCTTGTCAACCTGTTCCCTTAGCGAAGTGTAACGCTTTATGTTTTTGGGCAAACGCAAACGGATCTCATTGTTTAGTATTTGCCGTAACATCTCAAGCTTGATATTCCTGCCCGATTTTTTCTCTTTGGCATCTACCAGAAAATCTTCATTCAGAATAGAGATGTCCGGCCTGTCCACTCCAACGGATTTATAAATATCAACCACCTCGTCTGATTCAATGCTTCTCTGGATCATCTCTTTTATTTCATCCCTGGCTTTATCCTGGTACCTTGACGGATACTTTAGTTTTCTTATTGATACACCAACATGTTGTATGAAGATAATATCAAGGGCAATTTTCTCAATCTTTTTGTGGGATTTTACCATGGAATACAAGGCGCTGACTTTCTTTTCATCAAGGAGAAAATCCTCTGTTTGCCGGTCATCCCTGATGATATGATTCGTAACATGACTAAGCAGTAAATTTTTATCCCCGGCACTCATAAAACGCCACCGGCTGTAATCTGCATCTTCCGGGAAGAATGATCTTGCATGGTCTATCTGTTCCCTTAGCTCTGCCATTGCCTCTTCACGATCAATGATAACATCCCCTCGTCCGCCACCTTGTGTGTATTTCTTTGTTGCTTCTTTGAGTCTTGAGCTGATCCCGATATAGTCAACAATAAGACCTGCAGGCTTGTCTCTAAATACCCTGTTTACCCTGGCGATGGACTGCATCAGATTATGCCCGTGCATTACTTTATCAACGTACATGGTATGGACCGCAGGGGCATCGAAACCTGTGAGCCACATATCACGGACTATTACCATCTTTAAGTCATCATCAGGATCCTTGAAACGGGATTTGACGGCTTCCTGTTGTGTTGTTGTACGCATATGCGGATTCCACGCTTCCGGATCATTTGATATGTTGCCTGTCATCACAACAGCAATCTCAGGACAATTGTCTAATGATGTAAGAGAATCGTACATTTTTACACAGTTACGGCGGCTCATACAGACAATCATTGCTTTGCCGGGTAATGTTTCCGTACGTTTCAAATAATGGTTTAGAATATCCCCGGAGACTTTCCTGATTCTATCGTCCGCTCCTGCAGCATCTTCAAGGGCAGCCCATTTCATCCTGTTGGCTTCATTCACAGCAATTGAAGATGAATATTCCTCCGCCTCTTCCAATAACTCTTCATTAGCTATGTGAATCATTGCCATCCTTGGTTCGTAGTAGATAGGAACGGTTGCTTTGTCCTCAATAGACTGTTTGATGTCATACACATGAATGGTCTCCCCGAATACTTCCCGGGTGTCTGCATCTTTTAAATCAACCGGGGTACCGGTAAAACCAATAAAGGAAGCATTCGGGAGTGCTTTACGGATATGTGCAGCAAACCCGTCAAGTAAACCATACTGTGTGCGGTGAGCTTCATCTGCAATCACAATAATGTTTCCCCTGGTGGATAATACGGGATGTTCAGCTTCCTTTTCCCCGTTGTGTGTTTTTAGTCTGAACTTTTCTATTGTTGTGAAGACCACCCCTCCTCCTTCCCTGTCCAGGAGTTTTCGTAACATGTCAGTACTTTCGGCATGTGATACCGTACCAACAAGATCACTTGCCAGCACAAAATTATCATAAAGCTGAGAGTCCAGATCACGGCGGTCAACCTCAACTACAATTGTGGGATTCTTTAATTCCGGAAGCTTGCTCATGATGCCGGTGTAGATAGCCATGGAAATGCTTTTCCCGGCACCCTGGGTGTGCCAGATAACACCGATGCGACCATCTCCCTTGGGCTGAATTGCTTCCAGTGTTTTTTCTATGGCAAAGGAGATACCGAAAAACTGGTGGTACTTTGCTCCTTTTTTAATTAGTGTGCCGTTATGATCCTCATGGAAAATAAAATGGCGGATGTATTTCAGAAATCTTTCTTTAGGAAACAAACCCATGATAAGGGAATGCAGGGCAAAATCCTCTTCCACAACATTCACACCGTCAACTGACTTCCATGGAGAAAACCATTCCCTACCTGAAGAATACATGCCGGAGAGAGTTGTTGTACCGTCTGATACTATTGTAACCTCGTTGCATTCAAATATCCGTGGGATATCTTTTATGTAATGTTTGATCTGGTTGTAAGCGTTCTCAACCGTTGCATGAAGCTCATAAGGATTCTTGAACTCAAAAAGAACAAGCGGCAGACCGTTTACAAAAATCAACAGGTCGGGACGGCGGTTGTTTTTGCCAATTACCGGGAACTGGTTTACACAGAGAAACTCGTTGTTTTCAGGGTGATCGAAATCAATTGGGTACAGATGTTCAAAATATTCTTTTCCTGAATCATCCTTCCAGGAATAATCAATGCCCTGTGACAGCTTACAATGGAAATCACGGTTACGATAATCCAGCTCGATCCCTTCGTTCCGGGTAAAAAGGCTTACTGCCTCTTTAATAGCTATTGGTGGTAAATGGGGATAGGTTTTTGACAGGAAAGCATAAAAGTGATCTTCGAGAATAGGTTGTTTCAGATCCCGGTTAAACTCTGAACCGTGACGATAAGTATATCCCAGTTCCTCCAGCCATTCGATGGCTGCAAGTTCAACATCCGATTCTGTCAGTTTTTCAATCATTTCCCTGAATTAATTTATTCAGATGATTTGTAATAATATATTTCCCTGTTCTCCTGGCTCCGGAAAAGATGATAAGATTACCCTCTTTTAACAATTTCATATCTCTCTGTGCTGTGGCTCTTTTTATTTTAAAAGCATCCATAATTGATGCTAAGGTTGTTCCTTCTCGGGATACAATAAATGTAAGCTCCTCTTTCAACCTGTTTTTTATAGCATCATTTATAGCATCATTTATAGCATCATTTATAGCATCATTTATAGCATCATTTATAGCATCATTTATAGCATCATGGGTTTTACGTTTAAAAATGACTGTAAAAAAAGTATCAAATTCAAAAACAGGATCATCAAGTCCATATGCTTTAAAGAGATACTTTATTTTATTAATTCCGGTACCAAGATTTTCTACAAATCCTGCCCTGTAGAGCAGAGAAGATATAACAGGGTTTCTTCTCAGACTTCTTTTTCCAAAATCTGTTTTATCCAGGCCGGGGACAAGTCCTCCCGGATTGCTAATCTCGATCCTGTCATTAAATACGGAGATTACCGTATGTGCTCCCTTTTCAAAGTAATCTCTGTGAGAAACTGCATTAACAATAGCTTCGCGAATGGCATCCGGGGGGAGTTCATACACTTCTTCCCTTTGAGTTTTTCCTGCCATTTTATACTGAACCTTAAGCTCCTGTAAAACAAACTGAAAAGCGTGATCAATATTTGAAATCAAATCTTCATGATACTCTTTTCTATTACGAACAAGAACACGTTCCTTTCCATCATAAGCTACACAGGTAATAGTTGCCTGTTCGTGGAATTGTACAGGTGCTCTGGCGAAAAAAAGAATCCCTGCATTGTTCAGGGTGTTTCCGGAAGTAAGACCAAGATTTTTTAGAAACTCCCAATCCTTTGCTTTTGCACGAACTCCGGATAAACTCAGGAATCCGGCTAATTTATCAGCATTATAATCATCAGGATAATGGAATTTATCATTGGTTAGCTCTTCAAAACGGATTTTCCCTTCAGATTTAATAAAGGAAATAATCTGATCACGAGTTAATTTCTGAGAATTAGGTCCAATTCTCAGGAAAAAGCCATCAGAACAACTGTATGGCTTATTCTCAGCCTCATTAATATAAACAACAATAATATTATCAATAACCTCAATCCCAATAGTAACCGAAGGATCGCAATTGTTGGCAGTTTGCTGAATCCGGGACCTGATTATATTTCCGGTACCGATTCCTTTAACACTTCCGTCATCCCGGATTCCCAAAATTATTTTCCCTCCTGAAGCATTTGCAAAAGCTACCATTTCAGCAGCAAAAGATCTGTTTAAGCGCTCTTTAAACTCGGTCTTAAAGCCTTCGCCCTCTTGTAATAGTATATGTAATTCTTCTTTTGTCATATAGAGTGCAAATTACAAAACTTCTTTCAACTTCTCCTCTGCTGCTTTAACCCTGATCTCTCCGCTAATTAGTTTTGGTAATAGGTAATCTCGTGTTTTTTTCAAGATTTGATTTTCTCTAATATTAGCTTCCATCTTAACAAAGATGCAATTAATAATATTATCCTGTTCCATTTGGACGTGAATAGGAGGCTTTAATATTTCTACCTTCCTTAATTCTGCTTGTCTAATCCCGACTACTGTTGATCCTGTAGCCCTACGAGATAATAGGTGCTGCCCCCTATAGGATTTTAGCCAAAAAAATAGACACCAAGGTAGAATCAATTTTGTATTTGTTCTTAAAGCAAATAATCTTTGACTTAAACAATAATCTTCTTTTACAGCGAGAAAAAACAACTCTCCTAATGGAGCCTCTGAGGTCATTAGAATATCTCCTGATTCTAATTTTATTGGCATCCATTTATCATATAATTCTCTATCAATATACCTAATACTATCTTCCTGGACAATTGTGCCATTTTTAATATTCTTAGCACTTAAAGCTGGAATAGTATTATTCTTTGACTTCGTCCATGTCCCACCCATTTTTTTAGGTGTTTTTCCTCTGTGATCAATTATTTCTTTTATTATTGCATTTATTGTTTTTAACTCCCATCCCTTCGGTATCAGTCCCAGTTCCGAATCCACAAATTCCCCATCACGGAACGGACCAAAATCCACAAACCATTCCTTATAGATCGCCATTGCCATTTCTTCCAGTGTTTTGTTCATTTCCAGGTTGAGTTCGATCTTGTCGTCGAGGGCACCGAGGATTTCAGCTATGCGGTGTTGTTCAATAAGGTCAATAGGAAGTAATACCTTCTTTTTTCTAAGCGCCTGCCAATCTGCTCTTGGCATCCTGGTTCCAGTATGGCCCTCCATCGCCCATTCTGTAAATTTCTTTTCTCGTACAATCTGATATAAGAAATCCTGACTTACAACTCTTTCATCTTTTGTCCTAATTACATAAATATCCGTTGAACATATTCCTTCAAAATTTGGTTTATATACTTTTTGGAAATACGGTCTTAATTTACCATACAATATATCATTTGGCTGAAAAAAATATTTATTGCTTTCTACATCTTGTGATGATCCAATGTAATTAAGCAAGAAGGACTTTTTCGCTATATGTTCTAACCCAATATAATTACACTCTTCAATATTACAAGGCTTCACACTATTCTTTACAATACTAAGAATATTCTCTAATCTATATTTTCTCCATTCCGGCATTGATATTTTATTTTATTGATGATTGTATCATTGTGTCGCCATGGAATTAGTCCAACGGCTTGTTGGACTAAATTTATCCTGGTTATCAATACTAATTTATATTGGAAGTCATAAGCGATTATTTTACATTGAGGATAATTGATCTAAATTGTTTACAATCTTACTTTGTAACTCATCCGATTTCAAAAATTGCTCTTTAAGCTTCGCTTTTAAACCTGCTATCTTTTCTTCAAAAGGTACTCCATCATCCTCTTCCTCCTCTGTACCAACATAGATTCCGGGGGTTAATTTATAATCCTGTTTTTTTACCTCTTCGATAGTGGCAGCTTTGCAGAATCCCGGTACATCTTCATGTTTACCCTCTGTTTTACGCCATTCGTTGTAAGCACCTGAGATTTTCTGAATATCCTCATCGCTGAATACCCTCAATCGCCGGGTAACCATTTCGCCCATTTTGGATGTATCAATAAACAGTATTTCATTTTTTCTTTCCCGGTAACCGTCTTTTCCTTCCCTGTTCCTGCTCAGGAAAAACAGGGCGGCAGGAATCCCTGTGGTTAAGAATAATTTATCAGGCAACCGGACCACACAGTCAATAATACCGTTGTCCACCAGGTGTGCCCTGACATTACGTTCTCCTTTACTATTGGATGTCATCGCACCATTTGCCATCACATAACCGGCAGTCCCTAACTCGCTTAAATGAGAATAAAAGGTCTGCATCCACATGTAATTTGCATTGCCGTTAGTAGAGAACTCCGTTTTTTTACCAAGCAAGCGGGGATCATCATCTGCCAGGTCTTCAGCATGCCAGCCGGATATATTAAAAGGAGGATTGGCAATTACATAATCGGCTTTAAGCCCGGAGAATTTATCATCCAGCAGGGAATCACCCATCTTAAGTTCAAAAGGCAGATCACGCAGGAGCAAATTCATTTTACACAACCGCAGAGTTCCCTGGTAACGTTCCTGTCCGTATATGGAAATATCTTTCTTGCTCCCTCCATGAGCTTTCACAAACTTCATTGACTGAACGAACATACCACCACTACCACAGGCAGGGTCGAAAATACGTCCTTTGTATGGCTGTAACATTTCAACCAGTAAACGAACAATTGAGCCAGGGGTAAAAAACTGCCCTGCACCGGAGCCCTCTGCCATAGCAAACTTGCCCAGGTAATATTCATAAATACGACCCAGTATATCAGATTCGGGATTTTCCTTCTCCGAGAATTTCTTCTGTGATAATAGATTAATTAGCTCACCTGTCTGTTTAGGCGTTAGCTGGCTTTTTACAAAAATCGGAGGCAGGATCCCTTCCAGGTTGGAATTGGTTGCAGCAAGAATTTCATTGACCATATCGAATGCCTGATCAACCTTTACCTTGATATCATCCTGTTGAGCATTTTCTCTCAGGTAACTCCAGGTTGACTCACCGGGGAATTTAAAAACATTCTTTGCAGTGTATTCATCCGGATCTTCCAGTACAGAATCAATCTCTTTCCGGTTTGTTGTATAGTAATCAGATTTGGGATCGTGTACCAAGTCTGACAGCTCCTGTTTCCGCAATTCATATCGTTCAGACAGGTGTTTAAGGAAGATAAGGGACAGGACAAAATCTTTGTATTGATTCTCAGCCACGGCACCACGTAGTTCATTAGCCGCATCCCATAATTCTTTTTCAAAGTCAATATCAGGGCGGGCGTTATTGGATTTCTTATTCATTAGGGAAATTGGTTTTACCCAAAATTAGCAATAATCAGGAGAATTTTGGGTACTTTGGTTAAGAAAAGCATGTTATTTAACGTTGTATCAATATGACTTAATATGGTATTATACCATAAAGTTATATAAACATAACTATACAAGTACCATACAAAATACTATAATCATTAAATGCCATATGGCGCTCTATGTCATTATGTTATAGTTATAAGAAAAAACAACTGTTTCTAATAGAATTTCCTCTTCCTTGATCTCTTTCCCGTTGTAGATTAACGGGGCCGGTTTTAAAATCGAAACCAAAGGCGGATTTATAGAGTATAGTATGTCCGGGCGTTTATGCGATTTAGACCTGATTTGTTTTTGTTCTTTGTTCTTTCTATCCCTCATCATCGATCAAATTACGAAATTCCAAGTAAAAAATCAACATTGATGTTTACTACTCCAAATCTTACTGGGTATATAGTTACCCGTGTATGCAAATGTTTATTCTCAATAAAGCTGCAGGTATCTGGTTCCATTGATATCTTCGCCCCTCAATATTTACTATTTTCTTTTGCTTGTTCCTGTCAGGATCCTTCTTTCTTTGCTTTATATCATACTCGGGCCTCTGCTTGGAAAGCTGTCCAGGTTGTACCCCATTGCCGGATACATTAGATCGAGAATCAGTATCTCCTGGAGTTCCTTTATCGTTTTTGCTGTCGACAGCTTGTCCTGCAAATTCAAAGCCAAGCTGAGGTCCAGAAACTCCTCGTCCAGGAACCTCTCCTCTATTCCCTCCGGGTACAGCCACATCATGTCCACTATCTTGTCCTCCAGGTCTTGCTTGTCTGCCATCGGTAGGTTTAGATAATCCTTTGTTTCCGACCCGCATATCCCCATCAGGAGATCTGCCAGGTATGACTTCGGGTCCGGGCTGTCCAGATCGAGTTCCCTGAGTTTCTTCTTGGCTGCCTGTTCGAGTACTTGCATTGGTTTGTTCATGGCTATTTGCTATATTATCAAATATACTAATTCCTTCCGGGATATCCTTGAGTTTACTGTCTAATGATGGACATCTATATTACCTCTCCCAGCAGGAACAGGATGCGATACCCACATTCTTTGAGAGTGAACCAATCAAGTTGGAACTGGATACGTTCACGAAGCTAACGAGAACCATGCTCCGGGGACTGTTCGAACCATACCTACCCAATCAATAATTCTCATTCCTTATATTCGGTACAACTGATCACATCAACTGGCAGTATATAACAGGGTTTGATAAGATAGGTAGGTCTAATGATTCAATCCTCGGACATAACTCTTATTCATGTAAGACATATATTATCATCTTCAGGAAAGTACTAACACTCTCCTCATAGCTAACACACTTAGAGATAAGTTACAAACCAAAACTGTCAGGAAAACTTAAATAACACAGGAATACTACTAAATATCTGTATGATACAATATTCATGTTGTAACATAATCGTACACTATCTACAAATTGTATAATACAATATATTTGTAGTACACACAATTAACACACACAAAAAGCTATAAAAAAATGCAATAAAAAGAGCGTATCTCATTAACGGTGTATAGGTTATACAGGACTACAAACAAAATAAAACAACCATCATTCATCCCAGGGAGATGTTTGGGGAAGAAGTCGATCTCACTGAATGGAAGGACAGGAACAATGCAGAGTTCAATCGCATCCAGAAGAACGGCCTTTTTTTAATATATTAAAAATAGTAGTATTATCTGGAATCCGTTTTAACTTGGATATATGAGTATTATATAGTAATTTGCGGTAGAATATAATATCCGCCAGACTACAAACACACAGCGTCAATGGACATTCCTGCATACCTATCCGAAGTTGAATACAGTGCTGCTGGGATAATTCCGATGATCTGGCACGAACACGCTGATCTCGCAAAGATTCGCGATGAGCTTGTCGCCCTTACTCGTGTCATCGAACAACGGTATATGCAAGCCGAATCTGTTGCGATGAATGCCGAAAATCCTGACGACGTCGCAATGGCGGCCGGTATGCACTGGGAAAACTATTTTGGTGACGACAAGAAACGCCACCACAAATCCATAAACGCTTCAGAACTACAATTACGAATTGACGCCAGAGCGTTCTCTATCGGGTCACTTTGTGGTTCGTTGCTACAAATCGCCAAACAAGGAATCTCTGTCGCACACGGTGGATTAGGTTCATGCCCTGATGGACGCAATGTGCATGGTCACAACCTGAAACAAGTTATTTGGCAGGGCAGAAACCAGTCAATTCATTGGGAAGAGGGCAATCCGCATCCACCAGTTCAACAGCTATTCGATTCGTTGACTGCCAATGTTGATGCAAAGTTCGGTGACTACCGAACGCGAAATTGCGCCTTTAACATTGTGGAGTTGCTGAATTGTCAAACGCTCGATAACTTCAAGAATGACATGAATCTACTACAATAAGATGTCTGGCGAACAAAACGATGCACCAAAGCCGAATTGCACCGCGCGTTCGCTTTGCTCATCATACCTTACACTCGGCCGGGTGATCTCGGTCGTTATAACGACCAATATAAAAATGGAGGCAATGATATGGAATTAAATAAGAAAGCTTGGCCATTGACAACTGTTTTTGGAATAAAGGACAGAATAGATACTAATCCTGACTATCAAAGACCGCCTGTATGGTCATTGCCACAAAAACAACTTCTAATTGATACAATTTTGAGAGGCTATGATATACCAAAAATATACTGGAGGAAAGTTGAAAAAAATCCTGATAAATATGAAGTTGTTGATGGTCAACAAAGATTGAGAGCCATTTGGGAATTTATGGAAAGCAAGTTTTCATTGGGCAAAAATGCGGAATCTATAAATGGTGTAGACTTAAAAAATGTAACTTATAATGGTAACAACAACAAGATTTTGCCAGATGATATAAGGCTTTCCTTTGATATATATCCCTTAGATGTAATTGTAATGACTGATACAGACGAAGAGGAAGTTCGCGAGATGTTTTTAAGGTTACAGAATGGCACTACTCTAAAAGCACAAGAGAAACGTAACGCAATGACTGGAAATATGAGAGATTTTGTAAAACAAATAGCATCTCATAAACTCTTTGAAAACTGCAAATTTGACAATTCGAGATACACTTATGATTTAATTACAGCTCAAATGATAAAAGTTGAGCTTGAAGGGGGACCGTGCAATGTAAAAAATGCGGACTTAAATAAAATGTATGAAAGAAATAAAGATTTTGACTCCAATGGGAACAAAGCTAAAAAAGTCAAAAAAGTATTAAGCTTTTTGTTGAGATCTTTTCCTGTAAAAACACCTGAACTCGAAAGATATTCAACATTATCTCTTTATTTAGTTGTATCGTGTCTAATGGAAAAATATGTTTATAATGGTCTGGAAGAATCAATTAAAAATTGGTTTATTAAATTTGAATCCTATAGGCGAGAACAGAAAAAATTAGATGTAGATAATTGTGACCCAGAAACTTTAAGCTACCATGATAGAACGAGTCATAGTACGGATTCTGAAGACTCTTTAAGATGGCGAAATGAATATCTATTAAGGAAATATTTAGAATATAATCCTAAAATTGAGTTAAAAGATAACAATCGTATGTTTACCCATGAACAAAGATTAGCTATTTATCGAAAAAACCGTGGAATCTGTCAATTAAAAATTAAATGCAATGGTAAGAAATGCGAATGGGATAATTGGGAAGCTGATCATATAATACCCTGGTCAAAAGGCGGAAAAACAATTGTTGAAAATGGTCAGGTTTCATGTCCAGAATGTAACAGTTCAAAAGGCGGAAGTTAAAAAATGAATAAAGACCGTTATAACAAAATGATCCACCTGACCGCTATTCCGCTCTCCATAGCGGCAGATGAGCATAATCGTTGTGTAACTAAAAATAAGGAACATTGAATGAATACTTTTATAAGCTACCCGTCTGCTATCAAAAAAACAGCTGGAATGATTAAGGAGTATCTGGATCAATATGGGTTCAATTGTTTCTTAGCGCATGAAGATATTCTGCCCCAAACTGTATGGCCTGCTGAAATTTTGCGGGCACTTAAAGAATGTGATTTGTTTCTGCCATTGCTTACTCCAAAATTTATGGAATCATTTTATTGTCAACAAGAAACCGGTTTTGCGTATTGTAAGGAAGTTGAAATATTGCCTATAATGATATCTAAGGCACCTATGGGAATGATAGCCGATTTACAAGCGGTGAAATTTAACAAAAATGAATTTAATCCCTCCTGTTGGAAAATTGTTAAACATGTCGCAAAAAGGAAATCTATTTCAGGGCCTGTGCTTGACGCTATGGTTACATGGTTTGGTGAAAGTGATTCCTATGACACTGCAAACGAAAGAGCAAAAAAGATTCTAAATGAATTTGATTTCACCCCACGTCAAATCAAAAAAATTCGTGAATATATTAGGAAAAACTCACAGATACATGAAACCAAACATGCTAGAGATAGCATTTTAAAATTTATTGATAAATACAATGCCTACTTTGATGAGAAATTTAAAGATTGGTATGACTCAAAAAGGGCATCTAGGATGTGGATGCGATATTAGGACAGAGACATAAAACTGGCACACAACAAGGCATTTCACAGGACTTGTGTCCTCGCCGCTGAGTTTCACGTTACCAAATCGTTAACTTAAAAACTAACACAATGAAAATAAAACGAAAATTCAAATCAGTAACCTATCGGGTTGATCAGGATACCTATGATAGAATACAAATATTATCAAAGGATGATCGGAGATCAGCAACAAATCTTGTCGAATGGTTGGTTGATAGAGAGTTTAAGAAAAGGGATCTGAATTTAAAATCAAACCCTGACTGATTCTGGGTTTTTTCTTTACTGTATTTTCCCCTACTTATTTACCTCTGCAATATCCAGTCTACAACATTAATGAATTTTTTTAAACCTACTTCTACTACTATACATTACTCCTGTAAGACATACATTATCATCTTCGGTGGGTCACTCACACTATCATCGTATATAACACACCTTGATTTATCATGCAAACCTAAGATTCTCAATAATTTACGGTAATTCCTCCCTATACAACTAAATAAAAGCACGGTACAACTTACATGTTGCAAAACAGTGGGGTTTACTATGTTTGTATTGCATAATGCAGTACAAAAACAAAAAGCCAAATCAGGTTTATAAAGATATATCTCCAAGTAAATATTGCTGGTAAGATGACAATTGAATGAGTTGCTTGTTATCAAACAGTGTTAGTTCTGAGTCTTTTTTCTTTATTCTTTTCTTTAAGTTCCATCTGATCTTACTTTCTCTATTCTGAATGTTTTTTGCAATAAAATCAATCATTTCATTTGCTGTGGCTACTTTCTTTTTTTTACCAAATTTACGCACAAGCTCATTATACAATTTTTCGTTAAGATTATACAAATCTCGAATGGATGCTTTTGTTAGATATTTTGTATTCGGATCCTGGTGTGAAATATCAATTCCGGTAACCGGACAAATCCTTTTCTGAATATTACTACCTCTCCTTAAAGACCTCCCACTAATTGACCTTTTATACAAGAGGTCATTCAGTGGATTGGTATCCGGATGAGTGTCAAAAAATGACCGGTCATTTCGTGGAAAAATCTTCTGTAACTCATTGTTATTCATTAAGGTCATTTCGTGGAAGGGAATATTATTGTTGTCAGCACACCTATCCCATGTTTCAATGATACATTTCCTGATGTCTTTCGAGTGTTTGTTGAGCCCATGTGTGTCAATCAGTCTTCTGTATTTTTTTAATTGGTCCTGATACTTTTGGTTTTTTTTAATATAGAAGTTATCCCTGGATCCTGCTTTATAATCTTCCTTTTTAGGTTTCAGGTCTTCCCAGTAAAAGGGGTCCAACCCTTTTTCAATAAAATCCCGATCACGGTCTGGTATTTTGTTATTTATTGAATAACGGTCAACAATGAGTAAATCATCAAATTTTTTTAGAAGAACATTCTTCAGGCAGTTAAGTTTTTGCGGAACAAGGAGGTCTCCCAGTGTTCTGATGCTCTTTTTATTGATTGGCTCCATTTTCCTTGTCTTGTATTCAAAGCGCAAGATGTTATCCGGCCTGTTATACTGCTTACCCTTATCATAAATCTTAATGTAATACTGTACGCGTTCAAATTCACAAAAATAACCGGTGTCTCCGTATGTATTTGTTTCACTCTTCATCCCCCCCTTATAATTAACGATGCATCTCTCAATAATTTTCTTTGGATCAAAATCCACAATAAGATTTACTCCAAATTCGAGGGATCGTATTTCAAACTTTTTAGTGTTTCTGTCAAAAACCTGACTTAATCGATCAATTGTCCAGGCAAGTTTCGATATTGAATATTGGGTCCAGTTTTCACGTTTACCCATATGAACTGACTCATAGTATTTATGTAAGCTGCCTGATATTTCTATATAATTGTATCCTTTGATTATTATCTTTAGATTATTCAGGAATCCCTGAATAGGAAAATCCAACGCTTCACCGCTATTCAGATTATGCTTACCTTGAAAATCTATATCTCCACTGGCCGCTTCCATGAAATCTTCATGGTTTATGCCAGCAAGTCCAAGTTTGAAATAATCAATCATGGCAAATAGGGAATAGTAATGGATTAGTATTAAGTTCGTGAATACTTTTGTGCTTGTATCTCGGTAAGAGATTCTTCGATTTCTGACCTTTTATAATATACCTTACCCTCTATCCGGTATGCTTTCACAACACCCCGTTTGGTCCAGTCGTGCAGTGTAGGCAAGGAGACACGGAGAAGTTTGGCAATTTCTTTGCGAGTGAGAAGCTCAAGCTCCTTTCTGATGGGTTGAATAACCGGGAGGATTTCCTTAGTGAAACCTTTCAGGATAAGTTTCACTAATTCTTCCGATGAAAGGTTTTCGATATTCAGATTGTATTTTTCCATGATTAAAACATTTTTCTTATTCGCTACAAAAATGATATGCTTTAATCAAGGAGTAGGGCTTGGGGTAACCCTAAAGTTTATTAATTTTTATTTCTTTTTAACTCATTTATCCTACCATCAATTCTTTTTATTACATCATTTATACCATCTACATCTGCAATATTTGAAAGCATACTGTTAATTTTTTTAAGATTCCTTACACGGGGATAAATCTGATTATCACTTAGTTCTTGATCTATGATAGCTTTTGCTTTTTGCCTGGGCTTTTTAAAACTTGACGGTGGTTTGTTAAATAATTGGGAAAGGAAAAGTTGTATCTTTTTTTCAGTGACTGATTCACAGGGATTGAATAGCTTGGGAAACAATCCTTTGTCAGAGAGTAATTGCAACAATATTTGGATTTCTGTAAGGTCAAGGTGACCCTCTATATCAGTTGTGGCATCTTCATATCTGTCATTTTTTATGAGATAAAGTGTATCATTAATCCAATCAATAAGTGTTTCATAATGATTATATTTCTCACTCATTTTAAATTTATGCAATAAATTAAGTTTTTCTGTTTTGGTTTTCTTCTCATCTAATTTATTCGTAATTTGTTTTACATAATTATCACATTGCTTTCGGTCAATGACTTCAATTATATCAAAAATTATTCTTTTTCCTTTTGTTGGTAGTCTGTTTAATCTCTTAAATATTCCATCCCATCTGTCAATTTCTTCATAGTCATATTCACCATCCCCATTTTCCCTAAGGAAAAAATCTTTTTCAGCCCATTCCAAAAACACATTAAACAACTGTTGAAAATAGGTAACGTGCTCACTCATTTCAAAATTAGGATCAGTAAAAATATTTCCAGGAAATACTTTCCCATAGAATATTGCATCAAATGGTTTAAGAACATACTTTGATTTGTTTATAAGGGTTTTTTCTGATGAGTCTAAAATATCCATAAAGTCGGCATATTCCTTATACTTCGAATATTCCTTTATGAATTGTTTGGAAACGGAAGTTTTTGTCATATCTCGATAGTGTGCTAAAAATGATTAATAATAAAAGCCCTGTATTAGTAATTACAAGGCTGTTGTCTAATGAATGGTAAACTTACAAAATATCCTCTTGGATTATGTACGAACTTATTATGTTATACAATCTTCAAATCTGATTTCTGTTTAAAATATGGATGTTCGGCAAGTTTCCTTGCGTTATCTTCTTGTGAGATCCGGATATAACCTAAAAACGCCTTTTCGGTTTTATGTCCGGTTATTTTCATTATTGAAATGGTTTGCACATTATTTAAATACATATTAGTTGCAAAACTTCTTCTGGCAGTATGAACAGTTATTAATTCATATTTCTTGTATGTTTTGTCAACCCTCATGCCCCCTTTTGTTATAGATGTTGATTCAAGATTGTTTATTTTGGCCTTTTCTCCAATTTTCTTCAAATACTTATTCATTTTTTGATTACTAATCGGAGGTGGCAATTCTCCATTATATTTCTTGATTATTTCCTTTATTGTCGAATGTAAAGGAACGATAACAGGCACTCCGGTTTTTTGGGTTTTTATCTTCAGGTGTGTTTCATTTTTAATAAAATTTTGTGGCTTTATTTTTTTGAGATCCGAGAACCTCAAACCGGTATAGCAACCAACAATAAATAGATCTCGGACTTTTTCCAGATGTTTTTCATTAGATAAATTCATACTATACATCTTCTTAAGTTCAGAATCATTCAGATAAATCTTTTCCGTTTCTTCTTCAATTACTCTAAAATCCTCATCAAGAAAATCCTGGTTTTTTGTTATTCCTCTTTTGTATGCTTCTTTAAGAAATACTTTTAAATTTTTTACATTTTTCCCAATAGTATTTATTGAGTAATTCTTCTGATTAAAATATTCTGTGAAGTGTTTATAGAACTTTAAACCAACGCTATCAATATCAATTTCTTTATTTACTTCTTCCTGATATTTCTTCAGATGATTCAAGGTGCTGTTATAACTTTTTATTGTAAATGGACTGATTTTTTTCCCTCTTTTAGTTAACCTGGCACCATTAATACTTTCATTAATAATGGTATCAGCAAAGTTGACCAAATTCATTTTTCCTGTTAGTGGTCCTTTTCCCAACAATACATTAAGTTCATGTCTTAGTTTTTCCGAAGTTGGTATGTTTTCATCATTCTTTAGTTTTCTATGCAGGTTTACAATAGCACTTTCAATATTGTTTAACGTAGTGTTAAAATTCTCATATGCGAAATTCTTTGTTTGCTTTGCACGGTATATTGGCTTGTCATTCCAATAATAAGGAAGAATCTTTAACCCTGTTGAATATTTTAATGGCTTATATCTCTTTGTACCATCGTTCAGGTATTCATAAAATCCAAAATGGAAATACAAATATACCAGTGTTTTCTTTTGTCTGTTTTTAGGTATTCTTGTCTGTGGTTCCTTTAGCTTAAATATTACATTTTCCATTTCTGAACTTTTAGGTAAGTTTATGAAATCCCATTTTGTAAAGATATGGAAAATTAACCCAGGGGAAGAATCAGGGGAAGAATATTTTTAATTCTATTTGATTTTATCTAACTCCATTTAATTTATTAATCCACGTAAAGCCCATGTATACTACAGAAAAGAGTTCGGTTTGATAAAGTGCGAAAAAAGGGTGGGTAGTCCCCTACGGACTACATAATTAAATTCAAACCCCCTGATATTCAGGGGGTTTTGCTTTTTCTGCCACAAATTCTGCCACAGAAATTGCCATAATCTGCTATAAATTCAATTCATTTCACTTTGATAATATATTCAACGATAAAATGCTAATCCTTTGACTACTAACTCAAATCAAGATTTAATAATCTACCATGTAAAAGGAGATGAATTACTAATATCATCAGTGGCAAAATGAAAACGCTTATTTATAAATTCTCTTATGGCTTCTGGATTCGGAAATCTTGACTTATTCTCAAGGCCAAATGAAGAAGGGTGGCACGATTCCAATTCAAGTCATAATGCTCTGAATCTGCAAATGCCATCGACCTGGGAAGCAAAACTTCCATGGTGAATATATGATTATTTTCATCCTTTTCATCAAAAATCATTTTTTTGATTTTTGCCATCGTGTCAGAATCCTGACAATGAATTTCTAATTTGTTACTGACATTGTTTGCCATAATAATTTAATTTTAATAATGTTATTTATGTGTGTATTATTTTATCACACTTTTTAGTTTTTTTCTATTGGGAGATCTGGATTTTTCGGCTTTTTTCTTTGATAATCAACAGCTACCATAGAAGTAAATCTTTTGGTTGCCCGGAATATGTGCTTATCATTTTCCCAGGTAATGGTAAAATAAGATTTGAATCCTTCTTCATCCTCCTTGTCATTTAAAATATCAAAATCGGATTCTTCATCTTCACCTTCATTTACAAGGTCAATTCGGTTGAGATAAAGGTTTATTTGTTTCTCAAATCTTTCACATAATGAATTATACTCTTCATCCTCAATTACAGGGAAGAAAATCTGATAATGTGGGGCCATCTTCACTACATCCTCTTCTCCATTTTTAATAATGGATGTGAATTCAATAGCGTTTTCATAATCATCATCTGTCCATGTTACTCCGGTAAAAGTTACATCAGGATGTTGCTTAGACAATTCCACTATTGCATTATTTAAATATTCCTTACGACAGTGATACCAAGTCACTCCATTTCTCACTCCTACTATGAAATCAGACCATTCCTGATTAAATGTACTTCCGGATGCAAATAGCTCCGGTTTTGTACATGATACTTTTGTTCCTCTATAATATCCCATTGTTTTTTTTATTAGTAAAGTTATTTTTCAATGCCTGCTGAATAAGCTGGCGTGTAAATGTGGCGATTTTTAAATATGACTCATCAGCCTTCTTGGTGATTTGATCATATAAGGTTGGATCCATCCAGATGTTAATTCTCTTTCTTTCTTTTTTACTCATGGATTTTAATTTTTAATACAATTATTTTTTCTCATAAATACGAAGCGAGTACACCAAAAAATCACAAAATGGCACTTTAGACATCAAAATATTTTATATTGACTATTTATGTTACTGAATGACAATATGTTACGTAGCAAATATTTTTTCAACATTTATTCAAATGTGCACTTTTACCTGAAAAATGTGTTACTAACAAGTGAGTACCACTTTACGATGTCATACATTTTTTTCCAAAAGCATCTCTAAAAAACTTTATTTGAGTATTTATAGGAAACTGATGTAATACATGGGAAAAATAGATGAAATAAAAATTGAAAGACTTGACAGGATTGTCACAGTAAGGATGACAGATGAAGATTACAATGCTCTGCAAAGTATAAGTGAAAACAAAAGGTCAAATGTATCACGGATTATCAGGACTATTACCAGTATGGTGATTGAAATGGTTAAGGAAAATAACTGTAAAGTGTAATGGATATGAATTGAATAATTATAATAAAATAGGGAATGAGGTGGGAAATTTCAGATGTCTCATTCATATTGACCGACTGAGTATAACTTTTAAACATTGCTCTGGATCAACATTTAATGATGTAAGGAATCCTGAACATATTCAATTTGAACAGACTTATAAAAAAATTACACTCATTTATGATAATTCCCCCGGCCTGGGAGCCTATTACCATAGTTATAAAGTTTTTTATAAAGGCATTTCAGTTGGAAGAATGCATGCAGCAACCAAGCTAAAAAAACATGAAATTCAGTTTGACTTTGCCAAGGAGGTATTTTATTCATTTTATCCGGAATTCTGGTATGAAGTATACTCTGCCCTTAAAACCGAACTAAGAATCCTATACAACAATATTATGTATATCGAGATATCTATTGATACAAATAAGAACCTCATTTTTCAATATGCATATTTTTATAGCAATACTATTAACAATTTGCTCAGGTCAGGTGATCGATACAAACTGAAAGGGCAAACCAAGGTCCATGTCATGGAAAATGGAGAATCATTCATAATTGCCGGTAGTGATAATGAAATTGCACTTTACAATAAATCAAAACATGCAGAACAATATATTAAGGAATATTTTTCAAGAAATGGCCTCGCCAATACAGAAGTTTTCCGTATCGAAAGCCGGTTGAAATGGGATTATATAAGGTATCTGCGTAATAAAAAAGGATTGGACATTAATGTTGAAACATTATTAGACCATGGGAAACTGGCTTACATCTTCAAGATTTCAACCATCAATAAAATTGCCTTCAAGGATACCTCGATTAGTACATTTGATCATAACAGAAATAAGCGGTTCCAAAATATAAGTATTATTGACGACCTCGATATTGATATTGCCGATATTGGGAAATTGAATCCGGATTTACGAACCAATCACTATAAAACCGAATTGGTCGATGAAAATATCATGAGACAGAACTATTTCATGTTCCTGGAGTCTGGTAATAAGAAGTATTTTAAGAATTTCAAATCCAGCAGTTCAGTTGCCGGTTATAATAAAAGTCAATTAATAACCTTCATAAACAAACTAAATATGAGGTATAATGGGAATCGCACCCGTGAAATTAATGAGAGGATGGGATATGCCGTTAGAAATATCGATGAAAGCTTACCAAATAAACTGAACAGACTTTTTCATTCAATGATAATAGAGTTGAAATCAATCATGTTGGACATATTCTGAGGTTGATCCCATAAAATGCGATATCATCATTCTCGTATTACAGCATGCATCACATTTAATGTACTTTAACACCGGTTTATATGTACTTTAACTATACTTTACTGTACCTAAATAAAGTAAATCCATTGAGTAACAAACCTTTAGTTTTAAAAACCTTAAATTTTAATCAACTGGTTTATCAATAATTATCAACAAAATGAATATCACAAAATGTTCAAAACGTGGTTCCCACAGAGAAGAAATGTTGTCAGATCCTATTTTCGTGACAAAAATTACTTAATCGTAATACAAAAGACACTTTGGTAAAAGTATGGGCATAATTTTGCTGATAATTCAATATTTAAAAACTGAAGTTCCGAAATGCACTGTCCATACGAGTTCTGCCTTCTCAGAAATTAGAAAAAATTTGAAATAATAGTACGTGAAAATGATTGCCCTAATAATTTGGATGTAGATATACTATAATTAATAGCAATATTTAGAATTGCAGTTCACAGATTTTACTGATCACCTAACATTTGAAAAAAATTCGTCAAAAAATAATAATTCGAGTTTTGTATCACTAATAAGGTATACTTGAAATAGATACATTTCTCCCAACTTTTAATGGCCTGAATGTAACATTTTCCCATTCAATACGTATCAGTTATAAGATAATGCTAAATATGATACAATGAATGCAGTTATATACAGCCGGGTAAGTAGCCAGAGTCAGGAAAATGAAAGGCAAATTGTCGAACTCCGACAAATCGCAAACGAGAAGGGTTGGAATGTGAAAAGGATCTTTAAAGAAAAGATCAGTGGTACCATCGATTCAAGTTTGCGACCTGAGTTTATTAATATGCTGAAATATTTGGACCAAAATCAAGACATAAGAATCGTTATGTCTTCTGAAGTATCTCGCCTTGGAAGAAGGGTAGTTGATGTCCTGAATACTGTGGATGTCTTACATAAAAAAGGAATTGGAGTATTTCTCCCTAGATTTCGAGATCTGACATATGAAAATGGAGAAGAGAATCCTACCACTAAACTACTGATGCAAATGTTCTCTGTCGGAGCGGAGATGGAAAATGATCTCAGGCGTCAACGTCAAATTGAGGGGATTCAATTGGCTAAGCTTAATGGAAAGTATACCGGACGAAAGAAGGGAGCCAAAGCAGATCCAAGTATACAATTAGAAAAATATAAGGATGTGGTTGACTTATTACGTAATAGTGAGTTGTCTCAAAGAAGGATTGCTCAAATAACGAACCATAGTGTTAATACGGTTCGAAAAGTAAGATTAATATCGGAATATTAACCATAACTTAGTGCGAATCATAATAATACAATGGGTCTATCAATTGTAATAGATAAATCAACGTTTCAATCGCTTTCTGCACGGGAGATAATTTCACTTCATAATTATTACCGACCTACGATTACTCCAATCCTTGTAATGGAGATAATGGCTGATCTAAAAAAGGAATACGATAAGACAGAAGATTCCAACAAACGTGTGTAAGACTTCGCTAAGAAATTAATGCCTTACAACTCAGCTATTAATATTCATTATCTCGAAATACTTACTGGCGAACTTCTGTATGGTAATACAGAGTTTAATTTTAGGCCGGTTCTCGGTAATTCGGAGGTAGTAAAATCTTCTTCAGACGATTTACTATAGTAAAATCATTAGGCGCATTTGTTTTAAAATACTCTTTGATAAGACTATTTTTATCAGTGTCTATTGGTAAAATATCAAAGCGGTTTTTTGACATTTTTTCAATGTAAGAATTAGTTTCTATCTCTGCGGAATTTGCAGATACCCATCTGCGTCTGCTAATTCCAACTGAAGCTGCTGTCATTCGGACATTACCTTGGTCTAGAAAATAAAATTCTTCAATCATATTTAATTTATTATTAACGCAATACGCTTTGCTAGCAAACGTTTTTTAGTATATTTTGAAACCAAAGTCATCTATTAATAAATCATTTTTCCCAGTATTCCATATATAAAGAGCAAATTCATAGTCTTCGCTTTTAACTTTAGGCAACAGAAATAATAAATCAACACTTTCCCATTTATTTTTAATTTTCAAAAATTCTTGAAGCTTAAATGAATTATAATACGTTGTTTTACCACTTTCATTTATCGAAACAACTATTTCACAATTATTTATTGTGTCTTGTAAAAAGTAGGAGGAGAATAATAAGATTCTATTTCTTTGAGTAATAACAGGTAAATCTTTTGTTTTATAAGTCAAGCCATAGGTCATGTCATGAGTCATGAAACCTGAATTAGCACCTGAAAATGAAAAGTCTGATGTCGAATTAATGTTCTGCCATGATTCATTTACTATTGTATCATAAGTCATTATTGCACCAAAAACTTGAGTTTTATCTTCAATTCCCAAAAACTTATTAAGAGTATTGTTTGATATGGTATCAGATAGTACACAAACCGAAATTTTTCCATTATCTACAACCTTTTTAATTCTAGAAATTATTTCAGGATAGACAGAATAAATCTCTGAAAGAAAAAATTCATTTTGAAAAACTATATAATCATAATCCCATTTAAGTGCTCTTTCAATATATTCTTTCTTATTCAATATAATTGGATAGCCTTTTCTATTCATTAGAATAAGAGGAATATTGGGTGCATTAGCATCTAAAACTAACATTTTTGAATTTTTAGGAATGCTGATTGAATCCAAATAGTTTTCCATTCCCTTAAAATTATTAATTGTAGAAGTAGTTCTATCCCAATACCCTGTTTTACGTCTACTTTTCTGTGTATTAACAGCATTAACAATCATTGAAATACTAAGCAATAATATAGTAATCAAATAAATACTATTATTTCTTTTAGAATTTTCTAATGGGATTATGGTAACTAAAAAAATTAAAAGTAAAATAACTGGCAGGTAAAAAGTATCTAAAAAATAATAATCATGATCAGGAAATTGACGAAGCATTAATATTGAAGAAGCAATACACCCTATAAACATTATAAGAACTAATAAAATCAGGTTTGCTGTCTTATCTAATATTCTTGTCTTCTTTGATAGTAAATAAAACACGGATGCTAAAACTAAGCAAATTAGCAGCAAATAATGAATTATAGAAAAATACTGAACACCCCAATTTTTTATGGCAATTTTAATCATTTCTAAAGCTTCATTAAAGTTTTTTGCCGGCAAAATCTGATTAAGAAATATTGATCCGAACTTATCTCTTAAATGACCATTATAAAAAGAATAGATTAAAATAAATACAATAGATAATAATATAGGTAATAATTTAGGTATCAACTTTGTATTCCCTTTTAATATTCTTAAAAACTCAAAACACAAAATGGCAATTAGTGGAATCGCAAAAGTTGTTCTACACAATGCAGCAATTGTCAAAAACAACAAACTGAAATTAAAATATTTATTATCTGAATTAGATAAATATAAAGAGTATAAATATATTCCAATTATCGAATTTGATAAAGAAGGAATTGTTGGCATGAATCCTCCCTGGTAATAAACAAATACAGGAGAAGTTGCAGCAAATATTAAAATCAAAATAGATTTAAGAAAACTTTTTGACCAAAACTGTGATAATTTAAATAAAAAAAGTAACCCAATAAAACTGTATAGTAAGATATATACCCTAAAAATAAAAGGAGAACTATTTCCTGTAATTTTCATAAAAAATGCAGGGAGGAAATCGTGTATAGGAAAATCAACGGCAGTAATACTATTATCTGAAGGATATTTCCATTCATCAATAGCTTCAGCATTTTTTAATAATGAAAAAGTTTCAGGCTTAAAAAAATTAAGGTCATTATTTACAAATCCAAGTGCCAATGCATATCTATCAGACTGTGACCATGCATGAATATATGATGGAAATTCATTGATATATTTATGATGAAATAAAAATCCCAAAAAAAGTATTATTACAATTGCTGTAATTGTTTGTTTCTGTTGTGTCATGGTAAATGTTTGCTAAACGCTTAAAGATGTGTAAAATTACATATATTTCAACTATTCACTTATTCTTAACTACTGTATCCGGTTATCCCGGAGTCAATCGCTTACTCGAATAGGGCACGTGAAATTATGCATATTTATAATTCTCTAAGAGTTGACTAACTATATACTCATTTGATTAAATTTTTTTATTTATCACTATTAATAAATTCCTTTAGAAGCCCTTTAAGTCCAATATCTCCTTGAATACCCTTATAACCATTCAACTCAGCTTCTAATGTAGTTAAACTGTTTCTGAATAATTGTAAATCCGACATCAAGTCTTGTAACGTATAATAATCCTGTTCACGTTCTTCATCAAGGATGTTAGGTAAATAATTAAGTAATTCATCTAATTTTGGTGATATCTCATCACATTTTAGATTTAGCTTTTTGATAAGTTCTAGTGAAATGGTTGCTTTCTCAATCATAGTTTTATTTTTTAATGTTTGCGTGATAGCGGTTCGGATTTTTTATCCGTTATTTTCATTTTCCATATTTTTCAACTTCCATTCGTTCTCAGCTGCAATGAGTGGTTTATGCCAATCCCATAGTTCTTCTAATGTCTTGAAATCATTTGGAACTGGGTTACTCTTACTAAATGCTTCAGCAGAATTCATGGGTAGATAATGCTGAAAATAACTTTCACTTGTCCTACGTGGATTATGTGCTAAAATACTATCAAAATAATTTGTTGCATAATCGTAATGATGAGAATGAATAAAGTTATCCCAATTTTCTCTTACTTCATTTTCTTTTTTTATATCGATAATTTCAAATTGTTCCATATTTCTTTCATCTCTTGTACCCCAAGCATCATTCAATATTTTTATGGCTTCATAATCTGATTTTGGTGTACCGTATCCAAAAACTGTAACTCTTTTGGTTGATTCATGATTTAACCAATACTTAAGCCTATCCCACTCAGTAATTATAAATTCATCACTTGCATAATCTTTCTTTTCAATTGGGAACAAAAACTTACTTGGCTCCATAAAATTTTTTGTTTCTTTGGAGTACCAACCTGCAGGCCCACTTCTCTTATCGTCTTTACTAAATCCTATTGAAACGTTTCCGTGTAGAAAAGATACATGAGGTGAATCTTCTGTCAGTTCTCTATTCCTTGTCCATGCTTGATATAAAAATGGATCCCAATTAAATGTTGCTATTAGGTCTTTTGGTCTTAATGAAAGAACTAAATAATCATAGATGGTTGGTTCATCAGGTAACTTCATATCTTTGAAATAATCGTATACACTTTTTTCAATTTTAAATATTTCGTCAGATAATGGATTATCGTTATGCAAATTAGTATAAAGGTCTTCAAAGTTTTTAGAAACTAAATTATCAGGCAATGATTCAACGATATCTTGAAGTTCTACTACTTGGATAAAATTGGCCATTGAAGGCAATTTTTTACCTGACAGTTCTGGGTTTCTCAATGTCGAAGCTATACTTGCACCTGCTCCAAGTATTACAACGTGTCCACCGCCACCCATTACTGTTTTTATCCTATCTTCTTTTGTTAATGGCATATTCTAATATGTATCGTTTTCTAAGCTGACCGCTGAACAATTGTGAATGTGTAAACTTACATGTCTTTTGTTTATGTCCACTTGTTTAAACTGCATATATGTCTTAAAATATTGTGTGTATCTGTTGTTTATATTTAGTCAATCCACTTATTATTGGTTAAAAGCTTGTATATTATTAATAAATTTTCTATTCATCCTTGATGCAACGGACAGAGAACCCACAATCCTTATTATGGTGAAATCTAGCTACATTGCTGTCATTAACGCTAATGCCCCAGCTCCAAGCGTCATAGGTATTGTGCCTAGTAGCAGTCCACCAGTAACCGAACATGCCAACGCCCGAGAATGATATATAAGGAGTGCCATAGCGGTAACCAGACGGAAGGGCAGTGAAACCGCTTTCATTTGTAGCTCCGGTATTGGGACTATCCCAATGTATTGTGCCTGTTTCTCTAAGCCTATCTCCGGCTGCAATTGTACCACCCAAATTATCGGTTAAGGTAGTCCATTCATCGTCTAAAGATACATGCCAGCCGGTAGGGCATAAGTTGCCAGTTTTTACCGTGTACCAGTTGTATAAGGCTCCATAAGGATTTGCATAGGTTGCAGAATCATTATCATACCAACAATAACCCGGGGTACTTAAATTGTCCCATGCTAAATTGTAAATTACCAAAGGTATAGGTGTCCCATCATTGTATTTGGTAGCTTTCAGGTTTTCGGCCATCCACCATTGATTACCAATCCTGACTGTAGAATAAATATGCCCATCTCTTGTATCTGTTAGTGTTCCAGATTCAAATAAAGTGGTAAAACTTATTTCATTACCATAAGAAGTTCCTGCACCGTTTATTGCATATGCTCTTACATAGCGTGTGGTAGCAGGTAATAATCCGGTAATTGAACTTGTAAAACTGCCAATTCCGTTACCACTAGTAGTATGTTCATCAGAAATGGTTGGATTTGAAGAAGTATTCCAGCATACTCCACGAGTCGTAACTGCTGAACTTCCATCGTCAGAAATATTACCTCCAACAATGGCTGAATTATGAGTAATTGAACTAGCTTCAATTGTAACTACTGTAGCTTTTCCTATTATTATAATAGTACATTCATCTGTTTTTGAGCCACCTTCATTATCTTTAGCTATAACTTTTATAATGTGATTTCCTAATGTTTCATCTGAAGTGTTCCAACTATATTTATACGGAATTGTACTTGACGAAGAAGTCCCAATGTCATCAATATAAAAATTTACCTCAGCAATTAATCCATCGTTATCATTTGCTTCTACGGAAATAGCTATTGTATCTCCCGGTTCAAATTCATCACCGTTGTTAGGATAAGTTATACTACAGGAAGGAAGTTGATTCTCTTTTTTACAATTTGAAAAAGCAAACAATAATGTCAGTACAATAAGTCCGAAAATCAAACCTTTAGAGTTCATGACTGTAATTTTTCTCATGTTTTCTTAATTTAAAACTAAATGTCAAATCATCAATCTGCATATTAAAAAGTTCCCTGATAAAACAAGAAAGGAACCATATAGTGTTAATCAATAAAAATTTAGAATTGTACAAGTTACAAATATTTTGGTATTTAAGCAAAAAAAGAGAACCATAAGGACATCTCACCTGTAATCCCGCTAACAATTCATTTGCTACGTCTTTTGGGTAAAAGTTTCTCAATATTACCATGATATTATAGTGACAATTTTAACATGGTTTTCATGTAAAAGTAAGCATCCTATTTTGCTATAATTGGGGGGGAATTGGATAGTAATAATACCTCTATTTGAGGCTCTAAGCTTCCTGCTCTGCCACTTTTTTTGGCTTCTTGAGATAAACTACATCCAAGAAAAAGGATGCCTCACAGCGTCAATTACGGGAATAAATATATTGTTGATAATAAGATGTTTATATGGTGTTTTGAAAGTATGTTTTTCTCATAATGAATCCCCCTAGAATTAGCCCGGAGGGCAATGTGTCCTCTATCATACCCTGATCCTTTATAATCAGACAAGGTGGCAGAACCAGTTATAACTAATGGATCTTCCCGAAAATTATCTGTCCTTGACACTTCCCCATAAACTCTTGATTTTGTTAATTCATAAGCCACCCATTCGGCTTGTTCATGTTGCTCTGAATAGGATAGTGTATAATATGAATGTTTAATTATTTGATTGGTTGTAGAAGTAGGGAAATAATCAAATTCCTGGGAATACAGGTTCATAGAAATTAAAACCGTAATAAAGAATATAATCGTTTTCATATTTGGTTATTATTGATAATAAAGACGGAATTATTGATTATAATACGCTTCATATTCAAAATAACTGGTAAATTCGTAATGACCAATAGGAATATCGTAGATATGAACTGAAGTCTCTGGATAACCATTTGCACCATAGATATAATCAGTTGTACGGGTACTATGTTCGTCCCTTTTCCACGTTGTCACATTATTTGGTGATAACATAATGGGTCGAAAGTATGGAATTGGTGGAAAATCAAGCCACAAATCTACATACAGGGGAAACTGATAATACGGATTTGGGTTACCGTCATAAGTCATTGCAAAACGAGACAACACTCCAGACATACCATATCCGTAATAAGTTGTGACATTACCATCCGTATCGTAAGTGAATTTATCGAACTTTGTTGTTGTTCTTCTTATTTCGTCCAACCTACCTGACTCATTAAATATGTAGGTGAAGGCTGATGGAGTAATCAGCCTGGTAAAGCATTTAAAATTACCATTACCATCATAATGTGCATAATATGTATTTTCAGTTGCACAGAAGCGAAAATTTTCTTGATACACTATTCTTACACCATTCCAGTATGAGTAATCAACGACCGTATCAACGACTTCAAATATTATGTAATCAATCAACGAGTCCCGGTAGTAAATGTTAATACGTTGAAACACTTCTGCACCAATCATATTGTGATTCACATCAAGTGACAACAACGTGCCTGTGTCATCATAATTAAATCTGAATCGTTGCGTAACTGGAACAACATAATGCGTGGTATCAATTGTGTAAACAGCTGAGAAGGAAATTTTACTCAACTTTTGATCCGCTATTGGATCTGATTTGGGGTTCTCTTTTTTGCATGAAAAAATTATTAATGCAAGAATCAAAATAAATGGTAGTGTTTTCATAACGTTTGAGTTTTTAATTACTAGGAGCTGTCTTTCGGGATGGCTCCCTTTTTGGTTTATCGCTTCTTTACAATTTTGTACATTGGTTGCTTGCTCAGTCGTTCAACTTCGGCCTTTCTACCCTGCTTTAATAACCTAGCCGCCCTCATCCAATCGTGGTTGGCTTCATCAGAGGCAAGATTGAAACCTATGATTTCACCTTTCTTGTTTCGAATGATTGGTTTTGCTTTTTTTAGTTTCATGGTTGTTGGTTTATTATTCAATTTTTCCATGCCTTGCCGTGGTACTTCCAATAAAAGAACTGTCTCCAGGTCTCCAACCTTTGCGTTTTCCATAAACAGCCCAAACATGAGTGCCAAAACCTGTAACGTTATTGCCATATAATGCAGCAAAATCAATAATCATCTTCCAGTCATTTGGAATTGGCTCAAATCCTATATAAACCGTATTGCTTTCAATCTCAACCCATACTATTTCCTCAACATCATTTAAATACTCTAACCGATGCATTATTTTTTTACCGTATCCATCTGAGCCATTTTTTATTACTGTGATTTTACCCGAACTAAACTGTTGGGCAGGTTTAGGTTTAGTTTGTGTAGTTGGTTTGGTTGGTTTATTAAACCATTCTTCTTTAGAAACTGTTAAATCTTTTTTCACCCAACCAGTAATATCCTTATTTGTTTCAAATTTAATCCATCCAGCACTATCTTTTAAAATAAACAACGTTTCACTATAACGTAATTGATTAATTGTGTCTTTTTCAAAATCCATTCCCGGGCCTTGTCTGATATTAGCTTTTGTAACATTACAAATACGGATTTCAGGTTCAATAGTTCTTTTTGTCCAATGTAGGCCTACCCAAATTATCAAGGCAATTAAACCTAAAATTGATAAAACAATAATTATTTTTTTCATGGTATTTGAGTTTTTAGTCTGCTAATTATCTATTTTGAATCAAACTACTATTTGTTTAATTTATACATATATGTAAGCCTTCGGCCTCCTACATATTGCAGTAACAGATCAGTACCTGTATCTTGCGCGCTAAAAAGTGTATGCAAAAAGAATCCAGGTATTTTGAACTGATAAGACTGCAACAGGACTCAGGATTAACGGTAAGAGAATTTTGT
>Ga0307992_1000062_pt1 | contig 67226 bp, 55 predicted proteins | sample EllFjometagen133_FD_203162 | JGI IMG/M metagenome (GOLD analysis project Ga0307992, IMG submission 203162) | Marine microbial communities from Ellis Fjord, Antarctic Ocean - #133 | ecosystem: Environmental > Aquatic > Marine > Unclassified | place: Southern Ocean | collected 2014-10-08
TCCAGAATAGTCTTAGCAAACTCCATTTTATTGGGAAAAAACTTATAAAAGGTCATTTTACTTACTCCTGCCTCACCGCATATTTCCTCAATAGTTACGCGTTTTATACCATAATTCCAGAACAATTCTTTGCCTGTTTTAAATATATCCTTATACTTACTGGGTTTCATTACATTATTCATAATTATACTTTTTCAATGTAAATATACGTTATTTGTTTTATTATACTAAATTAGTACACTATTTTTTTATCATTATCCGGTATTTTATGTTTGGAAAAAAAGATGTGCCTAAAGTTTAAGATGCCGTGCAATGTTGCAGTGTCAAAGAGTTCTACTTCACAATTATAGTTCACTGTAAATTACAAATTTATATTCTCTAGTGAATATGAGAATGCTGGAAAAATTTCATGGCATATGAATATTATCGAATTGAATATCTATATTCGTATAATATTTTTTGTATATGCCAGGCAAAAAAGCTCCGTGAGTTACTACAAATAAAAAAAATAATAAAATGATGAGGAAAAAAATTACAGTTTTATTATTAATCAGCTTTCAATTGGTAATAAACACAAATGCACAAACGGCTTCTGTTGTAGAAAAAATAATAGAAACCGGTAAAACCGATAATCAAACCATGGAGCATTTGGATATATTGTGCAATCGTTTTGGAGGCAGGCTAATAGGATCAGATGCTTACGAAAATGCAGCCATATGGGCTGCAAGCAAATTTAAAGAATGGGGAATGCAGGTAGAAATGGACGAAGCAGGAGAATTACCGGTTGGTTTTAATCGTGGTCCATGGTTCGGAAGAATGATTTCTGATAATGGTATGTACCTACATTTTGCCACTCCTTCCTATACTTCGGGAACTAAGGGTGTTCAGCGTGGACATGTATTAGTTGAACCAAGAACTCAGGCAGAATTCGACCGTATGAAGAAAAGACTAAAGGATGCCTGGGTACTGATTTCGGGTGATAATAGCGGATGGCCTATTGATTATTCTGAGGAAGCTAATTGTATTCGCGATTCAATTAAAAAGGTAAATGAAAAAACAAATTTAGAAAACAATAAAATCAAAAGAGAGAACAGGAATAACAAGGACACGGGAAAAACCCCAAAAGAGCTATTGCCACTAAATGAAGAGCCTGCCCTCTTTTATAAAGAAATGTGCGAAGCCGGAATTCTTGGTATAATTCAGTCTGCCAAAACCCCAATCCGTGTTTTATACGACAGGAAGAATGTTGATAATATGACGTTTGAAACTCTGCCAACTGTTCCGGATATTAAACTTGATGAGCATCAATACAAAATCATCAAACAAATGGCAAAAGAACGTCGTTATTTCCTGCTTGAATTTGATATACGCAACCATTTCAAAATGGGACCTGTTAAATACCACAATGTTATCGGTATTATTCCCGGCACAGAATACCCTGATGAATATGTAATAATGGGTGGACACCTCGATGCTTATGATGTTGCAACTGGCGGTGTTGATGATGGTTCGGGTGTTACGCCGACCATGGAAGCTGCCCGATTAATCATGAAAGCCGGAGGAAAACCTAAACGAACAATTTTAGCAATTCTTTGGTCTGGTGAAGAATTTGGCCTTTTTGGTTCAAAAAGCTGGATTGAAAGAAACGAAGACAAATTGGACAAAATATCTAATATGGTAAACCGCGATGGTGGGCCAACAGTACCAACAGGAATTAGCGTACCCGATGCTATGAGAAATGATTTTGAAAAAATCTGTGAACCATTAAACGATATCAATCCCGATTTCCCATTTAAAATTACCAACCGTGAGCCCCGGGAAAAACCCGAAAAAGCATGGGGAACTGACAGCGGTCCTTTTGCAGTAAAAGGAGTTCCTACTATCTCGTTTCAAACCGGCGATCCAAAAGGATATAATTTTAATTATGGTGAAATATGGCATACAGAAAGAGATTTATATAACAAAAGTATTCCGGAGTATCAGGAACATGCAGCTATTGCAACTGCAGTTATTGTTTATGGGATTGCCAATTTAGACCACTTGCTTTTACGCGATGGTTATTATATAGAGAAGATTGACGAACCTGTTAAAAAGAAAAAAAGATAATAATTTAAAATATCAAACACTATGAAAAATCTATTATTTCTATTAAACTTACTCCTATTGGTAACTTTTTCAACCTTCGGACAAAATGGAAAGGTTTATGATAATCTTTCCATGACCAGTACAATACTTAAAAGTGAACGGAAATTTGCAGTTTATCTGCCACCTGATTACGAAACTTCTCAAAGGAGTTATCCTGTCCTGTATCTGCTACATGGAGCCGGAGATGATCAGACCGGATGGGTCCAATTTGGAGAAGTATTACAAATAGCAGATAAAACTATCAAGGAGGGTAAAGCCACTCCAATGATAATTGTTATGCCGGATGCGAAAACGGGCCATCGCGGTTACTATAACGATATTAAAGGAGAATGGCGATATGAAGATTTCTTTTTCGAGGAGTTGGTCCCATATGTTGAAAAAACTTATCGTATTAAAAGCGAAAAACGATATCGTGCAATTGCCGGGCTTTCGATGGGTGGTGGCGGCACTTTTATGTATGCCTTGCACCATCCTGAAATGTTTTCCTCAGCTTGCCCGTTAAGTGCATATATTGGGCCGCTTTCTATTGAACAATTTAAGAAAAGTCAAATAAATAAAAATGACAGTTATCCCGATTCGGTTATACAGAACTATTATGAATACCACAATGCACTTTCTTTAATTAACAATATGACAAAAAAACAGATTAAAGCTGTTCGTTGGTTTATTGATTGTGGAGATGACGATTTTTTGTACGAAGGAAATAGTCTTGTGCACATTGCAATGAGAAAAAAAGAAATCCCTCACGAATTCCGGGTACGGGAGGGTCACCATAGTTGGACATATTGGCGTGAATCACTCCCTGTTGTATTAAAGTTTGTATCTGATGCATTTCACCAATACTAAAAATGGAACGGTAGTTAAATACAATGTCACTTGAAATAGCCCTCATATTATCAGTTATATTGCAGTTTGCAACTGCAATTATTGCATTAACTTTAATTAAAAGAACAAGAACGAATATAGCCTGGTGGCTTATTTCAGGAGCTTTACTCCTTATGGCATTCCGGCGATTATTTGATCTTTTCCAGGTTCTTGGCACAAATAACACTTTTTTTAATGGACTGATAAACAGCTGGATTGGAGTTGTTGTTTCTATTATAATGCTTGTCAGTTTAAGTTTTATAAAACGTATTTTTAATATTCAAAAAAGATTTGAAGAATTAAAAAGAAAGAATGAAACCAGAGTGTTTTCAGCAATTATACGAACCGAGGAAAACCAAAAACAACGATTTGCAAAAGAACTTCATGATGGACTGGGACCTTTACTGGCATCCGTAAAAATGGCTATTTCATCTGTTGTAAAGACTCAGGATATCAAAAAAAGCACCCAAATATTGACTAATACGGAAAAATTAATAGACGAATCAATTAGCACTGTAAAAGAAATATCATATAATTTAAGCCCTCATGTTTTAAATAATTTTGGCTTACTTAAAGCAATTAAATCATTTATTAACAAACTACAAATCAATGACCTCCCAAAAATTGTTGTTAACAGCAATATTACCAATAAAAGATTTTCATACAATATTGAAACAGTAGTATATCGTGTAATTTGCGAGTTGATTACAAATACCTTAATCCATGCCAATGCACAAAACATTTACCTCGATATACTAATTGATACCAACACCCTTAATATTAAGTATTTGGATGATGGAAAAGGCTTTGATTTTACTGATAATGCAAATGAGCAACATGGTTTAGGGCTTATAAATATCGAATCAAGGATTAAATCAGTGCATGGTAGTTGTCAGATTTATTCAAAACCAGGTGAAGGTTTTAATATTAGTATTGTAATAAACACTGAATAAATGAAACAATACTCAGTAATTTTGGTAGACGATCACAAATTATTCAGAGAAGGACTAAAACTATTACTGGAAAATTTAGACTATATCAAAAATGTGGATGAAGCCGGTAATGGAAAAGAATTATTAAAATTAATCGAAAAAAAGCAACCGGATATCATATTTATGGACATTGAGATGCCGGTAATGGATGGTATTACGGCTACCCAACAAGTGTTAAAATTACATCCCGATTTAAATATCATTGCCCTTTCAATGTACGGTGATGAAAATTATTATACCCCAATGATTAATGCCGGAGCTAAAGGATTTGTTCTGAAAAATTCGGGTATTCAGGATGTTGAAACTGCTATACAAACTGTAATATCAGGTAATAATTACTTCTCACAGGAAATATTAAACCGATTAATAAATAGTATTGGGAAAAAAAGTAAAACAAAAGAATCTAATGAATTATCCGAAAGAGAAGAAGAAGTTTTATTTCATATCTGTAAAGGAAAATCAAACCAGGAAATAGCAGACACTCTATATCTCAGCAAGCGAACCGTTGATAAACACAGGGAAAACCTGCTTAGTAAAACAAATGCCAGGAATACAGCAGGATTGGTAATGTATGCTGTAAAGAATGGGATTGCAGAAGTTTGAAACAGCGATACGTTTTTAACCTTTTTGTAAGCTTAAAAACGTATTTTTCATATTGCGTCTAAAAGCTGTTTTTACAGATTTTTACCTCCCGTATTTTTGTTTCATAATTTGTATAAATGATTATGAAACAAATTAATTCAAAACAATTCTTAATCATTACAGTAATAAGCCTGTTTGTTGTACTAGAAACACGCGCTCAATTTAATATAGATGCTCAATACAGATCTCGTTTTGAATATCGTGATGGTTATAGAAAAATTGCCGCAGAAGGTTCTACACCATCATCAATTATTTCACAACGCGCCAGGCTTTCATTTAGTTATATAACAGAAAAATTAAAATTAAAATTCACACCGCAGGATGTAAGGGTTTGGGGAGATGAGCAATTGGCAAGTTCAACCGGTGTTTATGGCGACAATGCATCTATTGATTTATTAGAGGGTTATGCTGAAATAAAAATGGGTAATGTTGGCTGGATTTCTGTTGGCCGCCAACAATTGGTATACGATCATCAACGATTACTCGCTGCCCGAAACTGGAACCAAAACGGTATTGCCTACGATGCCGTTGTATTAAAGCTCGGTGTTAACCAATGGAACATCCATGCCGGAAGTTCATGGAATTCGCTTGATGCAACTTTATCTGATAATTTATACCTGCCCAACCGCATTAAAACTCTAAATTACTTATGGGCAAATAGAAAATTCAGTGACCCGTTTAATTTCTCATTCCTGCACATTGCTTCGGGTGTAACAAAAACAGATAGTACTAATACTCTGTATTTCAGGCATACAACTGGCATTTATGCTGAATATAACAATAGCGGTTTTAAGTTAAGAGGAAACGCATATTATCAATACGGTAAAAATAAAACAGGTAAAGATATTAGTTCGTTTCTGATTGATGCTGATGCCGGGTACAAAATTGGTAATCTAACGCCGGGTATTGGTCTGAGTTATCTTTCAGGGAATAATGAACCGGGCGGTTCCAATGATAAGGTGTTTGATGTATTGTATGGTGCAAGGCACAGGTATTTCGGGCACATGGATTATTTCAGGGATTTTACGAAGCACACTAAAGAAGGTGGCTTAGTTGATCTTTACGCTTATCTTGAATACCCATTCTCTAAAACGGTTAGTTTAACAAATATCGGGCATTATTTTCAATTGGCACAAATCAATATCCTTACTCCCAATCATAAAAACCTGGGTTACGAAAACGAGTTGATGCTCAATTATAAATTTAACGACTGGGGATCAATAAAAGGCGGGTATGTTTTCTGCCTGCCAACAGAATCGCTTAAAACCCTGCAAGGCATTTCTAATGACAGGTTTTCTCAATTCTTTTACCTGGAACTAACATTGAAACCAACTTTATATAAACAAGAAGCAAAATAATTAGTCGGCAGTCCACCGTCGGCAAAAATGCATAGTATATTAATTTGAGCCATTTTGAATTTTAGTCACTTTAAACTTAAGTCATTTCTGTTAAAGCTATTATCAAAGTATAAACATTAAAACTCTAATAAATTAAAATTAATATTATGAAACGAACATTGATTTTTTTAATCAAAACTTCACAAACAAATATGATTAAAAAAAATTTTGTGAGAACGGAGTGGTTACATCCGTTCTTAAATTTTTAATTTATTTATTTTCAATTAATTATAAAATTTTAAACGGATGAAACGTATAAATTTTCTTTATTTCCTTGTAGCAGCACTGATACTTTCCTCCTGTGTTTCTAAAAAACAAAAAGAAAAAACGCTTAATTTTTCCGGAGCTTTTGCCCTTTACCCTTTAGCCATAAAATGGTCAGAAGAATATAAAAAAGAACACGACGAAATTCGATTCAATATTTCTGCAGGTGGGGCAGGGAAAGGTATGGCAGATGCATTAGCAGGCACGGTTGATTTAGGAATGTTCTCTCGCGAAATTGCACAGGAAGAAAAAGACAAAGGTGTATGGTGGGCAGGTTTATGCATAGATGCTGTTTTGCCAACCATCAGTGCAGATAATCCATATTTGGAAACATTAAAAAAACGTGGGTTAACAAAAGAAGAGTTAACCGGTATTTTTATTGACGGCTCAATTACTGAATGGAACGATGTGCTAAATGTTGACGAATTAAGGGAGATACAGGTTTATACCCGTTCCGATGCCTGCGGGGCAGCGGGTACCTGGGCTAAATATCTTGGCGGAAAACAAGAAGACTTAAAAGGCGTTGGAATACATGGGGATCCTGCTCTGGCAGAGGCTGTTGGTAAAGACCCTGACGGAATAGCTTTTAATAATACTATCTTCATATATGACATAAAAACAGGGAAAAAACGCCCGGGAATTGAAGTTATTCCAATTGATCAAAACGGAAATGATACTATTGACCCGGAGGAAAATTTTTACAACACTTTTAATGCAATTTTAGATGCTATTGCTGAAGGCGCATATCCTTCACCGCCTGCCCGTGAGCTATATTTCGTGGCAAAAGGCAAGCCGGAAAAGCAAGCTACACTCGATTTTATTAAATGGACGCTTACTGATGGACAAAAATTTGTTAAAGAGGCAGGGTATGTACCAATTGCACAAGACAAAATCAATCATTACCTGGACAAATTGAAATAACAGATGATATTGAAACGAGTCATTATTGATCGGTTATCAGGAACATGGATGGTTACTGCTTTGGCAATTATCCTTATGCTACCATTAATTATAGGGTTCGCATTATATTTAAAAGCGAGTCCTTTATTCGAGTTGCAATCATTTTCACAACTTATTGGTTCTTCTGATTGGTCCCCGACTAATGGGAATTTTGGTTTTGCTCCGTTTATTCTCAGCTCATTATATGTAACCATTTTGTCTTTCCTGTTTGCTGCTCCTATGTGTTTGTTTGCAGCCATACATTTAACACAATTTGCATCCAAGCGATTAATACACGTGATGCATCCCGTAATTGATATTCTGGCAGGAATTCCGTCTGTTATTTACGGGATGTGGGGCATTCTGGTTATCGTACCTTTTGTGGGTGATGTTTTAGCTCCTCTATTAAATATTAAATCACCGGGTTACTCAATTCTTGCCGGAGGAATTGTTTTAGCCGTAATGTGTATTCCCTATATGCTCAATATGTTGATTGAAACATTCAACACTGTACCCTACGGACTAAAAGAAGCGGCATTATCGCTGGGAGCTACGCAATGGGAAACGGTTAAGCATGTTATTGTAAAGAAAAGCTACCCGGGCATTATTTCGTCATTTGGCCTCGGTATTGCCAAAGCATTTGGTGAAACACTGGCAGTTATGATGGTGGTTGGAAATATGGTTCAAATTACATTAAATCCCTTTGAAGCAGGTTATCCGCTCCCTGCATTAATTGCAAATAATTATGGCGAGATGCTTTCTATTCCAATGTATGATTCCGCTTTAATGTTTGCTGCATTAATTTTATTGGTTGTAATATTAATTATCAATCTCATTTTCAGGTATTTTATTTACAAAACCCAAAAATAATGAACAAACGAAAGAAAGCTGAAGAAAATATTTTTAGAATTTTAACTGGATTTGCCAGTTATTCGCTTATCGCAATTCTTGGCCTTATAATTCTGATTATTTTCATAAAGGGATATAATGCATTATCGCTTGATATGATAATAAAAACACCTAAAGGTGGCTATTATTACGGAGGTGAAGGCGGTGTATTAAATGCCATTGTGGGTTCTTTGTACATTGCATTTGGAGCTACATTTATTGCCATTTTAGTTGGTATGCCGGCTGCACTTTACATAAATGTGCACCTGGTAAGTAAAAGGCGTACACAAAATATGATACGTTATTTTCTTGATGCCCTTTGGGGTATTCCTTCGATTGTTTATGGTGCTTTTGGTTTTACACTCATGTTATTCCTTGGCATGAACGCTTCATTGCTTGCCGGTATTATTACTGTTGCTTTACTTATTACACCCATTGTTATTCGCACTTTCGATGAAGTATTAAGCACTATTCCAAAGGGGTTGTATGAAGCATCATTGGCACTCGGTTCAACAAGAACGGAAATGGCTTTTAAAGTGATGTTTAAACAAGGATTTTCCGGATTTATTACAGCTGTTTTGCTGGCATTTGGGCGTGGTATAGGTGATGCAGCTTCTGTACTGTTCACCGCGGGCTATACAGATTTAATACCAACCAACCTTGATGAACCTGCAGCCACACTCCCGCTGGCTATTTTTTTCCAGTTAGGCTCACCCATTCCTGAGGTGAGAGAGCGTGCATATGCCTCCGCGGCTATTCTTACAGTCATTATTCTGATTGTCAGTCTAACAGCCAGGGGTTTATCAAAAAAATATTCCAAATCCAATCTTAAATAACATAAATTATGGAAACAAGTTTATTAGAAATAAAAACTGAACCGTTAATGACACCACCGGAATTTAAGCTGAAAAAACAACCTTCAGTTTTACGTATCAAAGACTTAAACGTCTATGCAGGAAATCATCACATACTAAAAAATGTTAATCTTGAAATACCCAAAAACAAGATAACAGTTTTACTTGGTCCTTCCGGTTGTGGCAAAACCACTTTACTAAAGTCAATAAATAAGCTAACTGATTTATATAATGAACTTAAAGTAAGCGGGCAAATTTATATTGAAAAAGATGATATTTTAAATACAAATAAAAACATCCCTCTTATAAGACAAAAAATGGGACTATTATCCCAAAAACCATATCCTTTACCAATTTCCATTTACAAAAATGTAGCTTACGGAATTAAATTAAAAGGTGTCAGGGATAAAAAACTGATTGAATACAACGTGGAAAAGAAATTACGGGAAGTTGGGTTGTGGAATGAAGTGAAAGACCGTTTGCACAATTCTGCCGATAGTCTTTCCATTGGACAGCAACAACGATTATGTCTTGCCCGTGGACTGGCAGTAAAACCCCGTATTATTCTGGCTGATGAGCCAACTTCTTCATTAGATCCTGTTTCAAGTAAAATTATTGAAAACCTTTTTAGAGAATTAAAAAAGTATTATACCATTATTTTGGTAACTCATATTTTACGACAGGCTCAACGTCTGGCTGATAATGTAATATTTATGAATTATGGTGAAATAATAGAACAAGGAAATCCGGATGATGTTTTTAATAATCCCACAACTTCAAAAATGAAGGAATATATGATTGAAGGTAATTAAACCATCTTTTTTAACACTCCTGTTCTCCTTTGCATTTCGTTCCGACACACATGAAAAAACCAGTCCTGATGTAAAGTATTAATCTTTTTAATATCTTTAGTACTTATTGCATAGTTATTTTTTCCTATCCTTTTTAATATTAAGTATCATTATTTTATTCATAAACAACTCCATGAAAAAAGCATTAATAATTATCGGAAAAATTGTATTGGGAGTTATTGCCCTGATACTTACTGGTTTTATTATCATTTCAATTCGTTTTACCCTGATATCATCAAAAAATATGAAGCTGGCAGGTCCGGAAGCTCCTGTGCTAAAAGAAAACGGTTTTAGCTTCCGGGATCTGAATAAAAATGGTGAATTAGATGTCTATGAAGACAGCCGCCAGGAAATTGCTAAAAGGATTGAAGACCTTATTTCACAAATGACAGTTGAAGAAAAAGTAGGCATGCTTTTTCACTCTCCTATCGCAATGAATAAAGACGGCTCTTTGCTTGAAAAGCCCAACCCAGGTAATATATTCTCGTTTTTTAGTCCTTCCAGTTCTTCTTTGATACTTAAAAAGCTGATGAATCATTTCAATGTTTTCCTGATTACAGATCCCGGGAATATGGCTGCCTGGTATAACCGTGTTCAAAAGCTTGCAGAGAGAACCCGTTTGGGAATACCTATTACAATCTCGTCTGATCCACGTCATTCATTTTCATCCGGTGCTGCTAATTTTGCTTCCGACCATTTTTCAAAATGGTGCGAACCGATCGGTTTTGGAGCTATCGATGACTCAACATTCGTTGCCCGGTTTGGCGATATTGCCAGGCAGGAGTATCTGGCAGTCGGGATTCGTACCGCGCTACATCCTATGGCTGACCTGGCAACCGAGCCCCGCTGGGGAAGGATCAGTGGAACATTTGGTTCTGATGCCATGCTTTCAAAGAGATTAACAGCTGCCTATATTTATGGCTTCCAGGGAAATAGTATTGGCCTGGAAAGTGTATCCTGTATGACAAAACATTTCCCCGGGGGCGGCCCGCAAAAAGATGGATGGGATGCGCATTTTCCCTATGGACAGGATCAGGTTTATCCGGGTAATAATTTTGATTATCACCAGATCCCGTTTGAAGGGGCATTTGCTGCAAATACCGGTCAGATTATGCCATACTATGGTGTTCCGGTAGGACAAACAGATGAGGATGTTGGTTTCAGTTATAATAAAAAGGTGATTACCGGTTTATTGCGTAACAAATATGGTTTCGATGGTGTGGTTTGTACAGACTGGATGATTGTCACCGAGCAAAAATTATTTGGTTTATTTAAGATGGAACCCAGAAGTTACGGAGTTTTCGATCTCACTGAAGAAGAAAGATTTATTAAAGCCCTTGATTCCGGGATTGACCAGTTTGGTGGTGAGGCGGAACCGGAAATGATCACCAAACTGGTAAGGGACGGCAAAATTGAAGAAAACCGGCTTGATATTTCTGCAAGACGCCTGCTAAAAGATAAATTCCGCCTGGGATTATTTGATAACCCTTATGTTAATGCGGAAAAAGCGGACCAAATTGTTGGTAAAAAAGAATTTGTTGAATTTGGAGAATTATCTCAGCGAAAAGCTATTGTCCTTTTAAAAAATAGCGAATCATCAACCGGGAAATCTCTGCCACTTGATAAAAATGTAAAAATTTATGTTGAAAATATTGATATTGAAACAGCTGCAGGGTATGGCACTATTGTCGATAATCCTGAAGAGGCTGATTTTGCAATTCTCAGACTTGCAACTCCATACACTGGAGGATTAGGAAAAGGGATAATCGAAAGTTTTTTTCACCAGGGTGACCTGGATTTTAAGGGAGAAGAAAAAGCACATATTCTGGATATTGCAGGGAAGGTCCCCACAATTATTGACATTTATCTTGAACGCCCGGCAGTGATCCCGGAAATAACAAAGAGATGCAAGGCACTGATAGCTAATTTCGGTGCCAGTGATATGGCTGTTCTGGATGTGATCTTTGGAAAGTTTAATCCAACCGGAAAGTTACCATTTGAACTACCATCCTCAATGGAGGCAGTAAAAAATCAGAACGAGGATGTACCCTATGACTCAAAGGATCCGTTATTCCCATTTGGGTTTGGATTAACATTTTATGATAAATAAAAACGTGTATTTATAAAAATAATATTTTAATTTAATTTTACAATAATGAAACGTTTAGAAACATTACTGGGCTGGTCTTTGGTACTATGTATAATCCTGTTGTTCCTAACACTCGGCGATTTTTTATCACTGCATGATATCAGGCAGGATTATGTAAGCACCGATATACTGGCAGATCTGCAGGTAAAATTATCAAAAGAATTACCTGAATGGACATCAACAAAGACAGAATGGTTTGTAGCAAATATCAGCTTCTATTTGAAATCTGTTCTTACAATTCTTGCTATTTTTACGCTGTCAAAATCCATCAGGAAATTGAAAGCAGTAAATACGGAACAACTTGATTCCTCATTATAAAAAAATCAGGTGAATATTACAGATCCCTCTTCCGCATGATCTGGAAAATGAGGAAAACGAACAGTGCGATAAATCCAATAGCCAGTAATAAGGTAACAGACAGGGGTAATTGATGTGGTATTAGTCCGATTGACTCAAAATCAAAATTGGTTGTTCCTACGGAATTTTCCATTGTTTTTTCAGATGCAATGGCTAATACTTCAGGTGGTGGAGTAAGGTGCGAAATGATCTTTACCGGGAAAAATTGTCTTACTTCGGGTGAAAAAAATCTTCTGATAATTGGTTCAATAAAAATAAAATATAGAAGAAACATTATGATCGAGAGGGAATTATTTCTGAAAATAATGGCAAAAAGCATCCCAATTATCATATATCCTGCGGCTTGTATGAAATAAACTGCAAGAAGGTAAGATTTGCTAAAGAGATCAGCTAATTCAAAATTATGACTAAAAATAATTCCAAAGACAGAGCCCAAAACAAAAACCAGTAACAGGCTATAGAGAGCGATAAAAAATATTATAATCCCCTTCCCTATTACCAAATCATTAATACTCAAACCATTTATTACTTGCTGACGGAAAGTACGAAATGAAAATTCGTTTCCCACCAATACTATCACCATAATAGCCAGTAAAATATTAAACCAGCTTGCAATCCAGGCAAATGTAGCCCACACATCCGGAAACCGGAAAAGGTTTCTCATGCTAAATCCCGGTACAGCAATATCGATTTTTGAAGCAACAATTATTACCATCAGGAACAAAATAAAATGAAGGGTCATAATTACCTTGAAAGAAGCATAATTCAGGGTTTTGGTCAGTTCGTTTTTTAATAATTTCTTCATCATGTTCAATTTTGTTCGCGTACCAGTTCAAGGAATTGTGATTCAAGTGTTGGCTTATTCACCTCAAGGCGGGTTAGTGTAATTCCCTTTTCGATCACATATTTATTTATCTCTCCCGGCTCTGTTTCAGATAAAATGGTTGCTGTAATGCAATCAACATCTTCTTTAATATTTTTCACCAATCCCGATTTTTCCAGAATTTCTTTAAGTTTTGTATTATCCGGTGCCGACAAAGTCAGAACCCTATCCATTACCAGAAGCTTATCAACCAGGCCACTGGTTATCAGTTTTCCCATTTTTAAGATACCCACATGTGTGCAAACTTTCTCCACTTCATCAAGAATATGACTGGCAATAATAATCGTTTTCCCTTTATCCCTTTCCGACATAATTACCCTTCTCACCTCTGCTATCCCCTCAGGATCAAGTCCGTTCGCCGGCTCATCGAGCACTAAAACTTCCGGATCTCCGAGTAAAACTGACGCAAAAGACAAACGTTGTTTCATCCCAAGCGAAAGAGTGTCATATTTCGAATGTTTTCTCCTTAGAAGATCAGTAACTCCCAGCACCCGGTTAATATCCTCTTCCTGTACATTCTTAATACGGGCAGCTATTTGCAAATTCTGGAACAGTGTCAGATACGGATAGAAGTTTGGAGTTTCAACCAGTGATCCTATCCTTTTTCGTTCCCGTTTTCCCGGCTTATTGCCGAACCACCGGTAACTTCCCTTTGCCGGATGTAAAACACCGGTTATTACTGACAATGTAGTTGTCTTCCCACTTCCATTCGGACCAAGAATACCGTATACTGTACCTCTCTCAACTGTGAAAGACAGGTCATCAACAGCTTTTATTCTTCCGTAATTCTTTGACAGATTCTGAATACTTAATATCTCATTCACAATTAATAACTTTTACATTTTCTATTTAAGACGAAATATTCCAATAAACGATACAAAAAAATAGCATTTTAAAATAAACTGCCTGTTTCCCCCAAACAATTTTACCTGTCAGTTTCCCATTTCCGACATAAACTTAATTCTCATCAGTCGAATATCTTCCTCTGAATATTCATCCTCTCCCAATTCATCAAGGGCAGCATTAATAGATTCCGTTTCAGCCTCATTCCTGAAATAATCAAACACCTCTTCCTGGTGTTCTTCATCCAGGACTTCATCAATATAATAGTCGAGGTCAAGTTTCGTGCCTGAATTAACAATCGCCTCAATCTCATCTAATAGCTCGCTCATTTCCAGCCCCTTAGCGTCAGCAATATCCTCAAGCAACCGTTTTCTATCTATGCTTTGGATAATATATACTTTCAACCCGGATTTATTAATAACAGATTTAACCACCATATCCTGAGGCCTGACAATATCATTTTCATCAACATATTTTTTTATCAGATCAACGAATTCTTTACCGTAACGTGTAGCTTTACCTACACCCACACCTGAAATATTTTGCATTTCTTCAAGTGTTATGGGATAATGAATAGCCATATCTTCAAGGGAGGGATCCTGAAAGATTACAAATGGTGGAAGGTTTTTATCCCTGGAAATTTTTTTTCGAAGATTTTTCACAATATGGAACAACTCATCATCAACTGCCCCTGTCCTTCCACCTGAAGCTGTTACTTCATCTTCTTCAAGAGTATTATAATCATGGTCCTCACTCAACATTATAGAATAAGGGTTTGTTATGAATTCCCTCCCTTTATCAGTCATTTTCAATAACCCGTAATTTTCAATATCCTTTTCAAGAAGTTTGTTTATAAGTGCCTGTCGTACAACAGTGCTCCAGAATTTCTCATCCTTCCCTTCACCGGTATTAAACATATCAAGATTATGATGCTTATATGACTTTATTATTGAAGTTTTATTTCCAGCGATAATATCTGCAATATAATCTACTTTAAATTTCTCATTTACTGCAATAACAGTCTTTAGTACTTTTAAAACATGCTCTGAACCCTCAAATTGTGTTTTCGGATGCAGGCAGTTATCACAAGTCCCACAATTTTCATCAAGGTATGGTTCCCCAAAATAGTGCAATAATGATTTTCTTCTACAAACAGAAGATTCGGCATATGACACTGTTTCAAGAATAAGCTGCTTACCAATTTCCTGTTCAGCAACTGGTTTCCCCTGCATAAACTTTTCCAGTTTCTGAATATCCTTATAACTATAAAACACCAAACATTGTCCTTCGCCACCATCTCTGCCAGCCCTACCGGTTTCCTGATAATATCCTTCCAGGCTTTTGGGAATATCATGATGAATAACGAACCTGACATCAGGTTTGTCAATACCCATACCGAATGCAATTGTTGCAACAATTACATCAATATCTTCCATTAAAAATTTATCCTGAGTTTTACTACGTGTAGTGGAATCCATTCCTGCATGATATGGCAAAGCTTTTATTCCGTTAACCTGAAGTGTTTCAGATAATTGCTCAACCTTTTTTCTACTCAGGCAATAAATAATACCGGATTTCCCGGAATTATTCTTAATAAACTTAATAATCTCCTTCGTTGGATTAATTTTTGGTCTTACTTCGTAATAGAGATTTGGCCTGTTAAATGAAGATTTATAAACTTTAGCATCAAGGATATCCAGGTTTTTTTGAATATCGTTCTGTACTTTTGGTGTGGCTGTAGCAGTAAGAGCAATTATCGGGGCAATTCCGATCTCTTCCACTATTGGTCTTATACGCCTGTATTCCGGACGAAAATCATGTCCCCACTCCGATATACAATGAGCTTCATCAATAGCATAAAAGGAAATATCTACTTGTTTAAGGAATTCAATATTCTCCTGTTTAGTCAATGATTCCGGGGCAACATACAACAATCTCGTTTTTTTATTCAGCACATCATTTTTAACCTGCTGAATAGCCATTCTTGTCAGAGAAGAATTCATGAAATGCGCAATACCATCCTCCGAACTATAACTTCTCATAGAATCAACCTGATTTTTCATCAAGGCTATTAATGGTGAAATAACGATAGCCGTACCTGAAATAATCATAGATGGGAGCTGATAACAAAGTGATTTTCCACCTCCGGTCGGCATTAAAACGAATGTGTCGTTACCGGCAAGAACATTCCTGATAACAACTTCCTGATTCCCTTTAAATTTACCGAATCCAAAGTACTTCTTCAAATAATCAACCAAAGAAAGGTCAGCTCCAGAACTCATAATTTTCTCTTTTCAAATATTCATACACCATCTTTGAGTATTAAATATAATAAATTTTAACTGTATATCTCCTGAATTCATTTCGTAAAATTTAAATTTCTCAAAATCTCCAAAAAATCAATACATTTGTAAATTAAATGTACAATATTTTTTCTTAACTCTAAATTTATTTTGATAAAGTTTATAGCTTTTTTTATTCAAACAATGTTTTTCATAATAATTCAATAAACCTGGGTGCTAAAACCAGGTTTTCAAGTTATTAAACAAAATGTTATATGGTAAATGAACAAAACATGTTCATGAAGCCAATTATTAATTCACAGTATGTCGAAAAAAAAGAAAAATGAAATGTCGTTCCTTAACCATCTTGAAGAACTGAGATGGCATCTTTTGCGGGCATTTTTGTCAATTTTCATTATTGCTATTGCTGCATTTGTTTTTCGTGAAATTATTTTCGACAAAATAATACTGGCTCCAAAGTCTCCTGATTTTTTTACAAACCGGATGTTTTGTGCTTTTAGTAAAATTGTAAATGCCCCGGCCCTTTGTATAAATTCCGACCCATTTGAAATAATTAACATTCGCATGGCAGGACAATTTACTACTCATATTATGGTATCAATTCTTACAGGGGTTATTCTTGCATTTCCTTATATCTTTTTCGAGTTATGGTCATTTGTCAAGCCAGCATTATATTCAAAAGAAAAGAGTTATACGAGTGGTGCTGTCTTTTTCAGCTCATTACTTTTCCTTCTTGGAGTCTTATTCGGATTTTATATTATTACACCATTATCTGTAAACTTTCTTGGTTCATATAATGTTAGTGACCAGGTTGAAAATCAAATTAACCTTACTTCATATATTTCAACTGTAGCATCAGTTACTCTGGCTAGCGGTATTGTTTTTGAACTGCCTATCTTAGTATTCTTTTTAACTAAGATTGGTTTAGTTACACCATCTTTTCTAAAAAAATACAGAAAACATTCTATTGTAGCAATCCTGCTTCTTTCTGCAGTTATCACACCTCCAGATATTTTCAGCCAGGTTCTTGTCTGTTTTCCTTTATTATTCCTTTATGAAATCGGAATAGGTATTTCAAAAAGGATCCTGGCCAAAGAAAAAGCAAAGTTTGAAGAAGGTTAAGGTCAGGAGAAGAAAAGAAAAAGAAAAAAACCTTAGCCTTAGCCTCAGCCTTAGCCTTTAATACAAAAATGATTATTACCTTTGCCATACGTAGTAATTAAGCAAGTTTGCAGATCATGAAGCTAAGGACTGAAAATCTGGTTAAAAAATATCGAAAAAGAACAGTAGTAAAGGAAGTATCCATTGATGTGGAACAGGGTGAAATTGTAGGATTACTTGGTCCGAATGGTGCCGGTAAGACTACAACGTTTTATATGATAGTAGGCCTGATAACCCCAAACCAGGGCAAAATTTTCCTTGAAGATAAAGAAATCACAAAACTTCCGGTATACAGGCGGGCCCAGAAAGGGATTGGATACCTTGCCCAGGAAGCATCGGTCTTTAGAAAACTAAGTGTAGAGGACAATATTAGGGCGGTTTTAGAAATGTCTGATCTTAGTACTGAGATTCAGCGTGACAGACTCGAATCACTGCTTTTGGAATTTGGATTGGAAAAAATCAGAAAAAGCAAAGCTATACAACTATCCGGAGGAGAAAGAAGACGAACTGAAATTGCCAGAGCATTAGCCATAAAACCTAATTTCATCCTGCTTGACGAGCCATTTGCAGGGGTTGATCCTATTGCTGTTGAAGATATACAGGAGATTGTATCAAGTCTGAAAACTAAAAATATCGGGATACTGATTACCGATCATAACGTGCACGAAACATTGTCAATTACTGACAGGTCCTATTTACTTTTTGAAGGCAGTATTCTGAAATCCGGCTCCTCTGAAGAGCTTGCAAATGATGAAATAGTCAGGAAAGTATATCTTGGCAAGAATTTTTCGCTTCATCGTTAACTAATTAATTCAAGTTAAATACACCCTTTTTTAATTATCCTGAAAATTTAAATATATTTGCGGTGAATTTCAAGGCGGATGTGGCGTAATTGGTAGCCGCGCTAGACTTAGGATCTAGTGCCTTCGGGCGTGGGGGTTCGAGTCCCTTCATCCGCACAAAAAAATAACCGCATAACTTTCGAAATTTGACCGGGAGTTGGCGGTTTTTTACCATGTAATTTTTTAAAACATCAATATGAATATTATTAAAGAAAACATTGACGAGTTAAATGCAGAATTAAAAGTCACAATTAAAGAAAGTGATTATAAAGAAAAGGTCGAAACTGTGCTAACAGATTATAGAAGAAAAGCGAAAATTGATGGTTTCAGGCCAGGTAAAGTACCTGCCGGTATGATCAGAAAAATGTACGGTACAGCTGTATTGGTTGATGAGGTAAACAAAATCCTTTCGGAATCTATTTCCAATTACTTTGTTAATGAAAAATTGAATATCCTTGGAGAGCCTTTACCAGGTGAAAAAGAACAGAATATAGATTTTGAAAAACAAACTGAATTTGAGTTTTTATTCGACATTGGGCTCGCTCCTGAATTTGAAGTAGCTCTGACAAAAAAAGATAAATTTCCTTATTACACTATTAAGGTTGATAAAAAACTTATTGACTCATACACTGAAAATTATACCAGGAAATTCGGGCATTTCAAATCAACAGATAAAGTAGAAAAAACAGAGATGCTTAAGGGTGAGATCATGCAGATTGATAATGACGGCAATATAAAAGAAAATGGCTTTTCTAATAATGATGCCACAATATCTCTTGAAATACTTAAGGATGATAGTGTAAAAAAGAAATTTACAGGCAAAAAAGCCGGGGAATCAATTGATTTCGATATTAAAAAAGCTTATCCCAATAACACTGAAATTGCTGCTATCCTGGGAACTGAAAAGGAAAAAGTGACTGATATTGATCCTCTTGTGAGATTTTTAATAAAAGAAATCTCAAAATTCGAAAATGCTGAGATAAACCAGGAATTGTTTGATAAGGCATTTGGTAAAGATAAAATCAAGTCGGAGGAAGAATTTTACAACAGGATTAAAGAGGAAATTCAATCGAACCTTAAAAAAGAAAGTGATTACCGGTTTGCTTTGGATGTTAAAGAAAAAATGATTGATATAATGAAACTATCACTCCCGGAAAAGTTTCTAAAAAGATGGTTACTTAGAAGTAATAAAGGAAAAGTAACAACTGATCAAATTGAAAAAGAATTTGATAAGGTTGCCGAAGACCTGAAATGGCAACTCATTAAAGACAAGATTATTAAGGAACAGGATTTGAAAGTTACTGAAGATGAGGTTCTTGTTTACGCCAAAGTAGTTACCCTTATGCAATTTCAACAATATGGCATGGCCAATATGCCTGATGAACAACTGGAGGGCTTCGCCAAAGAGATGTTGAAAAAAGAGGAAGATAAGAGAAGGATGTATGATAAACTATTTGAAGACAAAACTATTGCCTATATTAAAGAGAACGTGAAAATTGATGAAAAGATGATTTCAACGGATAATTTTAATAAACTATTTGAGAAGAAATAAGGATTGACCTACCAATCATGTTTTTTATTACTTTTGATATTAATATAACCAAAATAAAAAAGTCATGAATTATCAAGACGATTTCAGAAAATATGCAACCAAACACAGGGGAATTAGTAGTATGGTTTTTGACCAGATTAAATCAATATCTAATGATTATATCTCCCCGACTATTATTGAGGAAAGACAGTTAAACGTAGCTTCCATGGATGTTTTTTCGAGACTTATGATGGACAGGATCATATTTCTTGGTCTTCCTATTTCTGATTATGTTGCAAATATTATTCAGGCCCAGTTATTATATCTTGAATCAACTGATCCGTCAAAAGATATACAGATATATTTCAACACACCAGGAGGATCAGTTCATGCCGGGTTGGGTATTTATGATACTATGCAATATATCAGTTCTGATATTGCCACAATATGCACAGGAATGGCAGCATCAATGGGCGCTGTATTGCTTACAGCAGGCTCCAAAGGGAAAAGATCAGCCCTGCAACACTCCAGAATTATGATACATCAACCCATGGGTGGCGCTCAGGGACAGGCAGTTGATATTGAGATCACTGCCCGTGAGATAGTGAAGATAAAAAATGAACTTTATGCAATAATTGCCAAGCATTCAGGTAATAATATTAAGAAAGTTGAAAAGGATTCCGACCGGGATTACTGGATGACTTCCGGTGAGGCAAAAAAATACGGAATGATTGACGAAGTGTTAGTAAGAACTAAAGAAAAGTAATACCAGATATTGTTACTATTCATACACGAAAAGTTGATTAATGAACAATTTCTATTCATTTTTGTATATTTGTACTGAATTAATAATGTAAAATGTAACATTAAAATCATGGACAAATGTTCATTTTGCGGAAGAGATAAGAAAGACACAAATTTGCTGATCGCAGGAATTTCAGGTCATATATGCGATCATTGTATCGAGCAGGCATATAATATCATTCAGGAAGAGACAAAGGGAAAAAGCAGTTTTGATGTTAGCCAGCTTCAACTTCTCAAACCGCAGGAAATAAAAAAGTTTCTTGACCTGTATGTAATTGGACAAGAAGATGCAAAAAAATATCTGTCTGTTGCCGTTTATAATCATTACAAAAGGCTGATTCAAACACGTAATGAAAATGATGGTATTGAAATTGAAAAATCAAACATCATTCTTGTAGGCGAGACAGGAACAGGCAAAACCCTGCTTGCCCGTACAATTGCAAGGATGTTACATGTCCCTTTTACTATCGTTGACGCTACCGTATTAACTGAAGCCGGATATGTTGGTGAAGATATTGAAAGCTTGCTTACCCGTTTATTACAGGCTGCTGATTATGATGTTAAAGCTGCTGAAAAGGGAATAATATTTATTGATGAGATTGATAAAATTGCACGGAAAAGTGATAACCCGTCAATTACACGTGATGTGTCCGGAGAAGGTGTCCAACAAGGACTTCTTAAGCTTCTTGAAGGAGCAATTGTTAATGTTCCGCCCCAGGGAGGAAGAAAGCATCCGGAACAAAAAATGATACCTGTAAATACGCAAAATATTCTTTTTATTTGTGGCGGTGCTTTTGATGGTATTGAGAAGAAAATTGCCAACAGAATGAATACACAGGTTGTTGGATATAGTGCCGGAAAGAAAAGGGATTATATTGATAAAGAAAACCTCCTGCAATATATCGCACCTCAGGACTTGAAATCTTTCGGGTTAATTCCTGAAATAATCGGAAGGCTTCCTATTCTTACTCACCTTAATCCACTTGACAAATCTGCTCTTAGGGATATTCTTACTGAGCCGAAAAATTCTATTATCAAACAATATATTAAACTGCTTGGTATTGACAATATTGAACTTTCTTTTGATAATAAAGTGTTGGAATATATTGTTGATAAATCTATCGAGTTTAAGCTTGGAGCACGTGGTCTCCGTTCAATCTGCGAGGCTATTATGATAGATGCTATGTTTGAGCTTCCATCGTCTAATGTTTCAAAGCTTCGAATTACAACCAATTATGCACGGCAAAAGCTTGAAAAAATAAATACAAAATTGCTTAAAGCATCATAAAAAAAGGCGGTTTGAAACCGCCTTTTCCCTTTTTCCCTATTTTCTATCCGTTCTATGTCCTGTGCCGATACCTTAACTGAATGGTTTTGGTTTCCCCATTTCTTGAAACTGTTGCCTCACTATCACATTCACCTTCACCAAAATCAAGAGTTATCGGGTTATTTTCGCCTATAACTATATCAATCGAACCACTTTTAATAAACCTGCATGTAGTAGCCCACTCAAGAGGAGTTATTATTGTCCTTGAATATGCCACGCCTCTGAAATTTGTTCCGTTTGTCTGACCTGAAATAAAATACACATCATCCCAGATATTCCACCAGGTATCAGAGCCTCCAACCCATTCGCGTGTTCTAACTGATTCACGTGTAATAACTAAACTGTCAGGAGTTGTGATCCTGCCACCTGTTAATTCGATAGAATAGCAAATGTTCCCTGCATCATTTTCACCATCATTAGTTACAGTCTTTGTACCCTCAATATGAATACCATTAATATAATAATTTTCTAAAGTAATTGTCCTGGATGTACCTTCAGTACGATAACGTCCGGTAACCTGGATGATTATTTTACCACTGCGTGTTTGTTCATAGAATCCGGTACAACCATCACCCCAATCAATGGTAATTACCTTGGGCCAAAAGGTCGAATCCGGATGATCAACTGTTACATTAGGACAACTATCAGAAACTATTGACGATTTTAATGTTCCGTCATATATTTGCCCATCTACTAGTTGCTCCGCTGCAAGTGCTACATCAAATATATCATCAAATAAGTTTTCAGCAAGCGCATCATCTTCGACAACAGCTACATCATCATCTGTCAGATTAGAGGCTTCTTTCTCACATGACTGAAATAATATTGCTCCGGCAACAATGATTGAAAAGATATACAAATAATTCTTTGTTTTCATGGTTATTTGTTTTAGTGAATAATCTATTGTGATTTCACTCTGTTTGACGAAAAAAAATGAAAAAGGTTTAATTTACCCGGATGATTTTTTGCTACCGGGTGCCAGATGCTGGTTTTTTCCTGGTGTAGGTTAGATATGAAAAACTAAAATCATTTTTCCCATCAGGTTCAGCATCCTCTCTTTCAATTAATTGCCATTCATCTTCGTCAACTTCCGGGAAAAATGTATCAGCATCAAAAGCTTTATGAACTTTCGTAATATATAGCTTATCTGCAAAAGGTAAAAACTGGCGGTACACTGAACCCCCACCTATTATAAACGACTCCTTATTATCCGGGCACTTTTCAATAGCTTGCTCAATAGAATATGCCATTTCACACCCATTTATCAATTCACCCTCGATATCAGATATTACAACATTAGTCCTGTTAGGTAAAGGTTTTACCGGGAGAGACTCATAGGTTTTCTTTCCCATAACCACACTACATCCGGTAGTTAATCTCTTGAATCTTTTCAGGTCTTCTGATATGTGCCATAATAATTTGTTCCCTTTTCCAATAGCATTATTCTCAGCTACTGCTACAATGATAGAAATATGCTTATTCATCTTTTACTTTTTACTTTTATCTTCACAACTTACTCTACACTGAAATTTTTCCTTTAATATGAGGATGAGCCTGATAATTAACCAGATCAAAGTCATCATACTTAAAATCAAAAATATTTTTCCGTTCAGGATTCAGTTTCATTTGTGGTAATTGGAACGGATCACGGGTGAGTTGCAGTTTTACCTGGTCAATATGGTTAAAATAAATATGCGCATCACCCAGTGTATGGATAAATTCACGCGGCTGTAACCCGGTTGATTGTGCAATCATCATAGTTAATAATGCATAAGAGGCAATATTAAAAGGCACACCAAGAAAAATATCCGCACTACGCTGATAAAGCTGGCATGATAACCCGCCCTTGTTTACCCAAAACTGAATAAGGATATGACATGGAGGAAGGACCATTTTATCAATTTCCCCAACATTCCATGCACTAACTATATGTCTTCTCGAATCAGGATTTTCCCTGATCGAATTTATTACATTACTTATCTGATCAATAAACATTCCATCTGTTGTTGGCCACGATCTCCACTGGTATCCGTATATATGTCCGAGTTCACCATTCTCATCAGCCCATTCATTCCATATCTTTACACCATGATCGTTCAGATATTTGGTATTTGTATCCCCATCCAGAAACCATAATAATTCATGAATTATTGACTTCAGATGTAGTTTTTTAGTAGTTAATACCGGAAAACCATCCTGTAAATCAAAACGCATCTGGTATCCAAACACACTAAATGTGCCTGTTCCTGTCCGGTCTTTCTTTTCCGCTCCCTTTTTTACCACATAATCTAACAGATCAAGATATTGTTTCATATGTTAATAATTTATTTTTAATGGTCATATAGCCTGTCCCGACAACGTCGGGATAGCTCACCACGATTTCTTCGGGGTTCGGTTCATCTGTTTAACATTTTTATAATATGTATCTAAATGTTATAGAACCCTTGCATTATACTGAGCACCTCTTTCTTCGTGATAATTCAGAACATATTCAAATTTCTCCGTATCTTCTCCAACATATTCGGGTGGGTATATACCAATTCTTCGAAATTTAAAACCCATCAACTTTACAGTATTGTTGAAATAATACCTCCATCAACTGCAATAGCCTGTCCGGTTATATATGTATTTCGTCCGGAAAGAAGAAAAGTTATGAAGGTTCCTAATTCCTCCGGTTCACCGATTCTTCCTACAGGTATTTTACTTAACCTGTCTGCTTCTATATCTTCGTATGATACACCTTTTTCCAGTGCCATTTTACTCATCAAACTCCTTAGTCTCCCTGTATTAATAGCACCGGGCATTACAATATTGATCAAGATATTGTCTTTAGCTACTTCCAGGGATATTGTCTTAAGGTAACCTGCAAGACCAATCCTGTTAGCATTCGAGAGAACAAGATTGGGTAGTGGTTGTTTCATCCCTGTACTGGTAATTGCTACAATCCTCCCAAACCTGTTTTTTTGCATCAAAGGGATAAATTCCCGGGTTAATCTTACTCCTGAAAGAAAATTTGTTTTGAAGGCATTCTCCCAATCCTTATCATTTTTCGAAAGTGGCGGACCTGCAGGAGGTCCTCCTGCATTTATTACCAATCCATCCAGGTTTTTATAGCTTCCGGTAACTTGTTTTTTCAATTCAAGTATACTTTCAGAACTGGAAACATCGGCGGGAAAAACAGCGGGTTTTAACCCGGAGATTTTCAATATTTCTTCCGAAGCCAGCTCCAGGTTTTCTCTTGACCGGGAACTGAGCAATACCTGCGCTCCTTCCATTGCAAGGATCTTTGCACAGGCAAATCCGATACCCTTACTACCCCCTGTTACCAGGATTGTTTTGTCTTTAAGATAAAGGTCCATTTTTCAACTTATTCCCAGCATAGATTTATAATACAAAAAAAGCCAAAAGATGATCTCTTTTATTTAGATCAACTCAGTATGGTCCCAACTATTGTAGCAGATAATAATGATGCAAGCGTACCAGCAAGAAGTGCCCGCATACCAAATTTTGATAACAAAACACGTTGGTTCGGGGCCAGTGATCCGATACCCCCAATTTGTATTCCTATTGAAGCAAAATTTGCAAAGCCGCAAAGCATATAAGTAGCCATTATTATTGATTTAGTTGAAAGTGCACCCGCGGCCTTCAAATCTGCCAGGCTGATATACCCTACAAACTCTGTCATAATTATCTTTTCACCCAGTAATCTACCCATAAGTATCATGTCATCACCTGATACTCCTATTAGCCACATTACCGGTGCAAATAAATATCCCAGCACAAATTGCAATGATAATTCGTTAAACTGCCCATTAGTTTTTGCTGTAATTATATCATTCAGGTTTGTCCAGTCTCCGGTCTTCAACAAAACAAAATTGAGCAGTGCAATAAATGCAAGAAACACCAATAACATAGCGGCAACATTCACTGCAAGTTTCAGTCCCTGGGTAGTTCCGTTAGATATTGCATCCAACACGTTGCTTCCAACCTTATCTCTTGATACTTCTACATCTTTTTCAATTTTTTCAGATTGTGGAACCAGTATTTTCGAAATAATAATTGCTCCCGGAGCCGCCATTACTGATGCAGCAAGCAGATGCTTTGCAAATATCAGTCGCTGTACAGGATCATTCCCCCCCAGAAATCCAATGTATGCCGCTAATACTCCTCCCGCGAGTGTTGCCATCCCGCCTGTCATTACCAGTAACATTTCAGAACGGTTCATTTTTGGCAGATATTCCTTTATCATCAGCGGTGACTCAGTTTGCCCAAGGAATATATTCCCGGCAACCGAAAGACTTTCAGCACCAGAAAGCTTTAATACTCTGGTCATTACCCAGGCCAGGCCATACACAATTTTCTGAATAATCCCAAAATAAAACAATACTGAAGTAATAGCCGAGAAAAATATTATTGTAGGAAGTATCTGAAATGCAAATATCATCCCATACTTATCCATATCTAAAAACTCACCGAACAGAAATTCACTTCCAACCTTGGTGAAATCCAGTATCTTTACGAATATTTTACCAACAAATTCGAAGAGAAAGCGTATCACAGGCACATAAAGAATACTTACAGCAAGCACAACCTGGATAACAAGTCCCGTAACTACTACCCTCCAGGAAACTGCTTTACGATTAGAACTAAAAACATATGCAATTGCAATAATTACCAATAATCCAAACATCCCCCTCAATATTGTCAGCAGATTAAATTCAAAAGAAAATTTTACCGGAACTATCTGGTTTGTTTCACTATCGAGCAGATTAGATCCCCCGGATGGTTGTGACAAAACTATTTCATCAGGAACAGAATCCGATAATTGCTGATCTTCTGTCTGCACCGTTTTTATTGAATCTTGTGTAGTTGCTAATCCGGAAGTTGTGGTAATATAAATAAGAGGCAGGATAACCAATAAGTATTTTCTCATATAAACTAGTTTTATTCTTTTTCCCTTCGTTTTATTTCATCCCTTATAAATGAAGCTTTTTCGTAATTTTCTTTTTCTATCGACTCGTTAAGTAATTCTTTTAATTCTTTTACAGAAAGTTTTTCCAGCTCAGGAGGTGATTTAGTCTCATCCTGAAATTTCTCTGCCTTATAACTTTTTGTAAAATTTTCTTTTTCAATTTCGCTATTAGCATCTAACACTATACCCGACTTGGTCATAATCTCTTCATTTGTGTAAATTGAGCATTTAAACCTTAAAGCCAGAGCAATTGCATCTGATGTGCGGGCATCTATTGTTATCTCTCTGCTACCATTTCTGCAAATTAATTTAGCATAGAAAATCCCCTCTTCCAGCCTGTAAATTTCAACTTCGCGAAGAGAAATCCCAAATGCACTGGCAAAATTATGAAACAGATCATGTGTTAACGGTCTTGGAGGTGTTAGACCTTCCAGTTGAATGGCAATTGCCTGTGCCTCAAACCCACCAATAATAATTGGTATCCTTCGTTCACCTTCTTCTTCAGTCAGTACAAGGGCATAAGCACCCGACTGAGTCTGACTATATGATATTCCTAAAACATTTAATTTTATGCGCTCCATACCTTCTCTGAAAAACGATTGTCTCTAAAACCTTTTGATTTATTACAAATATATAAGTAATTAAACATAATATGGTTTTTAATGATGAAAAATAACATATCACGTAACCCGTGACATGAGAACCCCAACAAAGATGTCCGAAATGGTAAAGATTCAAAATTCAAAAAATTAATAAACATAAAATATTTGTATCTCAATTAATTTTTATATTTTTGCAGTCCAAATTCTTGAACACAAACACGTAAAACAGAGAAGAATGTACGCAATCGTAGATATTGCAGGTCAGCAATTCAAGGTAACAAAAGACCAGGAAATATTTGTCCACCGTCTTGATGGAGAAAAAGAAGATAAGATTGAATTTGATAAGGTGTTACTTATTGATAATGATGATAAAGTAGAAATAGGTGAGCCCGTAATAAAAGGAGCCCTGATCAAAGGTAAAATTCTTGAACACCTGAAAGGAGATACAGTTAAAGTATTCAAGAAAAAAAGGAGAAAAGGTTACAAGGTACTTAATGGACATCGACAACACCTTTCACATGTGCTTATTGAAGAAATAATCGAAAAAGGGGCAACAAAAAGTGTTGTGAAAAAAGAAACAACCAAACCTGCTCAGACACAAAAAGCACCACCAAAAGCAAAAAAAGCAATACCTAAAGCAGAAAAAGCAATACCAAAAGCAGAAAAAGCAATACAAAAAGATTTAAGTACCAAAAAAACCGTTGTTAAAACCAGTGAGGCTAAAGCAAAAGCTGCTACCACCAAGGCTGTAAAATCAAAACCGGCGACAAAAAAGCCGGCTGCTAAAAAAACAAAACCTAAAGCAGAAACTAAAACTTCTACAAAAAAAGCAACAAAGAAGACAACTGCTTCAAAAAAAACTAAAGAATAATTATCAGATAACTCTTAAAGCTTAAAGATATGGCACACAAGAAAGGAATGGGGAGTTCCCGTAACGGCAGAGAATCAGAAAGTAAACGTCTGGGGGTAAAACTTTATGGAGGTCAGCTTGCCAAAGCGGGTAATATAATAGTAAGACAAAGAGGAACCAAACACAATCCGGGAGAAAATGTTGGAATTGGGAAAGACCATACCCTTTTCGCTCTTATTAAAGGGCATGTTCAATTCAGAAAAAAGAAAGATAATAAATCTTTTGTTTCTATTATACCCGAGTCAAAGTAAGGAACTCAAATATTTCAGTTAAAACCTCCTGATCAATTTATCGCTTTTGCTGTAAATAATCAGGAGTTTTTTATTTTTACACTAAAAAATAAAAATCTATCCTATGCTTAATCTTAAACGTATCCCAAAAAACTCCGCTGAAATAATAAAACTGCTAAAAATTAAGAATTTTGATGCAGGTGAGATTATTGAACAAATAATCAATCTAAACAAGAAACGGAGAGAAATACTGCAGAATACTGAAAAAAAGAAAGCTGAGTTAAACAAACTCTCGAAGAATATTGGGAATCTGTTCAGGGAACAAAGAATTGATGAAGCAAACCAGGCAAAAGAAAAAACAGGAAAGTTAAAGGAGGAGATTAAGAACCTTGATAAAGAAGTTAGTGAAACTGAAAATGAACTTAATAATCTGCTTATTCGGGTCCCCAATATTCCTCATGAATCAGTACCATACGGGAACAGTGAGGAAGATAACGAAAAAATAAGGTCAGGAGGCGAGTTCCCGGAACTACCTGACAATGCACTACCCCATTGGGAACTTGCAGACAAATATGATATTATTGATTTTGAACTTGGTAACAAGATCACGGGTGCCGGGTTTCCTGTTTATAAAGGAAAGGGTGCTAAATTCCAAAGGGCTTTAATAAATTTCTTCCTTGATGAAGGACAAAAAGCCGGTTATCTTGAAATTCAACCACCAATTGTTGTTAATGAAGATTCGGGTTGGGGTACCGGTCAGTTGCCTGATAAAGACAGCCAGATGTATCATGTTCAGGCAGATAACCTGTACCTGATACCTACAGCCGAAGTGCCGGTAACAAATATATACAGGGATGTGATACTTGATGTTGATGAATTGCCTGCAAAAAACATAGCTTATACACCCTGTTTCAGAAGAGAAGCAGGTTCGTATGGTAAAGATGTAAGGGGACTTAACCGCCTGCATCAGTTTGATAAAGTTGAAATAGTGCAAATTCAACACCCCGGGAAATCATATGAAACGCTTGAAGAAATGACCGGTTATATTGAAGGACTGATACAAAAACTGGAACTGCCATATCGTATAATGAGACTTTGTGGAGGAGATCTTTCTTTTACTTCAGCACTTACTTACGATTTTGAGGTGTTTTCAGCAGCTCAGAAAAAATGGCTCGAGGTTAGCTCAGTCTCCAATTTCGAATCGTTCCAGGCAAACCGTCTTAAACTGAGATTTAAAGAAAAAGGAAGCAAAAACACATATATTGCTCATACACTTAATGGAAGCGCCCTGGCACTACCCAGAATTTTTGCAGCATTAATCGAAAATAACCAGACACCAGAAGGTATTGTGGTTCCCGAAATACTTAGACCATATTCCGGGTTTGATATTATAAACTGAAAAGAGAGGGAGGGAAAAAATTTAATCTGTTGTGGTATTTTGTCTCGAAGAACGCAGTTTTAACCGGAATTCATAGGTTGAAAAAGGATTTTGCGATCCGTCAGCTGGCGGAGAAGCAATCTCCCCTGGCTTTTCGTAAAGTTCATGATAGTTCTTTTTGGGGGTTCCGGTTGTTCTTGAGAGATTGCTTCGTCGCTATGCTCCTCGCAAAATCCTGTTTCACTATATAAAAGCGTGTGAGTGATAGCAACCTAATGACGTTCGCAAAGCGACATTTTACGCAAACGAAGTGAGTAAAATAACGACTTATATATTCATGAAAACCCAAAATAAAGCATTTATTTATGCAGGATTGGCCATATTTTTCTGGTCGACAGTTGCCACAGCTTTTAAATTGGCTCTGAGATACCTTAATTTCCTTGAACTCCTGATGTATGCTTCCATCACTTCGTCAATTCTTCTTTTCTTTATCCTTCTCTTTCAGGGAAAACTCCATTTAATTAAAACCCAGTCATCAACCGATCTTTTCAGATCATCCATTTTGGGTCTTCTAAATCCTTTCCTCTATTACATAATCCTCTTCAGAGCCTATTCACTACTACCGGCCCAGGTAGCTCAGCCACTTAACATGGTATGGCCTATAGTACTTGTATTTTTGTCCATTCCATTATTAAAGCAAAAAGTCTCAACCCGTAGTTTTATTGCTCTTTTCATCAGTTTTATCGGGGTTTATTTTATCTCTACACAGGGAGATCTGCTGAAACCCGGGAATTCAAATCCTCTTGGAGTAGGACTGGCACTTGGAAGTTCGGTGATATGGTCACTGTTTTTTATTTATAATGTTCGTGATAAACGTGATGATGAAGTCAAACTATTCATTAGTTTTTTATTCGCCACAGTAATTATTATACTTACCAATATTATTACCGGCAATATACAGGCGCCACCCATCAAAGGACTGGCAGCAGCAATTTACACAGGGTGTTTTGAAATGGGCATTACTTTCGTTTTTTGGCTTAAAGCTCTCAGATTAAGTAAATCGGCTAGCCGGATAAGTATATATGTTTACCTGGCTCCATTTTTATCTCTCGTTTTTATCCATATTTTTGTAGGAGAATATATTTATTTAACAACCATTACCGGACTTGTTCTGATTATTACCGGAATTTTGGTCCAGAAATTGCGATTGAAAAAAAAGAATAGCAGCTAACTTGAGAGATGATGAAAAAGAAAATTATTGTCAGGTATATAACCGGGATATTGATACTCTCAGGTATCTTTTTTTTGTTTACTACAGGATGTGAAAAAGATGATCCTCCCCCGTCTGAGGAGATCAGAGCCAGAGATTACTTATATAATTTGATGAATGATTGGTACCTCTGGTATGATGAAATGCCCGATGTAGATAAAAGCCAGTATGATACACCTGAAGAATTACTTGAGGCCATGAGGTTTCTTCCAAAAGATATTTACAGCTACATTACATCATGGCAAGAATTTGAATCACAAATGCTTGAAGGTAAATATATCGGACACGGTTTCAGCTGGGGATTTGATGATAATGGAAATGCCCGAATTATTTTTGTTTATAAAGACTCTCCTCTTTATGATGAGGGAGTAAGAAGGGGCTGGATTTTAACCAAAGTAAACGGAACATCTATCACACCAGAAAATGGTTCCACAATCTTCGGGGATAACACCGTTGGGTATGATAACACGATTGAATTTATTACTCCCGCCGATTCCACTGTTTCAATCAACACTGCCAAAAAAGAGATACAGAAAAATTCCGTTTTATATTATGATACACTCCATGTAAATGGAACGGTAACTGCTCATATGGTATTCCAGGAATTTACGCAACCATCTGGCGAGGAATTTACAGAGGTCTTTGATTACTTTAGTACAACCGGAGTTACAGAAATGATACTTGATCTGCGGTACAACCCCGGGGGACTAACAAGTGTAGCCACTCTTCTGGCAAGTCTAATTACTGGCGGGAATACTTCCGGTGAGATATTTGTAAATTATATTTACAATGATAAAAATAGTGATGAGACCAGCTCTGCTATTTTCGAAGAACAAACCAATTCACTTAATCTCAACAGGGTAATAATTCTAACTACCGGAGGAACTGCTTCTGCAAGTGAGGCTTTGATAAACGGACTTGAGCCACATATTGATGTAGTTACAATAGGTAATACTACCTATGGTAAACCTGTTGGAATGAGAGTATTTCAGTATAAAGATTATGTATTCCTTCCAATAACCTTCAGGATTGCCAACTCTAAAAATGAAAGCGATTATTATGATGGGATACAACCGGATGCTTTATGCAATGATGATTTCACCAGGGCTTTTGATAACCGGGAAGAAGCATGCCTTAATGAAGCAATCTATTACATTGAAAACGGCAGTTTCTCCGGAACAAAAGGCAGGAAAATAAAAGCACACGAAGAAAAAGTCACTTACAAGGAGCTATTAGAAAAAAGGGCAATTTAAATAAACAACCTCATTTGTTTTGATTAAAGAACGTATTATACTAGGCATTGATCCCGGAACAACAATTACCGGATATGGTATTATTGTAGTAGAAAATAATAAAGCACGGGTTATAACAATGGGGGTAATTAAGCTTACCGGTTTAAATGATCATTACAGTAAATTAAAAAAAATATTTGAACGTATTCTGTCTATTGTCGACGAGTTTCATCCTGACGAGATAGCCATTGAGGCCCCTTTTTACGGTAAAAATGTTCAATCAATGCTTAAGCTTGGGAGGGCACAGGGTGTTGCTATGGCTGCAGCATTATACCGTTCGCTCCCAATTTTTGAATATGCCCCGCGAAAGATTAAAATGGCTATAACCGGAAACGGCAACGCTTCAAAAGAACAGGTTGCCAACCTTCTTGAAAATATCCTGGACATAAAAAACATGCCTGGTGGGCTGGATGCATCCGATGGACTGGCAGCAGCAGTTTGTCATTCTTTCCAAAAGCAAATGCCTGGTGGAAATACAGGCAAAAAAAGCTGGAAAGATTTTATCAGGAACAATCCCGGAAGGGTGAAGGGGGTGTGAGACAGTGATGTGGTAATGTGGTAATGTGGTGAAGAGGAAAAGAAGGATAATACTCTAATACATTAACATTTAATATATAGAAAAGAAAATGGGGAAAAGTAGAATTATTTCGATATTACTAATAAGTATTGTTTCATTTCTAACCTCATGTAATGAAGCAGATTTAAATTCTAAAAATAAAGAAACCAAAAAAGTTAGTGTTTTAAAGACTAATGGAACACAATTGGTTGACCCTAAAGGGAATTCGATTGTTTTAAAAGGAACCAATTTGGGTAATTGGTTAGTGCCGGAAGGATATATGTTTAAAATGGGACAGGTTAACTCACCACGAAAAATAAACGAACTACTATATGAATTGATTGGTCCCGATAGTTTGAAATTATTTTGGGATACCTATTTGAATAATTACATAACACAAGACGATATTAAATTTATGAAAAGAATTGGTTGTAATCATATTCGTTTACCATTTCATTATAAATTGTTTACAGATGATCTTTATATGGGGAAAAGAAATTCGGGGTTTAAGTACTTTGACAGAGTAATTGAATGGTGCAGAGAAGAAAATTTGTATGTTTTATTTGATATGCATTGCGCCCCCGGTGGCCAGACAGGTGATAATATAGATGATAGTTATGGTTATCCTTATCTTTTCCAGAGCCAATCTTCACAAGACTTATTGAGTGAGATATGGGTAAAAATAGCCGTTAAATATAAAAATGACCCAATTGTTATTGGCTATGATATTGTGAATGAACCCATCGCACATTATTTTGTTGATGAAATAGAAGATTTTAATCACAAACTATTTGTGTTATATCAACGGGTAATTAAAGATGTACGCCAGGTTGACCCGGATCATACAATTTTTCTTAATGGATCAGTCTGGAGTGGTAATTTTGATGTGTTCGAAGATATTATTGATGATAATATTGTTTATGAATTTCACAAATATTGGTTTGATGTAAATCAAGATGCTATTCAAACTTACCTGGATTTCAGAGAAGAACATCAGGTTCCTGTTTATATTGGTGAAACAGGTGAGAACACGGATGAGTGGGTGACCGATTTCAGAATATTGTTAGATGAGTTTAATATTAATTGGTGCTTCTGGCCCTATAAAAAGATGAATAATACAAGAGGTATAATGAATTTTGAGGAGCCTGAGAACTATCATTTGATAACTGAGTACGCTGAAAGTGACCGTAGTTCGTATTGGAATATCAGAAAAAACCGGCCGGATATATTAAAAATTCAAGCTGCTCTGAATAATTTTCTAGAGAACTGTCTTTATGAAAATAATTATCCAAATACAGGATATAATAAAGGGCTCAATTTTGAAATAAACTGAAAACCTACGTAATATTTAAACAACCAATATTCTTAAAACAGAATTAATAATAATACAATGAAAAAGTATATTATTTTTATTTGTATCGTTCTGCTTTCCATGCAAATACAAACAGCAACAGCGCATTCAGGAAAGCCAAAATACCATATTATTATTGATTCTGACGGTGCGATTGACGACATGCGTGCTATCACAATGTTTTTAGCATACGATGATGTTCAGGTTTTGGGAATAACCGGTTCTCAGGGATCTGTACAGCCGTATTCCGCCGCTATGAAAATCACCTCTTTATTATCTGATTTTCATCACCAGGGAATACCTGTGGGTGTTGGTAAAACAGTAAACAGTGACCTGCCCGAATGGAATGACTTTTCGGAATCAATTCACTGGGGGGGCAATATACCTGACAGGTCGATTCAATTTCCCAAAGCTATTGACCTGATGAATAAAATTGTTGAAGACTACTCCGAAAAAATAATCCTGATAGCATTGGGAGGGCTTACAAACTATGCCGAATGGTTAAAAAACAAACCGGAAAATATTCAAAAAATTGAACGAATAATCTGGTATAATGACAAGGATATAGAACAAGGCTTTAATTATCAGATAGATAAAAACAGCTTTGACTTTATTAAAACATTGAATATTCCTATTCAAATTGTTTCAAATACACGGAGTGATTTAATCTGCGACACCACATTTCTGAACAATTTGCAAAACGTTAATACCATTTACTCTAAGCAAATTGTGAGTGTGCATAAACAGGTACAAGCATCGGAAAAACGTCTTCATGACAATTTGCAGCTATGGGATGATTTGCTTCCCCTGTTTCTTTCCTGCCCAATTATTTTTAATACCAACGAGCAAAAAGATAATATCACTTACGTATTCCTCGAAAAACAAATTCCAAAGGCCTTTATAACAGAAATGATCACTACACTATTAATTTCCGGTACAGAAACAAACAACAGGGTTTTTCATGAATTTCCGGTTGATACGATGCTTTACAAAAAATCTGTAGCCAAAATTCAAACCCGCACAATAGAAGATTTCGGACTAATTGAATGGAAGGCAATTGTTATGACCAATGAAATACACGGACATACAGGTATTTATTCAATAATAGGTGCAAAAATGGGAATACGCGCCTGTGAGTATTTCAATGTTGGAATTAATAATTTGAATGTTATTTCATTTGCCGGTAAAAAACCGCCCTTAAGTTGCTTTAACGATGGAATTCAAATAAGTACCGGTGCAACTATTGGTCAGGGACTTATTGAAATATCCGACACAATTTACACTATACCTACCGCAATTTTTGAGTTTCACCACCAAAGAATAAAGATTAAATTAAAGGAATCAATAGCACAAAAAATGCAGGAGGATATAAAAAAAGGAGTTCAATTATATAACTTTTCAGAACAATATTGGCTCTATATCGAAGAACTTGCCATACAGTATTGGGCAAATTATGACAGATATGATATATTTGAGATTGAAAAACTCTAAAAAAACACATTTTCACTATTCAAATAATAAATAAAGGAGGAAAAATCATGAAACAAGAAATTCAAAAAAGTGCCCCTTCAGGTGCAATTTATGGCCTGGGGCTTATTGGAGCAGCAGTTTATTTTATTTCCCATGCTACTACATTCTGGATAGGGGTATTAGGAGTCTTAAAAGCTATTGTATGGCCTGCATTTCTCGTCTATGAAGCATTTAAATATTTAGGAACCTGATAATTGTTTTAAGCCTCTTAGAATACAGGAACTCAAAAATTGCCGTTAGAATGGGCAATGTTCTAATTTATGTATCTTAAACTAACTAATATTTCGGGGCTGTCTCAAAAGAAGTTAATAATTACAATTCTACACTTTGCGTTCCTCTGTATCTCCTTTGTGAACCTCTGTGTAATAATCCTTTAAGAGTTAATCACAAAGAAACACAAAGAAATCACAAAGAGCCACAAAGACTTTTGAGATAACCCCGATATATAAAGATTCCTATTGCTTTTCAAAAGTTAATATGCCATAAATTTTAGAACAGAGCCTAAGAATACAGTAACAAATCTGGTAAAATGGATCAAAAACTAATCGCACCATGTGGAATGAACTGTGGAATTTGTCTTGGTTATTTGAGAGATAAAAATAAATGTCCCGGATGTCGGAGCGATAATAACCATAAACTAAAGAGCCGTAGTAGGTGCATAATTAAGAACTGTGAATTATTGGCAAAAACAGATTCGAAATTTTGTTATGATTGCGAAAAATATCCATGTACGCGGTTAAAGCAACTTGATAAGAGATACAGGACAAAATATAATATGAGTATGATTGAGAATCTTGAATACATCAGGAAGAATGGATTAGAAAAATTTGTTGATAAAGAAAAAAAGCGGTGGGCTTGTAATAATTGTGGAGGGACCATTTGTGTTCATAGAGGATTTTGTCTTTATTGTAAAGGGAAATAAGAAAAAAATCCCCCGAGAAAATGGAAGAACTTTTAAAACATTATCAATTAAACGTAGTCGAAATTAAAAAGCTTGAGGGTTATGGAAGCTTAAATTATCATATAAAAGATAAAGACAATAAGCATTACGTTTTAAAGCATTATACCGATCCTTCAGAATTAGCCCTGATCCGGGCCGAGTCAGAAATATTACATGCTATTTCCGGAAAATTGCCATTTGAAATTCCGGCAATTAGCTCCGGCAAACAAACATGGGTACATCAATACCCAAATAAGAGCTTTTCAAGGTTATTGCCCTACATAAAAGGATCTCTGTTATCAAAAGTAAAACACTCTTCTGGTTTGCTTTATGATTTCGGCAAATCTATTGCTGAATTAGACAGATCATTAGAGGGGATCAGAAATGCTGAAATTGAAAGCAGGAAATTCGTCTGGGATTTACAATATTGTTTGCTAAACAAGCCAAAGATTAAATACATAACCGATCCTTCGAAAGCCAAACTGGTTGATTATTATTTCGACCAGTTTGAGCATTTTGTTTTACCTGAATTAGTTAATCTCAGATACAGTATAATTCATAATGACCTGAACGATTATAATATCCTGACTGATGGCAAAAAAATAACAGGAGTAATTGATTTTGAAGATATTACTTATGCTCCACTTGTAAATGAAATAGCAATAGCCCTTGCTTACATAATTTTGGGAAAAGAAAAACCTCTTGAAACAGCCAATCAGGTTATCATGGGGTATCAAACTCTCTATCCACTGAATGAAGAAGAATTGAAACTACTTTATTATCTCATTCCTGCCAGACTTTGTACAAGTGTCTGTAATTCAGCCGAATTCAAAGCAAAAGGAAAAGATACTGAATACACTCTGGTTAACGAAAAACCAGCCTGGGCACTTCTCGAAAAATGGATAGGTTATAACCCGATGCGGGTAAAAAATTCGTTTTTGAAAGCAGCCGGTTACCCGCAACTAAATTTAAAGGGTAAAAACAATGATATATTAGCAATCAGAAAAAGGAACACCGGGAAGTCGCTTGGGTTAAGTTATTCAACACCTATTTACATGACAGGTGCAGCATTTCAGTACATGTATGATCATAAAGGAAATACTTACCTGGATGCCCGTAATAATATTCCACATGTCGGTCATTGTCATCCTAAAATTTCACAGGCAATTTCCAGGCAAACACGCATTTTAAATACAAACACAAGATATTTGTATGATTCAATGGCAAAATACACTGAACATATTTTTACATATTTCCCACCAAAGCTTAATAAAATAATTTTTGTCAATTCGGGAAGTGCTGCTTCCGACCTGGCTGTTAGAATGGCACAGACTTACACAAGCAGGGATCATCTTCTTGTTCTTGAACACGGATATCACGGAAACACAATTATTGGCATAAATATCAGTTCGCATAAATTTGATGGTAAGGGAGGGAAAGGAATACCACTGGGTGTTACCTGCCTCCCATTACCAAAACTTTTCAATGGAAGATACCGGACAGGAGAGGAATATATAAAAAACGCTACCGAACAAATTTCCGGTTTAATAAATAATAGCATTTTACCAGCCGCATTCATTGCCGAATCTGTTTCGGGGAGTGGCGGTCAGGTTCCCCTGGCCCCTGGTTATTTAAAAACAATAAAACCCTTTTTAGAAAAGCACAAAATATTAACTATTACTGATGAAGTGCAAACAGGATTTGGCAGGTTAGGCGATTATTTCTGGGGATTTGAAATGCACGATATTGTCCCTGATATAGTAATTCTTGGGAAACCTATGGGGAATGGACATCCGATTGCAGCAGTGGTCACTACGAAAGAAATATCTGATGCATTTTCTACCGGTATGGAATTTTTCAGTTCATTTGGTGGTAATCCGGTTTCCTGTGAGGCTGCGAATGCTGTTTTGGATGTAATTGAGGAAGAAAAGCTTAAACAAAATGCAAAAGAAACAGGTGATTATTTTTTGAGTTCATTAACTTCTCTTCAAAAAGATTTTCCTGTAATAGGCAACATAAGAGGCAGCGGGTTATTTATTGGTATTGAGTTTATTAACAATGAAGAAAAGCCTTACACCAAATTTGCTGAAATGGTTAATAATAATTTAAAACAACATTTTATCCTTGCAGGAACAGACGGACCCGTATTAAAAATCAAACCACCACTCTGTTTTAATAAAAAGAACACAGATTTTTTTATTGAAAAACTTAATGGAATATTAAAAAATCATTTATCCCATTAATAATTAATCAGTCGGCAGTCCACAGTCAACAGTCGGCAAAAATGCAAAGTATAATGAGATAAGCCTAAAGTTTTAGTCATTTTGAATTTTAGTCATTCTAACTTTAAGGCACTGAATAGTTACTCCCATTTATTTTCTTCACCACAAACAACTATCGTATCAGTAGCTAAGCTATATCCGCCAAATATCCCTACTCCACCTTCAACATTGGTATAAACACTTATTTTTTCCATAAAAGGATCCCAGTTTGCTTCCATATGTTTTTTACATGTTGCGAGATATTTGAAATAATCCTCACTTATTGATTTTAAATTTACACAAATTGATGCACCTTCATCAAAATATTTTCCAGTTGATAAAATAAACACATAAGTGTTTCCATTAAATAAATTATCATTAAATAATAACCCCTCCTCCCACAAATGTTCTACTACCGAAGGATCGTCACTTTCACAATATCTATTATATTGTATAGTATCTGTAATTATCGTATCCCCTTCATGATCATGATAAGTGTATATATTTATTTGCGTTAGTGCCAATAAATAAAAATTGTTTTTGTCAGGGTTATCTTTGAATTTTACTCTGAATTCTAATTGTTCATACTTGTATCCATCAATATCAGTTCTCATAACTAAAGCAGTGTCAATTGAAATAATATTAGTTTCAGGAGGTATATAACTTTCTGTTTCAACTGTTCCCATAACGGGAACTGTCACTTTGATTTTGTACCTGTCTCCTGATGATGGTTTTTGTGTAGTTGATTTATACAATCCATTATTCAAATAAGGTAAAGTATTAAGTAAATTGCCATTTTCATAAACCTCAACCGTAGCATTTTCAATTGCCTGAATATCATTATCTAAAATATAACAACTTTTGCTTACACTAACTTTTAATAAACTATCCGGATTGAACAGGCTATTTATTGTAATCATTCTTCCTTTATCAGGAATATCAACATAAACAGTTTTTTCGCAAGCAACCAGGACTGTTAACAATATTAATACTAAATAGTGTCTGTCAATGAAGTCAAGCTTTTTATTTAAAAAAGCACCAAATATCAAAAAACAAATAACAAATAAATTCCAAATATCAATTATTAAATGACCGAAACAGCTTTGATTATTGTGATTTGGGTCATTGAGATTTATTTGTATTTTGGTGCCTGTCATTTGTGATTTTTGTTATTTACTTAAACTTTCGGACTTTATAGACGGACTCTGAATATAGTTTCTTTCTCATTTTCAGATGATTCTAAAATTCAAATTTATAGCACACTGAGGGAATTACCGGGAACAGGCTAAGCTGTTTCAGCACTTGATTGTTTTGATCATTTTGATAATTATGTTCATGAGTAAAATACAGGAAAAACGGATTTTGGCGATTATATGCATTATATAATCCGAAACTCCATGTGCGTTTACCCCATTTTTTTTCTTTATGCAAATTTACTCCTACATCAAGCCTGTGGTATGAAGGCATACGAAACCCGTTTCTGTTTTCAAAATATTCAATATCCCACGCTTCCAAATATCCATCCAGCGATCCTTCTAATGAAGCATATCGTTCAATACCCAGAGTTGTTGCATTTCCCGTTCCGTAAACCCATGTTAAACCAACATCAACCTTATCATTAAATTTATGAGTAACTACGACACTTATATCATGTCGCCTGTCATATTTATATGGAAATGTTTTCCCAAAACCAATATTTTCAAATTTACGTTCCGACCATGATAATGTGTATCCTATCCATCCGGTAGTTTTGCCTAAATCCTTTTTTACAAGAAATTCTGCTCCGTAGCTCCATCCTTTGCCTATTTCAATTTTATTTTCCCATTTATCTCCGGTAGAAAAGTAACTTGCACCCTCTTTATATTCAATTAAATTATGCATATTCTTATAAAACCCTTCAATACTTACATCTATCTTATCGGTTAAAGCATAAACCGCACCGGCAGCATATTGCCACGAACGCAGAGGATTAATTGTATCGGTAACAGGAACCCAAAGGTCTGTAGGCATATTTAATGTTGAATTTGTAAGTAAATGAATATATTGTGTCATTTTAGTTGCGGCAGCCTTAAACGATAATTTTTCATTGTACAAATAACGGATCGAAAATCTAGGTTCAAATGAATGATATAATTTTCCTCTTACAGAAAAATTTGAATAATGCACACCTATATTTGATTTGATTTTAGATGATAATTTAATATCATCCTCTAAATACAAATAAAATTCATTAGCATAAATATTTTTGTTTCCGAAAGTAGTATCAATATCATTGCTGGAATCATCGGCAAGTACCCTGAAAGTATTAATTCCGGGATTAAAAGTGTGATATGTATTATTTATTCCAAACCTGATATAATTATTTGGTGTTGGCAAATAATCAAAATCAATTTTCATTGCCCAGTCATAAATGCCTGATGAATAATCAATACCGAATTCATCTTTTTCACCATCTTCTTCATATATAAACTCCAAATCGGTTAAGAACTTAAATCTGCTATATGTTATAGTTGTGTTACTAAATAATTTATTGCTTAGTATATAATTCCAGCGTAAAGCAGATGTAATATTTCCCCATCTTAATTTGAAATTATTTTCTTCTTTAAAATTATAGCCCTTATCTTTAATCAATGTGTAAACTTTATCATTCCCCATATATGAACTTAAAAAGAGCCTGCTTTTATCCGAAAATTTATGATTTATTTTAGCATTTACATCATAGAAATAATATCCTGCTCTTAATTTATCTATATCATCTGATTTTGCAATAAAATATTGTATCGGATATGATAAGATGTCAATATACGTTCTGCGTCCTGATACAATAAACGATGTTTTATCTTTAATAATAGGACCTTCAATAGCAAGTTTTGAAGAAATAATACCAACAGAACCTTCACCTTTTATCTCTTTTGTATTACCTTCTTTCATTCTGATATCAAGGACAGATGATAACCTGCCACCATAACGTGCAGGAAATCCACCTTTAGTAAGACTAACAGTATTTACAGCGTCAGCATTAAAAACGGAAAAAAATCCAAAAAGGTGATTTACATTATAAACAGGAACACCATCTAATAACACAAGATTTTGGTCAGGACCTCCTCCTCTCACATATAAACCACTTGCACCTTCACTTCCCGATTGAACCCCGGGCAATAATTGAATGGTTTTAATAATATCTACTTCACCAAGTAAAACAGGAAGGTTTTTAATTGTTTCAACAGGAATTTCTATCCGGCTCATTTGCGTGCTCCTTACTTTTGATTGCACACTGTTACTCGTAACAGTAACTTCCTGTAACTTAATTGATGCTTCTAATGGAACATTAATTATTGTGTCTTTTACAAGATTTATTTGTTTTTTGATTGGTGCATAACCAACAAATGAATATATCAGATCTATTTCACCTTCGGGAAGCGTTAAACTGTAAAATCCGTAATTATTTGAAATTGTTCCGTTTAATGTTTTTGAATCATAAATATTGGCATTTATCAGTTTCTCACCTGAGCCTGCATCTTCAACAAAACCACTAATAGTGTGAACCTGTGCAATTAAATATGATATATTCAATATCAAACATAGAAGAATTAATAATCTTTTCATCTTAGCATAAATACTTTACCTGAATTCGAAACAAATAAAACTAAGAAAATTCTTGCAAAATTAGTATTGTGTATATCGGGTTTATAAAATTAGTGGGATCAATAAATTAAAGTTTAGATGAATAACGACAAGAATCAAGCCAATATTGTCTACTTAGAAAATAGGTGAATTGCTAAATTGTACAGGTTTAATATTTCACTATTCTTCCAGACTCTACCCGTCTTCCATTTATTTCAATAACATACAGGTAAATGCCTGAAGGAGTATACGCTTCTGTATTTGTATTCCATTGAATATCCTTCTCTTCTGAAGCTAAAATGCTTGAAGAAAGAACCTTAACCTCTCTGCCAAGAAGATCGAAAATACGAATATTCATGAGTCCCTGTTCAGGAGAACGTATATGGAAGGTTATATTATTACGGAAAGGATTAGGATAAACATCAATATATATTTCAGAAGATATACTAATTATCCCTGATGGATCGCATGTACCCAACATATTTGCATCCATCCAGGATAAGCGGTTCAGAACCCAGTTATTCAGGTAGGTCATTTCTTCCTGCCATGTATTACCAACAAAATAATTTGGCCACACATAACTGCCCAAAATTTTCCATTTATTAAAATTCCTCTCTTGCGCTTCATCCAGATAAACTCCAAGTGAATCAAAGATCACCTGAATTGAATCGTTATTAAATGGTCCTTGTCGTAAAGACTCCCATCTGCATTTGAGCAAATTCAATACTGAGGGATCCTCAAATAATCTTCTCCACCAATAAATCCTTCCCGGCTTATCATAGATCCACCCATCAGTCTCCCAGGGACTCTCATCACCATTCTCATAGTTAACATTTCCATAACCCAGATTAAAATCCCAGAAAGGACTCAAATACAGTTTTCCACCGTTACTATCTTTTTTCTTATACATAAAAGTACTGAATATATAACTGTCAACCTCTTTGGCTAATTCTCTTATGATAAAATGATCAACAAATGAAGTGACATCAAGATATTTTATATAACCATATACAGGATCCTTAAAATTGCTGCTATTCATTGCATTTTCAAAATCCAACATAAACTCCTGGATATAAGCCTCCTGCTCAGGGACAATATCCTTTCCCTTTGGATAGTAATACTGGAAAAACAGGGGTGAATAATCTGCATATGGCGGTATGGGATAGGGATAAGAGGTCCATCCTGAGATATCGGGCTGATCTGTCTTATCAATCCTGAATATGTACCCCCCTGTAACATCATCTCCCGAAATATCTGTCTCTGTAAGTTTTGCAATATCAACACGGTTTTTATCCCTTTTGATCTTTTCCATCAAAATATATATTCCCCGGTACTCACCATTCAGAACCAGTTCACAAAAACGCGTATGTGGAGTCCAGTTTCCCATTTTGTTGCCAAGATCATATGTTAATACATTGCGAATAAGGCTTTTATCGGTATAGGGGGCATATAATATCCAATCGTTTTCTTCGACCATACCCAGTAATGATACGTTACTATTCTGACCATTATCATCCTGTGTTTCAAATAAATATGCTTTTTTTGGAAACATCATTGTTGATGATCCTCTGAGTTCAATATTTATTCTGCCATCATAACCATTAAAAGGATCGCTAACACTATTTCGTTGTCCAGAACCATTATCAACAATAGCCATATTTGCAGATATCCTGGGATCATTTAGAATTGGCAAACCCTGAGTATTTATAGAAACGACAGGGAGGTTAGATGATGAAAATACAACAGGGGGTATAAACCAGGAAGGAATTTCGTTATAATATGTATTGGTGTCATTAATACTCACTGATAGAAAAACCCTGGAGGTCATATCCGATGAAGTGTTGTTGAAATTATGTACCTGCACAGACAGGATGTTTTCTCCCTCAACAAGAATATCTTTTATATTTGAACTACAAGTATAATATTCCGGATCAAAACCCTGATACATCTGAGCTTCCTTGTATGTATAGGCTGTCTGGTAATAGGCAGGGTGATCTCCGGTATTTCCAATATTTGCTCTGGCAATTTCAATATTGTTAATATATGCCACAAACGCATCGTCATAATCAACATTTAGAATTAAATCAGAAATTCTTGCCGTATCAAATATCTCAAAGGTTTTTCTCAGGTATATTGACAAAGGTGTCACAAAACCAGAAATGTTAGAAATATCAGTTCCATCATCACCATCACCATAACCAATCCCTCCCGGTCCCTGAAGCCAATTATCATCATCAAATGAAAGGGATCTCCATGTTGCATCCGGCTCATATGTGCCCACAAAATATTTCCATGTTTGATAGTCATAAATAACTGTTTCCCAATGACCAACCGGATATTCCTGAGATGAAAGTTGTCCCGGTATAAGGAAAGCGAATAAAAAGAAACCAGCTATTATATGATAATAGGTTTTCATTGCTCAAATATAGAGCAATTTCGTGGAAATTTCAGTCGTACTGCCAATAGCATTCTCCAAAAGCAAACATATATTTGGGAATCGAAATAGAGAAATGAATGGAGGCTAATAACCCTAAGTTTTTACGATTCAACTTCCCTGCTAATTTTTTCAGCCAGCTCAATATATTCCTCCTCACTGAATTTTAGTTTTGGTCTGGAGAAACTAATATCCGATTCTGAATTAATGGGGATCAGATGTATGTGAGCATGAGGAACTTCAAGACCCAGTACTGCTACACCAATTCGCTTACAGGCAATCACTTTTTCAATTGCCTTTGCAATTTTTTTTGCAAAAACATTCATTCCTGCGAGCAGATCATCTTCCATGTCAAACAAATAGTCGACCTCCTTTTTGGGAATAACTAATGTGTGTCCTTTCGCAAGCGGGTTAATATCGAGGAAAGCATAAAAACGATCATCTTCGGCAATCCGGTAAGATGGTATTTCATTTTTGACGATTTTTGAGAAAATAGTAGTCATAACCTGGGGGGTTTTTGACAAATTTAACGTGAAATATGGATAATTTCAAACGGAATAGTTCCCGAAGGCACTTTTATATCCACAACATCACCTGTTTTTTTACCAAGCAGCCCTTTAGCAATAGGTGAAATAATCGAAATTTTCCCTTCCTTCAAATTTGCTTCAGTTTCAGCAACAAGGATATATTCCATAACCTGGCCATTAGCCTTATTTTTTATCCTGACCTTATTCATTATTTGCACATTGGATGTATCAATCCTGTTTTTATCTATAAGTCGTGAATTTGCCAGGCTTTCCCTTAGCTTTGAGATCTTCATCTCTAACATTCCCTGTGCTTCTTTAGCTGCATGATATTCAGCATTTTCTGACAAATCACCTTTATCCCTGGCTTCTGCTATCTGCTTTGAAATGGAAGGTCTTTCAACCTTTTCTAATTGCTCAAGATCACTCTTCAGTTTTGTTAACCCTTCTTCTGAAAGATACATAACTCCCATAATACATTCTGTTATAGTACAAAAAAAAACAGAAAGAATCCCGGGATTCCGAAACTCTTTCATAGTGCAAATATACTAATTATTTAAATTCTAAAAATAATTCAAGATAAAATTTCAGAAAAAGCAATTGTTTTTATTACCTGATACACTGCTTTTTCTATTCATATTTCTTATTAATTATTTCAGAATAAACTATTGCTTTCTTCAGATCAAATTCATCCTTGATCTTAATTAAATCACTATCAAATTCATCTGATATTTCATATGGATCCACTTCTTTTGTTTCTTCTTCAAACACATTCTGTGTTACTTCAGCCTTTTTATCAGATTTGTCTTCAAAGGTGGATGTAGCTATAGGTTCTTGATGTTCTCTTTCGGCTGTCTCAGTTGTTTCTGCTTCTTGAATATCGAAAAACTCTTCTTTCCTTTCATCCATGTCTTTTAAGCCTAATTTTTCGAAAAAGTCCATTCCACCAGTCTCATTATTACCTGAACTGCTGGGAGTTTTTTGTGTTTTTTTCTTTTTTCCAAGTATCCCTACTAAAATAATAATAACACTGATAATAATATACAATATTGAACTAGCACCGTCTTCCATTATTTCTTAAATATTTTTCTGAATAATCTTTTAAAAAAAGGCTCTCGTTTACGCATTTGCCTGTTATACTTTTCTGCATTATTCCTTGATTGTTTCATTCGCTCCTGTACCTCTTTTGTCTGTATTTCATACTGATGCTTCAGTCCACCTTTTCTTTCTTTCTCATAGGCTTTTTCTCTTTTAATATCCGCCTGCTCAGTCTTGTTTTCAGCTTTTCTCACCGTCCTTGACTTTCTTTGATGAAAACATCCCTGTGAAATAAACAGGATCATCACTATAAAAAGCAACCTTCCGAACAACAATTTAACTAACTTTGCATTGAACTTGTAACTCATGAAACAATTAAATCATTGATACCAAAATTAAGTAAAATTTTATTAATTCTTTTATCGCTTCTCATTTTTGTTACATGCAAAAAAAATAAGGAGGAGATAATACCGAATACTTACGTAAATTTCACTATAAGACTGGATGATCCCAAGTTTACCGACCTGCATGCTATTGGTAATTCCGTTATAATCACCAACGAATATGCAGGAAGATCTTCAGCAGGGTATGATTATAACGGAATAATTGTATACCGTTTCTCTGAAGACGAGTTTTATGCATTTGACCGTACATGCCCATTTAATATAAGTAATAGCATTTCTGTTACTACTGAGAATACAAGTGATCCTATTGCCGAGTGCCCCGAATGCGGTTCAGAATATGTTCTGCCCAGTCTTGCTTTCCCCACCGAAAAGGGACCTTCAAGAGTCCCCCTGAAGCAATATAATACCAACTTTGATGGTGTAACAATATCCGTTTACAATTAATCAGTCAACATTCGGCAATCCCCTTATTCCATTTATCCCCTCTAATCCCTCTATTTCCTCTTATTCCTTCTATTCCCTCTAATCCATCTATTTCCTCTATTCCCTCTATTCCCTCTATTCCCTCTATTCCCTCTATTCCCTCTATTCCCTCTATTCCCTCTATTCCCTCTAATCCCTCTAACCCCTTCTTCCCTAATACCTATAATGATCCGGTTTAAATGGTCCGTTTACAGGGAAACCAATATAGTCGGCCTGTTTCTTAGTTAGTTTTGTAAGAGTTACACCAATTTGTTTCAGGTGCAATCTGGCAACTTCTTCGTCAAGATGTTTGGGTAAGCGGTAAACATCAATATCAAAATCTTTATTCCAAAGTTCAATTTGAGCAAGAACCTGGTTAGAGAAAGAATTACTCATCACGAATGAAGGATGTCCGGTTGCGCATCCAAGATTTACCAGGCGCCCTTCAGCAAGCATAAAAATTGCGTGTCCATCGGGGAATGTATACTTATCTACCTGTGGTTTTATTGTTTCTTTAACTATACCTGGCCATTTTTCCAGTTTTTCAACCTGAATCTCATGATCAAAATGTCCAATATTACAGACAATTGACTGGTCTTTCATTTTTGACATATGTTCGGCAGTAATCACACCAAAGTTCCCTGTTGCAGTTACAAAAATATTTCCTTCATCAAGTGTTTCTTCAACAGTTTTTACTTCAAAACCTTCCATTGCAGCCTGCAATGCACAGATAGGATCAATTTCAGTAACAATAACACGCGCCCCGTATGATTTCATCGATTTGGACGATCCTTTTCCCACATCCCCATATCCGCAAACAACAACTACCTTACCTGCAAGCATTACATCTGTAGCTCTTTTAATCCCATCGGCAAGCGATTCACGACATCCATAAAGATTATCAAATTTCGATTTTGTAACTGAATCATTCACATTCATAGCAGCTGTAAGAAGTGTTCCATTTTCTTTCATCTGGTATAAACGATGAACCCCGGTAGTTGTTTCCTCTGAAACACCTTTCAACTCCTTTATATTCCTGTGCCATCTCCCGGGATCTTCATTCATTAAACTTTTTAATTGTGCTAAAATGATTACTTCCTCGCTATTTTCCGGTTCCTTGTCCAACAGAGATGTATCTTCTTCAACCTCATAGCCTTTATGCATAAGCAGTGTTCCATCCCCACCATCATCTACAATAAGATTGGGCCCTTTCCCCTTTGGAAAAGTTAAAGCCTGAGCCAGACACCACCAGTATTCTTCCATGGTTTCACCTTTCCATGCAAAAACAGGAATACCTTCTTTCGCAATTAGAGCCGCAGCATGATCCTGTGTTGAAAAAATATTACAGCTTGCCCAACGCACGTCAGCTCCAAGTTCAACCAGAGTTTCAATCAGTACAGCAGTCTGTATTGTCATATGTAACGACCCTGTTATCCTTGCGCCTTTTAAAGGTTTTGTAGCAGCAAATTTTTTCCTGATTGCCATCAGTCCCGGCATCTCTTTTTCAGCAATTTCAACCTCTTTCCTGCCCCAATCAGCAAGTGAAATATCTTTAACTTTATATTTCATATTTTCCACCATTGTATTTTCCATTTTATATATATTAATTATTCCACACAAATTTAATCAATTTATACTATCACAGGTTTTTTAGTATTTCCCGTGCATGTAATTTGTCCTGTTTAAGTTGCTCTACCAGAAGATTAATATTATCAAATTTTATCTCATCCCGAATTCTCTCTTTGAATAGCAACGTAACTTTCTGACCGTATATTTCTTTATCAAAATCAAAAATATTTACTTCCACACTGGGTGGTTCACCGGTATGATTAACAGTAGGGCGAAATCCAATATTCAGCATACCACCAAATTTTTCATCCTCCACAATAATCTCAACAGCGTAAACCCCCACCCTGGGTATCAGCTTATATGTTTCATTAGAAAAAATATTTGCAGTTGGGAATCCCATTTTTCTGCCGATTTTTTTTCCTGTAACAATCCTTCCTCTAAAGAAAAAATCGTATCCGAGCAACTTGTTTGCTAAACATATATCTCCATTCCATAAAGCATTTCTTATTCGGGTTGAACTTATTTTCTCCTCTTCTGCAATCTTCATTTCAAGCTGGTTAGTCTCAATCCCAAATTTTTCCGCACACGCCTTAATCGCTTTGAAATCTCCGGTTCTGTCCTTTCCAAACTGATTATCGGCTCCAACTAAAAGGTGCCTGGTCCCTATCTTATTTACTAAGATCTCTTTAATAAACTCGCATGCAGTTACATTACTTATCCTGCGTGTAAAAGGCATAATAACAAAATGGTCAACACCGGATTTTTCCAAAAGTCCCTTTTTTTCTTCCAGTGTATTTAACAATTTGAAAGAATATTCATCATTAGCCAGAAATATTCTTGGATGAGGCCAGAAAGTAAGTATCACAGATTCTCCTTTTACCCTGTCTTTATATTCTGCCAGACTTTTCAGAATATGCTGATGTCCACGGTGCACACCATCAAAAATCCCCACTGTAACCACCGGATTTTTAATATTATATCTATCCTGTTCTTTATATACCTGCATGATGATTTTAAAATGTCCACAAAATTACAAAAAAAGGGATTAATTTATTACATTTCTGAAAATATGAATTAAAATATATTATTTTAGACTGTGTAAAAAAAAAATAACTGACATCAAATGCAAACACCCGGCATAATACGTCAAGACTCCTGGTTAAAACCTTTTCGGGAAATTATCCTGAGCAGGGAAAAAAGAGCCAGGCAAAAAGAAAAAGAACTTACAGGAGAAAAAAAACTGATAGATTTTGCTACAGGCTACCTGTTTTTCGGGCTTCATAAAACAAAAAATAGCTGGATTTTCCGGGAATGGGCGCCTAATGCCAGTAAAATATATATTATTGGTGAGTTCTCAAACTGGGAAGAAAACGAGGAATACAGACTAACACAAAAAGACTTCGGAAACTGGGAAATAAAATTACCAGTAAACAGAATACAACATGGAACACTCTACAGGTTATCGGTTCACTGGGAGAATGGAAAGGGTTCCCGTATCCCGTCTTATGCAAGATATGTAATACAGGATAAGACAACAAATATCTATAATGCATGTGTCTGGTCTCCGGAGAAACAATACATCTGGAAGAACACAGATTTCAGGTCTTCTAAAAATGCACTTCTGGTTTACGAAGCACATATTGGCATGGCAACCGAAGAAGAAAAAACCGGCACATTTGAAGAATTCAGAAAAAATGTTTTGCCGGGAATAGCAAAAGCAGGGTATAATGCCATTCAGCTTATGGCAATACAGGAACATCCATATTACGGTTCTTTTGGTTATCATGTTTCCAATTTTTTTGCTGTTTCCTCCCGTTTTGGAAGACCTGAAGAATTAAAAGCACTTATTGATGAAATACACGGTTATGGTATTGCAGTAATAATGGACCTTGTTCATTCGCACGCTGTAAAAAATGAGATTGAAGGTATAGCCCGCTTTGATGGAACATATTATCAATACTTTCATGAAGGTTCCCGGCGTGAACATATTGCCTGGGATTCTCTTTGTTTTAATTATGGCAAAAACGAAGTTTTACATTTCCTCCTGTCTAACTGTAAGTTTTGGCTTGATGAATACCATTTCGATGGTTTTCGGTTCGATGGTGTAACCAGTATGCTTTATCTTGACCATGGGCTTTCCCGGAATTTCACATCCTATGATGATTATTACGACGGAAATCAGGACGAAGATGCTATTACATATCTAATTCTGACAAATAAGCTTATACATCAATACAACCCCGATGCAATTACTATTGCAGAGGAGATGAGTGGAATGCCCGGTTTAGGTAGTACAATAAAAGACGGAGGATTTGGTTTTGATTACCGCCTTGCTATGGGAACGCCTGATTACTGGATAAAACTTATCAAAGAAATACCGGATGAGCAATGGAATGTCAGTCAGATTTATAATGAATTAACCAACCACCGTTCAGAGGAAAAAAGTATTAGTTATACTGAATCTCATGATCAGGCTTTGGTTGGTGACAAAACTATAATCTTCAGATTGACAGATAAGGAAATGTATTTTCACATGAATAAAGATGATCAAAACCTGATTATTAACCGGGGAATTGCTCTTCACAAAATTATCCGGTTGATAACTATTGCTACTTCCGGTGGAGGTTATCTGAATTTTATGGGCAATGAATTTGGTCATCCTGAGTGGATTGACTTCCCCAGAGAGGGTAATAACTGGTCGTATAAATATGCACGAAGACAATGGAGTTTAATGTTTAACCGGAGTCTCAAATATCATTACCTGTCCGATTTCGACAGGGATATGGTAACTATCATTAATGAAGAAAATTGTTATTCCGAACCATTCCCAAATAAAATCGTTTCTCATGAAGGTGACCAGGTTCTGGCTTTCAAACGGGCAAATTTATTATTCATATTTAATTTCAATCCTTCTGTCTCCTTTACAGATTATGGAATCCCTGTCGACCCTGCTAAATACAGAATAATTTTAAATACTGATGATAAAAAATTCGGTGGTCAGGGACTGGTAGATCAAACATTAATGTACTATCCCGTTAATCCCGGGAAGCAGATTTCCCAGGAACAATATTTTCTAAAATTATATTTGCCCAGCAGAACTGCACTGGTTTTTAAGCAGGAAAGATCCAGGCAAATACGATAATGTTATTTCTGCCCTTATCTGCATATTTTGCTATTTGCTTTTTTATCGATGGTTAACTATTGATTGCCGACTGCCAACTGTGGACTGCCCGCCCGCCTGCCTGAACTGCCAAACGGCAGGCAGGGATGATTCCGGTCGCCCGCCTGACCGGACGGGCAGGGACGGTCCGGCTGATTACTCTATCCACTTCTGGCAAATAAAATCCTGCCTGTGAGACAAATCTTCATGTTTAGGAAATAATCTGAACCCATAAGTAAAACTTCCAGGGGTATTTGGTATTATTTTCCCTTTGAAATAGGTTTTGCCTTCTTCATATTTTTCAAAATCAAATTCTTGTTTATATACAAGTTCAATATTGCCATTTCCCCTTTTATCCGAAACAACTAATTCCAGACCGACATCTGAAGAAGGGATATCCTTAAGATCAACAACTACACTTCCAAAATATTCCTCTCCTAATTGATATGAACCATCAGCAGGATTAGGAATATTAACAGAAACCACCTCTATATTATCCCATGATTTCAGGATTTTTATTTTCCAGGCAGCTAATTTTTTTGCCATAGAATAATCATCCTTTTTCAATTCCATGGTTCTGGTAAAAAGTTTGCTATAAAATTTTTCCCCGTAATCTGTCAACATTCGTTTCATTGTAAAATCCGGAGCAATTTCCCCCATGGATTTCTTAATAAACCCGATCCATTCTTTTGGTATGCCGTTTTTATCACGCTTATAAAAAGCTGGAATTATTTCATTTTCAAGCAAATGATATATCGTCTCGGCATCAAGTTCATCCTGAAAATCCTGATTATCATAAGTTCGTTTTTCAGTTAGCGCCCATCCGGCATTTGGTTTATAGCCCTCGGCCCACCATCCGTCCAGAACACTAAAATGTAATGTCCCGTTCATGATGGCCTTCTCACCGCTTGTTCCGGATGCTTCCAATGGTCGTGTAGGTGTATTCAACCAAACATCTACTCCCTGAACAAGTTTTTTTGCAAGTTCAATATCATAATTCTGCAAAAATAGAATCTTTCCGATAAATTCAGGTTTTTTTGAAAATTCATACACTTTCTTAATCAGTGATTTGCCGCCACCATCATTAGGATGAGCTTTCCCTGCAAAAAGAAACCGGACCGGTTTATCAGGTGAATTTAGAATTTTTTCCAGCCTTTCGGTGTCCTTAAATAATAAATGAGCCCGTTTATAAGTGGCAAATCTACGGGCAAAACCAATGGTTAATGCATTGTCGTTCAGTTTCTCAGTAATTTCCGTAATATGTTTTGGGGATTCATTCCTTTGGATCCAGTTAAGCTTAAACCTTTCCTTCAAATGAGAGATCATTTTATTCTTTAATTTTTGCTTAATGTTCCAGATTTCTTCATCTTTCAATTCATAAATCTTTTTTAAACTTTCTTTCTGCATTTGATTTTTCCAAATATCTTCACCATTCAACTTTGCAAAAATCTGCATCCACTCACGTGCAATCCATGTTGGAAAATGAACTCCGTTTGTTACATATCCGATATGCAGCTCTTCCGGCAAATACCCTTTCCAGAGTTTATTAAACATTTCGCGGGTTATCTGCCCATGAATTTTACTAACACCATTTATTTCCTGTGATAAAGCAGCAGCAAGGAAACTCATATTAAACTTCTCCTGCCTGTCTTCCTTATTGGCTCTGCCAAAAGACATTAATTCATCCCAGGAAATATTTAGACGTTCGGGATAGTGAGCAATATAGGTTCGTAGCAAATCTTCATCAAATGCATCATGTCCTGCCGGTACCGGGGTATGAGTAGTAAAGAGGGTTGAGCTTCTGACAATTTCCAATGCTTCATTAAACGTAAATTTATTCTTTACAATTAAATTTTTCAACCTTTCCAATCCAATAAAAGCCGAATGTCCTTCATTACTATGAAACAAATCGGGTGTTATCCCTAATTTATGCAAAGCCCGGATCCCTCCAATTCCAAGCAATAGTTCCTGCTTCAAACGATTTTCATTATCTCCTCCGTATAAATGATGGGTAATATTACGATCGCCCTCCACATTAGCTTCAAAATTAGTATCAAGAAGGTAAAGAGTAACTTTCCCAATTTTAGCCTCCCATATCCTGGCAGTTAGAGTCCTTCCGGGGAAAATTAATGATATGGTTTCCCAGTTTCCGTCTGCATCTTTTACAGGCGAAACAGGACATTTTGCAAATGATTGAGCCTCATAAGATGCTTGTTGCTCACCTTTAAGAGAAAGAATTTGTTTAAAAAAACCATATTTATATAATAACCCTATACCTACAATATCAAAACAAGAATCACTAGCTTCCTTAAGATAGTCACCTGCAAGAATACCAAGACCCCCCGAAAATATTTTTAAAGTGTTGTGCAAACCATATTCCATACTAAAATATGCTACTTTTGGTTGGTTTTCATTAGACTTCCGGTTTAAATAGAGCTGGAATTCATGATAAACGTTATCCAGTTTTGCCATAAATTTTGCATCTTTCTCCAAAGCCAACATTCTTTTATAACCAACTTTTTCAAGCAAAACAATTGGATTAAACAGGCATTCTTCCCATAATACAGGATTAATAATTTTAAAAAGATCTTCAGCTTCCGGGTTCCATGACCACCATAAGTTTCTCGACAGTATATTTAGCCTCTCCAGTTTCTGGGGTAATTTAGATTCAATATATAATTTATTCCAAACCGGCAACGAGACTTGCGGGGAGCTAATTTTAACCGGATCGGATTTCTCGCGGACGAACATTTGTCTGGTATCAGCTTCTCTCATAACTTTTTTCAAAGCAATACTAAATGCTTCGTGATAATATTTGATCAGGTTTTCCCATAAAGCAATTCTCGAAATTTCGTAAGCTTTTTTTCGTGCCTTTTCAACATCTTCATCTGATAGTCCGGAAAAATATTCAAGCTGATGAAAAATAGCATCAACTACATTTTCATAATCATCATCCTTCCTTTCAACTACAACAATCCCGTTACCTTTATCCTTAACCTTATTATTCACCCAACGACCAAAACCTGCCAGCGAAGTAGTAATAGTAGGTACATGAAAAGCCAGACTTTCCAACGGGGTATATCCCCAGGGCTCGTAATATGAAGGAAATACTGTAATATCAAAACCAATCAGTAAATCATAATAACTCATATCAAAAATCCCATCCTTACCATTTAAATAAGAAGGAACAAAAATGATTTTTACCCTGTCTTCCTGCCTGTTCTTCAATCCTCCCATTTTTATTTTCTTCAGTACAGGATCATAGTCAACATCAAATAAATTATGAGTGAGATAAGGGTCTTCGTTTTGATAATTATTTGAAGGATTATCTATTTTCTCTAATACTTCCCTTCTGAAACCCTTATGATTTGCGGGGATCAAAACAAAAGCAATAACTTCTTTTGTTAAGCTATCTGATTGATTTAGTTTTGAAAGAGCATCAATATATACGTCAATACCTTTATTTTTATACTCATATCTTCCACTAATTGCTGTTAAAATGCTATTCTCCGGCATTTCATACCCTAGAAGAGCATTTGCTACACTAATTAGTTTTTTCCTGGCTTGTTTTCTTTTACTTATAAACTCATTGTTTTGCGGCACATAAGTATCTTCAAACCCATTTGGCGTAACTATATCTACCTCTTTACCCAGAAATTGTGAACATTCTTTCGCTGTTATTTCACTAACAGTTGTAAAAACATCTGCCGTCTGAGCAGAAACTTTCTCAAGAGATTGTTTGGAAATTACGTTGAATTCCCGTGCAACCCGGGCTTCATTATATTGTTTCAGCTGACTATACAATGGCTTATTATTTCCTGCGAGAGTTCGCCCCAGCACTGTAGCATGAGTTGTAAAAACAGTAGCTACCCATGGTACTTTCTCATTCAGATATAAAATACCGATCCCTGTCATCCATTCATGGAATTGGGCAACAATCCTATTCTGAAAATCCTGGTTAAAGTTCACGAAACTCTCAATTACTTTAGCAGCAGCATATCCAAACAATGCAGGTTCAATATAGTCCCACTGACCGGAAATAGAATCAAGCTTATGTGACTCCCAAAACTCTTTAAATATTTCATTTTTTTCAGGAAAAAACGATGTGAAATCGACAAGAACTGCTACCGGTTTCCCGGTAATATTCCATCTGCCAATTTTAAGTCTTAATCCTTCATCCCAGGCTTTCATTCGCCATACCTTAAATAGCTTAGTATCCTCAATAAATTCAGGATTGCCATTTTCGTCCCTCCATACATCAGGACCGATAAGTATATAATGGCTGTTTAACTCTTTGGCTAAAGCAGAAGTTTTTGTTGAAATAACCGTATGAATTCCACCAACTTTATTACATACTTCCCAACTGGTTTCAAACAAATAATCGGGTTTAACTATATTATCGTTCATATTTATCATGTTAAAAATTTATTACAAATTTGTTGATTGCCCGCCCGAGCGCACCGTTCGGTACGGACGGGTTGACTGTAGATTGCCGATTAATTAATTACAAATTTTGTAAAGGCTTATAAGTTCATATAAGTTCTTTACTTTTTCTTAACCTTGCTGACTTTTGTGCTCTTTTTCCCGGTTTTTGAAATACCCGGAATTTTAGTTTTTCCAGGTATTGCTTTAGATGAAACCTTTTTAGTCCCGGAGGTTTTTGATTTAGATATGTTGAGTTTCAATTTGTTAACTTCTGACATATATTTTTTAAGCAAATCTTCCTTTTCAGCAACAAGTACTCTCAACTTAGCCAGTTCTTTATCTGTATTTGTTTCAGGCACAGCAGTATTTACTCTGATCTCAAAATCACTCAGCACATTCATGTAATTGATAAATGCCTCATAAGGTGATTCATAAGGATTAAAATATTCATGTACATCTCCGTCAGAAAAAAACTTCGTACACATATAATATAAATGGTCGCTTGTCTGTAGCCAATTCCAGTCTTCCAGAATTGCCGGGTCTTTGCACTTGCTAATCTTACCTGAAAGTGAATATAATTTATTAAAAGCTTCATTCTGGAGATCGTTTCCAAGCCAGGCTGTTAAATCTCTCTCTTCATCAGCCCATGAAATCGGATGTGGTACATGGATAGCCGAAACTGGTTGTAACTTTTCTGCAACTTCCGAAGGTGTACTAAAAGTAAAGTTAGAATTATTAAAAACTGTTTCCGGAAAAAATTTCAGGAAATCAAAAATCCCTGTTTCACGCCATTGGTGTTCTCCAAAAGTTTCATAATCCATAAATAGATTAACTACCTCTTCTTTTGGATCAAGGTTATTCAACCAACCAACAAATTTCTCTGTTGTCAGAGGCCATTCTTCCCATGTTTTACTGGAAAAGCGAAAAGCAATATCGTCACTTAATTTAAAATTTTTTAGCAAAACTTTCAATCTGGGTTTAATAGCATTGCAATAGAGATAATTCGGACTTTTCCAGCCCAATACATGTTTAGCCCCTTCAGTAAGTATTGCCTTATATCCCATATCAGAAACCGCTGCACCTATTTCATCAGAATAAATTAACTCAGTATTCCTAAATACGGAAGGCGATTGATTAAAGTGTTTTTTTATTTTCTGACCATGAGTTTCTACTTGTTTACAAAATGCTTTTTTGTCTTTTAGCGCTACAAGTGAATGAGCATTTGTTTCTGCAAGAAACTCAACAGACCCTGAATCAGCAAGTTTTTTGAATGATTCTAATACCTCTGGTGCATATAATTCAAACTGGTCCATTGCTACACCTGATATAGAAAAAGCAACTTTAAATTTCCCATTATATTTCTGTATCAGATCAAATAAAATTTCATTAGCCGGGAAATAACATTTCTCAATAACCTTCCTCATAACTGATTCATTCAGGTAATCATCGTAATAATAATGATCATTCCCTATGTTAAAAAACCGGTATTTCTTTAACCTGAAGGGTTGATGAACCTGGAAATACAGACAAATTGTTTTCATAAAAAAAATAATTAATTATAAATATTTTGCATTTATAACTCGCTTGTCAATATAAAGAAAGTACATTTTCGTAAACCTCTTTTACTTTCAGTGCTGAATTCTCCCAACTTAGATCATCTACTTCCTTTTTGCCATATGTTCTAAACATCTTTGTTAATGCCGGATATTTTAGAATACCATAAATTGAGTCTGCCATCGCATCAATATCCCAGTAATCCGTCTTAATCGCATGAGTAAGAATTTCAGCCACTCCCGATTGATTTGAGATAATAACAGGAACATTAGATTGCAAAGCTTCAAGTGGGGATATCCCAAATGGTTCCGAGATTGAGGGCATAATATAAACATCACTCAACCGAAGCATTTCATAAACATCATCGCCTTTTAAGAAACCTGTAAAATTAAATTTATTTGTAATTCCCAACCTGGCAGTCATTATTATCATTTTGTTCATCATATCACCACTTCCAGCCATAACAAAACGAACATTATTCATTTTTTGTAATATTTTACTTGCTGCCAGAATAAAATATTCAGGGCCTTTCTGAAAAGTAATCCTGCCCAAAAAAGTAACTATCTTTTCATCAGTGCCTTTTTTATATTTCGCTTTCACACTTTCATTTAGCGGTTCCACTGCATTATAAACTGTAAAAACTTTGGCAGGGTTAATATGATACTTATTAATTACGGTATCACGGGTAAGGTTACTAACCGTAATAATCAAATCGGCAATATCCATTCCCTTTTTTTCAATTGCGTAAACATCAGGATTAACCTTCCCTCCACTCCTGTCAAAATCGGTAGCATGCACATGTATAACAAGTGGCTTCCCGGAGACTTCTTTAGCTGCAATTCCGGCAGGATAAGCCAGCCAGTCATGAGCATGAATCAGATCAAACTCATTTTCATCTGCGATTACAGAAGCTATAACGGAGTAATTTGCAATTTCCGTTAACAGATCTGGACCATATTTACCTGAAAATGAAATTTTCCCTTCGCTGTTCACCTGAATAAAATTATACCTCCCTGAAACTTCCTTTTTCGATAATCGCCAAAAATCCTCAGGATCAACATAAGGAACAATATTCGATTTCACTTCCAGGTAATCCATTGCCTTACTAAAGTTCTTTAAATGAAGCTTCTTTTTCGTGACCTGAATATCTCCTGCTCCAAGAAGCTTCACTGATGTCTGATCCTCATCCCCGTATGCCTTTGGAACGACAAAAGTAACATCAACATCTTTGATCCTGGAAAGTCCTTTTGTTAATCCGTAACTGGCAGTTCCTAATCCGCCTGAAATATGCGGGGGAAATTCCCAACCAAACATTAGTACCTTCATATTTCCTGTTTTTACTGCGAGTGGTGCTTAATTTATATTATCTATCTTTTGCCTGTCTAGTGTTTCAGCGCACTAAGGATCACCTGTATTTTTCAATCAATTTCATTATTCTCAATATTTCAGCAACACTCCATGCCTGTGAAATTGCTCCTTTTGATTTATGTGGAGGATTTCCATCATAAATCTCAGAAATTGAATTAATTCCATGTTCACACATAACTTCTTTAAACCCTTCAATCAATTTACTCACGAATTCAACTCCTTTTTCCTTATAAAGTTTTAAATAACCTTCACAAAAGGGGCCCAGCAACCATGGCCAAACTGTTCCCTGATGATATGCCTTATCTCTCTGTTCCTGATTTCCCTCATATATACCTTTATAATCTGGTGATTTTGGTGATAAGGTACGTAGTCCCCTGGGAGTCATTAATTCTTTCTTAATTATTCTTAATACCTGTTCTTTAATTTCATCATTCAAAGGACTATATTTCAATGAAACTGCAAACACTTGATTTGGTCTTACAGAAAGATTTTTGTATTCACCATCAACATAATCTGCCAGATAAGATTTTTCGGGACAATAAAATGTTTCTAAAAAAGATCCCCTTATTATCTCAGGAATATTTTTCCACGATTCAATAAATTTATTATCACTTGCTTTTTCGGCAAGTTCAAGGCTAAACATTACAGCATTATACCATAATGCGTTTATTTCAACTGCATATCCTTTCCTCTGCGTTACTGGTTTTCCATCTACAATCGCGTCCATCCAGGTCAAGGCCTTTCCCTCTTCGCCGGCATATATTAATCCGTTCTGCATTTTAATATTATAACCCGTCCCGTTACGGTATGCATTAAGAATAGATTTTAAAGCAGGTCCGTATCTTTTCCATACAGAAATATCATTGTTTACGTATTCAGCGTATTTCTGAACAGCCCAGGAGAACCATAAAGGAGCGTCCACAGAATTATAAGACAGATCGTTTTCACTCCCCATATTAGGAAAAAGTCCATCTTTCAACATCGAAATTTGAGTGTCCAGTACCGCTTTGCAGGTTTTGGGATCATCTAAGGATAGAGTTAAACCGGGTAACGAAACAAAAGTATCCCGTCCCCAGGAGTCAAACCACGGAAATCCGGCTATTATTTCAGTTCTTCCCTTTTTTCTTACAATAAATTGTTGTGCGGCATTGATTAAACTGTTTTTAAAATCGCTTCTGGGAATTCTTTTTTTCTCTTCAATCGTGAATTTTCTTTTCAATCCTGCTGTATCAATTTCGACAGTGCTTCCCGAAAAAACAATACTTTCTCCATTTCTTATCGCCATTTCAAAGTATCCCGGCACAAAGAGATCCTCTTTATAATCATATCCCCTGTTTTGTTCTTCCGTATATTCGATATTATAGAACCAATCCGGTACGGGAATAAATTCTGTGTTTTTAGAAAATTGCATATGAAGATAAGGATAATTAGTGTATAATTTCGATTTTATACCGTTGGCAATAAATTCAATTTTTGTATTCGCATCCATATTTTCTTTACTTAAAGAATGTGAATTTCTGAAAGCCAGAAAAGGTTTAAACCTGAGCCGGGTCTCAGAATGACTCTCCAGTAAAGTATACTTTATAAGTATTTGTTCCGTATTTTCAACCAGCAATTTCTCCTTACTCAATACAACTCCGCCAACCCGGATAATTGTTCTGGGAATTGTTTCAGCTTCAAAATCCCGGATATATTTATGCCCTCCCGGTTCATAAATGTTTCCCTGGTATTTGTGAATCCCAATATTAAACTCTTTCCCGTGTTGAATAATAGTTTCATCTAAAGAAGATAATAGCACATGCTTACCACCTATTTGTTCAACAGGACAAATTAATAACCCATGATATTTTCTTGTATTGCAACCTGTAATGGTTGTGCAAGCATATGCACCTGCCCTGTTTGACCTTAATATCTCCTTGTTGAGAGAATATTCAAGGTTAATCAATTGTTCCTTGTCGAATTTCAGGTAGTTCATAAAAACAATCTGGTTTTTAACATTGATAAAACTGTAATCTGTAAAATTTGTGAAATAAAAGTACTAAAGTAAAATTCATAAAATTCGTACAAATGTCTGAAATAAAAATGTGTTATTCAAATGGATAGAAATATTTATTAATAAAATAACGCAAATAATACATGGTTAACAAAACCGCAAAATTTAATTATCTTCGCAGCATTAAATAAAAACGTTTTATAGCCGTAAATACAGGACATAAAACATTTACGAAAAATAACAAATTCAAAAAATATTTTATCACTTAATAAATTAAGAAAAATGAGAAAAATTCTGATAATACTTGTTATTGCATTATTTGCGGCCTCTTGTTCAAAGAGCGGTTATAAAATTTCCGGCACTCTTGATAATGCCGCTGGTGATACCCTGATTCTGGAGTTGGTGAAAACACGAAGTCTCGAAACTATTGATTCTGTTGTGGTTGATCCTTCAGGGCAATTTGAAATGAAAGGGGAACTGGAAAATGCTGATTATTTCCTATTAAAAAAAGATCCAAAGAATCTAATTACACTAATACTTGAACCCGGACAAAAACTTATAATTACCGGAGATCTTGATGACTTTGCAAAAAATTACGATGTAACCGGTTCTGCCGGATCAAAATTGGTTAAAGATTTTAATTCAACACTTGACGAAACATTAAACAAAATAACTGTGTTGAACAAGATATATAGCAAAAACCTTGGCAGCCCCAATTTGGAAGAGATAGTTAAAGACTTACGTTTGAGATCGGAGCTAATACTCGAGGAACAAAAGGCTTTTTCCACTGAATTTATCCGAAACAATGCAGGATCACTTGCAAGTCTTCTTGTATTATATCAACAGATATCTCCACAATATAATGTATTTGACCCCATGGAAGATTATGAATATTTTTTCATGGTTGATTCAGCTATTTATGATAAATACAGTCAATCAGGTGCAGCCTCAACATTACATGCTCATGTAACAGATCTAAAGGGGCGGCTTGAAAAAAAATTGGAGAGGGAAAAATTGATAAGTACGGGATCTTTCGCTCCCGAGATAGCACTTCCAACTCCTGAAGGAGATACAATAAGACTATCCTCAGCCCGGGATAATATAGTACTCCTCGACATCTGGGCTGCCTGGTGTAAACCCTGCCGTGATGAAAACCCTAACCTGGTTGCTAATTACAAAAAATATCATGATATGGGCTTTGAGATATTTCAGGTTTCGCTTGACCAAACACGGGACCAATGGCTTAAAGGTATTGAGGATGACAAACTAGGAGAATGGATACATGTTAGCGATCTTAAATACTGGAATTCAGTAGTTGTTCAGGCTTATTACATTGAGGGTATTCCAACAAATTTCCTGCTTGACAAAGAAGGAAAAATCATCGCAAGAAATCTGAGGGGTGAAGCTCTGAGTAATAAACTAAAAGAAATTTTTGAATGAGAAAAATTGTCCTTTTCCTTCCACTGATAATTCTTTTTGCCTGCGGACGGAATCATGTTAGAATAAGCGGGATTATTAAAGAAACTGAGAAGGAAATGATCTACCTTGACAAAATGGGTGCCGGGGATATTGTTTCTGTTGACTCATCTGGAATTAAAAAGCATGGGGGATTTAATTTTAATATAAAGGCCTCCGAACTAAATTTTTATCGGGTACGACTTACAGATAACAATTTTGTGACTTTACTTACAGGTCCCGGAGAAAAAATCAGGATAACTTCAAATAAAGAATATCTTCCTGAAAATTACGAATTAACAGGTTCAGAGAATTCTCAAAAAATAAGATTCCTTGACAATCACCTGTTGAAAACTCAGAAAAAGCTCGATTCCCTTACCAATTTATTTAAAGAACTCAATAACAAACCCGGATTTGACACAATCAGTGATGGGCTTAATGAAGCATACCTGAAGGTTGAAAACGAACAAAGGAATTTCAATATCAGATTTGTTTTGGAAAATCTCAACTCACTTGCCTCCATCAAAGCTTTATACCAAAAGTTTGATGAGAACACATATGTTTTATATAAGAACAGGGATCTGCAGTATCTTAAAATAGTTTCAGATTCATTGCAAAAGGCTTATCCTGAATCGAAACATACAAAAGCACTTGCAGCAGACCTGAAAAAGGGTTTGAATCGCTATAATCAATTGCGTATTAATCAGATAATTGAGAATATGCCCAAAACAGCACTGGATGTTCAATTACCTGATATTAATGGAGACACGATAAGTTTATTATCAAATAGAGGTAAATATGTTCTGTTAAGCTTCTGGTCAACTGCTTCTGAAGCATGTCTAAAGGAAAATCTGATATTTAAATCATTATATAAAAAATATAACTTTAAAGGATTTGAAATATACCAGGTGTGTATTGATAAAGATATTGTAAAATGGGAAAAAGCAGTAAAATTTGATGAATTGCCATGGATATCTGTTATTGATACAGATCCCGAAAAATCTGGTGTAGCCCGTATGTTCAACATCCAGTCTGTCCCTTTTAACTATATGTTTGACAAAGAAGGGAATATTATTAGCAAGGAACTCCATGGAAGAACTTTAAACATAAAAATGAACCAGCTTTTTGAATAAATGCTAATGCAATTGTGAAACCCGGTGAAAAAATATATTTCGCATCTGACTTCCACCTTGGCTTCCCTTCTTCTGAAAAAAGTTTAGAGAGAGAAAAAAAGGTTGTCAGATGGCTTGATAGCATCCGTTCCGATGCCAGGGAGATCTATTTATTAGGTGATATTTTCGATTACTGGTTTGAGTACAAGCAAGTAGTTCAACGGGGATTTACACGATTTCTGGGAAAAATTTCCGAGATCACTGATTCGGGTATCCCGGTCCATTTTTTTACCGGGAATCATGATATCTGGGTTTTTGATTATCTGCCACGGGAAACAGGAGTAATTCTGCACCGCGAACCAGTGATAAAAGAATTTAACGGATTAAAATTTTATCTCGGACATGGAGACGGATTAGGCCCAGGTGACAAGAGATACAAATTATTAAAAAAAATATTTACATCTAAAACCCTTCAATGGCTTTATGCCAGATTACATCCCAATTTCTCAGTTTGGTTCGCTCATAAATGGTCGCATAGCAGCAGGTTTTCAAAAGTAAATGATCCATTTAAAGGTGAAGACAAAGAATCATTAACAATTTATGCCAAAGAAATGCTCAAAACACAACATTTTGACTATTTCATTTTCGGTCACCGGCATATTACCCTAAATCACCCCTTAACAGACAAATCCCGGTTTATTCATACCGGTGATTGGATAAATAATTTCAGTTATTGTGTTTTTGATGGAGAAAAAGCCGAAATAAAATATTTTATTTCAAAATAAACGCAATCAGCACTCCCAGGTAGTTACCAACAGCATAACCTGCAATTCCTACTGTCAGTCCGGTGAGAATAATCTCCCTGTTCTTCAATGCACCTGCAATAACGGGAACAAACGGAGGAGAACAGATCAATGCACTTCCTGAAATTATCACTGTATCAGCATCAATATTAAACAATTTGGCTATAAAAACGTGCAATATGTGAGATCCGAACATTGCCAGACCAACATACCAAAACAATGAAAAAGAGATATTAGCCAGTTTGGTAATATCTGCCATAGAAGAAACTACCAAACAGAAAATCAAAATAATATACATTCCCGTCTGGAAAGTTTTTTTAATCTGTTTTATCTTTGGCACAAAAGAAAACGCTATTCCAAAAGATGTAATGAAAAGGATTATCCCTGCAGTTGCAAAGCTTTCCGGTAACAGCATGCTGATTGCATAGCTGACACCTACAATTGCAAGAGATAAACCAAATGCTCCCAATAATGGTAAGAATGTGCCTTTTTTAAACATTCCCGTGTAATCATCAAAATCATCTTCAATATTTCCTTGTGATAAACTCGCCCTATCACTGTCCGGGCTTTTATAAGGCCGAAGTATTTTAAGAAAAACTCTTTGCCCGATAGAAAGAATAAAAACCAGGTACAATGCTCCTAGTGTAAGTTCATATGTATGGGTCATGATATAGAGTTCCTGATCTACTTCCAGTGCGGTTTTCATAGCTGCAAGGTTAGGAGTACCACCGGTATAAATTCCAACCAGCATACCTGCAACTTTCCATATATCATCAATACTACCCTTAAAAATGAAGTAACCGACAAAAATCATAACAATCACTGTAAACAGACCAATTGCCAGTGAAGTCATTGCTGTTCCTGCCATTTTGAACCATTTCTTCACATCCATTGAGAACAAAATAAGAGGCAGTGCAATCGGTATAGTAAGATTTGTCATCAGGTTTTGATATTTATCCGCACCTTCGGGTAAAATTCCTATATTCCCAAGAATTAATCCTATTGCATAACAAACCAGTACAGCCCCTACCTTTTTCATAATGGAAAACTGAGTTTCCAGATACAAAATAATAACAGGAGCAATCACAAAAAAGATGATCATGATAATTAGCTTCAGGCTCATAACTCAATGATTTAGTTAATAAATAGAAAATGACAAATCAAAAGATAATTTGATCGGAGGAGTGTTAGATGAGTATTATATAGGTAACTATTGATACTTATTAAATTTTCAAAACCTCTAATTAAATAAAAAAAACAGAAAATATAGTTTTTTGTTTAAAATTTATATCAATTCAATTAATTTTGATATCTCGCTTTTTTGTAATTATTACAATGTTTATAACGTTCATTAAATATGGCCTTTTCAAAAAAAATAGTCTGGATTACCGGTGCATCATCAGGAATAGGTGAGGCCCTGGTATATAATCTTGTTGCACAGGGAGCAACAGTAATTGCTTCATCCCGTAATGAAAAAAAACTTCAGCAGGTGAAAGATAACTGTGGCGAGAACAAAAATTCCTGTTTTATTCAGGTACTGGATATGGAGCAACAGGATAATTATCCTGAACTGTTACAAAAAGTTATTCAGAGATATAAGAAAATTGATATCCTGCTTAATGTAGCAGGAATCAGCCAACGATCCTCAGATGAAGATATTTCACTTAAGACATTCAGGAGAATTTTTGAAATAAATTTCTTCGGCACAGTAGCATTGACAAAAGCTGTTTTACCCTATATGAAAGCACAAGGCTACGGGCATATAGCAGTTACAAGCAGTATTTTTGGAAAATTCGGGTTTCCTAACAGATCTGCTTATTCCTCTTCAAAACATGCCTTACATGGATATTTTGAAACTTTGCGGGCTGAACTTCATGGCAAGAACATTTCAACTACTATTATTATTCCCGGGAGGGTAAATACAGCTATATCAGACAATGCACTTACTGGTGATGGTAAGCGCTGGGGTAAAA
>Ga0307992_1000063_pt1 | contig 66926 bp, 78 predicted proteins | sample EllFjometagen133_FD_203162 | JGI IMG/M metagenome (GOLD analysis project Ga0307992, IMG submission 203162) | Marine microbial communities from Ellis Fjord, Antarctic Ocean - #133 | ecosystem: Environmental > Aquatic > Marine > Unclassified | place: Southern Ocean | collected 2014-10-08
CTTCACCAATAATTTGGTTATCATTTTTAATTGTTAAATAAATTAAACTAGGATTTGCTAAATGTTGATAGAATGCAACATGTTGTTTATCAATACCTTTTAGTTTCGTTTCAAAAGACTTAGGATTCTCAGAAACAAAATCAATTGACTTATCTAATAATTCATCTGAAATATACGATAAATTAGAAAATTTAACTGCAGCCATTAAATCTAACATTACTTTTTCATTCATATCAGCTACAACAACAGAATTTATTTAAAAATCTTTCGCTTACTTACTACTATAAAGGAGTTACTAAATGATTATTGCGCCCTTATCAATAAGAATAATCTTAACCTTTTGATCTTCTTTTGCATCATCAAGAGGATTTAGAACTTTAACTGGCTGATAATTTTCTGGATGCAGAACTTCTTGTTGCGGCCTCAGACGAATAATAGTAGTCTCAGAACTAATTATTTTTTTTGCTTGATCAAAATCTTTATCTCTTATTTTCTTAAATTCTGCATAAGCGAATATTACTTTTTTCCCAGTTAACAAATTTCTAGAAGAAATCTTCTTACTAAAAGATTCTATAATAATATATTTATTTTTGAAAAAGAAAACATCACCAATATTAAAATCAGGCAACTCAAGTAAAAGATTTAACCTATAAATTTCTTTACCTGTTTGATGATTATGAGAGAAAAGTTTAGCACTTGAAGCATAAAAACCACCAGCTCTTTCAATTATTTTCTGAGCCAACTTAGGCATTGCCCTTTTATTGGTCATATAATAATCAACACCTTTTGGGTGAGTGACCACCTTATTAACAGCATTTCCTTGCTCTGCAGCCTTAGACAATACATGTGCAATAATCTTCTCTGATTTTTCAGAAATATTTCTTATTTGCAAAACTCCTTCAAAGTATTGTGTTCCTAATTTTGCGCACTTAAGACAATAAGTCACCTCAACTTCACAAAGAACTTCATGAACAACTTCATCCTGTATAACTTCTGCAGTTAGAAATTGTCTTATTCCAGGTTTTAATTCTGGCAACTCACCAATAACATTAACTTCAACATCTTTCTGCTTAACCTTAGATCTAATTTCCTTAGTGATTAAACCTATAGGATCATCTGTTGCTTTCCAAGAACCATGAGTAAATATTTTTTTACATACACAACAAATCTTTACATTTGAGGGTTTATAATCTAGAACATGCGGTTTGCAATCTGCACAAAACACACCTTTATCTATACTTTTTCCACATTTTGGACAGAATCTTGCCATATTAAATAGATTTTATTAGGTTTTTATAAACTTTATATTTTTTATTATAATTAACAGCTCACCCAAATCTTTAACCCTGGAAAGAGCATTTCTAATTTTTGTAGAACTGGGAATTCCTCGAGTGAAGTTTTGAGCATGGACTTTTATCTGATTAAAATTAATATCTAGTTCTTTTGCATACTTTAAGTATTCCATAAATGCAGCAACCTTCATTTCTATTGAAGGAATTATTTTTTTCTCTTCAGAAAGCTCTTTAAAAATAAAAGGATTGCCAACTGCTGCACGACCAATCATAAAACAATCTGCACCTGTCTCCTTTTTGCATTTAAGATAAGAATCAAAATCTTTTATATCACCATTAGCACAAATAGGAATTTTAACTTCTTGCTTTACTTTTTTAATTATTGACCAATTTGCTTTACCATTATAACCTTGCTTTTGTGTTCTAGCATGAACTGTGACCAAGGACGCACCAGCTTCTTCACAAATTTTTGCAATCTCAACTGCGTTAATTTTCTTAGAAGATATTCCAGATCTTATTTTACAATAAACTGGTCTTTTTGCAACAGAAACAACTGCTTCAACAATTTGTTTTATTTTATTAGGTCTTATCAATAATGCAGATCCTGAGCCTTGCCTAATTATTTTTGAAGAAGGGCAACCAAAATTTAAATCAATTGCTGCAAACTTGAAATTTTTTTCTTTTTCAAATTCTTCTAGAATCCCTATTGCCTTAACAAAAGTTTTTGGATCTTGACCAAACAATTGGACTCCAATATTTTCATCAGTGAAAAAAGATAATAATTTTAGTGTTGCTTTATTCCTTCTAGACAAAGCGTTAACACTAACCATTTCTGTAAAAGTCATAGTTGCACCATAGTCTTGAGATAATTTTCTAAATGCTGCATCTGTAAAACCAGCCATGGGTGCAAGGAATATGTTGTTTTTTAGAACCATACTCCTAGTAAAGCTAGTGACATTTATAAAATAACTGGACTTTTGATTCTTTTTACTACTTACTAGTAACTAATAACAGAAAAGCTTATAAATAAAAGCTAAAATATCTATAGTATGACACCCGAACTACTAGAACTAAAAGAAATAGCCAACAACAACAAAACAGCAAGACTTAACTTATGGACCTCTACTACCGCAGTAAGCGGACAATTAATTTGTGGATATCAACAACTTATTAGCGAGGTAGAAAGAATGAAGGGTGACTTCAACAACAAAAAACACATAGGAGAAGCTTATGAAAAAGTTACCTTAGAGCATCCAAAATTAGGAATTGGATTTGATAAATTTTATAGTGCAGTTATGCCTCAAATCAAACAAGTAGTTAATTCAGTCAAAATCTTCTAATTAACTAAAACACTAAACACATTAAGCCAAATAGTTCTCAAAAAATATTCAAATTCTGATACGCTACGGAACAAGTTCAAATCTAAAAAGAAATAATAGCGGAGAGTGGATTTGAACCACTGACCCGCCATAATAATCTATTAATGAAGCTTTTGTTTATAAATAGTTTGGTTGAAGATTCTATTAAATAAGAAAGCCATACTAACTTGAAAACCTACCAAAGATTTCACCTTACTTATATAAACATAGTTTTGATAGATAAACTTTATGTGCAAATAGTCAAATTATTTCCCCAAAACATTTATATATAGGTTATACTTATATAAGTATATGGCAGAAATTAAAGTAACTTTGACAGGATATAGATGTGAGCGATGTGAATATACTTGGATACCAAGAAATAAAAGAAAAATCCCGATAATATGTCCAAAATGCAAAAGCCCCTATTGGAATAAACCCAGAAAAAATAAGCGCCCAAATTAAAATATAAAAAAAATTCTATTTGTGAAATGGGAAAGTGCGCAAACCAAAAGATTTATAATTAAGATAATCTTCTTTTGGGCTTATGAAATGGAGAGAACCCAAAGGATATAATTCAAAAGAAATAGATTGGGCAGGAGAAGTATTAATTAATGACAATCATACTGCGGAAGAGTATAATAAAGCATTCGAAATTTTAGATAATTGGAGAGCAATACATAGCTATCCAATGCATGTTTTTAAGATGCGATTAAAAAGAAAATTACCAAATATTGACAATGAAGGGTTTGGTGTTCAGCGTTTAAAACGTATTCCAGCAATAATAAATAAACTAAACAGAAGCAAAATAGGTCATATGCGGAAACTAACCCTTTCTCAAATGCAAGATATTGGCGGCTGTCGCGCAGTATTATCAGATGTTAGTTTGGTTAAAAAATTTGCTCAAGATTACTTTATAAAAAGTGAGTTAAAACATAAAAGGTACACTGAAAAAGATTTTATTACAAAGCCTAGACACTCAGGGTACAGAGGTTTGCATCTAATATATAAATTTTATAGTGATAAAGGGAAAAATATTTACAATGGTCTTCTTGTGGAAATCCAAATAAGATCAAGGTTACAACACCTATGGTCAACTGCTGTTGAAACAGTAGGTTTTTTTATTAGTCAAGCAATTAAATCAAGTGAAGCAGATACTGATTGGTTAGATTTTTTTAAACTAGTTAGTTCAGCTTTTGCATTAATTGAAAATTGTCCTTGTATTAAAGATACTCCCACTGACGAAAAAGAGTTATATTTACAAATCAAACAAAAAGAAAGCCAATTAAAAGTAATTAAAATAATGAGAGGTTGGAGACGGGCTCTTAAAATTTTTAAAGAGGAAAGCAGAAAAAATAAAAAATACCAATACTACCTATTAGAACTAAACATTCCAGAAGAAAAATTAACCATTATTTCTTATACTAAAAGTGAAGAGTCAGAAGCAATAAAAAAATATTCTGAAATAGAAAAAAAGAATAAAGGGAAAAAAGAATATGATGTCGTCCTTGTAAGTGCAGATACTTCAACGGATTTAGAAAAAGCATATCCAAATTATTTTCTAGATGCAGATGAATTTTTAGAACATCTAAAGGAGATAATAAATAAATATTAACGCCAGTTTACTTAGCAACTAAGGATTAACTAATATCTCATTAACTATGAATCCTCACTTCTTAACCAAACTATACTTCCTAAAGTGAGGATCTTCTTTGTTAAGGCACTTTACTAAGCCTATTCTCTCCATGTCTTTAAACACTCTAGATATAGACTCTCTGTGCTTCTTTAGCTCTTTTGCAAGGAATGAAGCTATCTGTGGCTTCTCTTGTAGCTTTTTATAGACAATTTGTCTTAACTTACTTCTTGCTAAAAATATTTGAAATTCTTCTTTATCCATACATATAGGGTAACACATAGCGTAACATAAAAAGTAGAGGAACAATCAGCGTAACATTTATATATAAGTATTCTTTTCTGTATTCCACAACAAGGAGCTAAACAAAAAATGGAGCTAAAAGCAAAACTAGCAAGATCTGGAAACAGTTTTTGTTTTAGGATAAAACCCGGACATGTGCACGCAGGACTTTTAAAATTAGGAACAGAATATATAATACAAGTTAAAGATAAACTTGATGTTGCAACAGAAAGGAATAAGATACTAAAACGAAAAATACAAAAAGCCAACGAGATTCTTAAAGAGAACGGACTAGAGATATTAAGGATGCCAGAAAGCATTGAAGACAAGAGACAACTAACAAAACAAATAGACGATCAAATAGAAATTCTCAGGAAACAACGCAAAGAACTTGATAAAGAAGAAATAGCGGAGAGTGGATTTGAACCACTGACCTGAGGGTTATGAGCCCTCCGGGCACTCCTGACTGCCCCACTCCGCTATAACAAGTCTATGGAAAACGATTTTCTTTATAAATGTTATTGCACCCTTCTTGTTACTACTTTTAAGTAACTAATAATAGAAAAGTTTATAAATAATAAGTGCCTACATAGAGATATGAAAGAAAAGACAATAATTATAGATCTTTTAATTCTGGTATTCATCTTTGCACTAGGTGCAATAGTGAGTAATATATTTAGTTCTAATCTTAACATGCCCTTTGGGCATTCAGCAGATGTTACTTCTCCAAGCAATTGGATAGATGAATCACAAGTTAATGTTTACCAAGATAAAGTTATTCTAAATGTTGAAAACTCAAGATGGATTGGATTTACAAACACAAATTCTATGGATCCGATTTTTGATGTTGAAGCAAATGTTATTGAAATAGTTCCAGAGAGCTTAGATGACATAAATGTTGGTGATATAATTTCTTTCAAAGTAGGTACCCAAACGTATATCCACAGAGTAATTGCAAAAGATTATGATGATCAAGGAATATACTTCATTACAAAAGGAGATAATAATCCTGATACAGATCCGGTTATTGTTAGAGAACCAATCGGAGTTGTAGTTGGGATTATCTACTAAAAATGGATGTTAAGATATTCAACCTAAATTGTTGGCTTCTTCCTAGTCTTCTTTCCACAGACAAGAAGAAAAGAGCAGCAGAAATCATTTCTTTAATAAAAGATACCAATCCAGATATTATTACACTACAAGAGGTTTGGACAAAAAAGTATATTAATTTATTCAAAGAGGAATTAAAGAAATATGACTTTGTTACATCAAACGATCCATGGTATGAAAGAGATGGTCTTATTACAGGTGTATCTTCAGAAAGAAGCGATCTTGAAATCATATCTAGAGAAACAAACCAGTTCCCTTCTAATAACGCAAGTGAATTAACAACAAAAGTAACCAAAAAAGGGTATCATAAAATTGAGCTGGAAGGCAACATATTTATCTACAATACACACTTATATTATCCATCAAATGAATCCAAAGAAGTTATTACCAAAGACCAATTTAAATTATTAGAAGAAAGAATAGGAGATGAAAAAGCAATCCTTGTTGGTGATTTAGACCTGAGGGAAGAAGCATTTATGAAAATAAATAATTTATTTAAGTATGCAGATAAACCTACAGAAGAAATATCTCGTTCAAGTCTAAATCCATACACCAAATCTCGAGCTAATAAATATGTTGAACCTGATACAAAAAGAGATTATGTTTTAGCAACTAAAAAGGGGAATATAATCATCTCTTCAAAAGAAATTATTAAAGCCCCTTATGTTTCAGATCACTTTCCAATAATTGCACACATAGAAATTAATTAACACAACTGACATGATGCTCTTTTGAAATTTTAATTAATTTATCAGCATAACTTTCCAACTTACTCTCATGACTAACAATTATTATCTGTTCAGACTTTATCTGCATTAAAACATCCCTAAGCTTATCGAGTTGATTAGAAGAAAAACCATCAGTGGGCTCATCAAGAATAAGCAAGCCCTTAGTTCTAATTGTTGAAACAAAATCATTAATAACTTTATTCAATGCCAGTCTGTATGCAAGAGCAACACTTGTTTTTTCACCACCAGAAAGATTCTGAACAAGATTCTCATAACCATTTTGCTCAATAATTGGAGTGAACGAATCATCTAATCTTACAGAAAGATTCTCATCTTCAATTAACATTCCAAACCACTCTTTAAAATATTCATTAAATTCTTTTAGGATACTATTTAGAACATATCTCTCCATTGTTTGCATAAGCTTCAGGAAAAAAGCATCTAACCAATTTCTCAGAGTCGCTTGCTTAACAATCTTCTCAAGTATGAGTTTTTTCTCATCAAGATCATTTTTTACAGAAACAATTAATTCTTGCTTCATCTCAAACTCTTTTTTATTAGATGCTGCATTAATCTCTAAGTTCTTAAGCTCATTTTGCTTTTCTTTGAAAAGTTTCTTTTTCTCATCATGAACCTTTGTCAGATTTATATCCTGTTTCGCAGAAAATTTTACAAGCCTCTCTTTTTCTACAATAAGATCATCATTAATTTTCTCTATGGTTGACTCAAAATCAGTTCTCATGCTTAAACGCTCGCTATAAGTTGCAATCTTTAATTTGTCCATCTTTGCTTGGTTAATAGACTCTTGAAACTCTTTGATTTTAATATTTGCAACACCAATTTTTTCATCAAACCTGGGAATAATTAAGGAGAGCTTATCTAATTTGTCTTGTATGTTGTCAATCTTTTCTTTTTCTTGATCCTTAATTGAAACCTTGTGCTCTTCAAGAACTTCTTGTTTACAAGTAGGGCATGTCCCAAGTGCAGAAATCTTATCAACCATATTGGTTGTCTCTTTTAACCTTGAATCAAGAACTGCTTTTTTATTTAGATAATCCTGCTTTTTATCAGAAATCTCTTTTTTACTTTCCTCAAAACTAGTTAATCTCTTAGTTAAAACTTCAATATCAGGGATGTCAAGATTTGGCTTTTGTTTTATTTTTTCTTCAATATCACTTATTTGTTTAAGAATAGAAATTTTTTGTGAATTAAAAGAAGAAATCTTTGTGTTGCATATAACAATTTTCTGCCTTAAAGTATGTTGTTCTAGAATTTTTTCATCTAACTTATTTATCTCAGAATTTAAAACTCTCACTTCACCATCTTTAGCAGTTATCTTTTTTGATAAATCCTCAATCTTTCCAGAAAGTAAAACCTTTTCTTTTTCTATCTCTTCAATTCTTAGATGAAGCTTATCTACATCTGCAGTTTTTGCTTTGCCCTCTCTAATCCTTGCATTTAATTCTTTCAAATAAGTTGAAACATTATTTCTTATAATTTTATATTTATCAATATCAAATATTTTTCTGATAGTTTCCAATCTAGAATCAGAACTCTCAAAAAGAATTAGTTTCATATCTTCTTGAGGAGTATAAACCGTATAACGATAAATAATTGCAGGGCTTTTACTGACAAACTCAGAAGGATAACCCAACAACTCAACAAGTCTTGCTCTAAGTTCTTGAGGTGTTAACGTTTCCTCAACACCATCAACAACTAAAGTTCCTGGCTCTTGCTTAATAGTTGTTCCTGACTTAACAAGCGATCGTTTGATAATAATATTTTTGTTATTTAGATTAAAATCAACCAAAACACTTCCATGATTAGAACCGTGCCTTAGAAGGGAATCACTACTCACCTTTCCTTTTATAAGGCCAAAGAGTGCAAATTCTATTGCAATTAGAGTGGTAGTTTTACCAGAGCCGATATCTCCACTTAGAAGAGTTATTCCACTATCAAAAACAACTTCTTCTTTCTTATAAGATCTTATATTCTCAAGAATTATCTTGTTTATCTTCATCAATAAGGATTAGCTATAAAGATATTATAAATGTTGCTATAAGCTGTACAGTGGGACAAAACAAGCTAATTAACAAAAATTGTAAAACAATTTTATATATTTTTGAAATACTCAGCAAAGCTGAATGCATAATAATTTATGATTATTGTATGTTGCAAGAATGTTCGCACATAACTTTAAAGTTAAAATATTCGCGAACACCCTTGCAAATAACAAAAACATTTAAAAAGCATAAAACAAAATATTTACAATATTAACCGGTTTATTGGTTTTTAAAAAGAGGGGGAGAAGTTAATGAGAGATAGTTTAGTTGCTCCAAGCGCACCAAATACAGGAAATAATGTTAATTTAGCTTCTAGAAAAGAACACAAAAAAAGTTTTCTTGGTAAATTATTCGCTAAAAAAGCAAAAGACAAATCTTTTGGTCATTCAAACAAACTGAATAAAGCAGAAAAAGTTAAAGAAAGTAAAAAAATACTTTCTGAAATCCCCATAAATCAACCAGAATTTAATAAAAAAAATAATTTATTGATTCCACAAAAACAAAAAAACAAAGCACTTCTAGATAGAATTGAAGAAGAACACTTCAACATACCAAAAAATGAACCACATGCTTTAGATCACATAAACCAAATTGACAAGGATTTACAAATAAATTCTCTTCCTAAAGTAAATAAACCTAAATCTATCCCATCACCTAAAGAAACAAAACACAGTTCTTTGAAAAGTATTGAAGAAGTCTCATTTAACTCAAAAGCAGAAGAAGAGAAAGATGATTCTTTTAACATTAACAAGTTGCGTGAAGCAATAGGTATAATAAAAAATCAATCTGATAAAAAACTAAAGATTGAATCTTTTACAAACTCGCTTTCTAACGAAATAAAAGACGAGGGAGACATTATTACTAATCTAAATCTTGAAGAAAAACTGGGAGAAAAAGTTAATGGAACTCCAACAGAATTAATCGAACACATAAAAATTGGCATAACCATGGACTCAGAAGTTTCTGAAGAGAATAGTTTCATGTTGTCAGATGGCCGAAAATTAAAATCACTTAGAGACTTAAGAAACTCGTTAGAAAACATGAGCGATAACATATTCAATAAACACGTATATGGAAGAAAAAATGACTTTGCTAATTGGGTTAAAAAAATATTCAATGAACCAGAATTAGCTAGAATAATAAGGAAATGCAAAAGTATCGAAACTTTTTTATCAATGCTTGTAACACTTGAGAAGAAAGAGATTCGAGAATTAATCAAATTAAAAGAAAAAGAAATTCTAAAAGAACACCAAGAATCATTAAAAGATTTAACAGTTAGTAATGAAGAAAGAAAAGAATTAGATAAAGAAAGAGCATCACTTGGAAAACTAAGAATAGAGCTACAAGAAAAGCTTAAAGAATTACAAACAAAAGATCTTGAAATTAACAATAAATTTGAGAAAGTAGGACTTGACCTTGAAACAGAAAAAGAAAAAGAACTACATCTTGAACAGCAGAAGAAAGATTATATTGAATTAATAAAATCAGAATCAGGTTCGTTAAATAATCTTAGAAATGAAATATTAAGTGAAACAGAAAAAAATCAAAGAAAACTTAATGAAGATTTCTTGCATAGAAAGAAAGAACTTGAGAGAGAATACCAAATAAGACTAGATAGATTAAAACTTGATAGAGAACAATTCGCAAGAGAACAAAAAGAAGCAGACACCCTATATCATAGTAAGTTACAAGAACTTCGAATTGAAGAAGAAAAGGTATATAGTTTACAAAGAGAATTAAAAGAACAAGAATTAAGTTTGCTTGAAAAAGAAAATAGAATCAGAGAAACACTTACACAACTTAGCAAGAAACTTATAGAATCAAAAGATTTAGACTTAAAATTATCCAAAAATCTTGATAAAAAAAACAATCTTCTTCTTGATATAAAACAGAGACAACTAGCGCTAGAGAATAGAAAAGTCGAACTAGAAAAAGAAGGATTCCAAGGCTATATAGATGAAGAACTTAAAAAACTTGCAAATCCTCAACAAAAGAGAATAAAGGTAACTCCTACAAATGAAGATATTTCACTATTATATAATTTAATAGATGGTTGTAGAAAATTGATTAATGCAGGAAGAGTTAAAGAAGCTAAAAAAGCGTATCAAGGAGTTAGAGCAACATATTACCGCCTAAATCTTTCTAAAGAAGATGAAGAATTAGCTTTTAATGCAATTCGGGAACTATATGCAGATATTAAACTGGATCTAGTGCCTCAAGATTAATTTCCATGCAGGAAATACCACAAACTATAAAAACTTCTGGCTTTTCTAAACTATAAAATGGCAAGTTATAATCAAAAGAAAAAAAAGAAAGAAAAAAGAAACCAAATAATTATGGGGGTATTTCTAAGTTTAATTATGATTGCATCTATGTTAGGAATAATGCTTAACCAAGATCAAAGTATAACAAAATATAATGATTTTAAATTTGAGGATGTTGGAAATGGATTTGTCTCAAAAATCAATGGACAAACCTTAAATTTTAACTACTTACCTCAGGAGGTTGAACAATTCTATATAGACCCGACTTTTTGTAGTAATTTACAATCATCAAGCGCAATAGGGTTTTTGTTTGAACCAGAATCAGAAAGCTTGACTTATACAGATTTTATTAGAAGCGATCTTCAAAACACAATAGCACAACCATTAATTTCGTTTATTACAGAAGAGTCTATGAAGTATTCAGTCTATGAAGTATCAAGTTGTAATGAATCAACATCAATTTTACCAATAATTTTTCTAAAAGAAGGAGTAAATACTTCAATTAGTGTTGATGGAAACTGCCTTATTGCAGAATCAAGACAAATGGGATTTCTGATGTTAAAAGATAGATTAATGTATTGTTATACAGGAGTTATTCAATAGAGAACTAAAGATGGATGAAGAAATTAAAGTAAACGAAGAAATTGTAAAGGATACTGAAAACGTTAATACTTCTAGTAAAAAGAAAAATATTGTTATTATTTCAGCTATAGTTATAATTATCATCTTTGCCTTGATTATATTATCTACTAAAAATTCTCCAGAACCTGAAGATTATTCCTATAATAATTATGAATTCTTTAAAGATGAAATGAATATGTGGAACACATTCGTAAAAATTAATGGCCAAGTTATGCAGATACAACTCAACCATCACCCAATAGACGTTCTTAACCTTAGTGTTGATCCAAGAATAAAACAAAGAATATTTGCTCTAGATAAGGAAGATCATCTTATTGTTGCTGTTGATGGAGACATTGATCCAATTGGGGTTATTGCAACCGCACAAATCTCAAGACTTCATGGAATAGATTATATTAAAGTCCCTATTAATGGAGGGCTATATGATGATAATTTTAATCTTACAAAATTCTTACAAAATGAAACTCGAGATGAAAGCATATTTATAACAAACTGCGGCATAACCTCTGATTCCTTTGTTGTTATGAGATTTAAAAATAGCAATAAAACAAGTATGGAATTTGTTGAAGGAACAGATTTCAACTGTATTCATGTTAATGCACAAGAACCAGAAGACTTTAGAAAACTTGCAGATAGGTTAGTTTACGAACTATTAGGCATAATAGAAACTTAGCAAAACTTATCTAATCTATGCTGACTTTCTTTCTTTCTTTTAAGATATGCAGGCGGATCGATCTTTTTAAATTCATATCCTAACTCTTGTAACATATGCTCTGCATTCTTTGTAATATTTGGTGCAGCAACAATACCCTTTATTCTATTTGAAGGTATACCTTTACTTTTTGAAAGTCTTTCAATGTATCTTCTCAATTGTTGAGGTGCACCAGGTCCTGCTTTCACTCTCTTACACTCAATAACTACAAGATTATCTTTTTTGTCATGCCCAAAAACGTCAATATACCCATGTTTTGTTTGTTCTTCTCTTGAAACAGGTTTAAAATCTTTGCTAATAATTTCAGGGTTATCATAAATATAATCAGACATATCTTTTTCTGTTCCAAATAATTGAACTTTTTCAGAATCAGTGAGGCTTGCAGAAGAAATATTTATTATTTTCTTTATTCTAACTTCGACAAGCTCATGAAGGGTCATATTTGAAGATTGAAGTATAAGTTCACCATCTTCTTCAGATATCTCAATTTGGGATCCTGGCTTCATATAAATAACTGCATTACTTCCTGTTGGCTGGTGAACAAGAAAAGTTTTATCAGGTTTAATAATTATTATCCTGTCTCCATAATCCAATGTAGCTTCTGCCCTACCACTATAACTTATTGAAGAATAAGCCAACAAAACAATTGTTTCTTTTCTTTTTAATGCATTACCTATAGAATCCTTAAATTCTGCGCTCTCTTCTTTTGTTAACATTTTATAAAAAAATAAATGTCCAATAACTATTTAGTTATTGGCACTGAAAAAAATCTATTTCTTTTTTCTAGATATAGCTTTTTTTGCTTTCTTAACAGTTTTTTTCTTAACTTTTTTTGAAGTTATTTTTTTAATCTTTTTATCTGCCCTTTCAATCATTAAAGCTTCAGTTTCTGCTTGCTGTATTGCAATCATTCTTGTTAGTCTAGTTATTCTTTCTCTTTGATTCTCAGTTTTATTGTATAATAAAAACACCATATAGAATAACACGATTATACCGACATATACAAACACATCAACACTCCTGCCAATACCTAGAATTGCTGCAGGAACACCCATTACTTCTGGTAAAATACCAATAATTAGCAAAATTATCCAGATAATTGTCCAAAAAATAGTTTTTTTAAGATCTAACTTATTGTTTTGGAAACTAACAAGTGTTCTAGCGATTAGAAATGCTGCAAATATAATGATTAAATATTGTATTAGTATCATTTTTTCCTCCCTCTACCCCTTAACTATGAAAACTACATACTACTAAAAAGCTTACTTATTTATAAGTTTTACTTGTCGCCAGGTTAGAGGATAAACTACTAAATATATATTATTAAACAACAGAGATTATAAAGGAATTAACGGCAACGTAACAACAGTGACCGAAAAGTTTATAAATTATTCTGTTTTTCTTTTTATAAACTTTATTATCATTTAGCATATATTATATTTATAGGGGGAGAAAAATATGGCTTTTGTAAAGAAATGTCCCGAATGTGGGGGAATAAATTTATTCTGGAATAAAGAAAAAGGAGAGATCATTTGCAAAGACTGCGGTCTAGTTGTAGAAGAAAAAATGATCGACTTTGACCAAGAATGGAGAAGCTTCGATGCTGATGAATCAGCTAGGAAACGAAGATCTGGAGCTCCTATGACCTATACTCAGTATGATAGAGGTCTTGGAACAGACATTGGTCATAAATCTGATATTTATCAATTAAAAGGCAGAAATAAGAACAAATTCATGAGATTGAGAAAATGGCAACAAAGAATCTCAACTGCAATTGAAAGAAATCTTAAATTAGCCCTATCTGAACTTAAAAGAGTATCTTCATTCTTGAAATTATCAGGATCAGTAGAAGAAGAAGCATCAAAGATCTACACTATGGCTGTGCAAAAAGGCCTTGTAAGGGGTAGAAGCATGGAATCAGTGGTTGCAGGAGCTTTATACGCTGCATGCAGACGATTCGAGCTACCAAGAACACTTGATGAACTATCTGAAGCTTCTGGAATCGAAAGAAAAGAAATTGGAAGAACTTACAGGTTCATAACAAGAGAACTATGTATTACTATCTTACCTTCAAATCCTGCAGATTACATTGCAAGATTTGCATCTGCTCTAAGATTAAGCGCTGAATCTCAGTCAAAATCTGTGGAAATAATTGAGCAAGCTCAAAAAGTTGAGTTAACTTCTGGAAGAGGTCCAACAGGAATTGCAGCAGCAGCACTATATGTTGCAGCTCTAATCAATGGTGAAAAGAGAACTCAAAGAGAAGTCGCAGATATTGCAGGAGTCACAGAAGTTACAATCAGAAACAGATACAAGGAACTTCTTGATAAACTTGATCTTGAGAAAGAGATTAAGAAAACTAAGAAAAAGAAAAAGTAGGTCTTTTTTTATTTTATTATTCATACAAATCTAAACAAGTATCTAACATTTTACAATCTGTATATATCAGACTTTTTTGTGCATGAAACTCTACCTGATTTTTGAAAGATTCACTTATCTCCCCATGGAAAACTTCGTCTAAGGATTTGAGAACCGGCTTTTCTAAACCAGAAAAAGACTCCCTTAAGTAATCGGGAATTTTACTAAGCTTTACCTTGCCCATAGATGAATGATTAAGTTCATAGCCTAAAGTTGCGTTAATATGCGGGCCATATAACCAATTATTTTTCGATTGGAAATTATTAATCAAAGACAGAAAAATACCAAACCCTAAATCCAAGTAACAACTAGCGACAACATTACCTTGCAGATGTTTATACTTAAAAGTGGCCATGGTTTCATTTCCACGCTTTATTATCCTAAGCGCAGATAAAGATTTAACAATCTCAATACCTTTCTCATTTAACGATGAAACTAATTTAGGAATATTTCTTTTAGTAACTAGAATAGGATTTCCCTTCATATCTTCATTTTCAATCCGAATATCAAAACCAAAATTATATTCCTCTGGAGTCGGCCCTTCATACCATCTGTCATCAATCATAAAACAGAGAAATCAAGAATAGTATATAAGCTTTAGGATTATTCTGAACCAAAAACTTATTAATAACCTTACAGGTCAGTTGATACATGAAATATCTATTTGATGAAGAATTGATTCAGGGATTGATTAAGTCAAGACCCAATCGATTCATAATGATGGTTGAAATTGATGGCAATCTAGAAAAATGTCATTGCCCATCAACAGGCAGAATTGGCAATATAGAATTTGAAGACATACCCTGCCTACTTTCAGAATCTAAAAACCCAGCAAGAAAAACCAAATATACAGTGGAAGCAATTTCACCAAAAGCAAAAATCTGGGTTGGCATAAATCAAACAAAAGCAAATAAATACATAGAATTCTTTCTGAAAAATAATCTTCTCAGCAAAATGATTGATGCCAAAGAAGTAAAAAGAGAAGTTAAATTAAACACTTCCAGGATTGACTTTCTAGTAAACAACAATTGCTTTCTAGAAGTCAAAACACCACTGATGCATCTTCCTTTTGGAAACAAAAAAAAGCCAAACACTAAGTTTAATTCATTTGAAAGGTTGAGCAGACACTTTCAAGATATCTCACTTCAAATAAAAAAAGGTCAAAGAGCAATTGCACTACTATGTTTTGTGTATAAGGCAGAGAGGTTTCAACCACCTAAAAGCTCGAATACAGAAATAGCAAAAGTAGTTAAAAAAGCCACAAAACGAGGACTTGAAAACTGGCAAATTAATCTTAAAATAGATAAGAAAGGAGTTTCATTGATTGATTATTTTAAGCTGAATTTGTTTTAATTTATTCTAACCCCTACTCCCAGAAAATATATTGTGTTTATCACGAGTTAGCTTAATCTAATATTTTTATATCGGCAAATATAAGAATATTATTTTAACAATAATAGATAATACCAACCAAAAGAATGCGTGTAAAGCATCAATGTAACCTTTATAGTTCCATTTACTATCTGAATAATTCCAATACCTTCTCTTCATTACCTTTTCTGAAAATATTCCTGAAACTAATTCTAATAAAGTTAATAAGATTGTTGCAATAATTAATTGTAGTATAAAATGCAGTTTTAAATTTTCAAAGATAAATATTAAAATCAAACCTCCTATCGCGTAAGTAGGTGAAAAGAATTTTGTATGAGTATTAGACACCCACTTCTTTTCAATAAAAGAACAATATAAAGAGTCAATACACCATCCTAAAAATCCGGATGCAAAAAAGAAAACTATATATCTTATCATAACACACTAACCAACGTAGATATTTATAAAATTAATTATATATTCCTCTAAACTCTGCTCCCAGAAAATATGTTGTGTTTATCACGAGTCAATTTGACTCGAATTTCTTTGCCCTCTTCAAACTTGCAATCATAAACAGTGATTGATCTATCCTTTGCCTCTGCAATCACTTCATGGTTTCTTCTGCCAGGAAGTTTAATTACTGCGTTAACTGTTTGACCTTTTTTGAAGGGCTTTTCTAAAACCTTATCTTCAACAATATTGTAATCTTCAGGGTTAAGCTTTAATTTAACATCATGCTTTTTCTCAAGTCTAGCAAGCATTGCATAGAAATCATCAAAACTAATTTGTTTAACAGGGTTTCTTCCACCCTTATAATTTAAGAAATTCTGGATGCCCATTAATCTCGGGCCTGTTTTATAAGATTTAGCAAACTCAATAAGAGGTTCAATGTCTTCATTGAGTTTAGGAATATAAACTGGCGCTAAGAATATCTCTATTCTATCTTTAGCATAATTAACTAACTCTTTAAAATTAGAAATAGACATGGCAGAACCAGAAAGTTTTTTCTGAGTTTCCTCATTCATACTATGAAGAGAAACATTAATTCTGTCTAAACCCGCTTCAATTAATTCATCTATGAAATCTTTTGTTAATAATCTGCCGTTGGTATTCATTGAAATAATATCAATCTTAGGAACTTTTTTTAGTTCTTCAATTAAATAACAAAGATCAGGATAAAGTAATGGCTCTCCCTGAGGGCCAATATTAATTTCTATTGATTTAGATTTTTTAATCTTAACCAAATCTGCAATCCCTAATACAAGATAGTCAGGCTCAACAAGATAATCAATTTTAGCATTATCACCCTCACTTACTGAACAAAAAACACAACTCAGATTGCAACCAGTCAACATCTTTATCTCTAGAATAGAAGTATTTCTATCAACTATACCAAACTCATTTGTTCCAATTAATGGAGCAACGCCATCATAGATATATTCAGTTTTCTTATCTTTATTAGTATTATATAAATTATCAAGTCCTTGCTCTATAGACATCTCAAATCTTGTTTGCGATCGCTTTAAAGGAGCATTAAAAATAATTATAGAACTATCTTCTTTATTTATTTCAAACTTGCCAATACGCTTTATTAACATTGCCTTATCTAGAAAAAAGTAGTATCTTTGTTTGAAGATAACTTTGATTCTTTCTTCATCAAAATCTACGAATTTTATGTTGCTGTATTGTAAATCAGTCATAAATTAAGAAAAAGATGTTTATTTTATAAATTTTAACTATCGACAACTTTGAAACACTAATTTTTCAAGCGTTCTCGGAAGATAACATCGTCAAATCATTTAACAATGACTTTTACAATGTTCTCTATCCAAACATCTTAACATAGTTCTTATCATCATCTTCAGCTTGCTTAACCTTGTCAATTGCAGCTTCAAAATCTTTCAAAGAAACAACAAATCTATTTTTTCTAATTGCAAAGTAACCTGCCTCAGTACACATAGCATGAATCTCTGCACCTGAACAACCTTCTAACTTTTTATAGATTTTATCGTAATTAAATCCCTTTTCAAGCTTCATTCTTTTACTGTGTATCTTGAATATCTCTATTACTCCTTCTTTATCAGGATTACTTACAGATATTAATCTGTCTAATCTACCTGGACGTGTGATTGCAGGATCAAGAATATCTTTTCTGTTGGTGCAACCAATTATTTTCACATCATCAAGATTATTAAAACCATCAATCTCAGCAAGCAATTGCATAAAAGTTCTCTGAACTTCTCTTTCTCCTGAAGTACCAACTTCCATTCTAGTTGCAGCCAGACTATCAAGCTCATCAATAAAAACGATAGACGGAGCCTTTTCTCTTGCTAACTCAAAAATTTCCTTAACAAGCTTTGCACCTTCACCAATAAATTTTTGTACAAGCTCAGAACCAACAATTTCAATAAATGTGCTGTTTGTTGAGTTTGCAACAGCTTTACCAAGTAAAGTTTTTCCAGTTCCAGGAGGCCCATATAATAAAACTCCCTTCGGAGGTTTTATACCTACTTTTCTGAAGAGCTCAGGTTTCTTCAGCGGAAGTTCAATGACTTCTTTTATTTCCCGCTCTTCTTTTTTTAAGCCACCAATATCATTAAAAGTAATAATTGGTTTTTCTATTATTAAGAATTTTTCAACATTAAACTTTTTATTTGAATTTATTTTTTCAATAACAGTTAAATTCTTTTGTTCAACAAGAATTGTGTCACCAGATTTAATGTTTTTAACTGTATTTAACTTGTTAACATAAAATTTATTTCCATTAGGAATTTGTATTAAAACATTATTATTTAATACCTCAGATACTTCTGCAACCATCAATGGAGGCATCATCATCTTATTTACTTCATCTCTTAGTTGCATAACTGTTTCTCTAAGAAGTTTGTTTTCACTCTCAAGACCACTCTCATCAGTACTATAGGAATATAACTCATCCTTAGCTGATTCAGTAGTATTCTTACTATTTGTTTTTGAACTAACCATAAATAATGCAAATACAACCTATTTTTAAATACTTTATGGTTTTTTAGGGGATAGAAAGTCAAATTCTAAAGCGAAAGCTTTTAAAAGGAAATATTATTCCTACACATATATTCATAATGGGGCTGTAGGGTAGCCTGGTCCATCCTCTCTGGTTTGGGACCAGAAGACCCCAGTTCGAATCTGGGCAGCCCCATATCCTAAAATAATTATCAAAAAGGTAAAATAAAATGGCAACAAAACAAGCTGGTACAACAAGAAGATTGGGTTCTAGATATGGAAGAACTACAAGATTTAAATTAGGAAAAATTGAAGCGCAACAAAAGAAAACATATAAATGTCCTTATTGTCAATTCAAGAAAGTTAAAAAAATTAATTTAGGAATTTGGGAATGCGGAAAGTGTAATGCTAAATTTACAAGCAAAGCATATTTCGTTGATAAGATGCCTAAATTAAAAGAAAAAGTTGAAGAGTAAGATTTGGAGGCAAATATGGCAAACTATAAATGTTTTAATTGCGGTAAGCAAATTTCTGACAGATATATAAAAAAAAGAGTTAGATGTCCGTACTGTGGAAGTAAAATAATCTTCAAACCAAGAAGCACAATAACAAAAGTAAAAGCAAGGTAGAATGTTTAAGACTACAATTGAAATTACTGAAGATATTGAATCAATTAAGAAATTGCTAAGTGTGGATAATTTCGACGCAAAAACAAGTAGAACAACATTTGAAGAACAAAACAAAAAATTATTAATAATTATTGAAAGTAAAGATATTGTTTCATTAAGAGCGAGCATTAACGGCATAACAACAATGCTTTCTGTTTATTATCAAACCAAAAGCGTTGTAAAGGAATAAAATGACAAATGAAAATATGATTCAAGAACTATCAATGTTACAACAAAATGTTGCTAATATTAGCGCACAAAAACAACAATTTGTTACACAATTATCTGAATATGAATCTGCACTTGAAGCAATCGATAAAACCGACAATGCTTACAAAATTGTTGGTAATATAATGATAAATTCTACCAAGAAAAACCTTATAGAAGATATTAAAAAAAAGAAAGAAGTTTTGGGTGTTAGAATTAAATCTTTTGAAAAGCAAGAAGAAAAGCTAAAAGAGAAAGCTGAGAAAATGCAAAAAGATATAATGTCAAATCTTAGCATTGAAAAAGGGAAATAATAATGATTGGTAATGAAAATGGAATTTGCAGAAGTTATAGGAGCATTAAAAATGCTAAAACAAGAAGTTGGGATCCCTAAAAATTTAAAATCAAAAATTGATAATATTATACTAATTCTAAATAACCAAGGTGAATCACAAGAAACTAGAGTACATAAAGCAGAAATCATACTTGATGAAGTATCAAATGATAGTTCTCTACAACCATTTATTAGAACGCAAATCTATCAAATTGTGGGTTTACTTTAATTAAACATCTATTCTATAACCTTAAATTATTTATTATACTTAGTCCTAACACCAACTCTCTTACAATATTTATAGACAGGGCAAACATCACACCGAGGGTTTATAGGTTTACAAAGATTCTGGCCAAATGCAACAATAACATAATTAATTTTTAACCAATATTTTTTTGGAAGCTTTTTTCTTAAAACCATCTCTGTTTCAAGAGGATTTTTTGTCTTAATATAACCAAACCGGTTCATTATCCTATTAACATGGACATCAACACAGATTGCAGGAATCTTGAATGCAACAGCCATCACAAGATTTGCAGTTTTTCTACCAACACCGGGAAGTTCAATTAATTCCTCAATAGTATGTGGAACCTTATTGTTGAACTTTTCTTTTAGAACAACAGGTAACAGTTTTAGGTGTTTTGCCTTATTCCTATAAAATCCGATAGGGTAAATAAGTTTTTCAATTTGTTTAACTGTTAACTTTTCTAAATCTTTAGCAGAATTAACTTTTGCAAAAAGTTTTTTACAAACAATAGAAGTTGTCTTGTCATTAGTTCTTGCAGAAAGAAGTGTTGCCACAAGAATCTTAAAAGGATCTTTTGTTCTTGCTTCAATTAAGTCAACAATCGGAACCTGATAGCCTTTAACTGTTTTATTCAGAATTTTGTAAATAGAATCAATGTCAGTTTTCATTTTAAAAAAAAGAGAAGAAAAAACTTCTCAAAATTATTTAGCTACTTTATCTGCAGCTTTACCAATACTAATTGTTACAATAACCGCAATAATTGTTACAACAATAGCATAGACTAACAATGGTCCTACCCCTTCAGAAGTTCCAAAAATTTCTAAAAAAATTGCTTTAATAGCACCATTCCATGCAAGAGCAGCAACAAGCCCAAAAGCTGTAGTCACTAAAACTGCTAATTTTTCTATAACTTGTTTTTTCATTATTTTACACCCCTAATTCATCCATAATCCGTGGATATTACATATTACTCTTACTTTTATTCCTTCAGTTTCTTCAAGAATAAATGTAATTTCTGTTTCATGACCTGGATATAATCGTTTACCTTCTACAACTACCTCCCCTCGAATAATTTGGACAACTTGTAGATGATGAGCATCTTCCATTGGATGTGCAACTTCGCCAATCTTAACATGAACTTTATTTCCATCAATTGTTACAATCGGGACATGTTTTTCATACCCTTCATCACCAACTGATTGGACTTTCATTTCACCCATTGGTTTACCGCAACAAACAAGTTCTCCTTGACCTGCATTAACAACTGCGACAATATTGCCACATGCTTCACATTTATACCATGTATTTTGTTTTGCCATATTTACCTCCTTATTATGATAATAAACACAGATCTTCTGATTCAAAATATTCCCTTGGATGTTTACAAGATGGGCACTCTACTGGTGGTTCTGTTCCTTCATGAACATGACCACATTTAGAACATTTCCATTTAACTGGCTTTTCTCTTTTGTAAACCGTTTTATTTTTAACCATTTCTAGAAGCTTTTTATACCTTGCTTCATGATGTTTTTCTACTTCAGCAATTGCCCTAAATAGTTTAGCTGCCTCAGTATTGCCTTCTTCTTCAGCTTCCTTAGCAAAAGTAGGATACATCTTTGTATTTTCGTAATTCTCCCCTTCCATTGCTGCCTGCAAATTTTCTTCTGTGGTACCAATACCATTAAGTAGCTTAAATTCATCTTTTGCATGCTGCACTTCATTCATTGCAGTTTCTTCAAAGATTTTAGCAATATAATGATAGCCTTCTTTTCTTGCAATTTTAGCATAATAAGTATATTTATTTCTAGCTTGACTCTCGCCTGCAAAAGCAGCTTTTAGATTTTCTTCAGTTTTATTCATTTTACCCCCCGTTAATCTTATAGAAAATATAATATGATAATATATAAAAGTTATGCATTTTTCAGTATATTTACAATAATTTTTTAAAATAAAGCCTCTTTAGCACTATTATGATAAAGACAAAGACAAAATCTGCCAAAAAACAGGTAGCCCGATTATTCACATATTTTGTATTATTAATATTAATTCTAATAACAATATTCAGTTTAGCACTTGCAGAAGAAGATAATAATACTACTGAGACAGATAGGGTGACAGAATTAAATTATTCAAACTCAATTGCAATTACGATACTAGTAATAATTGTTATGGCAATAGTAATTTATTCTATAGTTGATTATGCAGCAGGCAAAAAACACATTAAAAAAGCAAAAAATATTGCTAAAAAGGCAAAGATAATTGTAAACGAATATGAACAAGATATATTAGAAGAAAAAGAAAAAGAAAAAGAACTTAATAAAAAAGCCACACAAAGAAAAAAGATTTTACAAAAAGACATAGAAAATAGAAGAAGAATAAAACTAAAATCAAGAAAACTAAACATGCTTTCTGAGTTTGAAATAAAAAAAGAAGAATTAATAAAACCAAATCCGATCATCGTTAAAAGACTAAAAAAGAAAAGAGAAAAAACCTTTATCTCACTTCACGATCTTGGAAAACATAAAAACATAAAAAAAAGAAAACCTAAACAAAAAGTTAACAAAGACAAAAACTTGTTCGATAAATTAGAAGAACTAGGTGAATAAAAACTATTTTCTTAAATTCTCAAACTCTCGATTCATTTGCTCTCGAGTTATAAAATTCATTGGCCTCCATAGATCAACATATTTATTGAGCGTGATTAATTCTTGTCTTTTTGCAAGACCTCCTGTTTCAGTAATTAACTGATTAACCTTTTCAGTTACATCTTTCATTAAAATCCTTAACTTATTTAACTCTCCATTTAAAGCAACAATCTCTGAATTAAATCTCTTACTCATCTCCAGCATATTCTGATCAGTCAATTGAGTTTTTTTTCTTATTGTCAAATATCTATCTTCAAGAACTTTAAGTCTCCTTGAAGAATCATTTATATCTTTAATTAAATTAGCTTGATGTCTTGGATCAGTCTTTTTAATAGAAGCCATATGCTGATCAATTTCCTTATTTTGAAATAAATCTGGACTCACCATAAAGAATACTATAATCTATGCAATTTATAAATTTTAATGTTTACAAACGCTACAACTTAGATTTTTATTCACTTTTATTTTATCAAAAGAATATGTTTTAAGATTAAACCTGAATAGCTCTTTAGGATAAGTATTAAAAATAAGATATTCCGTTGCAATATTTACAGCTAATGATGCAATTATCGAAACAGTTGAATTAAGAATTCCTACTTCAGCACATTTTTTTCCTTGCTTGTTTTTATTGAAACATTCATAACAAGGGCCTTTAGGATGAATAAAAAAAACAGACCCAATTTGTTGAATTGCTGCAGAATATATCCAAGGAATCTTGCTTTTTTTACAATATTCATTAATTATAAATCTTACATCAGTATTATCAGTACAATCAATAAGTAAATCAATATCTTGGAAATCTATATTTTCTTTGTTTAATTTATTATCTCTTATTTCAATATCACAAAATTGTTGCAACTTTTCTTTTGCACAAATAACCTTTGATTTGCCAATATCCTTTTTATCATAAAGAATCTGTCTTTCAAGATTTATATCTTCTACCTTATCAAAATCAACTAAAATTAATTTTTTTGGATGCATTCTAGCAAGTAATTCTGCGGTTATACTTCCTAATCCCCCAACACCAACTATTACAATAACTTTATTTTTAATTCCTTCTTTTCCGATAATAATTTCACTTCTTGAGTTTATTTCTGACATAATTCTTCCTCTAATATACATGCATTGCACATTTTACCTGCACAGGGATCACCACATTTTTCACAATAACTAAAACTTTTAGTGTTTTTGTATTTCTCTTTTAGAGTTGGTAAAACTTCAAGAAAAGCATTAACTATTCCATTTTTAGTCCCTGCTCTTAACAACTCCAGCTCATTTAATTTGTCTCTAACTTTTGCCCTGAAAGACAGTTCAATATTTGGGCACTCACTAAAGTGAACACTAAATTCTTTCAAAAACGCAAAAAGCCTAGTTTCTTTTTCAGAAATAAAATATAGTGGTTTTATTCTCGGAACAAATTTATTATTAGCATTAAATCCAGTGATTGGGCCGAGTGCAGCGTTATGTTTCATGCTTCCTAAAAATAAATTCATTAAATATGCCTGAGCTTCATCATCAAGATTGTGTCCTGTAACAAGTTTTGTTGCACCCAATTCTCTTGCACCACGATTAAGCAAAGTTCTTCTTAGAATACCACAAACCGTACAAGGCTTTTTTCCTATTTTTAATGCTTTTTTTATTAATTTATCTAAAGTAAACCCAAACCTTTCTTTAAATGAAATTATGTGATAAGGAATGTCATATCTTTTGCAGAACACTTTCAAGTCATCAATAGTGTGATCTCTATAATCTGCAATCCCCTCATCAATATTTAGAGCAAAAAATTCAATTTTATATTTTTTACAGTAAAGCATGGTCATATACAAAACTGCCAGAGAATCTTTTCCCCCAGATGCAGCAACACAAATCTTATCTTCATGCTTCATTAATGAGAATTTTCTTATTGTTCGAAAAACCTTTCTCTCAAAGTAGTTTAGAAAATGATCTTTACAATAAGCTCTTCCTTGATTATTATAAACTGCTTTTTTTAAACACGAACTACACTTCATGATTTATCCTCCAGAGACAACTGACAATATCTTTACTTCATCATTCTTTGAGAGTTCTTCATCTAAAAGTATAGTTTCATTATTCTTAACTAGAATTACAGTTGTAGCATTAATATCTAATTCTACAAGAAGTTCTTTTGCTGTACATTCTTTATCAAGCACTATTTGCTTGTTTTCTTTTTCAATAAATACTTTCATGTTAACCCCTCCAGGACTAGCTCCTGTGAAATCTTTATTATTGATGAATGCATGTTTGTTTATAAAATTTAACCATAATACAGCGTTCCATCACTCTTCTGCTTTCTGTCTAATTGAGAATCAATTTTATTTGCACGAGGTCTATTGTTTTCTTCATCTCTTCTGAATGTAATCTGTAAATCTCTAAGAAAACCATTCATACCATTAACAAGTGCAGTTGGAGTTTTAGCAATACCACTGATTGCAGGCTCTCCTTCAAAAATAATTAATTTATCGCTAAGATAATCTATAAATAAAAGATCGTGATCAACTACGATTGCAGATTTACTGTATGTAGAAACCATTTCTCTTATAACTTTACTAACCAAAATTCTTTGTTCTACATCAAGATATGCAGAAGGCTCATCTAAAAGAAAGAGTTCTGCGTCTTGGGATAAACAATGTGCTATTGCAACCCTCTGCAACTCTCCACCAGACAATTCATTTAATTGCCTCTCAAATAACTTTTCTAAATCAAGAGGTTTGATTAATTGGTTAGTATATTTCGAAATAGCATTTTGTAATACGTTGACAACAATTTCGTCGCTTGTCTCTAAATACTGTGCTTTATAGGCAAGTTTAACTTTTACATCAACAATATCAGAATCAACACCTGCTAAAGTTTTTACGAAACTAGTTTTACCAATACCATTCTCACCGAGAATACCAATAACTTGATTGTCATTAACTTCTCCTGCTTCAGATTTTAACTCGAAAGTTCCAAGTTTCCTATCAAACTTAGGCCATACAGTGATTAATGGACCTGCAACTGTTTCTGTTGTTTTTGGTTTAACAAAAGTTAGAGCTTTATCTCTAAACCTCATATTTTCGTCTTTAGAATAACCTAAAAGATAAGTATTAATTCCTAATTTTGTTGATTTAACATGAGAACAAATACCATAAATTGCCTCTTTACCAAACATTAAATGAATTAAATCAGCCATATAATCAAGAATAATTAGATCGTGCTCTATAATCATAACAGCAGTTTGATCATTAACCAAACCTCGAATAAACTTACTAACTTTAAGTCTTTGTTTAATATCTAAATATGATGTTGGCTCATCAAAAAAATAAACATTTGCCTTCTTCAAAACAGTTATAGCAATAGCAATTCTTTGAAGTTCTCCACCAGAAACCGTTTTAATATCCCTATCAAGAACTTTTCTTAATTCCAATAAGTCAATAATATTATCTAACTCACTTTTTTCATCAGATTTTTTTAATAAATCAAGAACAGTTCCATCAAAAGCTTTAGGAATAAGATCAACTTGTTGGAGTTTATAAGAAACCTTTATTTCTCCTGCAAGAAGTTTTTCGAAAAAAGCTTGAGCTTCTGTTCCTTTAAAATAATCAATAATTTGTTTGTTCTGAACTTTCTCTTTGAAATTTCCAAGGTTTGGCTTAATTAAACCTGCGAGAATCTTTAATGCAGTAGATTTACCAATACCGTTTCTACCAATAACACCAACAACCTTACCAAAAATAGGGACAGGAAGATTGTAAAGGGCAAATCCATTTTCAGAATATCTATGTATTGGCTCAGTTTCTAATTCAGAAGGTAAATTAACAATGGTTAGCGCATGAAAAGGACATTTCTTTACGCAAATAGAACATTTATCTATGCAAAGTTCTTCAACTACTTTGACTTTCTTATCAACCTCATCAATAATTATACACTCATCATCGCCTGCTCTATTCACAGGACAAACCGATCTACACAAATAATTACCACATTTAAGAGGATTACACTTTGATTTGTCAACTATAGCTATTCTTACCATAAGTACTTAGAAAATATCTGATTTTATAAAGTTTGTTTCAATTATTATGTGCTTTCGCTCAATCTTTGCTTCTTTTGAAGGTTCTGCAGTCCCGTAAGGAACAACTCTCTGCAACGAACTCGCAATAAGATTAGAAATAAGCTCACCTTAAGTACACAATAATTTATTATAATAATTAGTCGAAAGCTTTATATATGGTTTTGGGCGAAATTAGAGTATAAAAGAGGGAATATGGAAAATAGCGGTTCTGAGGTGAATCAGGTATTATTAAATGGAATTAAAACTATGATTTCTAGAGGCTACACTTTTGAACAAATAAAAAAATATCTTCTTGAAAAAAACTACCCTGAAACAATCATTTCTCAACATTATACTTATGCTATGCAACAAGTTCAGCCAACTGTGCAAAATCAACCTCAAAATACTCAAGCATTGGTTCAAATTATTGACTATATCAGAAACATGGAATCAAAAGGGTATACGTTCCAACAGATAAGAAACTACCTTATACAAAAAGGGTATTCTACACACTTGATTGATGATGCAGCAGCACATCTTCCGCAACAACCACCGCAACAGACTCAATCAAACTTCAATCAAAATATTACAACACACAGACATGAAGTTCATCTCCCTGGAAGAACAGCACTACACATATTTGCAATATTTTTTGCATTAATCATTGTAATAGGAGGGGGATATTATTTTATTAACATTCAATCGCAATCAACAACACTTCTAGATTTAATTGCAACACCAGAAAACACACAGGTCGTACCTGGTGAAGATCTTAGATTCAATTTAAACATTTTAAGTATGGGATCAAAAAAAACATTTGACATGTATGTTACCTATGACATTTTAAACGAAAACTTAAATGTTGTCGATTCAAGCAAAGATACAATCGCAATATTTACGTCAACACAACAAGCTAAAAGAATAACTATCCCAGAAGATTTTGCACCAGGAAAATACACAATGAATATTCATTCTGACTATAATGGAAAGATGGCACAAACAAGATTTGATTTCAGAGTTAAACCTCCTATGCCTGGCAGCGGCACTTCTCAAACGAATGATACCAATGGTGGAGAAGACTCTAATGAAATTCAAGATCCAGAACAATACATAAATCTTCCACCGCCTATAGACAATTCTAACCAAAATACTGAAACAGTTATATTCCAAGATTTTATTGATAGAATATTAAGCACTAGTAGAAATAATCCAGACATAGCAACAAATAAATGTAAGAATATTAAAGAAGCAGAGAACATTGATCGATGTATATCGAGTGTTTCATTAGAATTTGAAGATCCTGATATTTGCGCAGAAATAAACAATACTAATATAAGAGATGATTGCTATACTGCACACCTTATTAATGGAGATTTTGCAGTTTGTACAAAAATAAATAATACTCAGATGCAATCAACTTGTAATTTGATAAGAGATTTGTATCTTATACAACAATATGAAAATGGAGATGCAAACCTAAACGAACTACTCAATGAATTGGGCATTGAACTGACAGTTGTAGAATATATAGATGATGAAATAGAAGTAATATATCTAGAGGAATAATATGGATAAAAAAGCGTATGCACAAGCATTTAACTTTGTTATAATCGTTGTAGCATTAGCAATGGTAATAATATTAGGCGGATACCTGATGAGAGGATTAAATAATTCTATTGAGGATACAACAAATTTTGAAATGGTAAATCAAATAAAAACAAATATTGATTCAATGCTTAATGAAAATTCAGGATCGACAGATATTATCCTTTTGAGACCACCAAGAGCACTTACAAAGATGTGTTTTATTGATTATAGTGTTAATTTACTAATACCTACCGAACTGAGAATCTCAGAAATAGCACAAGAAATTTATAATTCAAGAGAAACTCGAGAAAATCCTGAAAACTTATTCTTATTAACTGAAAATGATTTTGAAATGCACTATATCGGAGAAATAAAAGTAGAACCGATAAATGGAGGGGAATTTGGAGTATACTGTATTGATACAAAGAATAAAATTAATCTAGAACTAATTAGTAAAGGTAAAAAAGTTCTAGTTAGAGAACAAGTTCTTAATCAACAGGAACCTGATGAAGAACCTGCAGCAGGGGTATAATGAAAAAACTAAACATACTAATAATTATAGCACTTCTAATTTTATTAGTTAATTTTGTATATGCAGAACAAGAAGTTTCTTCAAATAGCATGAAATATGTATATAGTCAAGCTCCTGACTCATACCCGATAGGTTCATGGATCTGTTTTAATGAAGTTGAAGGTAAAATCTGTGCACCACTACTGAAATTTTCAGTTCCTGAAATAGAGAATCAGAATCTTGAGTTTCAGATTACTCTAAAAGAAGAAATTATTATTTTTGGTAAGGCCTGTTTAGTTAATCAAGGTGAACATTATACTTGGAATGAGGTTATGCAAAACCTTGACACAACTTGCACTCAATTTAATTCTGAGAATGATAAACTAAATTTTATATTGAATCATCAAAACATTGGAAAAGGCAATTTCCAAATAGTTATCATTCCTGAAACTGACACAAATAATGTAGAATTGGATTCTGCAATATTAATAATAAAAGGAGAGCAAGAAGAACCAGCACCCCCACCAATTGAACCTCCACAAACACCATCTCAACAAACTCCCATTGGGACTTGCAACCTAGAAAATATTTATTTCACTTTAGAACAAGAAAGTATGAATCTTCCAATTGAATTAATAGTTGAGACTAATGGCTGTGATGACTCACTGATAAGAATAAAAATAATAAAAAAATCATTAACAGGAGATAATACTGTTTCAGAAAAACAAACACTAATTAATCAAGACAGATTAACAATATTGTGGGTTGCAGAAGAAAAAGGCGATTATTATGCGACAGCAGAATCAGATAATACAATCTCGTCAGGGATACTAAAAATTAAAGAGTATTCTATAGAAGATTTGTTAGAAGATAAAAACTTCAATGAAGTTATTAATGAAATATATAAAATTGCTAAAGTAGATAAAACCACTGCAAAAAGGATATGTGATGAAATGCCAACATTAATACAGCGAGATGTATGTCTTGAGAATCTGGCAATTTACGTAAAAGATAAACGGTTATGTGAACAAATAGATAATAAAAACCGAAAAGAATCATGTTATACAGGATTTGCTCTTCAAGGGGACATTTCTGGTTGCCTTCACAGTAGTTCAAAATTAGAGTGTATGATGATAGGTATACTTGTACGAAATAGCAACCTAACATTAGTGCCAGAAGATGAGTATGCAGATGCAGTTATAATGCAAAAAAAGAAACTGAATGCTCAAAGTATAGGAATTATAACACTTATAGCGATTGCAATAATTTTATTTGTTCTGGTTGAATTCTTTATTTATAAGAAGAAAAAGAAGCGCCCAGTAAACTCAAAGAATTTATTGATGCCAAGAAGCCGGAAAAAGAAATAGTATAAATATTTATAAATAAATACGATAATCTAAACAATATAAAAGGTGTTACTATGAATAGAATATTGATTAAAGATCTTAAAGAAAATGTTGGCAAAGAAGTACTCTTAAAAGGGTGGATTCAAGAACTAAGAAACTTAAACAAAATTAGGTTTTTGATACTTAGGGATAGAACAGGCGATATGCAAACAGTTGCATTCAAAGGAAAAACAGAAGATGAATCATTTGAAGCAATAAAAAACTATACAAAAGAATCTGTTGTTGAAATTGTTGGCGTTGTGAAAGAGAATAAACAATCAACATGGGGCTTAGAAATAGGAATTAATAAAATAAAACTATTATCTAAATCAGAAGTTCCACTACCAATAGATAATACAGACAAAAGCAATACAAACATAGATAAAAGAATTGATTTTAGATTTCTAGATACAAGAAACCTAAAACATCAAGCAATATTTAAAATAAGAAGTAAAATCATAAAAATTCTAACAAACTTTTTTGATAGGCAGGGTTTTATTAACATTAATACACCAAAGATGACAACACTTGGTGTTGAGTCAGGTGCAGATTTATTTAATGTGGATTATTTTGGTTCTCCAATTTATCTTTCTCAATCACCACAAATCTATAAACAAATGTTTATGAATGGCGGATTTGAAAGAGTGTATGAAATAGCACCAGTTTTTAGAGCAGAAAAATCTCATACAAACAGGCACCTAACAGAGTTTACAGGAGTAGATTTTGAGATGGCTTTTATCAATGATGAAAAGGATGTTATGAATGTTGCAGAAAAAATGTTAATAGATCTTTTAACAAATTTAAAACAAGAGTGCGCAAATGAACTTAAATTATTAGGAATAACTCACGCAATTCCTAAAAAGATTCCTCGAATAACAATGCAGGAAGCTAAAAACTTACTTGAAGAAAAAGGCAAGAAATATTCTGAAGAAGACGATCTTAATGCAGAAGGAGAACAACTTCTTGGAGAAATTGTAAAAGAAAAATATAACTCTGAATTTGTTTTCGTAACAAATTACCCTTGGGCTGTAAGGCCATTTTACCATATGAAACCAGAAAATGATTCTAATGGAACAAAATCTTTTGATTTAATATTTAATGGTGTAGAAATTTGCACTGGAGCACAAAGAGAACACAGACTTGATATTCTTAAGAAACAAGCAAAAGAAAAAGGCCTTAACCTTGAAGAAATGAAAAAGTATTCTGAAATATTTAGATACGGAGTTCCCCCACATGGAGGAATCGGTTTTGGTCTAGATAGAATAACTCAGAAATTGCTAAACCTAGATAATGTCAGAGAAGCAGTTCTTTTACCAAGAGACCCAGAGAGAAAGATGCCTTAGGTTTGTGTTAAGATGTCTGATGAAGAAAAAGATGTTAATTGCACAAGTTATGCATTATACATGGCTAGAGTAATTCCTGAAGATAAATTTATATCACCTTATGATGTTCACTTATTTCTTGATAAATTAGAACCTACAGAAAATCCAGGTGTAGGGGATATAATTGCATTTAGGGCACTTGATGAAGACAGAGAAGCTTATCATCATCTTGGCATTGTAAAATATAATAATCCTATCTTTATAACCCAGAGAGTGCAAAGAAATGCTTATATAGATGACTTTACTTTAAAAAAACTAAAAGAGGATTATTTTGATTGTGAAATAATATATTTTAAACCTGAAAAACTTTTTGGATTATATTACAGCTTAAGAAGAATAGAAGAATAATTATCTCTTTTTCTTAGCTTTCTTCTTCACAACTTTCTTTTTCTTAGAAACCTTTTTCTTAACAGTTTTCTTCTTAGAAGGCTTACCCCATTTCTTAATTGCTAATCGTAACTCAATATGGTCTTTAGCATATTCCTTTAAAGAAACACCTTTTAGAGTTGCATCAAGAGCTTGCCTGATTGCAATTGCACCTTTTAAAGTTCCTTGAGGATGACCATGACATCCACCACCGAATTGCATAACAATATTATTACCCATTGCAGCCATTACAGGGGGTAAACTTAGAGGAGAAAGACCACCAGATGCAACTGCTAAAGTTGGTTTTATATTCCCCCAATTCTGTTCTAGAATTCTTTCTTTGTCTTCTTTGGGAATATAAACATCTTCCATTTCTTCTTCTATAAGAACAATCTCATTTTTTGTTCCACCCATCTTACCAACGCCTGCAGTTCCAATGTGTATTTGATCAACACCAATTAATCTGTAGAGTTTTGCAAGGCAAAGCATAGAAATTCCATGTTTATGATTTTTTGTTAGTGCGGCATGCATTGCTCTGTGTGCGTGGATAACTAAATCGGTATGATTTCTTAGAGTTTGAACCGCTGCAAACCCTGCAGTCAAAACATCTATCATAACATATTCATTACCTTTTCTTTTAACATAATCTGCACGTCTTAGCATTTCCATGGTTTCTGCAGTAACATTTGGCATGTAAATCTTCTTTTCACCAGTTTGTTTTTCTGCTAACTTTTTCATCTTCACTGTTTCAGCAATTCTTTTTCTAAAAGAGTTAAAAGTCATGCTACTAAGATTCTCATCGTCTTTAACAATGTCTAATCCGCCGACCCAAGCTTCATATGCAACTTTTGCATGTTGTTTTTCATTAAGACCAACTTTTGGTTTTACAATAGTCCCAATTAATGGACGCTTTTTTAATCTCATTAATTGTCTTATTCCTGCAATACCATATCTTGGTCCTTTGAAACTATTAAGAATTGCTCTAGGAAATTCAATGTCTTCTAATCTTAAATTCTTTAACATCTTCATTCCGAAAATGTTCCCTGCAATACTACTAAGAATCTGTGGCATATTACCTTTTTCGAAAAGCGCTTGAGGATATGCAATCTTTATTATTTTTGTTTTAGGATTAATATAATAAACAGTTGGCTTTAGACGATTAGCAATTCTTTTATTCATAGTAGAGATCGTTGTCCAAGTCCCAATAGAAGATTCAGATGCAATCTGTTCTGCACAATAATCAAGAGTATAACCTTTTGAAGGCTCAGCACGATATTCAACTAATAATTCTGTATATTTAGGTTTATATTTTAGATTAATATAATTTAACATTTAAACACCTCTGATGAAAAATTATTAATAAGCTTTTTAAAGTTAATGGTTTGACAAGAGTATAATGATAAAACTAATAATATTTGATTTATGGCATACACTTGCACATCCATATAATACCCCCGGAACATTACACTCTACTTTTGAGTTTTTTAAACCTAAACTAAGCAAGGAGAAACTTAGAAAGATTTTTGAGAACAGCACTCAAAAAAAGATTTGGAAGTCAGAATATAATATGTATAAGAACTTCCTAAAAAATATAAAAATAACAACCACAAAAGAGGCTGTAAATGTAATCATGGCAATAAGAGAATATGAGAAGTCAGAAGCTGTGCTTTACAAACATGTTATACCCATGTTAAAAAAACTGAAAAAACAAGGATACAAATTAGCGTTATTATCTAATTCAACTTGTTTTGACTGCGAGCATTTAGAAAAAAAGACCAAGTTTATTGAACACTTTGATTATCCGTTTTTCTCATATCAACATGGGATGGTAAAACCAAATTCAAGAATATTCAAACAATTACTTAAGAAAACTAAGTGCAAACCAGAAGAAGCAATAATGATTGGGGATAATCCTATTGACGATGCAAGACCTGCAAAAAAATTAGGGCTAAATGCAATTATATATAGAGATTACAAACAATTGAAGAAAGATTTTAAGAAATTTGATATAAATATTTAAATAAATTTCTTCATACCATCTAAAACAATTTCTACAAAATCCCTCACTCCCATGTTGAGTGTAGTTTCTACAGATTTTATTTCCTCTCTACTAACACCTCTAGCAAAAGCCTTATCCTTATACTTTTTCATAACGGACTTTACTTTGCCCTGCTGAATGTCCTTATTAGGCCTCATCAGAATATATGCATGAATCAATCCTGTTAAACCATCAGCAGAATATAGACAGTGTTTTACAAGAGTATCTCGCGGAAAACCTAATGCTTCATTATGAGAAACTATTATTGTTATGATATTCTCGTCAACATTTTCTTGTTGCAATATTTTCTTTCCTTCAACACAATGATTCATTAACTCTTCACCATAGAGTTCTATATCTATATCATGCAGAAGACCTATTGTTTGCCATAGTTCTGGATCCTCTTTGTAGTGAATCGCGAGAGCCCTCATTGCTCTGCCAACTTCTAAATTATGGATTAGGAATTCTTCTTTTTTTACATACTTTTTTAGCATCTCTTTTGCTTGTTCTACTGTTGGAATCATACTATCACCATAGTATAATTTTATGCAGAGGTTTATTAATTTTATGCAGTCTTATTAGTCTCAGTGAGACTGAGACACCTGAGACCCCCCTATTTCATATGGAAATGGAGAATTAGAACCTCTAGTTGTATTTAAATGGGTCTCAGTCTCATCTCAAGACTGTCTGAGACCTGTATCTGAGACTCTTCTATTTATAAACTAGGCCAGGATGGAAATCATTAAAAAGAAAGCTTCATTCACCTTAATTATGGTTAATGAAGAGGCACTAAAAAAGAGCTTTGAAAAGATTAAGCAAGACATGGATAATCTTAAAGAAAGTGATAAATATTTACAGAACGACATTGATCTTTTAAGATCAGAAATTTATGATAAAACCTTTATTGAAAAAATTGCAGATTCTATTATTGAAAAAATTGAGTTAAGATTAAGCTCTCAGGAAAAAGTTGAAAAAATCGAGACACCAACTATTGAACCGCAACCTCAAGAAATACCACAAAATTACATTCCAAATCATATTGATTCTAGTATATTTCTTAAAAGGAAGATTAAATCTAAAATAGCTACCATTTGCCAGCAAAGGGTTAGACCTGGCGACCTAAAAAGAACCATTGTAGATGCAGCAAAACTATGCTCAAAAGCCACATTTTATAGATATGTCTCAGAACTCAAGAGAGACAGTATTATTCAGACAATTGAGATTAATAATGAGGCCTTTCTGCTTACAGCTCAGACCGTACTAGATAGAAATATTTATAAATAAACCTGTACTCACCATAATTAGGACGGTCATAGTGGTATGGAACTACCTGATCACATTCCGAACTCAGAAGTAAAGCATACTTACGTTCTCTGCGGTACTGCACTTATGTGCGGGAGGCTAAGAAAGCTGTCCTGTTTTTTTTATTCTCTTAAATTAAAATGCTCAATAAATATAATAATATTTATTGGCACCAATAAAACGGAAATAAAAAAAATTAATTTTATTAAATTTCTGCACCAGTCTTAACTTCTACGTCGGGGGTAGGATTCTTATCAAAGTAATCAGCTAAACTTTTATCAATATCTTCCTCGTCTACAACAACAGTATTGTCCATAATTGCTTTATAATAAGCCATGGGCCTTATTGTTGTGATAACCACTTTATGTATTAGAAATCTACCGTCTTTACTCTTTCTAATCACATTTTGTATTATAGGCATTTTTCTTAGTTGTTTTTCCTTTTTATTTGTTAATCCCATTTTAACCTCCTAAAATGTTTATATCCTTAGAATAGATAATAACTTAATAAGAATTAACTAAGAAAAATCGCAGATATTTTGTAGAACTCGAAATTATTCCTTCTTCATCTTAGCAATAAAAAACCCTTGCATTTTAGACTTATCAGGCCAGACACGAATAGTCTTTTTAAGTTCTGAACTCAACTCCTTATCAAAAACTTTAATTAATCCATGAGAAGAACCAGGAATCTTAAAATCAATATTTTGTAGTTTCATATCAGAATGCTTTCTAATAAACCAATCAATCACTCTTTCATTCTCTTCTGGTTCTAAAGAACAAGTGCTATAAACCATTGTCCCACCATTCTTTAAACATTTGTATGCAGCTTTCAACAAATCTTTTTGTAATTTTGCTCTATCAAGAAATCCTTGAATAGTTTTCTTTTCAAAAAACTCAGATTCAATAACAAAATTACCAGAACAAGGTGCATCAAGAAGTATTTTATCAAACTTTCTATGAAAATCAAAAGCAAAACGAGCATCTTTCTTGTAAAGAACTACATTTTTACAACCACACCTTAAAAGATTACTTTTCAACGCACTTAATCTCATAGCATTATTATCTAATGCAACAACCAATCCTTTATTATTCATTAATTGACAAATTTGTGTTGTCTTTGATCCAGGCGCAGCACACATATCTAGTACTTCATCATCTTCTTTTGGATTAAGAACAATAGGGGGTATTTGAGAAGCCGCCCCTTGTAAATAAAAATAACCACAAGCATATTCTGTTGTTGATGCAAGAGAAAACTTTGATTTGTACTTGTAAGCATAAGGAAGAGAATCTATCTTCTTTAAATGAATACCTATTTTCTTAAGACGCTGAATAAGCATTTTCTCATTAACTTTTAAAGTATTAACCCTAAGAACATTCTTTACTTCTTCGGATACAGGACACTTTTTAAAATTAAAATCAGGATTCAATTCTTGATATCTTTTTAGGAAAATACTCATTCTAAATCAACCACCAATTCATTATTTTTCTCATTTATTTGAACTCTAGGATATCTCTCTTTAAATAACTTTTTTATATCTATCCAATCCATAGTATCACGAAGAGTTTTAATTTCTGCCGAAAGAGCAGTTAACCCTTCATAATTCTCATAAATCTTTTCACCTGTTTTCTGATATTTCTCTGAATCAGCAATTATTCTAACAAGCATTCCCTCTTGCTTTTCCAAAATATTCTCTATTTTCTTAACTTTTGTTTTTTGTTTTGATTCTGCATTTTTGGAATTTGAAATATTTTTCTTCTCAGTTAATTCCTCGTCAAGAGCTTCACAAAAAGAATTGTATTGCTTCTTAATACTTCCTGCACTTATAAACTCAAAAGCAACTATTGTTTTATCATAAACAATTCCTTTAACATCTTGATTTTTTAGATTTTGTATTTCATTAAACAAATTTTCAAAATCACCTTCAGAGAGATCTGCAACTTTAACATCTTTTTCTATTTTAGTTCGCACACATAATTCTTCTGCATTCTCTCCACCAAAAGAAATATCCGATGCTAAAGCAACAACTAAAGAATCTTTATTACTAGACTTTAATTTTTTCACAAACCCTTCTTTATCTGAATTAATAGGGTCAAATTGTGGCTCAGGAAAAATATATGGCTTACCTGGCAGTATAGATCTATCTTTCCATCTTTGCGAGTTTAACAAGCCAAGAATCTTTGAATCACCATTAATCAATATCACATTACCAGGATTAAACAATTCAACAATAAGGTGATTTGTTGAAGTAACACCTTTCTTTCTTATCTCAAATTCTAAGTCAAGAACTCTGTCAAACCCTTTCTGTGTTATATTAATTAGTCTTGTTCCTTGCAAATGTCTTCTTAAAAACATTCCAAAACCAGAAGGCACCTCATAATCTTCTTTGTACTGAGTAAGGTAAATATGATTTGGAGACATAACTCTAAGAAACAACTTCCCATATTCTTGAGTGTAAAATCTAAACAAAACCTCATTCTTTTTTTCTTTTGAATGAAACACTTTCTCTAATTTAGCATTCTTTAATTTTTGTAATTCTTTTGTTATAAAGAATAAATCAAATGCACTTGTCTCTGATCTCACAATGCTTAAGAAGAGTTTTATGTTTATAAATGTTTTTTAAAAGATAAAGTTAATAAACAATAAAGTAAGAAATACTATTTATGGGCATAAATATTGGCAAAGAAACAATACAAGTAGAAAATAAAAAAGTATCAACTCTTTCTATGCAAGAACTTACAGCTCTTAGTAAAATTAACCTAAGACAAATTTCTGCACTAGAAAAAGATTCAAAACTTTACAATCTAAAACAAATGAAACGTGATGAAGATTTATTTAGTGCTGAGTTAGAACTTGATGAGAAATTCAAGCGACTACACAACGAAACTATCTCAGTCAATGATGATTTAAGAGATATAAAACAACTTTTTCTTGTTCTTGCAAAAAACTTCAAAAATCTTGTTAGCAAAGATGAACTTAGCACAATAAAAGACAAAGTTAATTCTTTTAAGTTTGAAGAACTTGCAACAAATGATGATCTTAATAGATTAAATGAGAAATTCATCTAGAATTTCTAGTCATTACAACTTGAAAATCTATATTAATATAAGCAAAGGACATTAACCTCAAATTGTAATAAACTAAAACTTATCAATTTCTAATTTTCCCTTCTTAAATTTTAGAACAACTTCTTCATGTTCACCAAACTCTGTTTTTTTAGTTATGACTTCAGGAAGAAGCAATCTATTTGATCTCAAATCAAGAGTGGTTATTAACTCAGAAGCAGCATCACCCTTAGAACTATCTTCGATACCTAGATCCATAAACAAACTCTTTGCTTTCGAATCAGTATCAGAAATTTTTAGTATCTTTGTTTTTTCAAAAATATGTTTTGCTATTTTATCAGCAACATCAATTTTTGCACACTTAGTTACACCTTGTAACCCGGGACTAATATTTACCTCTAAAACAACAGGACCTTTTGCTCCTTCTAAAATATCAACACCACAAATTTCTGCCTTAATTACCTTAGCTGCAGCAATCGCAATTTTTTTTGTTTTAATATCAAGAACAATTGCTTCACCAGCACCTCCTTGATGAATATTTGCTCTTTTCTCACCAATTGCAGCAACACGCTTATATGCAGCCACAACCCTTTCTCCAATAACAATTGCCCTAATATCTGTAGAATCTGTTTCAACATATTCTTGAATAATAACAGGTTGCTTTAAAACCGCAAGAGCATCAAGAATAGATAACGCACTTGCCTTTGAATCTGCAAACATAACTCCCTTACCTTGGGTTCCCTTTGGAAACTTCATTATAATAGGATAATTCATCTTCTTCAGAATATTCTTTGCAGCAGAAATTGTTGATGTTAAAAAAGTTTTAGGCATAGGGATATTTGCTGCATGCAATCTTAGCTGTGTCAATAATTTATCATGTGCAATTGTAAATGCAGAAGAATTAATAGGCAAATAACTCACAGATGAAAGCATGCTTGTAAGTGCAGATAAAAGATTAGCATATTTAAAAGAACCCTTAGCATATATTCCATCATAATGACCCAAAGGCTTACCCTTATAGAGTATCTCTTGTTTTTTACCAGTAAAAGAAATTTCTATATCCTTTAAACTAATTTCGTCAACTTCATCGAAATAGTTTCTCATAGCTTTTGCAGTCCATTGAGAACTTACACTACCTAAACTTATGATTGCTGCTTTCATTTTTATTTCACCAATATTCTTTTGTTGGGATCAATCACAAATCCTTTTGTCAGGATATTTTGACCGATTAAAAGTTTAAATTTCATCTTTTGCCTGTTTTGAAGTGTAAATATTGATTTTATTTTTTTACTACATAAACAAACTTCTTGCTCAATGAGTTTTCTCACGCTTGAACCATGAACATTTTTTATTTCTTTTGTCCCAATAACAGGGCCTAATTTTAATTCTTTAGCCAAATCTAAATCTATTGAACTTTTTACAGCTCCTGAATCAATTCTTGCTAAAACTTTTTTCTTTTTGATTGTTACATACTCATAAAGACCAAGAACAACTTTACCTGGAATCTTAATATGTTCAACATCAGGGTTTAATTTTAGTATTTTATTAAATTCCCCCATAAACTAAGAGATAAAACAGTGTTTTAAAAAGGTTATTGTTGCTAGTCCAGTGATTTTTAACAATACGAAAATAGTAAGAAAAAACTTATAAACGCCTAATAAATATATATTTTTATGACTGAGAAAATAAGTTCTGGTAGTAAAGATTTTGATGAGCTTCTTAATGGTGGCTATGAAAAAGATATAGTTACAATGATATACGGCGGCCCAGGAACTGGTAAAAGCAATATTGCATTACTAAGTGCAGCAGAAGTTTCCAAAACAAAAAAAGTTATTTTTATTGATACAGAAGGTAGCTTCTCTGTTGACAGATTTAAACAGGTTTGTTCTAATTTTGAAAGCTGTATAAATAATATATTCATTTTATGCCCCACAACTTTTCAAGAACAAAAAGGTGCATTCTCAAAACTAAAAGAATTGGCTGAAATGAAAGACATTGGTCTAATAATCGTTGATAGTATTGTTATGCTTTACAGATTAGAAATTGGCAAAACAAAAAATGTTCAAGGAACTAACAGAGAACTTGGATTACAAATATCATATCTAAGTGAAATTGCAAGAAAACAAAAAATTCCTGTTCTTATTACTAACCAAGTATACAAAGATTTCGAAGACAAGAAAAAGATTAATATTGTTGGAGGCGATATTCTAAAATACTGGGGTAAATGCTTAGTTGAACTTCGAAAAGAAGATAATGATAAAAGAGTTGCCATTCTAAGAAAGCATAGAAGTCAAGCAGAAAACAAAGAATTATATTTTAAAATTACAAATAAAGGCATTGAGAAAATAGAGGTTTGATAATGACAAAATTTTTACTGAAAATAATTGTAATGATTATTTTATTAGGCGTAAGTTTTGCATTACTTGGAACAGGTGTAACAACCTATCTTATTAACACAGTAGCAAACACAGTTACTTCTTTTACGGGAATATTTGGTGGCGTTTCATCAGGACAATCTACAATTGAATCTGTTATGAACTTTATTATTAGTATTGTGCAGACAATTGGGATAATATTATTCTACTATATAATTGCACATGTAATCACAGGTATTTTTGTTAAGAAGAAATAAAAAATAAAGAAAAAACTTTACTCTGCAGTAAAATCTTCTAAAGTATTCTTAAACTCAGAATCAGATTTAATTAAACCAACCTTTTTCATGTATTCTCTTGCAAGCAGATAGAACATTAAACCAATACTCTTTTTACCTTTATTATTACAAGGAACAACAAAATCAATTCCATTTGTTTGATTATTACTATCACATAGAGCAACAACAGGAATACCAACTTTTAATGCGTCTTGAACTGCATTCCTATCTGGCCAAGAATCTACAACAAACAATAATTTTACTTCAATAAAAGTGTCTAAATTAGGATTTGTCATTAATCCAGGCGGATATCTTCCTGCAAAAAATTTGCATCCAGTAAGTTTTGCAAATAAACTTATTGGTTTCCAACCATTCTCTCTTCTTGAAACAACAAGAATATCTCCTGGCTTATAATAAGAAAGTAAATTAATTAATAATTTAATTCTCTCATCTATCTTTTGTATATTTAAGACAGATAAACCGTCAGTTCTAGTTTTGTAAATAAATTTACTCATATATTTCGTTTTGAACTTTGTTCCAATATGGATACCTGCTTTTAAATAATCCTCATTAGGAATCAAAAATTCATTCTTTGTTTCAGCCATTTTAAACCTCTATGAACAGAAATAGTATCTGCCCATCATTTTTATTACCTCAGATGGTATTATCAAGCCTTAACCATACAGTATGCTTGACTTCGGTATTAACACTAAGAATTGCAGTTTTATTTATAAATGTTGCTGATAATATGAGAAATCTTATAAAATAGAAAAACACAGTAAATCCCAATGGAAGAAAACAGATATCAAGAAAAACTTAAGCAAGCAAATAAGAACATCCAAAATGCACAATACCTACTAGATCACACTTACACCCTTATTCAAGATCCAAAAGTTCTAATTAATGTATTAATGAAAATTCATGATGCATTTGATCAATCAATTGCCGCACTCATCTATAGAGACAGAGAAGTTAAGCTTATCTCAAACTTTCATGACTCTCCACAATCAAGAAGAAATATTTTTCTAAAGAAGTGTGTAAAAAGATATGGTTTTGAAAAGTCAATTATGAGCACAATTACGGAAATAAAAGAAATACTCGATGAACACAAAAACAGTCCAATGGAATTTGCTCGAAACAAAGAATTTGTTATATGTAACGATAAGTTTAAATTTAAGAAAATAAACATTAATGATGTAAAAGATTTCCTAATGAGGGCAAAAGAGTTTTCTTACAAAATAGAAAAATTAATTCAGTTAAATAAATTTAAAGAATAAGCAGCATAACTACAGTTACAATCAAACCCAAAGCAATACCTGAAAGAACTTGTTTCAGAGTGTGACCTTCTCGTCTTAAATTTCTAGATTCTTTCGGAACAATCTTCTGAAGAATAAGTCTCTGTTTACCAACTTCTGTTCTAACACCAAGAGCATCTCTTATAATTATAAACGCAAAAGCAACAACAATAAATGTCAGTAATGAGAAACCAGAATAAAAGAATGTCGCAGTTGCAACAGAAGTTACAAGAGTTGAATGGGAACTTGGGAAACCACCATCAGTTACAAAATAATACCAATCGAATCGCTGGTTTTTACTTATCTCTATTACAACCTTTATTATAATAGACAATCCCCATGCTGCTGCAAAAGCAATTACTAGGTTTACAAATGAAAATTCTGTAATGATTGGATTTAACATGTTACAAACTACGCTTAGATGTTTTAAAAAGATTGTGAAATAAGAGCTGATAAAACTAGAAATAGAAAGCAAAAATTAATCGACAGACAATAAAGAACTATACCTTTTCTTTAAAATAGTGCTTATATTTATTGTTAAATAATCTTCAACAGAAAATAATTCCCTTATTTCCTGAACAATAGTATTGCATTTAACTTCCTCAAGAAATAAAAGCAAATTATAATCACCCAATAATTTTGTTAAACTAACTATATTCTTATTTAACTTAGCATACATTACCAAAGAATTTACTTCAGAAATACCCTTACCTGATAACTTTAATAATATTAATCTTTTGGAAATTCCCAACTTATTATGATTAAAAACACAACTATACCCCCTTATTATTTTAAGCCTTTCAAGCTTTTTCTTTATAGTAACAATTTTTCTAACGGTAATACCTGTTTTTTTAAACATAGAAATGTATGTTGCATTAGGATAACTTATTAGTTCATTCAAAATAATTTTCTCATTATTTGCAAGAATATTAGTTTCTCTATCACCACCAACAACTATATCTTTATGTATTAATTTATCTTTCAAATAATTCTTTGAAAAAATGTGTTTAACTACTATAGGCATAATAAATTTTACATTAACATGCTTATGCATTTTTTTAATGAATTCTGTATGCAGCTTATTAAAAGAGGAAAGATTTGCAACAGAAAATTCAACAAGCAAATCAATCCCACTATCTGCTTCGTATAAAGATATAATATAATCCTTTGATTTAAGTTCAGAGACAACCTGCTTTTTAATTTCTTTATCAAAATTAATATAATTTAATCCTACAAGAATATTAATAAAACCAAGCTTTATAGGGTCAACAATCAATGAGTATTGAGTAATCATTTTTTTCTTAACCAATTGCCCAACAAGATATGATGCAGATTGCTGACTTACTTTCAACTCTTTACTTAATTGTCTTGTTGAAACCCTACTATTCTCTGAGAGGATAAATAAGGATTTACGTATTTTTTTATTCATTTTCTTTGTAAATCTAACATCTTATATAAATATATGGCTTTTTCTACAAAATATTCATTAACCATTATTAAATACATCTACACTAACCAGCAAGCAATGACAATAAACAATCTACTCGGGCTTTCAATCAGCTCTGGCAATATCGCTAAAAAAGAAAATTTTGATATTATTAAAGAGCTCCATTTCCAAAATAAAGTTAACTGGGTTCAAATCTATATCGCGCCTGGAACAGAAATAGAAACTTTTTATCTATTAAAAGATACAAAACTTAAATATATTATTCATGCAGCTCATGAACTTCATAAATTCAATCCTATTGATGGACTAACCAAAAATAACAAAGAAATTATCGATAAAGCTATATTTGCTGCAAGTTTTTTAAAAGCAAACTTTGTAATATTTCATCCAGGATTCCAAAATTATTCTCACCTAAAAAATTCAAACATTAAAAATAGCTTTAAAAATATCTTTTTAATATTAAATTACATTCAAGGAAAAACTGATAAAATCTTTAATGAATATCAAACTAAACCAAAAATTTTATTTGAAAATCTACCTTCAAGAGCATACGGACATACAACTTTATTCAACAGTTCAAATTCTAAATTATTGAATCTAATGAAATACAATAAAATGGGGGTTTGCCTTGATATCGCCAATCTAGCTACAAAAATTAATGCACAATTAAGCAAATACCACTTTCCTAAAGAACTTGCTTCAAGAAAAAAAAATCACTCAGAATCTATTAGTGATTTCTTGAAATTGGGTCCACAGGTTATACACACACGACCAATTCCTGAAGTCGACATTCTAGAAAGACCAACTGAATTTGGAAAATTAAATGAATATCAATTGGATTATATCTTACCATATTGCATCAAAGAAAAAACCCCATTAATCTTGGAAATTCCACAAAATGAGGCAAGCTTCAAATCTGCAATAGGGTTTATAGAAACATATTATAATGTATTGAGTAATTATAGCCTTATTCCGAAGAAAGAAATGTCATTTAGAGTATCAAGATAAACTACTTTAATGTACAAACTTGAGTTCCTGCAGACCCGGTTTTGTAGGGATAGGCTTTCAAAATCTTCATCTTGAACGAATCCCATTTACCTTTCTCTATTGCATCTCTTATTCCATGCATAAGTCTCTGCATAAACATTAAATTATGAATCGAGGCAAGTCGTTTCCCTTCAGGATTATTATTTTTTAATAAGAAATTAATAAAAGAACGAGAATGATTCTTACACAATTCACAATTACAAGTTTTGTCAACAGGTTCTTTAGAAAATCTACTTGGACCTTTCAGGATATCAATTTTACCATCAAAAGAAAATAATGTTCCGTGTCTTGCATTCTGAGTTGGATAAATACTATCAAAACAATCACAACCAAGGTCAACAAGATTAATAATATCTGCAGGATTACCAACACCCATTACATATTTTATTTTATCTTCATCAATCTCTGATTGTGCAGCTTTTACTGCCATTAGCATTTCTTCACGAGTTTCTCCAACTGCAACACCACCAATTGCTATTCCATCAAAATTTAAACTATTAATATATTTTGCAGACTCTTTCCTTAAATCTTCATAGAAGCACCCTTGAGAAATACCAAACACTTTTTGTTTATGTTCAGGATCTTTAGATTCATGATAATCAATCGCTTTCTTAGCCCAACGATGAGTATTCTCCATTGAAATTTTCGCTTCATCATGAGTCGCATTTGCAGGTGATAAATCATCTAAGACCATTGCAACATCAGGTTTTATTATTAGTGCAGTATCCATAACTTTTTCAGGAGTCATTATATAAACTTGTCTAGTTTCAGGATCCTTAAAATGAACAGCTCTTTTACTTCTCTGCAAAAAGAAACCCTCTCTAATCATTTGAAAACCACCACTATCTGTAAAAAGAATATTATGATAACCCATAAAATTATGAATTCCACCAGATTTTTCAAAATGCTTTAAACCAGGATTAAGATACAATATCAAAGAGTTAGCAATCATCGTTTGAGTGCCAATTCGATTATAATCACTAGGCCCAATAAATTTACCAACAGTCTTAGTTGCGACAGGCATAAAAAAAGGCGTTTCAGCTTTTTTATTACCAACTACGAACCTGCCTGTTCTAGCCATTGAATTCTTGGCTCTGCTTTTGATTGTAAAAGGGTTCTGCATAGCTTAAATAAATCGAAAACTATTTAAAAAGCTATTCGTAATATGATTATTATTATATTTAATATAGTTAACGTGAGGTGTTATTAAATGGCAATTGACCATGTTGTATTAGCAATAATTATTGGAACTTTAGCAGCAATAGTATATTCATTAAGAGTTTTAGTTTTAATGGAAAGAAGAATTGCAAAAATGGATTATCATATTGAAAGAATTGCTACGAAAATCCTTAAAGAAGAAGTAAAAATCGAAGTTGCAGAGAAAAAGATTCAAAGAAAAGTAGGTGTAGCTAAGAAAAGAAAACCTGCTAAAAGAAAAGCAACTAAGAAAAAAAGAAGATAAACTTCTTTATTTTTTTATTTAATTTTTTATTCCAATTATTAAACTTCTACCAGAAACAGTCTTTTTTACTTTAATCTTTGTAAATCCTGCTTGTTCTAAAAAATCTAGCATTTCATGATAATAGTAATATCTACCTTTAGTAAACATTAATAACCGAAGATTATTATGCATTAAGCTTATATTATTTTTATTAAACTTAAGATGGCCATCATGAATAATAATTTTTCCATTTAGAGGAAGATTTTTATAACTATGACTAAATAATCTTTTTACATCTTTAACATCCCAATCATGGATAACATTAGAATATAAATGAACATCATACTTTTTATGTGAATTAAACTTAAACATATCTCCTTCAATAACATTTATTCTCTTTTCAAATTTTCTCTTCTTTAGAATTAACCTAGTATTTTTTGCAACAGAAGGAATTTCTAAAATATCAATTTTTAATTTCTTGAACTTTTCAGCCAAAAAACAAGAATAAATTCCAGAACTACCCCCAATATCTAATAAATAATTATTTTTTGATAAACCAATTTTATTAACAAGCTTACTAGCAAGAAATATTCCTCTTTTATCCATTGCACTAGTAAATGTTTTAGCCAATAGTTTATTGTTTGCAATACTACTTACCCAATCACCAGAATTTTTCATATAGTTATTTGGTTTTCCTGTTTTTAATACTTTAGAAATAATCTCAAAAGTTATATTTTCAGGATAGAAAAAATTTCGAAAATTGATTAAATCAACCATATTTTTTTCTGATTTTTTTAGGAAATATTCTTTAGTGTAATTAGTTAAATAGTATTTGTCTTTTCTATAAACTAAAAGATTAAAACTTGTAAACAAAGGTAATAGAACATTTAGGCTTTTTTCAGGAATATTAAATTTCTTTACTATTTTGTTAAAGGGCATTCCATTTATATCAAACTTATTAAAAAAATCATATTTTACTATTGCCGCTTTAATGAAAAAAGAATCAAACCCTTGATTAAAAGATAGAGTTAAAATACTATCAATATTATTTTTAAATTTTAATTTTGTGAAACGCATGTATAAAATAATGAATATTAGGATTTAAAAAGGTATTCGAAAGATATATCCAAAACCTATATAAATCACAAGCATTTCTATAATATAAAATGATTGACAAAACAGCTTTAAGCATATGGACTGAGAAATACAGACCCAAGACTTTTTCTGAGATTAAAGGACAAAAAGAAGCAGTTAAGAGAGTTGAGGCCTTTGTAAAAAAGAAAAATATGCCTCACTTAATGTTTGCTGGACCAGCAGGTATTGGCAAGACAACAATGGCTCTAGTTATAGCTAGACAATTGTTTGGAGAAAGCTGGAGAGACAATACTCTAGAGCTAAATGCTTCTGATGAAAGAGGTATTGATGTTGTTAGAGTTAAAGTTAAAGACTTTGCAAGAACAAAAGCTATTGGAAAGGTTCCATTCAAAATTATCTATCTAGATGAGTGCGATGCCCTAACAAAAGAGGCACAACAAGCTCTTAGAAGAACCATGGAGAACTACACTCAGACATGCCGTTTCATACTATCCTGCAATTACTCTTCTAAAATCCTTGACCCTATACAATCAAGATGCGTAGTTTTTAGATTTAAGCTTCTACCAAAAGAAGAAATTAAAAAGATTGTTGACAAAATTGTTAAGGATGAAAAACTAAAGATAACTGATGCAGGTTTTGAAGCACTTTATGAAGCAAGCAGTGGTGATGTAAGAAGATTAGAAAATTTAATGCAGAGTTGTTGTGCAATTTCTGATAAAATTGATGAAGACATTGTTTTCAAAGTTGCAAGTGTTGCAAAACCAAAAGAAATAATTGAGCTCTTAGAAATGGCTGCACAAGGAAAATTCTTAGATTCTAAAAAACTACTTTTCAAAGTTATGCTTGAATATGGACTTTCTGGAATTGATGTTATTAAACAAATTCAGCAAAACGTTTGGAACATTGAATCTGTTAAAGACAAAGAAAAATTAGAAATAATCAAGCTTTGTGGGGATATAGAATTCAGATTAGTTGAAGGAAGTGATGAATTTATTCAACTAGAAGCTCTTCTTGCAAAGATTGGCGCAGTTTGTGACTAAAAAAAATTTAAGTTAATTTCATACTGATCAGTATCTTTTGGTAACTTATAAAAAAAATCTTTTAATTGCACAAAAACCAGTATTGATTCTTTAGAATAATAAGAATAAGATCTAATAATTGAGCCTTTTAAATTTTCTTTTAGGGTATCACTTCTAGGAATAACTCGAATATATTTATTATATTTTTTTGCTTTAAACTTTTCTTCAACAAACCTTTTATCTGAACAGACATCATCTAGTAATATTTTATCTAGAATTTTCTTTGATGTTCCTATAATAATCTTGTCAACTTTACCGTAAAGCACACTTTGGTCATATTTTATTAGTGAAACCTGATCCCCTTCTTTTAAATTTCTTGGAGAATCTAATCTTCGCTTTATAATATACCTTGCCAACCCATATTCAAATAAGTCAAAAACTTCTTCACCTAACTTTATCCTGTTCACACCGTCCATAATAGGTGTAACTCTAACAATCTATTTAAATCTATTTAGTAATCTTTTTAAAAGACCATTGTAGAAATGATAATATGAAAAAACCAAATTTAATATTAATTAATGGATTTGCATCAAATAAACATATAATCAAGGGATTTGTAGAATATCTCAGTGAATTCTTCAAGGTTTATGCGTTTGATTTGCCAGGCTTTAGAAAAGATCTTCCTGCATTGGCAAAAATATCTATAAAGAATTATGCTAATTATATGGATGATAAGATAAGCAATCTACAACTAGACAATTATATTCTTGGTGGAATTTCTCTGGGCTTTCTGGTTGCAAACAATACTAAGGCTGCTAAAAATGCCAGAGCAATAATCGCAATTGAACCATATCTTGATTGTGAAAAATTAAGAATGGATAAGAAACAAATTGGAATAACAAGAGTTTTAGTAAAAACCATTGGAAAGTTAAATGCACACCATCTTGCATGGGAAAGTCAATTCTTTAGTGAACTTATGCAAAAAGAAGGATATCCTAAAAATATAGTAAATAATATATTAAAACACAATGACCCAAAAACATTTTTTGAGACAATGGGCCTATTATTAACTAATGACAGAAGAACAAGATTTCATAACAAACCATATATCTTAATTATCAATAAAAATGATGAACTTGTGAATGCAGAAGAATGCATAGATGAATTTGAAAAGAAAGCTAAAAAATTAATGATAATCTATGTGGCTGCACCACACGTGCCTCCTTCACCAAAAAAATCACATTTCAAAAATCACATATCTACTAGTGAAATGAAAAGAATAAACAGATTTATAGACCATAACTAAAATGCCAAATCCAACAACACACCTTTCTATAATGAAAGAATTAATCCAAGAAAGACCAACACTTTTCAAAGATATAAATATCAAATATTTTCTTTCAGGAAGCGTTTTCCCTGATATAGGGTATTTTATTCCAAACAAAAAGAAGCAATTCAGTATTTATCTACATAGAGGAATTAATTCAACAATTACCTTCGCAAAACATTTATTAAAAATTGCTAGGACAAAAAAAGAGAAATCTTTTGCACTGGGATTTATGAGCCATGCAATTATTGATTATGAAGTGCATGACAAGTTAGACAAACTAAAACTCTACGCTATAAATCATATTATCGCAGAGTATTTTCTTGATGCAGAATTCAAAAAAGATCTATCCTTTATCTTCTGTAAAACATCAAATAGGGTTATTAAACAAACATTGATTAAAGAGAAAAAAGAGCCTCTTAGTAAAATTGCAAGTTTTAATTGGTTTAATAGGTTATATTATCAACTTAGTCAAATATTAACAAAGAGACTTGCATTAAACAGATATAATTCTAAAAAAAAATTAGTAAAAAATTTTATTACTGATTATTTAGTAAAAAAAGGTTTTAAAAAACCTCTTTTCGAGTTTGAAAATGACATTAAAAAAATGATGAGTCCTAACTATGCAATCAGAAAGAAAAGTATAAAAATTCTCCTAAAAGCCTGTGAGAAAGGCAAAAAAGAATTTGTAAAAATTATGCAAAAGAATATTTAGTTTTTAGCATCATACTTCCTTAATAGTTCTAGTATACCAGGAACATGTCCTGCACCGACGATAGCAATTATTTTTTTACCAGGATTCTTCAGAGTTATGTTGTACAAATTTGTTGCCATAAACTTATTTCTATCGTGTATCAAAATTTTATACACAGAAGGATAAACATATCTAACTTTTTCCATCATTTGCAAAACTAAATCTTGGTCCGGTATTGTATTAATATCAAAACTCTGTGATCCAATAAACAAAATTCGATTATAGATAAGTTTTCTTATCTTATCACTTCTGAATACTTTAAAAAAAAGTTTTTTACCAAGAAGCGCAAGAATCATACTCCAAAAAATATCTGAACCAAAATGTTTCTTATCTTTCTTAGAAATCTTATGGCTAATATTCCAAAGAGTTCTCTTGATTGGTTGATCAATCAATAATATTTTAGCATTATTCTTTTTAGCTAGGCCTGATGCAGTCTTCATGTCAACACCAGGTTTATGACCTGTCTTTTTTGCAAAAGATTTTTGAACAATCCCTCCAATAAAAGAGAAGAAAAAGCCTCTAACACCAACCTGCTTAATTATTCTTGGATTAAAAGATTGTTTTTTATTACTCATTAGGCCAGCATATCTCTGGCTATCTAATTCTAAACAAACAATTTCAGGATTAAGCTTTTTGAAAGCCTTTTTTATCTCAGTGATAGATTGTTTAGCAATATGATTTGTTCCAAGTATTGAAATATTATTGTAAGTATTCAACTTTGTTGAATGACCAAAAATCTCATTATTTTTGTATTTCTTCATATTTCTTTAAATCCTCTTCAACTTCTTTATCAGATAATAATGCAATAGGATAGAGCATGAGGAAATCTTTGTCTTTATCAAGGTTACTAATTTCATTTGGTGAAGCATAAGCTTTTATTTCCTCGTTTAAAGCTTCATATTCTTTTATAATTACAGGATCTTTATAATTATTAAATAATTTTATTAGAGAAAGTTCTTTTTTATCGCCAACAAAAGTTATTAGACACCCTCTCCTCATCAGATTAAGTGCAGTTAGAATTGATCGGTTATTTTTTAATGGCACTAAAATCTTTTCTGAAGAACCTAAAGGAAGACCTCCAAAACACCTTACTGTTTCAGTGTAGATGAATGCAGTTTTATTATGAATCTCTACACCCAACACTGCATCAGGATTTTTAAAATCAACTTCGGTTTTATATTTTTCATAAATCCCTTCACCAACATCTCGACTTATCTCAGGAGATTTCATAGGAAAAGATTTATCTAATCTATGAGTTTCAACTCTAAATGTTTGGCTGGTAGATATCTTTGCAAACTCTTCAAGAGCTATTTGTTTGATTGCCTCAATTTCTTTCTCAACTTTAACTGCTTTACTATAAGAAACTAAACCAAATATCGGCCTTAAATCAACATCTGCATCAGTTGCAAGAACTAATCTTCCTCTTATTTTTGTAACGCTTGAATCTGTGTCATAACGTGATTTCACATAGATATTAATGTTACCGGCAAGCCTATTTTCAAAGTGTCCTCTATTCTTACCTTTTAGTGCAATTTCTCCATATCGAAGTATGTAGTGGTTCATAACACCAAGAATAACTGATGTATTTAAAATATTTATGAAAACACAAGTCAGACTCAGAGAAAACTTATAAACAAAATACCTACTGTTAATAATATGATAATTCCTGTAACATTACTATCTGAGTATCAATATTGCCCTAGAAAAATATACTATTCTAAAGTTTTAAAGATACGAGTAGAACCAAATGAAGCACTTGTCAAGGGGAAAATCAGACACAAAATTGAAGAAGAGGCAAGCATAAGGTTTGATTTTATTATTACAAAAGTTTCTAGAGGAGATTTTGATTTTATATTCAATCTTTTCAGAGAAAATTATCTTGAATTGGTTAGAAGAACCATAGTTAACAACATTAAGACAATGCAAAAGATTAACTTAGATGTTCAAACAATAACAAACGAGTTTATAGAAACATTTACCGCACTAGCAAAACAGGTTGCAGAATCAATACATGAAATAGTTATTGAGCACAAAGTTTTAGGAAAAGATATTCTTCAACACATAAAAACTGAGCAAACAGCAGAAATGTTTATTGAATCAGAGAACCTAATGCTTAGAGGAATAATAGACTCTGTTGAATTCACAGATGAGAACGTTGTTCCAATAGAATTAAAAACAGGCTCAATGCCAAGACAAGGAGTTTGGCCATCACACAAATTACAAGTTGGATGCTATATGCTTCTTTGTCAAGAACACTATGAAAATAAAAAAGTGGAATTTGGAATTGTTAGATACCTTGACTTTGAACAAGACAGAGAAGTTATTCTCAACCCTTTTCTTAGAGATGAAATATTCTCTACAAGAGATAAAGTTATCACAATTCTTGAAGGAAAAATTATTCCAGATAAACTTCCTTCATTTGAAGGAAAAATAAATAAGAAGTGTATTAATTGCTTGTATAAAAAAACTTGTTATGGAGAATAATCACTCAGGCTCGTATTTAACAACAAAACATTCACGACACTCAATAACTGTTGTGTACTTATGCAATTTATTCTTTATTGCTTCATCGTCAACAACTGCATCTTTCTTTTCATGATACTCAATATTTTTATATTCTATTGTAGAAAACTCTTGGAACTTATCAAGTCTTGAAAAAATATATCTGTCTGAAAGCTTGTAAAGATTCTTCTCGTGAGTAAGATAACCATAATCAACAAGTAAGTGCAAAGTATAACCTCTATCATCCACATCTTTTATTTCTTTTGCTTTAAACTCTTTAAGCCTATGAGCTTGCTTAAGTGCAGTAACTGCATCTTTGTCTAATAAATATAATTCTGGGATCTTTTTTGTCTTGAATTCTTCAAGATCAATGATAACATCACCTTTACTTCTCTCGACGAGAATATTAAACTCCTCATTATCTTTTGCACAACAGACAACTTGGAATGCAGGAACAAGTATTACCTTGACATTTTCTACATCAGAATCAGACATAAGAATAACATCCTTAATGGTCATCTTTGGTGCAATTACTGGAAGCAACTCTTTTTCACTAAACTCTTGAACTTTTTCAAAGAATTTATCATCAATGTTTAGTATGTCTACTGCAGTTCCACCGTGCTTTGACTTTCTTGGCCTGACATTAACAAATAGTGGGATATCAACTATACCCGTTACCATGGCAGTTCCGATTGCAAGATTCTGAATTTCATTTATCGATTCAGAATTAATACCTTCAACACTATTAGATATTGCCTTAAGATCATTTGGATTAGTAACTTTCAGAATTATCTGAGTTGTGCATTGGCTAAGAACAGATTTATCTACACGTGCAGGCCTTTGACTCACAACACACAAGCCCATACCAAATTTTCTTCCTTCACTTGCAATTGTTCGTAAAATTTTGCTTGATTTCATTTCTCCGAAACTCCTTTCAGGACAAAAATTATGTGCTTCTTCGACTATAAGGAAAAATGGTGCAATAGAATTCTTCTTTCTCAGCTCAAAAAGATCTTTTAATAGTTTATAGACAATAATTTCTTGTGCATCAGGAGAAATTCCCTTTAGATTTATGATTGAACAAGAACCAGGTTTAACTAATTCTTGATAAGGAGTGTGATTTTCAGAGAATACATTTAAGTTTTTAATGTGCTCAATAATATTTATTATTCCCCACTTTGCATTATTTTCTTCTGCATCCAATTCGAGCAGTAAGTTAGTAAAATTAAGCTCTTCAATATTCTTTATTGCACCATAGAGAATGGCTTGCTGATTAGAAGTTAGCTTTGGTAAAAGGTGCATTACCTCACTGCTAGCAAGTTTATTACTTAACCTCAGAGGAATGCAGTTAGGATTAACCTGGGTGTTACCATACTCTTTTACTTTAAACCCCTGAGGTTTTAAACCTAACTTTTTTAGTAGTTCTAACTCTTGCAAATTATCATTTGCAATATTAAGCGAAGAATATTCTCCGTGAGGATCAATAACAAGCAAAGGAATTTTCTTATTTATTATCTCTTCAATAAGAACCCCAACAGAATAACTCTTTCCTGCACCAGACTTTGCAAGAATTGCAACATGCTTTGTTAATAATTTTTGAAGATTAAGAAAAACATTAATGTTTCTACCATCAAGAACACCCAGGAATGCAGACGCATCTTTCTCAGAATCTAATTGAATAATATTTTTTATTAATTTATCTTCTGCTCTAAAAACTTCAGAATTATGATCAAAAGGAACCCTTATACCCCTTATATTCCCTTTATCATCTAATCTTCCAAGAACAACACATTTAGCAATATCTCTTGAATTTCTTTCAATCTCAATTACCTGACATAAAACATAATCATACAACTTATGATAAATCTGAACAAACTCGAATTTCTTTGTTTGTTTTTCTATCTCAAAAGTGAAGTGAGTTGTTGTTATTTTGCCAATTATATGTCCAAGAATCATATAATTACTCAATTAGAGCTTATTTAAATAGTTATTTATCAACATGGCAAGGGTTTAAATACTCAAAAGCATTTTCGTCTTTTACACATATAAAGGTGATAAGATGAGTGTTACATTTTATGGATTAAAAATTACTAATGAAGGACTATCGGACATAGGAGAAGCAATAAAAGACATTATTCATGCCCCTATAGGACTTGTTAAAACTATTAAAGAAATTAATGACTCAGATGATATGACCGAAGTAGGTGATATCGCTGAAGCTTGTTGCAAAATTGGGGTAAAGGTTGTTTTAACAATACCTCACATAATTATTGGTTCTAGGTATATTACAAAAAAGTATGGTCCTTTAATCATAAAACAAGTAAAAAAGAATTGGAAAAAGGCAGCAATTATTGGAGGGTTATATGGGCTTGGAGAATTAGTTTTACATACTACTTGTGCACATTATAAGCCGGATCAATATCTCGATTGCCCTTACAAAGAGAAAAATCTCGCTGAAAGACAGGAAGAACCTTAAATTTCTGTTTGATTTACTTCAACAACTTGCTGCATAAAATCACATCCTTCTACACATTCAGGATTACCCGTGATTCCATCTACAAGAATTAAAGATTCGTAGGTATTTGGATCATATTTAGAAGAGATAATAAACTTAACTTCAAAATCTCCTTCATTCAGAACAGAATTAACATAAGTATATCTATAATCTGTGTTTAATAAATAACCTTTAACATAGTTTTCTGCATTCTGATCTGCATCTCTATCTCGGATAGATGCAACCTTGTTGTATGCACATAATTCTTTTGCATCTTTTACAGACCCATCTGCACAAACATAGTTCTTTCCGCAACCAGAAAGAATCAATATAGAAATAATCAACACAGATATTAAGATTATATTAGTTTTTTTCATGTTCTCACCAAAATTAAAAGTGTAGGCAAGCGATAAGCTGCCTTCTGTAAGTCCCAAAGCCGAAGCTTGGATGAACTTTGCTAACATTCTACTAAGCGTTATACAACTTGCACCAGTCAGGGCTCACCGTTTCAACCATCCTTAAGCAATGTCAGGATTTAATCCATCATTCTGCACTCAAGAGGTACCGTTTCTGAGTGGTTGCCGTCCTTTTCAAGACACACATACGTGCTGACCTTTTATGGTGGGCAGACTTTCCTCACTCTAAGAGCGAAAGTTAGCTACTTACCTACTATAGTATAGAAAATGACTATCTTTTTAAATATTCTGCTTTTCACTTAAAAAGATGATAACTGAACAAGAAATAAAGAAAATAAGAAAAATACTAGATAATACGCACAGGCCACTTATATTATTTGATGATGACCCTGATGGATTGTCTTCGTTTCTAATGATTTACAAACATATTGGAGATGGCAGAGGAGTTCCAATTAAAACTTCACCAGAACTTAATGAGCAATATCTTAAGATTGTTGAAGAGTATGCGCCGGACAGAATAATAATTCTTGATAAACCCCAGGTTGCAGACGGATTCATAACAAAAGCAAAAGTTCCAATACTGTGGATTGATCATCATCCTATAACTGATGCAAGTAAAAAAGTAGATTATTTTAATCCAATGATTAATGATCCAAAAGATAACAGTCCAACAAGTTATTGGGTATACAAAATACTTAATGATAAAAAACTTTTGTGGCTTGGTATGGCTGGTGCAGTTGCAGACTGGTATATTCCAGATTTTAAAGAAGAGTTTTGTGAACAATACAAAAATCTTTTTGATGAAAAAATTACAAATCCAGCACAAGCATTGTTTGATAGTAAAATTGGAAAACTTGCAAGAGTTCTAGATTTTTGCCTTAAGGGAACATCAAAACAAGTTAAAACAAATATAAAAATTCTAACAAGAATACATAATCCTTACGAAATCCTAGACGAGAAAACACCACAAGGAAAATTTATTTTAAAACACTCTAAAAAATTCCAAGATGAATACGAAAAAGTAATTAAATCAATGAACAGTAATGATGAAAAATTAATTGCATACAAATATCAAAATGACAGAATGTCTTTTAGTGCTATGCTAAGTAATGAAATGCTATATAGATATCCTGACAAATTCATTTTTATCTGCAGAGAGAAATCTGGATTTCTTCATTGCTCTCTACGAGCAGCACACTATAATGTTAGAGCTTTACTAGATAAAATAATAAAAGAATTTGAACAAGCCTACGGCGGTGGCCACGAGCACGCTTGTGGTGCAAATGTTCTTGCAAAAGACTATTCACATTTTGTTGCAAGAATAAAAGAAGAAATGGATGATTATAAGGAAAAATAAAAATAATGCCCCTAAGGGCTAAATCTATTTGGTGTTCTCGGGAAAGGAATTGAATCCTTGATCGTCTTGAAACCACAAACCCAAGCTGCAAATCTTTCTACACCAAGACCGAAACCTGCATGCGGAACACTTCCGTATCTTCGAGAATCTAGATACCAATCAGAAGCACCTAAATCCATCTTAGCATTCTTTAACCTTTCAATGATCTTCTTTAAATCAGGTTCTCTTTGTGAACCATCGACCATCTCACCAACACCAGGTGCTAGTAAATTAAAATTAGTTCCTGTTCCAGGTTTTTTCTCATCTTCACCATGATAAAACTTTAGAAGAGATAAAGGATAATTTGTAACAAAAACAAAATTATTTCCATAATACTTTGCAAGACCTCTTTCTTCTGCAGAACCGAAATCATCTCCTGACTTTATTTTGTGCCCATTATCATTTAAAGTTTTGATTGCTTCTTCATAAGTAATTTTTTTGAATGGGGCTTTAATTTTTTCTAACATAGAAATATCTGCACCAACAATTTCTAATTCAGATCTATTCTCAGCCAGAACCATCTTGATTGAATACTCAATTGCTTCTTCTGCAAGTTTCATATTGTCAGCTAAATCCATCCAGGCACCTTCAATTTCATAATGCCAGAATTCTGTAACATGCCAAGGAGTTTTTGATTTTTCAGCTCTAAAACTTGGCGCAATTGCATATGCTTTTTCAACTGCATTAATCACATTCTCTGCATAAAATTGCCAAGATTGAGTTAAATAAGCTTTTTTATCAAAATATTTAACTTCAAATGTATCAGATCCACCTTCACTTGTTGCACCACTTAAAGACGGTGCTTGCACTTCAATAAACCCGTTTTTTCTAGAAAATTCGTGTAGTGCGAATAAAATAGTTGATCTAATCTTAAGACTCGCAGTCATCTTTCTGCTTCTTAGCCAAAGATGTCTTTGATCTAACAGAAACTCTGGACTAAAATCTTTTGAGATAGGATAGGTGTCTGACAAACCAATTATTTTTAATTCTTCGACTTGAATTTCATAACCAGTTGGAGCTTTTTCATTCTTAGCTAGTTCCCCACTAACCTCAAATGAAGCTTCCATCTTAATTTTTTTAGATTCTTCCCATAACTCTGGCACTAGTTTTTCTTTATCAAAAACGCACTGGATTATTTCTGATGAATCCCTCATAACTATGAAACGAACAGCATTTGAACCTCTTTCTCTGTAACACCATCCCCTGATTTTGACTTTTCCTGATTTTTTAGCTAATGCATCTTTAATGCTTGAATATTCCATTTTAAGCCTCCTAATAGGAGTTGGTTGGCTTTAATTATAAAAGTTTTGTGTTTTAAGACCTTCTATGAAATAGATAACTAATATTTATATACCCACTTGCATTTACGTTTATTATGGCTGAATTGTATGAAATAGTTTCAAAAGCAGAAGCGGTTATTGGAATTGGATTAATGGGAACAGGAGTATATCTCTCAACTTGTGCTAACAGCACATGTGACAACATATTAATAGGTGCAGGAGTTTTAATAGTAGCAGATGGGCTTATCAGACAAGATGGTAAGGGAGCAATACCAGAATTTGTATGCAAGCAAACAGTAAATCTATATAATAAATATTTCAAAAAAGATAGGGATTAAGACAAAAAATTTATAAATAAAATAAGGTTTATATCGGTATAATTCTTAAATATGAGGATTTCTATAAAATTATAAAAGGTGTTTTTCGATGAATAAGAATGAAAATACATTAAGTACTGGAACAACGACTATGGGGATTGTATGTAAAGATTGCATAATTCTTGCTGCAGATAAAAGAGTTACAGCAGGGTATATGGTTACAAGCGGGGATATTAAAAAAGTTATAAAAATCAATGATCGATTCGCATTAACAATGGCAGGAACTGTTAGTGAAGCACAACTACTAATTAAAGTTATTAGAGCTCAATTAGCATTAAAAGAAAATCAAACAAACAGAAATACAACTGCTAAGGAAGCAGCGAACATGCTTGCAGGAATGCTATATAGTTCAATAAGAACTCCTTCTATGATACAAGGAATTGCACATTTTTTGCTTGCAGGATTAGATAGTGAATTATCACTATACGATTTATATCCTGATGGCTCTGTTACATCAATAAAAACTTTTGTATCTTCAGGATCAGGAAGTGTTTATGCAATAGGTGTTCTAGAAAATGATTTTAAAGAAGGAATGACTCAAAAAGAAGGAATTGCATTAGCAAAAAAAGCAATTAATGCATCATTAAAAAGAGATACAATGTCTGGAAACGGATTCGATATTGCAATCCTAGATAAAGACGGATTTAAATTTGTTGAATCTGGAAAAATCAACACAGGCATTTATTAATTCCAATTTTATCGGTGCCAATAAAATTTAATTTTTATCATTTTATTTTATATGTTTAAAAAAAAGAAAATCTTAGATTCATACTATCTTAAAAAAGTGTTTAGTTCAAACATTAATTAAAGGTGAAAACAAAAATGTTAGATATTTTAAAAGAAATAACAAATGATTTACCAAAAGGTAAAATCTCAGCTGCGGCTTTTGAAGGAGCAAACATAGTTTTGTATACCAAAGACGAGAAATACGTTTTTGATGGAACAACTGATGTTAAATCAATAGTTAATAGACTAAAGAAAAGAATAGAGCTTAGACCAGACCCAAGTATATGTATGGATATGGAAAAAGCAGAAAAACAAATTAAGAAATTAATTGGGAAAGACGCAGGAATAGGACAAATTAATTTTGATTCACAAAGGTCCTGTGTAACAATTGAAGCAGAAAAGCCAGGAATCGCAATAGGAAAATCAGGAGAAAAGCTCCTTGAAATAAAAAAGAAAACTTTCTGGGTTCCAACAATTCAAAGAACCGCTGCAATCAAAAGTAAAATAGTAGAAAATATAAGAGCTGTACTCTATGAGAACTCAGATTTCAGAAGAAACTTTCTTCATAAAACAGGAGAAAGAATCTATAATGGCTGGCTAAGACAAAAGAAAGAAGAATGGGTAAGAATAACTTATCTAGGTTCAGCAAGGGAAGTAGGAAAATCTGCGATCCTATTACAAACTCCTGAATCAAGGGTACTTCTTGATTGTGGAATAAATGTTGCAGATAATAAAGCTCCTTACCCTTACTTAGAAGCTCCAGAATTTAAAATAGACGAACTGGATGCAGTAGTAATAAGTCACGCACACCTAGATCACGTTGGTTTTCTACCATACTTATTTAAGTTTGGGTATAGAGGTCCAGTTTATTGCACTGCACCAACAAGAGATATAATGTGTTTATCACAATTAGATCTTGTAAAGATTCAAATTAACGATGGGCAAGACCCAATCTATACAAGTGAAGAAGTAAAAGAAATGGTAAAACATACAATAACCTTAAATTATGAAGAGGTTACAGACATAACTCCTGACGTAAGAATCACTTTGTATAATGCAGGACACATGCTTGGAAGTTCTATGATTCACCTACATATTGGAAATGGTTTACACAACATACTTTACACTGGTGATTTAAAATTTGGAAAAACTCATGCACTAAGTCAAGCTGCTTGCAAATTTCCAAGATTAGAAACTTTAATGATTGAGTCAACATATGGTGGTAAAGATTCTGTTTTACCTCCATTTAAAGAACAAGATGAAATGCTTAAAAAGCTTATTTCTGAAACTATAGAAAGAAAAGGAAAAGTTCTTATGCCCGTACTGGGTTCAGGAAGAGCACAAGAAGTTCTTATTATTATTCAAGACATGATTAAAGATAAGAGAATAAAAGAAATTCCTATTTACATTGATGGAATGGTTTGGGATATGACTGCGATATATACTGCTTATCCTGAGTTCTTAAATAATACGATGAGAAACAGAATATTTCACAAAAACGATAACCCTTTCTTATATCCAAATGTAAAACATATTGGCTCAAGAAAAGAAAGAGAACAATTAATTGAGTCAACAGAACCCTGTATTATTCTTGCAACAAGCGGTATGCTTGTTGGAGGACCGAGTGTTGAATATCTAAAAAGAATAGGTGATGACCCAAAACATAGTTTAATTTTTACTTGTTATCAAGGGCCAGGTTCTCTTGGCAGAAGAATACAACAGGGAGAAAGAGCATTTTCTTATAAAGATAAAAGTAATGTTGTAACAACAGAGCTTAAACTGCAAATAGAAAAGTTTACAGTTACAGGACATTCAGATAGACGAGAATTAATGAACTTTGTCTATAGATGCAATCCAAAACCCAGAAGAATAATTGTAAATCATGGTGAGCAAAAACAAGCTGCAGACCTTGCATCTTCTATGAGAAGAAGTTATAACGTTGAAGTTAATCTTCCTAGAAATCTAGATGCTTTGAGGTTAAAGTAAAATAAAAAAATAAATACCAATAAAACTTATTGGCACCGACAAGTCGGAATTAATAAAAATTTGTTGAGTAATTGCCTTCAAAGACTTTTATCTCTGCGTAACTTAACTTAAAAATTTTTGTTGCAACCTTATCTATAAAATATCTATCGTGTGAAACAAAAACAACAGTTCCTTCATATATAGATAATGCTTTTTCTAGAGCCTCTCTTAATTCCAAATCCAAATGATTTGTTGGCTCATCTAAAATCAAGACATTATAGCCTGCAAGAGTTATCTTCAGAAGCTGTAATCTAGCTTTTTCCCCACCACTCAAAGACTTTATCTTTTTCTTTTGAATGTCATGTTCAAACCCAAATTTACTAGCTAAAGACAATATGTCCCAATCTTCCATGTGAGCATACTCTGATCTCAAATAATCCATAACTTTTTGATTATAATCTAAAGTTTTACTTTCTTGATCAAAATAACCAACTCTCAAATCCGAATTGTTACTCACTTCTCCTGAATCAACAACAATATTTCTAGTTAAAACTTTTAACAGAGTAGTTTTTCCAACACCATTATCTCCAACAACTGCAATTCTTTCTCCTCTATGAATTTGTAGAGTTACATTATCAAATAATATTTGATCGCCAAACTGTTTTGAAATGTTTTTCGTCTCAAAAACAAGATTACTTGACCTGGGGCCATTTTTACATTTGAAAATATAATTTGCATCGTCATCTTCAGGATTAAAAGTATCTGGCAAATTCTCTGCTCGTCTTTCTAGATTATCTGCAATAACCTTAAATCGTTTATCACCTTCTTTATGAGCCCACTTTCGTTTCTCTCTCATAGATGCCAAAAGCCTTTCTTTCTTCTTTTTTGTCACAGCATGAGTTGTTGTAAGAATTTGTCTATGCTTTGCTCTTTCAACTATGTAACTACTATAGTTAGTATTGTAAAGTTCTAACACTTTATTCTCTATTTCAACAACCTTAGTAACAAACCTATCCAAAAAATATCTATCATGCGAAATAACAATAATAGTTTTTTCTGAATCAATAAGATATGTCTCCAACCACTTACGAGATTTAAAATCTAAATGATTTGTTGGCTCATCTAATAATAAAAAATCAGCATTCTTGGCTAAGCACTCAGACAATCTTAATGCAGTTTTTTGTCCACCACTAAGAGTTGAAATCTTTTGTGGCAATAAATCTAAGGAAAATCCTAATTCATCTAGGAATTTTTTAAATTTATCAAGCTCAACACTCTCAGTTGTTCTTGAACAAAGTAATTCATACTCATGCATTACTTTCTCATACTTACTCATATCTGAATAAACTTCTGGATCGCCTATTTGTTCTTCTAACCCTTTTAACCTTAAGTCAATCTTTTCTTTTTTTTGATTAAGATAATCCTCAAAAGTAAGATCTAAATCATCAAAATCTTTTTCCTGTTCCATTACTGCAACTTTAGGATTATTGTCTAGAGTTATTGATCCTTGAAAATCTTCAATTCCTGCAATACAATTAAACAGAGTTGACTTGCCAGTACCATTTTGGCCTAATAAAGCAATTCTGTCTTTATCTTGAACAATTAATTCTGCATTTGAAAATATTTCTTTATCTCCAAATAACTTTATTAAATTTTTAATTCTTAACATCATTTCTATCACCTTTGTTTTAGTTTATTAATATTCTGAAAAAAAGGCAAAAATTAGTAGAATTCTAGCTCCTGTAGATATAAAATCTAGAATTTATTTATGTAATCAAGTATAGCTAACGCTATTAGAAAAAAGCCACATTGGTGTGTAATTAATCGAAAGTAATATATTATCAAATTCCATATCTATGAGTTAAAACTATTAGTTTATAAATATTTCTATTTGTCACTACAAGATGATAACTTATTCTGCAAACACATCAACAATTCAATAATCTTTATAAACAACCAGAATTTCTAAGAGAACAAGGGGTAAATTAATGGTACATGTAAAAAAGTTCAGAATAGATGGAGAATCAAACATAGGACTTATGATATACGCGAATGATAAGTTTGCATTAGTTCCTAAATCAATTAATGAAAGAGAATTAGCAGACGTAAAAGAAGTTCTAAAAGTTCCATGCTATAAAGTTAGCATTGCAGGAACAACACTAATAGGAGTATTTCTTAACGGAACAAAAGATAAAATACTAATCCCTGAAATTGTATTTGAAAAAGAACTTAAAGAACTTAAAGTTATAGGTGAGAAGCATAACACTGAGTTTATCGTGTTTAATACTGAACTTACTTGTTTTGGAAACAACATGCTTATCTCAGGAGAAAACGCAATAGTTAATCCTGATTATACCGATAACGAAATAAAAAAACTAAAAAGCATATTAGGAATTAATGTTAAAGTAGGAATGATTGCAGACATTGAAATCGTCGGTGCAGCAACAGTAATAAATAACAATCAAAAAAAAGCACTAATTCATAGAGAAGCATCAAATGAAGATATAAAAACAGTTGAAGAAACATTTGGTGTTAAAGTAGATACAGGAACAGTTAATATGGGATCACCATATGTAAAATCTGGGATTGTATCTAATAAAAATGGTTTCTTGATAGGTGAAGAATCAGGAGGACCAGAAATAACTAATGCAGATGAAGTTTTGGGATACTTAAAATGAAACCACAAACAGATTACGAAGAAATGTTCAGAATGCAACAAAATACCGAGATGCTCGAGAAATATCTGCAAGACATGGAACTACAATTACAAGATTTAGAAGTAATTAAGAATACACTCAACGATTTTGAAAAAGAAAAGAAAGAAACTGAAATACTTGTCCCAATTGTTAATGGTATATTCTTTAAAGCAAAAATAACAGATAATTCAAAATTCTTAGTAAACATAGGCACAGAAGGCATAGTGACTGAAATGTCAGTAAACGAAGTGAAAGGATTAATTTTAAAACAAATTGAAAGAACAAAAGAGAATAAAAATTTAGTAACAACAGAATTAAGTGAATTATTAAAAAAATTAAAATACACCCAATAAAATGTTTGGCTTCCTAAAAAAGAAAATAAAAGAAACCTCAGAAAAAATAGCTGGGGAAATTACAGAAGAAGCTAAAACTATTTCTGAAGATCAAATTAGTGAAGAAGAGAAACAAGTTCTAGAAAAAGAGAAAAAAAGCTTTTTCAAAAAAATATTCTCTAAGAAGAAGAAAGAAGCACCTGAGGAACTTAAATCTATTGAAGAAGAGATTCTAGAAGAGCAGGCGAAGATTGACGCTGAAGATGCAGTTGAGGAAGAAATTCCTATTCCAGAACCAGCGAAAGAAGAAGTTAAAGAAATTATAGAAGAGAAAGCTGAAGAAGAACCAAAGGAAAAATTTATTGAAGAATCTCCGAAACCAGTAGTTGAAGAAATTAAAGAAGAAGGGAAAAAAGAAACAGCAGAAAAACTTGAAGCTATAGAAGAAAAAAAAGTTATTGTAAAGAAAACTGAAGAAGAAGTTCCTGAAGAAAAGTCAGAAGAAGAAATTAAAGAGCCTAAAAAAGAAAAAAGGATTCTTGGCATATTCAAAAAAAAACATAAAGAAAAAGAACCTAAATTTCCTGCTCATGAAAAACAGGATATACAAGAAGCAGAAATCTCTGCAGAAGAAGAAAAAGAAAAACTTATCGACCCAACACAAAAGAAAAAAGGAATCTTCAAAAAACTATCAGAAAAAATAATTAAGTTAAATATTACAGACGAAAAGTTTGATGAATTATTCTGGGATCTTGAAGTTGCACTTTTAGAAAATAATGTTGCAGTTGAAGTTATTGAAAAAATAAAGTTTAATCTTAAAAAAGAATTAGAAAGTACAAAAGTAACGAGAAGATCAATAGATGAAATAATTCTAAACAACTTGAGGCAAACAATAGAATCACTGTTTGATTATGAACCAATAAACTTAATCGAGAAAATAAAAACTTCAGAAAAACCTTACAAAATATTAATGTTAGGAGTTAATGGTTCAGGAAAAACAACGACAATAGGAAAACTAATAAAATATTTTCAAGATAACAACTTAACATGTGTAGTTGCAGCATCAGACACATTTAGAGCTGCAGCAATTCAGCAGATAGAAGAACACACAAACAACCTTAATACCAAACTAATAAAACATGATTATGGTGCAGATCCAGCAGCAGTTGCATATGATACAATAGAACATGCAAAATCAAAATCAATTGATGTTGTATTAATAGACACTGCAGGAAGATTGCATAGCAACTTTAATCTAATGCAAGAACTTGAAAAAATTATTAGAGTTGTAAAACCTGATCTTAAAATCTTTATTGGAGAAAGCATTACAGGTAATGACTGCGTTGAGCAAGCAAAAGAGTTCAATAAATCAGTTGGCATTGACGGAATTATCTTAACAAAAGCAGATATTGATGAGAAAGGGGGTGCAGCAATTTCAATAAGTCATATAACAAAAAAACCAATCCTATTTATAACAACAGGACAAGAATATAAAGACTTAAAAAAGTTTGATTCTAAAGAAATAATTAATTCAATTTTTAATGATTAGAACAACAAAAATAATATTTTTGAGTATGTAAGTAAACAACTTACAAACAACAAAACTTTTATAAATCAATATTTACCCCTCACAATCATGCCTTTGTAGCTTAGTGGCTGGAGCGGTCGGCTGTTAACCGACAGGTCGTCAGTTCGATTCTGACCAAAGGCGCCATGAGTCCGTAGCTTAGTCCGGTGGAGTGCTCGACTGATAATCGAGTGGTCGGGGGTTCAAATCCCCTCGGACTCATTTTATTACTCTGCTAATTTCAAAAAGCTTTTAAATAGAAGTTTAATCCAATTAGTTACAAGAGTTTGCTCCAATGGTGTAGTCCGGCCAATCATCTCGGATTTTCGATCCGAGGACACGGGTTCGAATCCCGTTTGGAGCATTTTAAATTTATAGGGATTCAAAGATGCTCAATAATCTTCGATTATTGGACACCTCGCAAACAAGTTTGCTACGGATCCCGTTTGGAGCATTTTAAATT